>Ga0207773_100152_pt1 | contig 56185 bp, 44 predicted proteins | sample TtaePargueraPR_2_FD_187281 | JGI IMG/M metagenome (GOLD analysis project Ga0207773, IMG submission 187281) | Aerobic enrichment media microbial communities from Bioluminiscent Bay, La Parguera, Puerto Rico - Tt and M1 (3) (SPAdes) | ecosystem: Environmental > Aquatic > Marine > Unclassified ...
CCCGCCACGACCGGCAGGATCTGCTCCCCGCGCACGCGGGGATGGTCCGCTACCGGCGCCGTGAATATCGGCGGATTGGCTGCTCCCCGCGCACGCGGGGATGGTCCCCGGGAGCTGCGCAGGGTGCAGCAGGACTTGGCCTGCTCCCCGCGCACGCGGGGATGGTCCCGCGTCGGCCTGGCCCGCCACGACCGGCAGGATCTGCTCCCCGCGCACGCGGGGATGGTCCGCCGGCGGACAAGACAATATCCAGTACGGGATGCTGCTGCTCCCCGCGCACGCGGGGATGGTCCCTACGGCGCCAACCCGTACACCGACGTGTCGGCCTGCTCCCCGCGCACGCGGGGATGGTCCCCTGGTGCGTCGGCTCGACCGCGCGCACCAGCTCTGCTCCCCGCGCACGCGGGGATGGTCCCTCGGCGGCCGCCGACCAGGAGCGAGCTGGAGTCTGCTCCCCGCGCACGCGGGGATGGTCCCAACAGTGCCACCACTGAGGCCGACATCCTGGCCTGCTCCCCGCGCACGCGGGGATGGTCCCGACTTCGCGATCGACCTGGGCAACACCTTCCTCTGCTCCCCGCGCACGCGGGGATGGTCCCGAGAGCCATCAGCCAGCCACCACCCTCAGTGTCTGCTCCCCGCGCACGCGGGGATGGTCCCAGCTTGTCGAAAGCGTCGTTGAGATCGGCGACCTTCTCCCCGCGTACGCGGGGATGGTCCCGGGCGTACGCGGCGGCCCTGCGCGACCGGCCCCTTCTCCCCGCGTACGCGGGGATGGTCCCGCGTTCGGGTGGGTCGTCAAGCTCGGCCAGGGCTTTTCCCCGCGTACGCGGGGATGGTCCCCGTGCGACGCGGTCACCCGCAACCGCTGCCGCCTGCTCCCCGCGCACGCGGGGATGGTCCCACGGCGGCGTAGATCGTGGCGGCGGCCGGCTTCTGCTCCCCGCGCACGCGGGGATGGTCCGTAGCGGCCACGCTCCGGCCCGACGAACAACCTCTGCTCCCCGCGCACGCGGGGATGGTCCCTTGCGCGACACGGCAAGGATGACGCTGCGACTCTGCTCCCCGCGCACGCGGGGATGGTCCCTTGCGCGACACGGCAACGATGACGCTGCGACTCTGCTCCCCGCGCACGCGGGGATGGTCCCGGGGCCGTTTCTCAGGCGATCCCCCCCGCTATTGCTCCCCGCGCACGCGGGGATGGTCCACTCCTGCGCGACCCCGACTACCTCGGTCGGGTCCTGCTCCGCGCACGCGGGGATGGTCCCGGGGCGGGTGGACGTGGCGCACCGGACAGATGCTGCTCCCCGCGCACGCGGGGATGGTCCTGTTGCGATCCTCGCCGGACCCGGATGTCCGGCTTGCTCCCCGCGAATGCGGGGATTGACCCCAGCTCTGCGCTTACGACGAGACCGGCCAAGGTCGCTCGCAGCGTACGCGGAAAAGGCTTTTGCGGGTTTAGCGTTTGCCCCGTTTGGCGGCCACGAGAAGAGCGGCGATGACTGCTGTGGTACCGCCGACGCACAGTAGACCGGTGAGCAGCAGTACGGCCAGATGCCAGGGCTTCAGCGCGTGCATGGCTTGCCACCGTACCCGGGTGGAGACACCAGACGTGTACCGCCGCATCGAGGGGGAATGCTTACTGGGCAACTACCTACTTGGTCGCTTGTCCGGTATGTGGCGAACTGCGGCGCGGTGGGGCTGTTGGCTCTCTTCGCCGACGGCCCCAAGTACGGCTACCAGCTCAGGACCGAGTTTGGCGCCAGTCGACGGGTCGTAGGGTACGAAAGGTGCTGGTGGACCGTCCGCCACGCGCCATCCCGACGTTGGAAGACGCGGGTCCGGCGCGACCAGCTGCCGGAGGGCGTCGCTTCGGCCGGCTCCAACCGGACGTGGTTCAGGACCGCAGAGGTTGCTCGTGTTCGTCAGGAGACGACGTCGTCGGCGAACGGGGCGGTCGGCCGGTCGAGGTCCTTCGCCGTGGTGGCGTCGAACCGGTCCTGGTGCCGCTGGCGTAGGTCCTGTTCGGCTTGGGCCGCGACCTGATCCGGGGCCGGGTCCGGGGCTGGGTCCTGTGGGGTGGTGTCGGCCAGTGGGAAGGAATGGTGCTCGTGGGCGACGATCCACCGGCCGTTCTGCCTGCGCAGGCCGAGGGTCAGTCGCAGCCGGACGTCCGGCTGCTCGGCGAAGCTCGCCTCGGTGCCGCAGCGCAGCAGCGCGTACGCGAAAGCGACGTCGTCGCCTGCGGTGACCTCCAGCGATTCGATCTCGAACACCCCACCTCCGCTGGCCAGCCACTGGAAGAAGGGCGGCCAGCTCTCCCGGTAGGCGTCGATGCCGCGTACCCCCTGCTGCGGTGGTGGGACGTCGAACATTACGATGTCGTCGGCGTGGTCGGCCAGGACGGCGGCAAGGTCGCGGCGCTGGACCGCCGCCGTCCAGCGTCCGATCAGCGTACGGATTTGTTCTTCGGTGGTGGCCATGGTCGGTGGTGTCCTTCCGGTTGGTGTGTCCGTCGGGACTACCACCCCGGCCGGGCCGCAAACTCATCGCGCCGCGCCACACCGGTCCGATTGGCCGGCCGGTCAGCCGGTCAGCTGGGCCGGTAGGCCGAAGGTCGGGAAGTCGGCGTCGAGGAACGAGACCACCTCGGCGACCTGCTGTCCGCGTAGCGTGAGCACGTCCAGGCCGGCGGGGACGTACGCGTCCCGGTCGCCGTTCCACAGGTACGTGCCGAAGGCGAGTTGCCCGTTGGCCCGGGTCGGCAGGAACCGCCAGCGGTGCCGCAGCACCACGTCGACCAGGAAGGGGCGGATCGCGTCGCGTCCGTCGTACCAGGTGGTCATCGGCGGCATCGAGTAGCGCGCGTCCTCGGTCAGCATCGCCACGATGGTGTCGACGTCGTTCGCCTGCCACGCGGCCGCGTACCGTCGGGCGAGCTCGCGCTGTGCGGCGTCGCCGAGCGCGGCCAGGGTCCGCTGCTGGCTGGGGGTCGGATGCAGCTCGGCGACGGCTCTGCGGGCGCGTTGCAGGGCGCTGTTGACGGCGGGGACGGTCGTGTCCAGCAGGTCGGCGACGTCGCTGGCGGGGTAGGCGAGTACGTCGCGGAGCAGCAGGACGGCGCGCTGCGTGGCCGACAGGTGCTGCAGGGCCGCGACGAACGCCAGCTCGACGCTTTCCTGGGCGATGATCTGGGCTTCCGGGCTGCGCGACGCCGTCGGCCCGGCCGGCTGGTCCGGGTACGGACCCAGCCACACCGTCTCGGCCAGGGGTGCCCCCTGCGGGCTCAGGTCGGTGGGGAGTTCCCGCCGGCCGCGACGCTCGATAATGGTCAGGGCCCGAAGGTGTCCTGGACCGCGTCGTCGGCGTCGTGCACCGAGCCGAGCATCCGGTAGCAGTAGGCCTGCAGTTCGTCGCGGAGCGGGCCGACCAGGTGGCCGAAGGCGGTGCCGTCGCCGGCACGCGCCGCGGTCAGAAGCTGCGGTACGTCCGTACCGCTGGTCTGATCCGGGCTGCTCACCCGGTCTCCTGCCTCGCTCACCTGCGAAACGGTACGCGTCCGCTGGAACGGCCTGCCGTTGTCGCCCCACCAACCGGGCAGTTCGACGGTGGCGCGGTTCGGCCGGGTCTTCTCCGCTGGATCGGCGAGGGCGCGCGTTCGGTGATCAGCTGGCGGCGGTGAGTCGGTGTGCGGCGGCTGCGAAGTTGTCGGCGCGGGTGGTGTCGCTGCTGAAGAAGCGGACCGCTTCCACCAGTTCTGACAAGCCGCCGGAGTAACGGCTGCAGGTCCGAAGCGCGCTGATGGCCTCCAGCCGGGCGTTGGCTTGCCGATTGATCGACGCGTAGATGCTGCGGCGCAGCGTAGACAGTATTTCCTCGCGTGTGTCCATGCGGACGAACTCGTCGATCATCACCAGGGCGTCGGCAGCGGTGCCCAACAGCCGCAGGTCGACCCGGGCCGAGTGGGTGGGCGTGGCTGGTGCCGGGCCGGACTGCAGCAGCTGTCCCTCGTCGCCGTGCCGACTGCGGTACCACAGGTAGGTAGGTGTCTGTCTGTGGACGCCGCTGTCGCGCAACCGGGTGAAGTGCTCCCGGAGCCGGGCGGTGAGCGCGTCGATGTCGGGCGGCCACGGCCCTTGGTCGACGGCTTCGAGTTCGCGCAGGACCTCGGCGCTGAACAGGCCGGTGCGCGCGGCCGTCAGGTTCAGCGCTGGTTGTCCCAGGCTGGCTGCGAACAGCGCGTCCTGGTCGCGGGTTTGTTCCGGAGTGCCGAGCGGGAACGTCTCGGTCCCGGCCACCCAGCGTGGTCTGGCTGCGACGCCGTGAGTTTGACAGGCGTCAATGACCCAGATCTGCCGATCGAACGCCGGGATGTAGCTGCTCGCCGCCATGGCCATCGCCGATTCGAGGTCGAGGGTTGCCGGGTCGGCGTGGGTGGAGTCAGCGTAGTAGAGGCGCCGCCGCCGTAGTTCGTCGACGGCGCCGTGGCCGCCCCAGACCACCCACAGCAGATCGCCGTCCCATTCCGGCAGGTCGCGGGTGAGTAGGCGGTGGACGTCGGCTTTTCCGGCGCTGCGGACGTCGACGCCGGCGCTTCGGAGCTCGTCGGCCTCCGGGGGGCACGGCGTGACGGCGAGATGCAGCCTGGCGGCGGGCACGCCGTTCTTGAGGAACCACTGGGTGAACCGGATCGCGTCGTCGACGGGTCCGGTCAGCCGTGCCGCTGTCCCGATTTCGTACTCGTCGATGCCGACGATGATGGCGTGTGTACGAGGAGGACTGGCCATGAACGACACGATCGCATGGAACATGGTGGATCGCCTATCGGCTTGGCGTGTCTGCTGTATGCGAGTGGCCTTCGATGCTTGCGATGCGGGTACGCCGATCAATTAGCATGCCATCAGTGGACCAAGCCGGTATCCCACCCCAAGGTGCAGGGATCTTGACCTGGTAGCCCGCCAACTGCATACGGCGTAGGTGGCCGCTGCGCCCGGATGCGGTGGTGTCGCCCGTCGGCACCGTACCCGGCAGCGACGACCACGAGCGCCACCGCGATCCTGCGCACCATCGCATCGCTTGCCGAACGGAACGACGCCGCGCCGGAGCGGAGCGGTACGCGAACCCATGTCAGTTCGTCCTCAGAAGCCGCTCGGTCGGGCGGGACGTCCGGGCTCGCGTGGTCCACATACCATCGTCACATGCTCTCCGAGGAATCCGTCGTCACCGTGCCCGCGGATGCTGGTCCGGGACCGGTGGCCGGCACCGACGTGGTGTTTCTGCCGCAGGCGTTCGATCACGGCACACCGGTCTACCCGGCACACACGACCCAGTTGGTCGACCATTTGACAGCGCAGGGGGTAACCGCGCGTACCTGGCATCCGGCGGCGGAGTCCGAGTTCCTGTCCGCCCGAGGCCCGGTGGGCGACACGTTGCTGCAGATCGCGGTCGGCATCGCGTCGTCGGCCGGCTGGTACGCAATCCAGTCGATGTTGCGCAGCCGCTCCGGGCCGCTGCGGGTGATCGCCGTGTTCGAGCAGGACGGTCAGCGGCGGCGGGCGGATCTGGCCGGTGACGCCGACGACGTGGTTCGCGCGCTGGAGACATTGGACCCGTTCGGACCGGGACGGCCCGATTGATCCGGTTCGGGTCGGCCCGGTGTCCGTGGAGTGGCCAGCCCGATGTTGGACCCGAGTGACGGCGAGCGGCGTGTGCCGTCCCTGCCTGGGAAGGAACATCGCCGGATCACCACCAAGGTAGCCGAGCTGCTTGAGGAGTCGGAGGTGGTCCGGGATCCGAGCAGCCGTCAGTCGCTGCTGCGTTTGATCGAGCGCGATCTGGCTGGGCCGCTGCGTCTGCGTGAGCTGGGGGGGTTGCGCCTGCAGTTGGTGGAGCTGATCACGGCCTGCATCGACCGTACGGGTGGGCTGCGGCTGCTGGCGGAGTGTCTCGACCTGCTGGAGCCGGACAGCGCGCGGACCCTGACGCTGTTCCAGTTGTCCGACGAGTGGCAGGTGTTCGAGCAGTTCACCGATCATGACTTGGGTTGGTTGCGTGACGATCTGTCCCTGTTGCCAGTGACCGCGCAGTGGCGCCGGTTCGTGGCCGAGTGCCGGCAGCTGCCGCCGCCAGAGCACTGCACGTCGCTTTGGCATCTGTTCGCCCACCTGGTGCTGGCACCGCCGGCCGGCGGGGTGCCGCACTGGTTGCGGCTGCTTGGCCGGCTCGACGACAGTGTGCCGGCCGGGTCGCGGCAGCGGCTGCGCCAGCTGGTGCGGACCCTGGCCGAGGAGTGGGACGTGCTGGAGGACACCCTCGTCGCGACGGCCGTCTCCGACTCCACCGTCGCCCCGGACGAGGCCGCCGGCCCGGCGACGGCCTACCTGATCATCCAGTTCGAGAAGTACGGCGGCGACGACGACACCTTCATCATGTCGCACTGGTACCAGTGGGCGTCGCCGACTTGGGAGCCGGTGCGTGGTGAGCACCGCTATGTGCGCAACGGTGATCTCGAGGCCGCGGTCGACGAGGTGCTGTCGGAGACGGAGCGGCGCTGGGCATATCAGGCGGGTCCGGTGGCGATCGAGATCATCCTGCCGTGGCAGTTGCTCAACGAGCCGGTCGACACCTGGCGCAAGGAACTTCGGTCGCCGGTGCCGAGCCCGTTGGTGGTGGAGTATCCACTGGTGATCCGCTCGTTGGAGCGGCTGCGATCGCCCGAGTGGCATCGGCGTTGGCGGGTGCGTTGGCGTGGCGTTGCTGCGGGCGGTGGGTCTTCTCGGATATTCTGCGCCGCGCCTGATCAGGTTGACGCACAACTCGAGGCGTTGCTGACGGGTGACGAGGCGGCGGTCGTTCTGGTGTTGAGCGATCCGCCGTTGCCGGACAGCGCGGCCGAGCGGCAACTGCTCGTCGGCGTACGGTCCGGTGTCCCAGCCATCGTCTGGCACCGCGATCCGGTGCTGGCCGTTGAGCTGTGCCGGGTGCTGCGATCGATGGTCGAGTCGGCGAATGGGTTCGCCGGGGGGATGGCGCAGCTGCCCATGCATGTCGCAAAGTTGAGGAAGTCGGCCTGGGGTGAGGATCCGTCTGCCTCGGGCCGGCATGTCGGGCACGGCTTTGTGATCTTGTGGGACGATCCGATGCGGCAGCCCGGACAGACTGGCTCAGCCGGCGACGACTTGGGAGAGGCCCGCGAATGAGCGGTGACGGTCACCGGGGGACGGTCGGCGACGCCACTCGCCCTGATGGTGCACCATGATGGATCCTGTATCGTCGCGCGGGTCGGCCTTCGCCATCCGCCCATCCCTGCCCGAGCCGACCCGGCAGTTGGAGATCGTCGGTCGGCGTGAGGTACTCGTCGTCATCGACGACGACCCGGTGATGGAGTTCTGGTCCGACGAGTTCGCCCACTTTGTGGCGATGCTGCGCGAGCAGGACTGTTTCGCCTCGGTATCGGTCCGGTCCATGGTGGTCGCCGACGGCGCGGTGCGCTGGCGCGACGACCCACACGCCCCATTGACCGTCCCCCCGGGTGACGGCGGGCCGCCGGTGGTCTTTCTGGTGACGCACGGCCGGTCGTCGGCCTGGACCACCGGGTTGATCTTCCCGGTGCTGGTCGGCTGGGCAGCCCTGGCGGCGTTGGCCGTGGTCAACGTGTTGCCGCAGCAGCACTGGTACGACCGGGGAATGGACACCGCCGAGGTGCTGTGGACCCCGGCCGACGCCCGGCTGCCGACCGCTGAGCGTGCATGGCGGACCAGCGTGCCGGATGCGTGGTCGGCGACGGAGCCGGCGCAGACCGCCGTGCCGGTGATCGAGCGCGGCGGCGACTGGCTGTCGCGGTGGGGCCGACTGCTGGCCGGGTCTACGGCCGGTACGGTGCGGATGCCGGCGCTGCTGGTGCGCTCGTGGCGTACCGGCCCGGACCTGGATCCGGATTCGGGACCCGATCGGGTCCCGGGATCGGTGCGCGTACCGCGGCTGGTGCCCTCGGGGCTGCGGGCGACGGAGCTGGTCGCCCGGTTCCGGGCCAAGGCGTCGCCCCGGGCGTTCGCGTTGGCGACCCGGCTCGCCGCCGCCCCGTTGACCTCGCGGATCATCCGGGCGGTGCAGCGGACCGCCGGGCGGCTCGGCCCGGCGCATCTCACCGAGGTGCTGACCAGCGACTTGTTGCGGCCGGTCCGGCACGGCGGCGGTACGTCCGGCGGGGACACCCGGCTGCGGTACGAGTTCCGCCACGGGGTCCGGGACCAGCTGCTGGCGTCGAGTTACCGGGACCGCATCGTCGAGGTGCAGTACACGGTGGAAAGTGAGCTCGGCCGGGACATCGAGGCGGTGCGGAACCTGACCCGTCGAATCCGTAGCCCCCGTCAGGCCACATATCCCCGAGTGACCCCGGCGTCCGAGCCGTACCTGCGGGTCGAGTTGGCGGTGCACCTGGCGTTGGGCGGCCCGAACCTGGTCGCCGCTGAGCGGCTCGGACGGGCGTTGGGTTCGCCGGTGCGAGCCCGTAGACCCCGCTATCCGGCGACCAATTCGCAAGCGAGTCATATAGGTATGGAGCGGCCGATGTCTGACATAATGGAGCCGCCTGGAGCGCCCTTCCCGTTCGGTGCCCGGCAGCCGACGCCCCACCCCGGAATCGACCCAGAAGGGAGTGCGGTGTCTCCGACCGGCGATGTCGTAACGTTGACCACCGCTGTCCTGCACGGCCAGCGCCGCGAGCCGCAGCCGGCCATTGTCGGCAACCTTCCACTGCGCAACGCCAACTTCACCGGACGGCGGGCGCTGCTCGACGCGTTGCACCAGCGACTGCGTGCTGGCACTACCGCAGTGCTGCCCGAGGCAGTGCACGGTACCGGCGGCGTCGGCAAGTCTCAGCTGGTCATCGAGTACGTCTACCAACACCAGCAGGACTTCGATCTCATCTGGTGGATTCCCGCCGAACGTCCGGCGCAGATCCAGTCCGCGCTCGCCGAGCTCGCCAGCCGTCTCGACCTGCAGGTGCCGGCGACGGCGAACACTGCCGTGCCGGCGGTGCTCGACGCGCTGCGCATCGGTCGTCCGTACGCCAACTGGTTGCTGGTGTTCGACAACGCCGAGGATCCCGACGACGTCGAGCGGTTCTTCCCGAAGGGCGGACCTGGCAGCATTGTCGTCACCTCGCGCAACGCCCGGTGGGGTGACCTCGCCAACAGCCTGCCGGTCGACGTGTTCGACCGGCAGGAGAGCATCGAGCTGCTCCGCCGCCGTGGCCCGGACCTGCTGGTCAGCGACGCCGAGCGGCTCGCTGACGCGCTTGGCGATCTGCCGCTGGCCATCGAGCAGGCCGCCGCTTGGCGGGCGGAGACGACGATGACCGCCGACGAGTACCTGCAGCTGCTGCACGACAGCTGGCCCGACGTTGACGACGTGACAGATGCGGAGCAGGACTATCCACCGCTGGTCGCCGCCGCATGGAACGTGTCCCTCAACGTGCTGCGGGAGCGGGATCCGTCTGCTCTGCGGCTGCTGCAGGTCTGCGCGTTCTTCGCACCCGAGCCGATCGGCCGGGTGCTGCTGTCCAAGCCCCGGCTACGCATCCACGCCGATTTGGACCCGTTGATGCGCAGTCCGATCCGGCTCAAGCAGGCGATCCGGACCATCGGCCGATTGTCGTTGGCCCGCATCGACCACCGGACCAATTCGCTGCAGATGCACCGGCTGGTCCAGCGGGTGCTGATCCACCAAATGAGCGAGCAGGACCGGGCCACGCTGCGGCACAGCGCCCATTTGCTGCTCGCCGGCAACGATCCGGACCAGCCCGATGACGCCGACCATTGGCCCCGCTACGCCGAGCTGTATCCGCACATCGTCGCCTCCGAGGCGGAGAGGTGTCGCAACGAGTTGGTGCGGGACATGGTGCTCAACGAGGCGAAGTACCTGTGGCGGTGGGGTGACCACATCGGTGCCCGGGACCTGGCGCAGCGCGCGTACAGCTCATGGATCGGGATGGGCGACGAAACCCACCCGGACAGCCTGCGGATGGCGACCTGGTTGGGCTTCATGTACTTCGTGCGGGGGGAGTACGCCGCTGCAGCGAAGCTGAACGCCCGGACGTTGCAGCTGTACCGGCAGGCCGTCGGCGACGACGAGGAGGAGACGCTTCACGCGCTCGGTGCGGTCGCCGCCGACCATCGCGTCGCCGGTGACTTCGATAGCGCGCTGGAACGCTCGCTCGCTGTCTACGAGCAGTCACAACGCAGCTTTGGCGACGAGGAGCCGTTCACTCTGCGGGCCGCGCACAACCTCGCGGTCAGTATGCGGCTGTCTGGGCTATTTGGCCGAGCATTGCAGTTGGACGAGCAGACCTACCAGCGGATGGTGCAGATTTACGGCACGGACCATCCGGACAGCCTGAACACCCTCGGGGGCATCAACCTCGACCGACGGGAGTTGGGTGACTACGTCGCAGCGCATGTGAGCCAGGAAAGTCTGGTTGCGACCGCCCGACGGATGCTCAAGTACGACGATCATCCGGACCTGGTCCGGCAGAGCCATCGGCTGTCCTGCTTCCGGCGCAAGGCCGGCCAGCATCACGAGGCGCTCGACCTGTCCAGCGACGCGCTGCGGCGGTTCCAGCTGCGCTACGGCGACGACCACCCGGAGAGCGTGCTGGCCGGGTTGACAGTGTCGATCGATCTGCGGGTCACCGGCGATCTGCGGGCCGCGAGGCAGGCCGGAGAGGCAGCCGTGCAGGGCATGCGTGCGCTGTACGGCGACGACCACCCACACACCGCCGGAGCGCAGGTAAATCTGGCTGTGACGCTGCGCCTGCTCGGCGAGTACGAGCAGGCCCGGGAGTTGGCCGAGGAAGGCCTGCATCAGCTGACGCGGCGTGTCAGGGACGGACATCCCCTCGTCCTGGCAGCCCGCATCAACCTGGCCAGCGCACTGTACGAGCTCGGCGAGCACGAGGCGGCGCGGGCGCTCGACGACGAGACGTTCACCAACTGCGCCGATCAGCTCGGCGTCAGCCATCCGACCACGCTGGCCTGCGGGGTGAACCTTGCGATGGATCTACGCGGCCTGGGTCAGGAGTCGGCGGCGAGCCTGCTGTTCGACGACGTGGTGGAACGGTACCGGTCGACGTTCGGCGAGCTGCATCCGGCGGCCGCAGCTGCGGCAGCAGGCGTGCGGGCCAACTGCGACATCGATCCGCTACCGCTGTGAGCGGGCTCCGTCGGTCCGGCTGAGCGGGACCGGACCGGCCATTTCATCGGCTGGCTCGGTCCTGTACCGGCCAACCGGCCCAGCCGGACCGGCTGGTCTGCGCCCTGGCCAGTCCGTCCCCGACCCAGGCCGCCAGTCCGACCAGGTCCGGTACGCCGGGCGCGGTGTCGCCGCGTGTCGTGTGTCGTAGCGTCTCCATCACCAGTTCCGGGCGGTGCAGCAGGGCACGGGCCGCAGGGTGCGTCGGGTCGTCGGACCAGGTCAGCCCGAGTCCGATGCAGCTGTGCGCCAGAGTCTTGCCGCCAGGCGAGTCGCCGGCCAGCTGCCGCAGGTAACCGGTGCGCGCCTGGGCGTCGTCGCCGCTGACCAGAGCGAGGTCGGCGGCGGTGGCTCCGGTGACCCGGGTGCCGATGACGTCTGACTCGGCGCACAGCTGGTCGAAAGCGGCCGCATCAGTCAGCCGGTGGCGGACCAGCACCGCGCGGGTGTCGAACCAGGCCGGGCCGGAATCGGGCAGCGCCATCGGCTGGGCGGTTGGCTCGTCGAGGATCCAGGTCGGGAACGAATCTCCGCTGGCCCAGGCTGCAGCCAAAGCCGGGCCAGCGGCACCGATCCGCAGATTGTGCGCTCTCCACAGCGCATAGTGGTCGATCGCCATCCGGTCGCCGAGGATCCGAGGCCCGGTCGACACCGGCTCCTTCTGACTGTCACAGACAGTGCGGTGCAGCATCTCGACGAACCGGCGTCCATGGTCGGTCAGTTGGCTCGATTCGAGTAGCTCCCGCAGCGCGTACCTGGTCTGCCGACGCCACAGTGCGAATTCGAAGGCGGCCAGATCGGCGTCGCCGGCCACCGCGTGTAGGCGACGAATCCGCCAGAACTCGGTGACGCCGGCGAACGCGTACGACCCCTGCAGCAGTCCGCCAATCGGTCGCGGGTCGTCGCGCCACGGGGCGTAGAACCGCCGGTTGGGATCGGCGCGGACCAGCGTGAGTAGGTGTGTCAGCGCGCCGAGTTTGTGGTGCTGCGACTCGTGCACCAACGTCGCCGCCAGTTGCACGGCGTCGTCCGGCTCGGATAGCAGCACGCCGCCGAACGCCTCCGTCCCCGAGGCCGACAATGGGCGGAACCGCTGTCCGGCGGGCAACGGAGCGATGGTCCGCAGTGTCGCCGCGATCGACCGGGCGCGGGCTGGCTGTTCCCGTACCAGCAGGTACCAGGCGCGCCGCAGCAGCGCCTCCCAGCGGCGTACCTGGTCGTCGTCCAGCGGTGCTGGCGCGGCGGTTCCGCGCAGGTTCCGGTACACGTCACGGTCGACTACCTCGATCCGTAGGGTGACGCCGCCTGCGGCGGCCGTCAGCCGGATCGGATGGTGCCAGTGACGGTCACCGGGACTGGTCCGCTGCCCGATATCGTCGGTCATGGTGACAGCTCCGTCGCGGGCCACCACCCGGGCCCGGTGGCAACGCGGTGGCAACGACGCGGCGCCGACGGTGGGCAGCACCGCGAGTCCGTAGCGAGCCGGGACGTCGAGCTCGAAGCTGAGCCCGGCGCGCACTGCCGCAGCGGCGGCTAGGGTGTGCAGGTAGCCGAGGTCCTTCCAGAGCCGACCAGCGTCGGTGGCGGTGGCGGAGTGGTGGACCAGCCGGCGCAGGGTGTGTGCGGCCCAGACCCCAACCTGCGGCTGGGCGAGCACATCTTCGGTGGCGTCCGGATCGACCAGGTGCGCCCGGATCAGCAACTGCCAGGCGACGTCGACCGACGGTAGGGGACTTGCGGCCTCGGGATGTGTCCTAGCGATGTCCATGACGCTGCGTATCGCCAGCAGCCTCCAGCTCCGCTCTGACCGGCGTAGGGCTGCGACGCCCCGGTCATTCTCGGAGCCGGTAGCCAGGGCTTGGAAGTCCGCCGCAGTTATCGTGTGCGTGGCAGGTGTCTGGCCGGTCAACCGATCAGGTCTTCCGATTGAGGGCCACCGGACGGGACCTCGCTGGAGAATGAGCCGTTGTAGTCGCTGACACTGCCTTCGGGGTCTGCGATCCAGTTCCGAACCCGGGCCATCGCGGCGGCCATGTCGGAACCGTCGACGCTGCGCAACGTCGCCACGTCCACCATCGACAGATCGAGCATCTCGGACTCGATTCCGGCCGGGGTGCTGTCCATCAGCGGTAGCCCTTCACGAAAGGTGACGGTCGATGTCCTCATCATCGCTCATCCCCGTACGGCAACGGAAGCGCCGAGGCACATGCGTCACAGCGGCGGCACCTACGCGGCGAGCCTCCGGACCGTCTCGGCGAGGTGGTCGACGGCCGGATCGTCACCGGCGAAGAAGCGGACGGCGGCGACGAGTTCGGACAGTCCGGTGGCGTGACGCTGACAGCCGCGGACGATGTTCACGGCGTCGATCCGCGCAGCCGGGTTGCGCCGGATCGAGGCGTAGACCGACGGGGGCAGCAGGGACAGGATCTCCTCGCGGTCGTTCGGCCGAAGAAACTCCGGGATCTCCAGCAGCGCGGCCACCACTGCGGCGATCGCCGCCGTTGACGGCCGTACCGGCCTCTCGACGGGCTTGCGCGACCCGCCCGGCTCCGCCGCCAGCAGTAGACCTTCGTCGCCGTAGGCGTTGCGGTACCACAGGTAGGTCGGGGTCTGCCCGGTCAGACCGTCGGCGCGCAGCGCGGTGAATCGGGCACGCATCCGGTCGGCGAGCCGCTGCGCGTCGTCGAGTACCGCGATGCCGTCGGCGTCCAGTAGCCGCAGCAGTTCCCGGCTGAACAGGCCGGTCCGCTGCCGGTCCAGGTTGGCGGCGGGCTGGCCGACGGCGGCGGCGAACAGCACGTCCTGGCCGCGCCCGGCGACCGGTTCACCGACTGGGAAGGCCTCGTGTCCGTCGATCCGGCGTGGTCGGGCCGGGCCGTGGGTCTGGCAGACGTCGACCAGCCACAGCTGCCGGTGCAGCGCCACGACGAGGTCCGAGGCGTACGTCGCCAGCAGCGAGTCCAGGTCGAGGTCGACGGCGTCGGCGTCGGTCGCGTCGGCGTAGTAGAGCCGGCGCCGCCGACCGGGGTCGACGAAGCCGTGACCACCCCAGTAGACGTACAGTTCCCGGGCGGAGCTGTCGGGTAGCTCCCGCAGCAGCAGTTGGCGGACGGTGGCCCGGTCGGCGGGTCGCCGTCGCACCCCGGCCGGCAGATCGTCGTCGGGCGGCGCCGGGTCGGTGAGCAGGTCCACGTTCCCGGCGGGTACGCCGTGGGCGACGAAGAACCGCGCGATCCGGATGGCGTCGTCGACCGGCCCGGTCAGGGTCCAGTCGTCGCCGGCCTGGTAGGCGCCGACGCCGACGGCGACCACCCGGACGTCGGGGCGCTGCGGCCCGGTCGTGGTCACCGTCCGACGGTACGGGTCGCCGACCCGGCTTGCGTCGTCTGGTCACCGGCTCCGGCTCCGAGGCCGAGGCCCAGGCCCGTTCCCAAGCCCGGGCCGGGGCTGAAACCGGGGCCCGGGCTGTAGCCGGGGCCGGGGCCGGCCGGCTGGACTCCCGCCAACAGGTCGCCGGTGGTGTGGGCCCGGACGTCGTCGGGGGCCGCGTCACCGGCGAAGCGGGTGACGACCGCCCGGACGTGTCGTTCGGCGACGTCGGCGAGACCGTCGTAGACGGCGGCGAAGACCTCCCTGGCGGGATCCCGTAGCCAGTTGGCCGGCAGCAGCTCGACCGGCAACTGCGGATCGAGGGTGGGGAACCGCCGGAAGGTGTCCATCACTTCGGTGCGGGCCCGTACCGCCGCCGGTCCGCTCACCTGACCGGAGCGCACCTGGGGCAGCAGCGCCTGCCACCGGTCGACGAAGTCGCCGTACTGTCCGGCGATGGCCTCGACGTCCCAGGCGTCGAGCGGGTCGCGACCGGTGGTGGCGCCCAGGTCGGCCTGCCGGCCACGGAAGACCGAGATGGTGCCGGGAGTGAGCTGGGCGAGATGACGCATCGCGGGCCCGGGCAGCGTGCGGGGGGAGATCCACAACCCGTCGTACAGCGGCGCGAACCCCAGCCACCGGAGCTGGCCGCGCAGCGCCCGCCGTTGCGCGCTGTGCTCCTGCGGCAAGGTGAACGCGACCAGGGTCCACTGGCCGTCCCACGGCCGGGCCGTCGCGGTGGCGGTGAGAATCCAGTGTCCGCCGATCGCCAGGCTGGCGGCGGCGGCGTGGGCGAGCCGGTACGAGCTGTGCCGACCGCGTCGACTGCCTTCGAGTACCCCTCGGCGGGCGAGCCGGCTGATGGCGGTCCGGGCGCCGGCGGGGGTGACGCCGGATTCGGCGAGCAGCGCGACGATGGCGGCCGACGGCAGCCAGGCGCGGGTCCGCAGGGTGTAGTCGGCCAGCAGGGTCACCGCGAGGCCCTGCGGCGAGTTGCCGGTCTGCCGTCGGGGCAGCCGCACCGGCCGGCCCGCCTCCTCGGGATAGATCTCCTCGATGCTGAACAGGCTCGTCACGGGCACTCCGGCGTGGCTCGGGGGCAGCGGTACCGACTGTAGACGGCGTGATCTCCGGTTGGCGCAGGTGACCTGGGTTCCTGGCAACAACCCGGATGGCGATCGAGCTGTATCGATTGACACTTGTCTGTCCGGCGGGAACACTAAGTGCCACACGTTGCCGTGCGAAGGCCGGGCGGGGCAGGGCCGGACGTCCCGCCGGCCGGCACACGACAGGGGACAGCACACGACAGGAAGGAGTCAGGTGCATGAGAGTCAGACGAAAACTGCTGCTCGGCATGGCGATGTCGCTGGTCGCCGCCGGCCTGGTCGTCCCGGCGCTCCGGCCGGCGTACGCGGCGTCGTTGGTCCAGGTGACCAACTTCGGTAACAACCCGGGCGGAATGCAAATGCACGTCTACGTGCCGGACAGCCGTCCGGCGAACCCGGCGATCGTCGTGGCGATGCACGGCTGCGGCGGATCCGGGCCCGGCTTCTACTCCGGCAGCGAGTTCGCCTCACTGTCCGACCGGTACGGCTTCATCGTGATCTACCCGACCGCCACCCAGCAGGCCGGCTTCGGCAACTGCTTCGACGTCTGGTCCGAGGCGGCGAAGCGGCGCGGCGGCGGCAGCGACCCGGTGTCGATCATGTCGATGGTCCAGTACGCCCAGCAGCAGTACGGCGGCGATCCCAACCGGGTGTACGCCACCGGCAGTTCGTCCGGCGGCATGATGACCAACCACATGCTGGCCGTCTACCCGGACGTGTTCAAGGCCGGGTCGGCCTTCATGGGAGTGCCGTACAACTGTTTCGCCAACGCGGCGGACTATCCGCCGTGGAGCAGCCAGTGCACCGGCGGCAACATGAACCGGACCCCGCAGCAGTGGGGTGACGCCGTCCGTCAGGCGTACCCGGGTTACTCCGGCCCGCGGCCGCGGGCGCAGCTATGGCACGGCACCGCCGACACCCTGGTGCCGTACTCGTTGCTGCAGGAGGCGGTCGACCAGTGGACCAACGTGTTCGGCCTCAGCCAGACACCGACCCGTACCGACACCCCACGGTCCGGCTGGAACCGCCGCCAGTTCGCTGACAGCTCCGGCACCGTCCAGGTCGAGGCGTACAGCATCCAGGGCGCCGGCCACAGCCTGCCGAGCGGCGGCATGGCCGCCGTTGCCATCGAGTTCTTCGGGTTGACCTCGACCCCGCCGCCGACCACGGCTCCGCCGCCCACCACCGCACCGCCACCGACCACCGCACCGCCGCCGACGACGGCTCCGCCACCGACCACCGCACCGCCACCGACGACGGCTCCGCCGCCCACCACCGTGCCGCCACCGACGACCGCGCCGCCGCCCACCGGTGCCTGCCGAGTCGCGGCCACCATCAACGCCTGGAACAACGGGCTGACCGGGAACTTCCGGATCACCAACACCGGTTCCAGCGCGGTCAACGGTTGGTCGCTGGTCTTCACCCTGCCCGGCGGGCAGACCATCACCGGGGGCTGGAACGCCACCTACTCACCGAACTCGGGGCAGGTGACGGCCCGCAACATGTCCTACAACGCCAGTATCCCGGTCAACGGCTCGGTGGACATCGGCTTCCAGGCCACCCACACCGGCAACTCCGGCGCACCGAGCTCGTTCGCCCTCAACGGTGCCGCCTGCACCATCAGCTGACCAGCGGCTGAACCACCGGTCCGGACAGGCTGGAACACCGGTCCGGACAGTCAGACAGGGAGGGTCCCCGGGGCCCCGCCGATCGGCGGGGCCCCGGGGACCCTGTCCTGCAGTCGTCGACGTCGACTTCGACGTCCGGCGGGGTCGGTCTACTCGTAGTGGTAGGGCCAGTAAATGTACCGGCCGCTGACCCGCTTCCTGCCGGCCAGTCGGGCGGCCAGGTGACGCAGTGTCCGCATGGCTACCTCCTCGTTCGATCGAGGTGAGTAATTCTCATGACCATCGCACACCGGTTGCGGGTACGCAACGAGACGTGATCAGAACTTTCCGTCGACAAACCGGGCCCGCAGGCCGGCCGGTGCGAGCCGGCCGGCGAACCGCAGCCGGGTCGACGCGGCGTTCGACGACTCGACCGAGCCGCGCTGGGCCAGCCGGGAGACGGTGAGGGTGAGCTGACGCATGGTCAACGCCGTACCGATACAGACCCGGGGCCCGGCGCCGAAGGGCAGGAACGCCGCCCCCGGTGCCGGTCGGCCAGCGGCCCACCGGCCGGGGTCGAACTCGTCGGGCCGCTGCCACCACCGTGGATCCCGATGGATCAGGTACGCGCCGATCAGCACCTCGTCGCCGGGCCGCAGCGTCCACGGACCCAACCCGGTGGCCGTACGGGCGGTCCGGGTCATCAGCCACGCCGGCGGATACAGCCGCAGCGCCTCGTTGACCACGGCCTCGGCCAGCGGTAGCCGGGCCGCCGGCGGCGGGTCGCCGGACCCGGCCGGCCCGCCCGCCTCCGCCCGCAGCGCGGCGACAAGCTCCGGCCGGCCAGCGAGTTCCCAGGTCAGCGAGGTCAGCGCGGCAGCCGGCACGCCGTGTCCGCCGAGCAGGACCGGGCGCAGCGTCGACACGACCGCCCGGTCCGGCAGTGCCGGCCGGGCCGCCAGCAGCACGTCCAGCAGGTCCGGGGTGGACGTACCGGCCGAGGCCGTACCGGTCGGGGCGGTCTCGGCCCGACGGCGTCGCACCACCGACAGCAGGGCGTCGGTGAACGTGCGGTGTGCGCGGAAGAACCGACGGTTGCGCCGCATCGGCAGCCAGGCCGCGAACCCGTACTTCGCGGTCTCGAACGGCGCGGTGGCGGCGATGCCCTCGGCGAGCAGCTCCGGCACCCCTGCGGCGTCGGCCCCGAAGCAGTAGTCGGCGATCGTCGCTGCTGCGTACCGTCGCATCATCGCCAGCACGTCGGTCTCCCGGCCGGCGGCGGCGTCGAGGGCCGCGTCGAGGATCTCGACGGTACGCCCGTCGAAGGCGGCGCTGGCCTGTCGGTCGAGACCGGCCCACGCGGCCCGCCGGGCCGGCATCCAGGCCTCGGCCCGCTCGGCGGCCCGGTCGAGGTCGGGCCGGGCGTCGAACGGGGCGAGCTCGGGCAGGAACGCGTTGCCCGGCCGGGTGAGCACGTCGTGGGCCAGCTCCGGGTCGAATACGAATACGGTGCGGTCGTCGAAGGTGAACACGTCGCCGTACTCGCGGTGGTTGCGCTCGATGAAGCCGATTCGGTCGGCCTCGTAGGCCGGGGTGTTGCCGGTGAGCCAGTGCCCGCGCGGCCCCGGTGGCCGGTCGCCCTGCTTCAGCGGTGCCATCTGCGGCTCCTAACCAGGTGCAGGACCCCGCTACCGGGATCCTGCCTTCGTTCCCGGTGTCCGACGGGCTGTCTACGCCTGGTGGTAGTACCACCACTCGTACCGGCCGCTGATCCGCCTCCTGCCCACCAGCCGGGCCGCCAGGTGCCGCAACGTCCGCATGTCCACCTCCTCGATCGGATTAGGTGAATGCTTTTCTTGATCGTGTCACCTGAGGATGCCGCACACAACGCCATCGCAGCGAAACAGCTTGTTACGCCTGCTCGGATGGTGCCGGCGGGGCGCCGGAACCGACCTCGGCGAGGCCAGGCGTGGTCAGGTTGGGTGCGGTCAGGTTGGGCGCGGTCAGGTTGGGTGCGGCCTCAGACGTCGCGTCGAAGGAAGACCGTCGCCGCCACCGTGCCGATGACCCCGATCCAGCCGAGCAGGACGATCAGCCCGGTCACCAGATCCGGCACGGCGACCGCAGCAGCGTCCGACGCTCCGGCCAGCAGCCGACCGGCCCGCTCCGGCAGGACACCGGCGACGCCGGTGAATCCGGCCAGCACCGGGCAGACCACGAACACCAGCCCGAGCGTCACGGCCAACCCTGGTAGGACTCCGCGCAGCACGACCGCGACGGCGTGGCCGAGCAGCCCGACCAGGACCAGATAGCCGACCGCGCCGACCGACACCTGCACAGCGGCCCACCCGACCGGCCGTACGGCGGCACCGGCGATCCAACCGGTCGTCAGGCCGGCACCCAGCGCCGCTGCGGCGGTGAGCGCAGCGACGACCAGGTACGCCGCCGCCCGACCGGCGAGCACCGCCCGCCGGTCCGGGCAGGCGACCAGGGCGGTCCGCAGCAGGCCGCCGGCGTACTCGGCCGCGCCGCCGAGGACCCCGATGATGATCGGGCCCGCCTGCAGGAAGGGAACCGCCCGGCAGGCCAGGGCCACGGCGTCGACACCCGCCGGCCCGCCTTCGCCGGTCGACCGGGCCGTGGCGACCGTCACGGCGACGACGGCGACCGCCGCGCCGACCGTACCGCCGAGGGTGGCGACGACACCCGGCAGTGTCCGCAGCTTGACCAGCTCGGCCGCGACGACGTCGCCGAAACCGCCGGTCACACGTCGCGCCGATGGAGTACCCCGGCGGCGACGGCGAGCAGCCCGAACGTCCAGGCGGCCATCACCAGCCCGCCGGCCAGTGGGGCGAGCGCGTCGCCGAAAGCGACGTGTTCGCGGGCGAACAGCCGGATTCCGGCGAGATCCGGCAGGTAGCGGGCCAGCGGGGTGACGTACGACAGCAGCAGTGACAGCGACACCAGCGAGTTGTTGACGATGAGCACGGTCATCGGCACGATCCCGTTGCGGGTCACGACGGTGACCGCCAGTGCGGTGAGCGCGGTCAGCGCCCAGTAGACGGCCGCGCCGACCGCCCGGACCACGGTGTCCGCCGTCGCGGTGGCGCCGGCGACGATGGCGGCACCGGCGTTGGCGCCCGCCCCGCCGACGACAGCATGGGCCAGGGCCAGCGACGCGGGCACCGCCACCCCGGCCGTCACGGCGACCAGCCCCACCGCGACCAAAGCCTTCGCCGCCAGCACCGGCAGCCGCCGGGGCGCGGCGGTCAGCGTCGTGGTGATCTGCCGGCCACCGCCGCTGTCGCTGCTGTTGACGGTGTACTCGCTGCCGACCACGACGACGCCGATGACGACCGCGCCGACGGTGCCGAGCGGCACAGCGGCGAAGAACGCCTCCGGCGCGGACGTGTACGCGACCAGTTCGGGACGGCCGGACGCCAACGCGCCGCGTACCGTGACCGAGTTGACCAGGGTGATCGCGACCGATCCGATGACCGCGACGGCCATCGCGACGGCGGTCGCCGGCAGGGTGACGGCCTTGCGCCATTCGGCGGCGACCGTGTCGAACGCCGTCACCGGGCGCCGGGCCGCGCGTCGCTGCCGGTGAGGGCGAAGAACGCCGCCTCGGCAGTGCCGTGTCCGGCGACGACCTCGGCCAGCGGGCCGGCCGCGACGGTCCGGCCGTCGGCGACGACCACCAGGTCGTCGGCGATGCCGGCGAGTTCGCCGATCAGGTGACTGGACAACAGCACCGTCCCGCCGGCGTCGGCGTGGGCCCGCAACAGCCGCCGGACCCACCGGACGCCGTCCGGGTCGAGTCCGTTGACCGGTTCGTCCAGCACCAGCGCCGCTGGCTCACCGAGCAGCGCGGCGGCGAGCCCGAGTCGGCGACCCATCCCGAGGGAGAACCGGCCCGCCCGCTGCCGGGCGGCCTCGGCCAGCCCGACCTGGTCGAGGACCTCGTCGACCCGGCGGCGGGGGATCCCGTTGCTGCGCGCCAACCAGGTCAGATGGCTGCGGGCGGTACGGGACCGGTGGGCGCCGGAGCCGTCGAGCATCGCACCGACCGTGTGCAGCGGCCGGCGCAGCTCTCGGTACGGCCGTCCGGCGACCAGGGCCCGGCCGGCGTCGGCGCGGTCCAGACCGAGCAGGATCCGCAGGACGGAAGACTTCCCGGCCCCGTTGGGGCCGACGAATCCGGTCACCCGACCGGGCACCGCCTCGAAGCTGACGCCCCGCAGCACCTGTCGGGCACCTCGCCGTTTGACGACGTCGTCGATGAGCAGCATGCCTGCCATCCCACCGCCGATCCGTCGCCGTGTCGTCGGGCCGGGGACGGGACCTGCGGACCGGTCCTGCGACCGTGGTCGTGCGACCACGGTCCGATTGTCGGCCCGACCCGGCGGACCTAGACTCGGGCCGGTGGACAGCAGTGGGCGTCCGACCTGGCGTTCCCGGGTGTGGCTGGTCGCCGCCGCGCTGGCCGCCGTCCTTGTCACGCTGGCCCTCGTGACCGGTGCCGAAGGGCCGGCGGCGCTGGTCGTTCCGGCCCTCGCGATCGTCTCGGCGTTCGTCGTGCTGGCCTGGGCCTTGGTCCGCAGCCGCCGGCAGCGCCGCCGCTACGAGGAGCAGCTGACCGCCTGGGCCGCCGAGCGGGCCGGTCAGACCGAACGCTTGCGGATCGCCCGTGACCTGCACGACCTCGTCTCACACGGGCTGGGCCTGGTCACGGTGCGGGCGGCGGCCGCCAACCGGGTGGCCGGCGTGGGCGGTGACGCGGAACGTGCCGCCGCACTCGCCGACATCGAGCGGGTGGCCCGCGAGACGACCACCGAACTGCGACGGCTGCTCACCGTCCTGCGTACCTCGGGTGACGGGCCGGCACCGGTGCTGCCGGCGGCGTCGCTGGGCGACCTGCCGGGGATCGTCGGCGCGGCCCGGGACAGCGGGCTGCCCGCCGCGCTCGACCTGGCGGAGCTGGGCACGGTCTCGTCCGGGGTGCAGCTGGCGGTGTGTGCGGTGGTCCGGGAAGGACTCCACAACACCGCCCGGCACGCCGGGCCGACCGACGTCCGGGTCAGGGTGCACCGCGACGGGGACGCGGTGGTCGCCAGCGTCCGTGACGGCGGACCCGTTGCCGGATGGTGCCCGCAGCCCGGCGCCGGCCACGGGCTGACCGGGCTACGCGAGCGGGTGGACGCCCTCGGCGGGTCGCTGCACGCCGGTCCGGTCGGTCCCGGGTTCCACCTGGTGGCGCGGCTACCCGAGCCTGGGGCGGCGGGGTGACGTCGCGACCGGCGCGCCGACCGGTGCGGGTCCTGGTCGCCGACGATCAACCGTTGCTGCGGCACAGCCTCGCCATCGTGATCGACAGCGTCGACGACCTGGTGGTGGTCGGTGCGGCCGCCACCGGCGCGGACGCGGTGACCCTCGCACGGCAGCTGCGTCCGGATGTCGTCCTGATGGACATCCGGATGCCCGGCGGGGACGGCATCGCCGCCACCCGCGCGATCACCGGTGACGGCACGCTGCGCGACGTGCGGGTGGTGGTGCTCACCATGTTCGAACTCGACGAGTACGTTTACGGAGCGTTGCGTGCCGGCGCGAGCGGATTCCTGCTCAAGGACACCCACCCGGACCGGCTGCTCGACGCCGTCCGGCGGATCCACGCGGGGGAGTCGTTGTTCGCTCCCAGCGTCCTGGCCCGGATCGTGGAGCACTACGTGGACCGTGCCGACCGGCGCGCCGCGCGTCGGGCGCCCACCCTCGACGGGCTCACCGACCGGGAGAAGCAGGTGCTGGTCCAGGTCGCCGGGGGGTTGTCCAATGACGACATCGCGCAGGTACTGACCATTTCGGTGAAGACCGTCAAGACCCACATCGGCAACCTGCTGGCCAAGCTGGCCGCCCGGGACCGGGCACAGCTGGTGATCGCGGCGTACGAGAGCGGCCTGGTCCACCCGCGACCCGCCGGCCGGCGGTCCTCCTGAACAGGCTGTCCGGCGGTCCTTCTGAATAGGCTGGACGGCGCCAGCCGGTCGACGGGTGGGCAGTGGCCACCCGAACGACGGCGCAACCTTGACCGGTCATCGGACCGGCCTGCGGTCCGTACCCTGCGAACCTGACGATTCTGCTGGTATGACGAGGAGGGCCGGATGGATTCGGCGCTGTCACGCGACGTCGACTGGCGGCGGTGCGGAACCGGCTGCGGCCGGCGGCCGGGGTGGGCGGTGATCAGCCCACCCCGGCCGTCCGGACCGGGTGTCCTCAGTGGTGGTGCAGCGGTCGGGTGACCGCGGCGAAGGCGTCGACGATGCCGTGGCCGTAGAAGCCGTTGAAGCTGGTGCCGCCGTCGCAGTAGGCGTCCCATTCGGGGGACCGGCCCTCGTTGGCGTAGGACACCAGGCGCGGCTCGGGGCAGGCCGTGTCGGCGGCGGTCCGGTACAGGTGCCGTTCCACCTTGTCCGGGTCCAGGGTCAGCCCGCCCCGGCGGCCGTCACGCTTGCCGTACCGGCTGACGATCAGCGCGGCCACGCCGGAGACGTGCGGCGACGCCATCGAGGTGCCCTGCAGGTACGTGTAGTAGCCGCACACACCGGCCGACGTGCACTCCTTGAACACGTACGACTCGGCGTCCGGCACGATGTTGCCGTCGGCGTCGACCGCGCCCTCCTCCTGCAGTACGTGCAGCGGGTACGACGACAGGATGGTGTTGTCGTAGGTCCGGTGGGTCGGGGTGCCGTACCCGTCGCGGAACCAGCCGCCGGGCGCGGCGACCGAGATCTCCTCGGTGCCGTAGTTGGAGTAGTCCGCCTTGGCCTTCGACGGGCCGAGCGCCGACACCCCGATCACGTGTGCGCCTTCGACCGGCAGGTCCCAGCAGGTGTCGTTGTCGATGGTGCGCAGCCGGGGGGTCCCGCCGTAGTTGGGGCTGGACGAGTCCGGGCGGGGGTCGCCCAGGTCCTCGTGGTTGTTGCCGAGCGAGCCGACCAGGGTGACGCCCCGCTTGTGCGCGTACCGCAGCGCCCGGTTGACCGCCTCGATGGTGGCCCGCTGCGACGCCTGCTCCTCGGCGGAGTCGGCCGGGTTGTCCAGGCAGTTGTACAGCCACGGGTCGATGTAGAACGACATGTTGACCACGTCGATGCCGGCGTCACCGGCGTAGACCAGGGCGTTGACCACCGAGTCGAGGAAGAAGTAGCCGGAGTCCTGGCCACCCTTGAGCGCCACCAGGGTGACGTTGGGGGCGACGCCGGACAGGCCGAAGCGGTTGGCGGCGGCGCCGATGGTGCCGGCGACGTGGGTGCCGTGGCCGCTGTCGTCGCGGTCGACCGGGTCCAGGCAGGACTCCACCTCGCACGTCCCGTCGATGTCGGGGATGTCGGGGGCGAAGTTGCGCGACAGCGAGTAGCTGAAGTTGGGCCTGATGTCCGGGTGCTGCCCGTCGACCCCGGTGTCCAGGATGCCGACGGTGACCCGCCGGTCGCCCGGCTCGACCCGGCGTGACTTGTCCGCCCGCATCATCGGCAGGCCCCAGAGCTTGTCGTCGAGCGGGTCCATCCGGGTGCCGCGTCGCCCGGCCGCCCCGGCGGATGTCGCGCCGGCGATGCGGTGCTCCTGCTCCACCGCGTCGAAGCGCTGGCGTGGCGCGTACCCGATGGCCCGCTTCTCCGCGGCGCCGAGCAGCGCGGGAGCGGCGGCGACCTTGGCGGCGAACTCGGCGTCGTCGGTGACGACCTGGTACATGCCCACGTCGACGGTGCTGCCGGTGACGGTCCCGCCGGCGGCCTCGATGGCCGCTGTCGCCTCGGCGGTGCCGGTGCCGGCCTCGGCGACCACCGTGTACTCGGTGACGTCGCCCGAGGCTCCGGGGGCGGCGGCGGCCGGTCCGGCCGGTACGGCGCCCAGCAGGGCCAGGGTCGTCGCGGTAGCGACGGCACCGGCGGTGAAGCGTCTGCTCACCACATCATCCCTTCGTAGAATGTGCACGGACGAACCGTGATCGGCGCCGCCGGGGGCGGCGACGCTTGAGGTAATCTACCGCCGGTTCCGTCGTCACACGATCCACTGCGGTTGCGATTCGCCCGCTCCGTGCAGCGGGTGGCGGCGGCAGACTGGCCGGTTCAGTGCGCCTTGCCGAGTCGCCAGTAGCCGGTGAACGCGATCCTGCGTTTCGGGACCCCGATTTCGACCAGGTGGCGGCGGGCCCCGGCAGGCAGGGCCTGCTCGCCGGCGAAGTAGGCGGACACCGTGGTCGGACTGTCGGTCGTCCAGGCCTGCACGGCTGCGAGCGCGAGGCTGCCCGGCCGGGTCCCGGCCGGCCGGGGCAGCCAGCGGACCTCGAAGCCGGCGGGTGCGTCGACCGGCTGGGCGTCGGCGGGGTCGGGGATCTCGACCAGGGCCAGGCCGGTGGCGTCGCGCGGCAGGTCCCGCAGGATGCCGACGATCGCCGGCAGCGCGGTCTCGTCGCCGGCCAGCAGGTGGAACGTGGTGTCGGGGGCGAACTCGTAGCCGCAGCCCTGGTCGAGCAGAGCGACGGTGTCACCGGCCTTGGTGCGTTGCACCCAGCGGCTGGCGACCCCCTCGTCGCCGTGCACGACGAAGTCGATGTCGAGTTCGCGGGCCTGTGGCCGGAACGCGCGGACTGTGTAGTTGCGCAGGTGTGGGCGGGTCGCCGACGGGATCCGCAGGTACTTCAGGTAGCCGATGGTGTCGGCCCGGTTGGGCAGGTCGAAGGTGGTCTCGCCGTGTTCCTGCGGCAGGAAGAGCCGGAACCAGTGGTCGAATCCGTGGTCGGGCAGGCGCTGCAACTGGTCGCCGCCGAGGGTGACCCGGATGAAGTTCGGGCTGATCCGTTCGGTGCCGACGACGTTCACCACACACAGCGTGGTGTGCTTCTTGGCATCCTTGAAGCTCATGGTTCTCCTTGTCGCACGGGGGCGCGCCCGGCCGAGCGGCGGGGGCCGGTGCGGCTGCGTGGTCACGGGACTCCCGGAAGGTCAAGTCAGGCTTGCCTAACCTTAGTTGGTCGTCCGGGTGTCCGGAAGGTCGACCCGCAGCGGATCGTCGCGGCACCGCTTCCGACGGCAACGGAGCGCGGGCCGCCCACCCACCGGGTGGACGGCCCGCAGCGCGCCGAAGCGCGTCCGGTCACTGGGTGAGCTCGGCGACCTCCTCGGCGGTCAACCGACCCCGCGACGGCGTCGCCGCCGTGGACCGGGCGGCGGCGGTGGACGCGGTCGGCGACGGGTCGACCGCCGGCGGGTCGGCCGGCCGCCGCCAGTGCCAGTCGGTGACCGCCTGGTACGCGGCGGCCACCGACAGCAGACGGTCCTCGGCGTACGGTTGCCCGCCGAGGATGGTGCCGATCGGTACCCCGCCGCCGGAGAAGCCGATCGGGAACGCGATCTCCGGTAGCCCGACGATGTCGAACGGCACCGGGCTGGTCTGCACCACCACGTCGCAGCTACTGAAGATCTGGTCCAGAATCCGGTCCAGCAGCAGCAGCTTGGCGCGCTGGCCGGTGACCCACCCGTTGGCGCCCAGCAACGCACCCTGCAGCCAACTGGTCACCGACACCCCGAAGCCACGCAGGTCACTGCGCAGGTACGGCATGAACGGCTCGCTGCGCTCCGGCAGCCGTACGTTGTTGAACGCGCTGCCGGTGAGCAGGCTCCACTCGTCCGGGAACGGCACCTCGACCAGCTCGCACTCCGGTATGGCGGACATTTCGGCGAGGAACGCCCGGCGGGCCGCCGCAGTCTCCGAGCCGCCGTCGGCATAGCCGGGCAGCACCCCGATCCGGGTCTTCCAGCGCATCCGCAGGTTGTCGCCGTCGTAGCGGGGCGTCGCCGCGTTGATCAGGTTCGGCACCGGTGGCAGCCCTTGGCTGCGCGGGTCGGCCGGGTCCGGGCCGGCCATCGCCATCAGCATGATCGCCGCGTCCTTGGCGTCGCGAGCCAGCGGGCCGGGGTGGTCGCGGGTGTAGGTGAGCGGGACGATCCCGGCCAGCGACACCCGGCCCATCGTCGGTTTTATGCCGGTGAGGTTCTGGGCGTTGGACGGCGAGGTGATCGAGCCGCCGGTCTGGGTGCCGATCCCCGAGCTGGCCAGCCGGCCGGCGACGGCGGGGGCGGTGCCGGTCGACGAGCCGCCCGGGTTGGTCGACGGATTCGTCGGTGTCCAGGCGTTGACGGTGGTGACCTGACCGTTGGGCAGGGTGGCCCGGGTGGTGGCCAGCGGACCCATCTGGGTCTTGCCGAGCACGATGCCGCCCTGCACGACCAGCTTGGCGACCGAGGTGGCGTCGTACGGTGGGACGAAGTCCTGGAACAGGTACGAGTTCGCGGTGGTCGGCACGCCCTCGGTGAAGTAGTTGTCCTTGATGGCCAGCGGGATGCCGTGCAGCGGACCCCGGTGCGGCCGGTTGGCCCACTGCCGGGCGGCCTTGACCGCCGCCTCCGCGAGCACCACGTTGAACGCCTGGTACGTCGACTCGTACGCGGTGATCCGGTCCAGATAGGCCTGCACCAACTCGACCGGCACGATCTTGTTGTGCCGGATCATCCAGGCGGCTTCCGAGATGGTCCATTCGGTCGGGTCGGACATAGCCGACTCGCGCGGCTTGTTGTACGCGGCCCCCCGGTCCAGATCCGGGTTGAAGGTGACGGCCGGGGCGCTGGTGTCGCTCGGCGCGGCCGAGGCGAGCCCGGCCAGGCCGGGCAGCGCCACGGTGCCGACAGTGGCGGTGGCGGCCAGCGCGGCGGTGCGGGCCAGGAACGCGCGGCGGTCGAGGAGCCGGTCGAGCGGCAGTTGTGCGTCTGTGGATGCGTCTGTCATGGCGTCCTCTGTTGTCATCGGGGCTTGCGCCATTCGGTGCTGATCGACGGGTAGAGGACCGGTGCGGGCTGCTGGGACAGTGCCATGGCGGTCGCCGGGTCGCCGGCGTCCGGGGTCGGCATCTGGTAGGCGGCGAGGGCCGGCACCGTACTGCGCATGAAGGACCGCAGCGAGGCGAGGACCGAGTCGCGGCCGGGAGAGCCGGTGACCGGGTCGGCGGTGGTGCCGGCCGGCAGTTGGTTGAGGTCGATGCCGAGCGAGGCGAGTTGGGCGACGATGAAGGTGTTCAACTCGTCGTCGGTCGGAGGGGTGGGGGCCATGGAACCTCCTGGCGGTGAAGCGGTGGCCACAATCTCCGGCCGGTTGATGTCGGCACCGTGACGCGGCTGTCACGTGATCATGAATCCGCGCAGCTCAGACCAGGTCGGAGGGTCACTGTGTCGGCAGTGGTACGGATTGCCAGCTGGTGCCGTCGACGGTGACCGAGCCGGGCGCGCCGGGCTGCCCGGCGGAGACCCACAGCCGTCCCGGCAGGGCACCGAGCTCGCCGTACGGGCCGGCGGTGCCGGCGGTGAAGGTCGTGCCGTCGTCGTCGCTGGTCCACGTCGGCACCGTGTGCCGGCCGAGGCCGCCCACCAGCAGCCGGCCGTCGTCGCCGACGGTGAGCGCGCTCTGGTCCAGCCTGGGCAGCGGGACGGCCAGGTCCTGCCAGCTGCGTGCGCCGTCGGTGGTACGCCACAGCACCGGCCGGGCGGCCGACGAGCTGGTCTCGCCCGCGTCGATCGGGTCGAACAGAACGAACGCCTGCCGGGCGTCGCGGGCCGCGAGGCCGGCGACCAGGGCGCCGGCCGGTCCGGCGGTGGTCCGCCAGCTGGCGCCCCGGTCGGTGCTGACCGCGATCACGGTGCCCGGCCCGTCTCCGGCCGGTCCGGCGGTCCAGATCGCCCCGTCCGGGGCCACGTACACCCGTCCGCCGACCGTCGGCGGGTCGGCCAGCCGGTACACCGTGCCCGCGACCGGGTCGACCGCGACCGGCGGGCGCAGGTCGGCGCAGTGGGTCAGACAGTCGACCGGCTGTGCCTCGGGCGGGAACACGGTGACGGTGCGGGTCGTCGCGGTGGCGTCCCGCCAGGTCCGGCCGGCGTCGGTGGACACGTGGTCGGTGACGCCGACGCCGACCAGGAAGACGTCCGGGGTGAGGCTGAACGCCACCGCCCGGGACACCGGGTGGCCGTCCGCGTCGTGCAGGCAGTCCGCCGTGGTGTCCGGCCCGTTCAGCGGCAGCCACGTCGATCCGGCGTCGTCGCTGCGGGTGAACCGGAACCGGCAGTCCTCGCCGGGGCCGTCGACACCCACCACGGTCCGGTCGTCCCACACGGTCATCCGCAGCGGGCCGGGTGGCGCGGGGCCGTCGGACCGGTGACGGCCCACCGTGGCGGCCAGGCCCGGCGCGACCAGCGCCACCAGCAGCAGGCCGAGCGCGGCGGCGACGATCATGGTCCGCCGTCGGCGTCGGGCCCGTGCCCGGAGCCGGTCCAGCGCCGGCTGGATCACCGCTTCGCTGATTCGCTCCCGGTCGAAGGTGGTCAGCCGCAGGTCAGGCATGGCTGCTCCGGGTGTAACTGGTCGACGTGTCGACGAGCAGACCGGCGAGGGCCGTCCGGCCTCGGGAGAGTCGCGACTTGACGGTGCCCTCGGTGACGCCGAGCGCGTCGGCGACCTCGGCGACCGGCAGGTCGGCCAGGTAGTGCAGGGCGATCGCGTGTCGTTGCCCGGCCGGCAGCTGGCGCAGCGCCCGCATCAGCGCGACGTGCTCGGCCGAGCTGTCGGCGATCAGCCGTTCGGTGTCGACCGGGGCGGCCAGCCGGGGTAGCAGCCGGGCGAGAACGGCCCGGCGTCGGTGCCGGCTGCGGGCGACGTTGACCGCCACCCGGCGGAGCCACGCCTCCGGGTTGTCCAGCTCGGCGAAGCGGTGCGGGGCGAGCAGGGCGCGGACGAACGCCTCCTGCACCGTCTCCTGTGCCTCGCCCAGGTCGCCGGTGACGGCGTACAGCTGCACGACGAGCCGCCGGTAGCTGCCGGCGTACACCTGGCCGACGACGTCGTCGGGGTGCGCCAGGCCGCCGCCGTCGGCGTCCGGCGGGGATTCTCCCATGCAGTGCCCGACTCCCCGGCGGTCCGGAAGGTTCCATCCGTCGGCCAGTGGGCGGCTCAGCCGGTGTCGCCGGTCGGGGTCGCCGGGGCCGGATGGCAGCCGGGCGGGTCCTCCGGCTGCGCCCGGCCGCAGTAGAAGACCTCTATCGGCTCCTGGTCGACCTGCGGCACGCTGGCCACGTACATCAGCGACAGTCGCTTCTCCACCGGCTCGCCGGTGTCGGCCGAGAACCGGGTGGGCCCGGTCACCCCCGGGTACGCCGCCGCGGCGTTCTGCCGCAGCACCTCGGTGAAGACCGCGACCGGGCTGACCGCCCGCGCGTCCCACGGCCGGGAGCCGACGTTCAGCCGGGCCGCGAGCTGCTCCACCGCCGCGATCAGCATCATCGTCGCGTCGTAGGCCAGCGCGACCCGTTCGCCTACCGGCGGCCCGGAGCCGTCCACGCACCGCCGTTCGCCGAGCAGGTCGTCGCGCCGGATCAGGTCGAGGAACCGGCGGCGTGACTCGTCGGCGACCGCGTCGGTCACCAGCCGGGTGCACATCGCCAACGCGGCCTTCGACACGTACGTCACCGGCAGGTTGCCCGGCGCGTTCGCCCGCAGCTGGTGGTTGGCCAGGTATCGGTTGACCGAGTCGTCGGCCACCAGGTGCAGCGGAGGATTGTTCCGGCAGCCCCGCAGCGCCTCCAGGAACTCGTCGAACTCCGAGTACCGGCCGGCGAAGAAGAGCAGACCGGGGTAGCCGCACTCGTGACCGAGCGAGTCGCCGACCCGGAACGGCCGCGCGGTGGCCTGCTCGCCGAGCCGCTCGGTCAGGCCGGTGACCAGTGTGTTGACGTACAGGTCATCGGCGAGCGGGCTGTTGTCGCCGGTGGTGTAGTAGATGTGCGCCTCGGACAGGCCGAGCACCCGGGTGGCGTACGCCGACACCAGCTCGGCCTGGTCGGCGTTGGGCGGGACCATCTGCAGGTACAGCCGCGAGTTGCGGTGCAGCCCGTCGGCGGACAGCGTCGGCGCGACCGCCGGCAGCCCCACCTCGTTGAGTCGCCGCAGGGCCCGGGCCGTGGTGGTGCGGCTCTCCACCAGGCCGACCACGCCGACCACCGTCGGATCCCGGCGGGCCAGCCCGGCCAGCAGCTCCACCGTCCGCTCCGCGTGTCGCATCTGCTTGCCGCCGTTGGCCACCACGATGCGCAGCAGCGCCTGGCCGTCGGTGCTCGCCGACGCCTTCATCCGGGCGTACTGGGCGACCGCCATCCCTTCCAGTTCTTCACGTTCGGAGACGTAGGAGACCTCCCGGGGACCGGTCCGCTGGCCGGTCATGATGCCCAGATAGACCAGCGTCATCAGCGGGCGGCGGCGCTGGCTGCTCCGCCAGACCTGCATGACCTCCTCGTTCTGCCGGAAAATGCGTTCCTGTACCCAGCGCAGCGCCTCCTGGCCCGGGTCGTGGTTGAACACGTACGCCAGGTTGTCGCTGTAGCCGACGCACTCGCCGTCGATCAGCCGCAGCGAGATTTCGCCCTGCCCCGGGTGCGGCAGGCAGCCCGGCCCCCACCGCCCGCCGGCCCAGAACAGTCCACCGGCGAGCAGGGCCAGGACCACGGCGGCGGCGACGGTTCGCCGGGCCCACCACGGTGGCGCCGGCGGTGCGAGGTCGGCGGCGGTCGGGTGCCCGTAGCGGTCGTCGGGGTCGGCGGTCGCCGCCAGCAGCAGGATCCATGCGTCGGCGCGGCGTAGCCGCCGCTGCTCCGGCAGGGCGTCGCGCCACTCGTCGAGGCCGATGTCCACCTCGGTCAGCCGGATCGGGGTCGCAGCGTCCGGTACCGGGGCGTAGCCCTCGGCCGCGGTGGCCAGGATCAGCAGGGGGTCCCACCGGCCGGTCTCGTTGCGGACATCGTTGACCAGCCGCAGCAGGGCGTGTCCGGCGTTGTCCGGCGCGACGTCGCGCAGCAGCAGCACCGGATAGGCGGTGCGCTGCCAGCCGTTCGGTGACCAGACGCGGCGCAGATGTCCGGCGCGCAGGTCCTCCAGGAAGGCGTGCACGAGCAGTTTGCGCACCTGCTCGGGCTGTTCCCCGGTACGCAGGTCGGTGGTGAGTCGTTCGGCGAAGCCGATGAAGGTGCCGCTCTGTCGTGGCGCGAGGTACTGCTGGCGCATGAACCAGCGGTACCGGCCGCCGATCACCGGTAGGCGTCCGGACAACGCGGCCCGGAAGACCACGTCCGGGACCGCCCGCAGGACCAGCCAGAGCAGCAGCCGGTACGCGGTGGCGAACATGGTCTCGGCGTCCGAGGCGCCGCTCAGGTTCTCGGCGGCCGGCCGGCGGCGCCAGTCGCGGAGCATCTGGGTGAGCCGGGCCCGGCGTTCGGTGACCTCGATGTCGGCCAACCGCTGGTCCATCAGCCAGCGGGCCAGCGGATAGTGGCGGAAGGTGAACGGCTCACCGCCGAACGCGTCGAGGGCGAGCTGGTGGTGCATCGCGTCGAGCAGCGGGCGGATTCCTGCTCCGTCGGGGAACTCGGCGGCATCGACGTCGACATGCGGCACTCGACGGTGGGCCGGCCGGCGGAGCCGGCGCAGCAGCCCGGCGTGCACCTCGGACCCGGCGGCGCCAACGGCCACGACGACCGGCAGATCGTGCTCGCCGCGCCTGGGCCGGCGCAGTAGTTTGCCGACGAGGGTCAGCAATTCGGCCACGCCCCGGGAGGCGAGCCGGTCACGTGCCCGGTTCGCGCCGGCCTCCATGGTCACCTCGGCACTCCGATCCTGCGGTCGAGCGGACGGTCCATCCAGTGTCGGTCAAGGCTGCCACCTGCTGGCTTGCGGACCGGACGATTAGGGCAGAATGCCCGGCGGTTAGACGGGAATCCGTCAGGTCCGTCGGCAAGGTCAGGGACGATGATCCGCTGTCCCGAGCCGCGCCGGTAGGAAGATGAATGCGGATAAGACCGGCGTGGATGATTAAAGTGGATCTTCGACTGTCCCGGGCGGACATCATCCGGAAACCTTCGTCAGTACTATCACTGACATGTCACGTCGAGAACGGCTCGCGGACCCCACGGCTGCCCAGGAGTCGGGCGGGGCTGCGGACGGGGTGCGGTCGGGGACGCAGGATCCCGAGTCGGTAATGGACTCCGCCGCCGCGCCGCCGCGTCGCCGTCGCCGCGGGCTGCGGATCGCTCTGACGGTGCTCGTGGTCCTGACGCTGCTCGGTGGCGGTGGACTGCTCGCCGGTGGGTTCTACCTGCGGTCGATCGAGTCCGGGATCGAGCGGGTGGAGGCGTTCGTGGACGTGCCGGAGGAGTTCCGGCCGGAAAAGGTGACCACCGCCACGAACATCCTCATCCTCGGCAGCGATACCCGGGACCCGCAGAGCACGTCGGGCTCCCGCAGTGACACGATCATCCTGGCGCACATCGCGGCCGACCGGCAGAGCGCCCAGCTGATCTCCATTCCCCGGGACACCTGGGTCTTCGTGCCGGAAAACCAGGAAGGAACATACGGCGGACGGGAAGCGAAGATCAACGCCGCGTATGCCTGGGGTGGTATCCCGCTGATGGTGCAGACCGTCGAGGAGTTCACCGGAGTACGGGTGGACAACGTCGCCCTGGTGGACTTCGCCGGATTCCGGGAGATCGTCGACGCGCTCGGCGGGGTCGAGATCGACGTCGAGGAGGCGTTCACCTCCAACCATTCCCTCAACCCTGACAACCGACGGTCGTTCGCCGCCGGCCCACAGACGATGGACGGCGCGGCGGCCCTCGACTACGCCCGCGAGCGGTACGCCTTCGCCGATGGCGACTTCGCCCGGATCCGCCACCAGCAGCAGGTCATCAAGGCCATCCTGGAGAAGGCGGCCTCTGGTGGGGTGCTGTCCAGCCCGGCCACGCTGAACTCGTTCATCCGGGCCACGGCCGACGCGGTGGCGGTCGACGAGACGTTGTCCCTGCTCGACTTCGGCATGGACCTGCGACACCTGCGCGGCGACGACCTCACCTTCGTCACCAGCCCGACCGAGGGCACCGGGCGGGTCGGTGACGAGAGCGTGGTGTTCGCCGACACCGAGGCGGCCGATTCCTTCTATGACGCGGTCCGTCGCGACGCGGTCGACGAGATCCTCGCCGCTGCGCGGTGACCTCCGGCACCGACCACCAGCCCCGCTCCATCGAACCGGGAAGGCATGGCCAAGTCGTGGAAGCCCCGTTGCTGCCGCTGGTGCCCCGGCCACGGCCGGACGAGGGGCCGGACCCGTCGACTGGCGCCACCGCGGTCCTGCCGTACGCCGGCTCGCGGGCATCGAGCCGCACCCGGCCGCTACGGGCCTGGATGATCGCCGCCCCGGTGGACCTCGCCGCGTTGCTCGCTCCGCTGCTGATCTCGAACCGTTACTGGCGGGGCACCCTGTTCATGGCGGCGTTGACCATCGCCGTCTTCGCGTTCAGCGGGCTCTACCGGGCCAGACGCCATGTCAGCTTCCTCGACGAACTGCCGACCCTGTGTGGACGCCTGCTCACCGCGTCCGGCACCGTCGCGATCATCGCCGGGCTGCGGCACGACTCGGTGGAGTACGTGGCCGACCTGATGCGGGGGATCGCCGTTTCGGCCGTACTGCTGATCATCGGACGCTCGATCACCCGGGCGGTGGTGGTCTTCGCCCGTCGCCGCCGCTGGGTCGAACACAACGCCCTGATCCTGGGCAGCGGTCCGGTCGCGGCCGAGCTGGCCCGGCTGATGCGCCGCTACCCCAGCTACGGCCTGCGGTTCGCCGGCTGCGTGGACTCGGCCGCCCGGCAGACCGACGGCGCGTCGTTGCCGCTGGTCGGAACCTTCGACGACCTTGGCCGGCTGATCGACATGGTCGAGTGCGACGTGCTCATCATCGCCGATCCGGACTGCCCCGAAGCCGGGCTGATGGATCTGCTGCGCCGACCCGAGTGCGCCAGCCAGGACCTCTGGGCGGTGGCCAGACTGTGGGGGTCGGGATCGTACGGGCGACAACCCGACCACATCGGCGCGATCCCGCTGGTCCACGTGCGGCACATCGCCCTGTCCGGTCCGCGCTGGATGGTGAAGCGGGCCTCCGACGTGGCGCTCGCCTCGGTGGCGCTGGTCCTGCTCAGCCCGGTGCTGGCCCTGTGCGCACTGGCGACCTTCATCGACGGCGGCCGGGGGATCTTCTTCCGGCAGGAGCGCATCGGCCAGCACGGCCGGACGTTCAACGTGATCAAGTTCCGGTCGCTGCGCCCCGAGACCGACCAGGAGGCCCGGACCACCTGGTCGATCGCCGACGACCGCCGGGTCAGCCTGATCGGACGGTTCATGCGACGTACGTCGCTCGACGAGCTGCCGCAGCTGTGGAACATCCTGCGCGGCGACATGACCGTGGTCGGTCCCCGGCCGGAACGTCCGTACTTCGTGGCGAAGTTCTCCGCCGAGCTGCCCGGCTACGCCTCGCGCCACCGGGTCCCGGTGGGACTCACCGGGCTGGCTCAGGTCAGCGGCCTGCGGGGGGACACGCCGATCTCCGACCGGGCCCGGTTCGACAACTTCTACATCGAGCACTGGTCGCTGTGGCTGGACATCAAGGTGGTGCTGCGTACCGTCGCCGAGGTGCTCCGTGGCCGCGGGCGCTGATCCAGCCGACCGGCACACCGACGCAGATGAGGGGAGCTCGCGGAGTTGACGACACCACTTGCCGGCCGCTCGGTCGCACTCGTCCATGAGTGGTTCGGCGACACCGGCGGGTCGGAGCAGGTGTTCCGGCGGATCGCCGACCTCGTCCCGCACGCCCAACGGTTCGTGCTGTGGTCCGACCCCGGGGTGACCGACCAGGGCCTGCGGGAATCCTGGCTGGCCCGGACACCGCTGCGCCGCAGCAAGACCCTCGCCCTGCCGCTGATGCCGCTGGTGTGGCAGACCCTCAGCCGGGAGCACTTCGACGTGGTCCTGTCGTCCAGCCACGCCTTCGCGCACACCGTACGGCTCGGTGCGCCGGGGCGGACCCGGCATCTGAGCTACGTCCACTCGCCGGCCCGCTACGTGTGGAGTCCCGACTACGACGGCCGCGGCTCCGGCCGGCTGCTCGCCCTGCCCCGGCGGGCCCTGCAGACGGTGGACGTGCGGCTCAGCCGGCACGTGGCCAGCTACGCCGCGAACTCCCGTGAGGTGCGGGACAGGATCCGGCGGTTCTGGCACCGCGACGCGGTGGTCATCCATCCGCCGGTCGACGTCGACTACTTCGCCACCGCACAGCCGGACGACCCCGTCGCGCAACGCGACTACCTGCTCGGGGTGGGGCGCTGGATCCCGTACAAGAACTTCGATCTGATCATCTCGATCGCCGCGGCCGCCCGGATGCCGGTGGTCGTCGCCGGCTCCGGGCCCCAGGAGGCCAATCTGCGCCGGCACGCCGACCGGGTCGGCGCCGAGGTGACCTTCGAGGTACGTCCGGACCGGGCCCGGCTGCGGCAGCTCTACCGGGGCGCCCGGGCGCTGCTCTTCCCGGTGCACGAGGACTTCGGCATCATCCCGGTCGAGGCCCAGGCCTGCGGTACGCCGGTCCTCGGGCTGCGCCGTGGCGGGCTGCTGGAGACCGTCGTCGACGGTGCGACCGGACACCTCGTCGACTCGACCCGGGCCGACGACTACGTTCCGCTGCTCCGCCGGCTCGACCAGCTCGACGCCGCCGGTATCCAGGCACACGCCAAGTCGTTCGCCGCGGCCGAGTTCGCCGCGAAACTCGCCGACTGGATCGAAGCCGAGTGTCGGTGACGGCACCGCCGCCAGCCGACTACAGCAGCAGCGAACTGCGGAGATAGTTCGCGATCATGCGCAGCGGGCTGGCCCCGTCGGCCGGGCCGGTCAGTCGCAGCACCAGCTGCCGGTCAATCGACCCGTCCTGCCCGCCGCGCCAGTAGGCGACCATCACCAGACCGTGCCGCCGCTCACCGTCGACCTGCAGCGTACTGACTTCGGCGTACGCGGTCGCGATGCCTGCCTGCAACCACTGCTGACTCCACGCCTCCTCGGCCTGGCGCATCCTCGCCTGCCGGTCCGGGGTGCACCGCTGTGGACAGGGCCGGACCACGACCTCGCCACCGACCTCCTGCTGCTGCTCGCTGAACGTGCCGCTGCACCGCAGGCGGCGGGTCTGCGGGGCCCGGTCGTCCGGGACGGGGGAGCAGTCCCAGCTCCACGGCACCTTGAGGATCAGACCCACGTCGGCCAGGTCGGTGTAGGTGCGGACCGTGTCCTCCGGGGTGAACCGGGGCCAGTCGGCCCGCCAGGAGCTCTCCGCCGGTGGCTCCAACCCGGGCTGGTTCGGGGTGGCCAGCGGCGGGGTGCCATCCTGCGGAGGGCCGCTCGGCGGGGTGTCGCTCGGCGGGGTGTCGACCGCCTGGCCCGGCGACGCGCTCGCTGCGGACCGTGGTGGGTTCTCGGCGGACCGGTCCGGCCACCAGATGACGGCGGCACCGGCCAGCAGGACCGCCACGACCGCCGCCCCGGCCAGCAGCGGGCCCGGAACGCGTCGGCGCGGTGGTTCGGCCGGGGCGAACCGGGGCACCGGAGGGTACGCCGGCTGGTGGGCCAGGGCCGCTGGTCGCTCGGCTGCCGGGCCGACCGCGCCCTGCGGTCCGGCCGGTTGGTACTCCTGGCCGAGGGCGAGGAAGATCCGCTCCGCCCCTTCACCGGGCCCGGCACCACAGGCGACCCAGGGGACCCGGGCGGTGAAGTTCGCGTATCGGAAGGCCGGCGCTCCCGCCGCCGGGTCGGCCAGCGCCTCGGCGGCCGAGGAGAACGCCTCCCGCCACCGTTCGTCGGCGGCCACATCGGCGTCGAGGATCGCCACGGTGATCTGCTCGCCGTGGGGTTCCACAGCCGACCAGACGCTGCCCGCCGGACACGATCCCAGCATTTCGACGAGCCGGTACGGATCTACCGGTTGCATTCGGCCTCCCGCCCCTGTGTCCTGCTGGGGATCATAGCGACCGAGGGTGACCATGCCGCTTCTCCGGGTCAGCGACACGGCTCGGGAGCCCCGCGGAGCTGTCCGCACGGCCGACCCGTCAGGCGGCGGTGTCGCGCACCCATGCCTCGGCGTGCGGCCCGGCGCCGACGATCCGGAGCAACTGGACCGACTGGGCCGGATCATCCACCGTGACGAAGTAGGAGTTGCCCCGCCGCACGTGCTGGTGCACGGCCAGGCCGAGCGCGTCACCCGCCTGGGTCAGCGCGGTCAACGCAGCCGGATCCGGCACCCGGACCCGGACCTGGCTGCGGCGGCGGGAGCCGTTGGCGACCAGCAGCGCCGCCCGCCACATCGTCCGGGCGGCCGGCGTGCGCAGACCCGGCCGGGCGTGCGGCCCGACCTGCTCGGCTGCCGTCTGCCACAGCCGCGCGAGCCAGCCGAGCACCTCGTCGGCCCGACCGCTGGGGACGAGTACGTCGAACCGGTCCCGGTCGTCGCGTCCGCTCATCCGGGCGGTGGTGGCGATCCGTACCCCGGGGAACTCGCCGTCGACCACGGTGGCCACCCGGTGGGCGAGCGCCGGGTAGGCGGTGCTGACCAGACTGACCAGCCCGGAACGCCGCTGCCAGGGCACCGGCCGCAGCAGATGGGTCACGGTGGCGGTCTCCACTCTGGGCAGCCGGTCGGCCGGAACCGCTGCGGCGACCGCGTCGAGCAGCCTGCGGTGCGGGATGGCGCCCCACCGGCCGGCGGTCGCACCGCCGCACCGGCGGGGTTGGGCGTCAACCGACACGGTCGACCTCCTCGTCCTCGACGAGGGACCGGTACGCGGGCTTGATGACGTCGTCGATGACCGCCAGCCGCTCGTCGAACGGGATGAACGCACTCTTCATCGCGTTCACCGTCAACCACCGCAACTCCGACCACCCCCACCCGAACGCCTCCACCAACAACCACATCTCCCGCGACATCGACGTCCCACTCATCAACCGGTTGTCCGTGTTCACCGTCACCCGGAACCGCAGATCACGCAACAACCCCACCGGATGCTCACCGATCGAACCCACCGCACCCGTCTGCACATTCGACGACGGACACAACTCCAACGGAATCCGCTTGTCCCGCACATACGACGCCAACCGCCCCAACCGCACCCCACCCCCACCCACCTCGATGTCATCCACAATCCGCACCCCATGCCCCAACCGATCCGCACCACACCACTGAATCGCCTGCCAGATCGACGGCAACCCGAACGCCTCACCCGCATGAATCGTGAAATGAAAATTCTCCCGCTGCAAAAACTCGAACGCGTCCAAATGCCGCGTCGGCGGAAAACCCGCCTCCGCACCCGCGATATCGAACCCCACCACCCCCACATCCCGGTACCGCACCGCCAACTCCGCGATCTCCTGCGACCGCGCCGCATGCCGCATCGCCGTCAACAACGTCCCCACCCGGATCACCCGACCCGCCTCCGCCGCCTCCGCACACCCCGCCGCGAACCCCGCCAACACCGCCTCCACCACCTGACCCAACCCCAACCCCCGCGACAGATGCTGCTCCGGCGCGAACCGCACCTCCGCGTACACCACCCCGTCCGCCGCCAGATCCACCGCACACTCCGCCGCCACCCGGAACAACCCCGCCTCCGTCTGCATCACCGCCACCGTGTGCGCAAACGTCTCCAGATACCGCTCCAACGACCCCGAATCCGCCGCCGACACGAACCACCGACCCAACTCCTGCGGATCCGTCACCGGCAACACATGACCCACCTTGTCCGCCAACTCCACCACCGTCGCCGGCCGCAACCCACCATCCAGATGGTCATGCAGCAGCACCTTCGGCGCCCGAACGATCTCCGCCAACGAAACAGCCACCATACGAATCTATTCTTCCTTCAGTCGTTACTCGCCGATGTCGTTACTCGCCGTCGGCCCGGCCGTGCTGCAGCCGGTCCCACACCCGGTCGGAGGTGAACGGCAGATCGGTGAAGCGGACTCCGGTCGCGTCCCGCAGCGCGTTCGCCAGCGCGGCGGCCACCGGATTGAACGGGCTCTCGCTCATCGACTTCGCGCCCGCCGGCCCGAGCGGATCGCTGGTGCGGGCGAACAGCACCTCGGTCAGCGGCACGTCGGCATAGGTCGGCAGGTGGTAGCTGCGGAAGTCGTCGGTGGTCACCCGACCCTGGTCGTCGATGTCCACATGTTCGGTGAGGGCGGCACCGAGAGCCTGCGCCACCCCACCTTCCACCTGCCCCCGGCACTGCATCGGGTTGAGCACCGTGCCGGCGTCCGCGCTGTGCACGCTGCGCAGGATTCGGATCTCCCCGCTGTCCGGGTCGACCGCTACCCGGAACCAGTGCGCGTCGAAGGCCACCGAGCGGTGCGCTCCGTCGGCGTGCCCCTCGGCGGTCAGCGGCCGGCCGGCCGTCGACGCGGCCCGGGCCAGGTCGACCAGATCGATCCGCCGGCCGGCGCACCGCACCGTTGTCGCGTCCACCCGGCACTCCCGCGGGTCGACGCCGGTCGCCCGCGCGGCGGCGTCGACCAGCACGTCCCGCAGTGCGAGCGCGGCGCGCTGGGCGGCGGTGCCGGCCACCACTGTGCCGGTCGAGGCGAACGCACCGGTGTCGTGACCGACCAGCGCGGTGTCCGACTGCCGGATCCGTATCCGGTCCACGGTGGTGGCCAGCGCGTCGGCGACCAACTGCCGGTGCACGGTGGTCGACCCGTTGCCGAACTCGGCCATCCCGATGTCCAACTGGTAGCCGCCGTCGGTGTCGAGGGTGACCCGGGCCCGGCCGTGGTGACCGCCCGGCGGTCCGGTGGCGATCATCGCCACCGCCATGCCGTCGCCGACCAGCCAGCCGGCTGCGGCGTCCTCCTGCCGGGTCTCGTCCCGGGCCTGCCGGATCAGTTCCAGGCACTGGTCCAGACCGTAGCTGTGCACCCGTACGGTGTCGTCGTGCCCGACCGGGGTGACCAGCGGATCCTGCGGGCCGATCACGTTACGGGCCCGGAACGCGATCGGATCGAACCCGAGCCGGCGGGCCAGCTCGTCCACGGCGGACTCCACCGCGAACGACACCTGCCCCAGCCCGTAGCCGCGGAACGCGCCGGCCGGCACCGTGTTGGTGTAGACCGACCAACCGTCGACCTGCTTGTTCGCACACCGGTAGAGGGCCACCGATTCGCTGCAGCCGTGTGCCAGCACCGCCGGGCCGTGGTTGCCGTACGCGCCGGTGTCCGCGACGACATGCAGCCGGATCGCGGTCAGCGTCCCGTCGCGGCGCCCCGCCACCGTCACCCGGGTCCGGAACGGATGCCGGGTGGTCGCCGCGGTGAACTGTTCGGCCCTGGTGAACTCCAGTTTCACCGGTCGTCCGGTGCGCAGCGCGGCCAGCGCCGTCACGTCCTCGACGAGCATCTCCTGCTTGCCGCCGAATCCGCCGCCGACCCGGCCGGCGACCACCCGGACCTTCTCGACCGGCAGGCCGAACAGCCGGGCCAGCGCCCGCCGGGTCAGGTACGGCGTCTGGGTGCTGGACCGTACGGTCAGCCCGCCGTCCGGCTCCGGCCAGGCCACCGCTCCGTGCGTCTCCAGGTGGGCATGCTGCACCCGTTGGGTACGGAACGTCGCGGTGAAGACCTCGTCGGCGTCGGCCAGCGCCCGGTCGACGTCGCCGATCTCACCGTGCACCTCACCGGCCACGTTGTCCACTGGCCGGGCGATGCCGCTGACCGCCGGATCCAGGTCGTGCAGGACGGGCGCGCCCGGGAGCATCGCCGCCGCCGGGTCGAACACCGCCGGCAGCGGCTGGTAGCTGACCCGGACCAGGTTGGCGGCCGTCTCGGCGGCCGCCTCGGTCTCGGCGACCACCGCCGCCACCCGCTGTCCGACGAAGCGGACCACGTCGTCAAGGAGCCGGGTGTCGGCCGGGTCCTCGCGCGGGTTCTCATGCTGGGCCGTCGAGTACCGCAGGTCGGGGCAGTCGCGGTGGGTGAGTACCGCCAGAACCCCGGGTACCCGCATCGCGTCGTCGGTGTCGACGTCGACGATCCGGGCGTGCGGCACCGTCGAGCGGACCAGCTTCAGGTGGGCCAGCCCGGGAACATCGACGTCGAAGGTGAATCGGGCGGTGCCGGTGACGATCTGCCGGGCCGCCGGGGCGGCCACGTTGCCGCCGACCGCCGGGCAGCCAGGGCCGTCGTCGGCGGTGCCGGTCACGTGCCGTACCCCGTCTAGCGCGTCGCGGATCGCCCGGTAGCCGGTGCACCGGCACAGGTTGCCCTTCAGCGCGCGCGGCAGGTCAGCGTGCTGGTCGCCGTCGAGCGCGGCCACCGTCATCACCAGCCCGGCGGTGCAGAACCCGCACTGGAATCCCTGCGCGTCGAGAAACCGCTGCTGCACCGGGTGCAGCGTGTCGCCGTCGGCCAGTCCTTCGACCGTGGTCACCGACCGGCCCTCGGCCCGTACCGCCGGGTAGACACAGCTGTGTACCGGGACGCCGTCGACGTGTACCGTGCACGCCCCGCAGTCCCCGGCGTCGCAGCCCTTCTTCACGCCGTACCAGCCCTGGTCACGTAGGAACGTGCGCAGGCACTGGCCGGCGGCCGGTTCCCCGGCGGCGGCGGTGCCGTTCACCACGACGTTCACCGGCCGTCCTCGCCGTCGGTGCCGGCGGCGGCCAGTTCGGCCCGGACCTGTTCGGCCATCCGCAGCGTGCGGTGCCGCCGCCAGCGCGGCAGGCCGTGCACGTCGTCGACCCAGCCGGCGGCGGCGCATCCGGCGTCGACCCGGTCCAGCAGTTCGGGCCCGGTCGGTGCGGCCGGCAGCGACAGCACCACCGGGCGGCGGGTGGCCGCGGTCACCGACATCGTCCACCCGCCGGTGTCCTGGTCGACCGAGCCGATGACCATCGCCGCCGACCGGCCGTGCCGGAACAGCGACGCCCGGCGCATCGCGTACCGGGCCCGAGCGGCGGCTGCCGGCAGCCGGACGCTGCGCAGGTACTCGCCGGCGTCGAGCACCGTCGCACCGACGTCGCGGATGAATCCGCCGGCGGGCACCCGGCGCTGCCCGCCGGCCAGGTCGGTGAGCAGGTACTCGGCCCGGGTCGCCACCGCCAGCGACGTCATCGGACCGGCCGGCAGCGCCGCGCAGATGTTGCCGCCGACGGTCGCCACGTTCCAGATCTTGCGGGAGGCGAGGAACGCGTCGCAGCAGTCGGCGACCAGCTTCGTCACGCGATTCCAGCCGGGCGGCGGGGCGAACCGGGCGAGCTCGGCGACGGTGCAGGTGGCGGCGATCTCCAGCCCGTCGTAATCGATCCGGATCGACGGCCAGCGTAGCCGGGTCAGGTCACGCAGCCGGCGCACCCCGGGCTGAGGTTGCGAGAACAGGTAGCTGCCGCCGGCGAGCCAGCGGTCGCCGGGGCGCCAGGCGTCGGCGTCGGCGGCGATCACGTCGGAGACGGTATGCAGATCCACGGTCCGCATCGTCCGCCGCCGCCGTCGGCCCGGACAATGACGGCGGAACACAATCCCGACCCGCCGATCAGCCGGGTGGTTGGACGAACCTCCAAGGCGTACCCGGACGCCTTGACCGGGTGATCAGCCGCTGCCCATCGTTGACGGGTGCTTGCCGGAATCGTCCTCGCCGCCGGCGCCGGCCACCGCTACGGTCGGCCCAAGGCGCTGGTCCGTCTCAACGGGACCCCGTTGGTGTCCCGGGCCGTCGAGACGCTGCGCTCGGCCAGCTGCCGGCCGGTGATCGTGGTGCTCGGCGCGGCGGCCGACGCGGTGTGTACGAGTGCCGACCTGGCCGGTGCCGTGCCGGTGGTCAACCCGGACTGGGCCACCGGGATGGGCTCGTCGTTGCGGGTGGGCCTGGCGGCGGTGGGCACCAGCCAGGCGGACGCCGCGGTCGTCCTACTGGTCGACATGCCGGGGATCGGTCCAGCGGCGGTCCGCCGGGTGGCGGCCGGCGCCGACCGCCGGACGCTGGCCGCGGCCAGCTACGTCGACGGGCGGCCGGGGCATCCCGTGGTGCTCGGTCGGGCACACTGGACGGCGGTGGCGGCGTCGGCGACCGGTGACACCGGCGCCCGCGACTATCTGCGGGCCCACCCCGACCAGCTGCGTCTGGTGCCGTGCGGCGACGTGGCCGACCCGACCGACCTCGACCGGCCCGGCGACCTCGCCCGGTTCGCTGGCCTCGATCGGTCCAACGTGGGCGGCGGGTCCGGCGGCGGGCCGGGCCGGGCGGCGGCGGCCGGATGATCGGGCCGGTCCTCGACGAGGCGATGCGCTGGTGGTACGCCGGTGAGCAGGTGGCCGTCGCGACGGTGACCGCCACCGCCGGTAGCGCACCCCGGCCACCGGGCACCAGCATGCTCGTCGCCCCGGACGGTACGGTCACCGGAAGCGTCTCGGCCGGGTGCGTCGAGGCCGCCATCTACCAGCTGTGCCGTACCGTGCTGGACACCGGCGAGGGGCGGCTGGCGCGCTTCGGTGACACCGGCGACGAGCTCTTCGACCCCGGTCTCACCTGCGGCGGCACCATCGAGGTGTACGTGCAGCGGGTGGACCGCGACAGCGTGCCGCAGCTCGACCGGCTGCATGCGGCGACCCGGGCCGCCCGCCCGGTCGCGGTCGTCACCTGCCTCACCGGGCCGCCGGCCAGCCAGGGCCGTTGGCTGCTGGTCGACGCCGACGGTCAATGGGGTTCGCTCGGCGGGCCGACGCTGGACGCGGCGGCGGTCCGGGCCGCCCGCCCAGCGCTGGACACCGGGCGGACCACGCTCGCCCAGCCCGCCGCCGGCACCACCCTGCTGGTCCTCGGCATCCTGCCACCGCCCCGGATGATCATCTGCGGGGCGACCGAATTCACCGCAGCGCTCGCCCGGCAGGGCCGGTTCCTCGGCTACCGGGTGACGGTCTGCGACGCCCGGGCGGTCTTCACCACCCCGCAGCGGTTCCCGGACGCCGACGACGTGGTCGTCGACTGGCCGCACCGCTACCTGAGCGCCGAGGCCGCCGCCGGTCGGGTCGACCCGCGTACGGTGCTCTGCGTACTCACCCACGATCCGAAGTTCGACGTACCGCTGCTGCGGACCGCGCTCGACCTGCCGCTGGCCTACATCGGGGCGATGGGATCCCGGCGCAGCGCCGCCGACCGGGCGGCCCGGCTGCGTGCCGTCGGGGTGCCGCCGGCCGCGTTGACCCGGCTGTCCGCGCCGATCGGGCTGGACCTGGGGGCGGTGACCCCGGAGGAGACCGCGGTCAGCATCGCCGCCGAGATCGTCGCGGCCCGCAGCGGCCGCGACGGCGGACGGCTGACCGGCGGCCGGGGCTCGATCCATCCGGCGGAGTACGGGCCTGCGGCGCACGGGTCAGCCGGCGGTGAGCCGCAACGCCAGGAAGAAGTCCACCCGGTCCTCGAACCGGCCGAGGTCCCGGCCGGTCAACTGCTCTATCCGGCCGATCCGGTACCGCAACGTGTTGACGTGCACATGTAGCCGTTGCGCGCAGCGGCTCCATGATCCGTCACAGTCGAGAAAAGCCGACAGCGTACGCAGCAGGTCGGCATGGTGCGCCCGGTCGTACTCCTCGACCGGCCCGAGCAGCCGGCCGCGGAACCCCTGCCGGGTGCCGGCCGGCACCCCGGCCAGCAGCAGCGAATGCGACGCCAGGTCACCGGCGGCCACCACACTGACCGGGCCGGTCGCGGTGCCGGTGGCGGACCGATGCGCGTGCAGCGCCTCCTCGACCGCCCCGCCCAGCCCGGCGGCGCCCACGCTGGCGGCGGAGACGCCCAGGATGAGCCGGCCGCCGCGCAGCCCTGGCGCCATCCGGTCGGCGGCGGCGACCAGCGCCGAACCTATGGTGCCGGCGGCCTGCGGAGCCAGCGCCAGCACGGCGAGCGCCCCCGAGGGCAGGTCGGGTTCGAGGACGGCGACCGCCCGGTCGGGTGCCAGCCGGCTGAGGAACTCGTCGACCACAGCGACGGTCAGCGTCGCCGGTGCGCGCATCCCGTCCAGCGTGGCGGCGACCGCGACGAACGTGGCGTCCGGGTCGAGCCGGGCGGCCAGCAGCGCGGCCCGCAGCCCGGCGAGGTCCCCCGGTGCCCGCAGCGCCGTCCGCAGCTGACCGGCCAACCGTGCCTCGACCCGGGCGGCCTCGTCCAGGTGCGCTCGCTCCAGCGCCACCACGCTGGTCAGCTCGTCGACCGTGCCGGGCAGCGTGTCGAGCGCGCCACGGCAGGCCACCAGCCAGGCAGCCAGCCGGTGCTCGGCCCGGCCGGGCACCCCGAACACGGAGAACCGCGCACCATCGACCGTCACCGTCGCGGGCAGCCGCTGCGCGGTCAGGAAGGCGCGGCTCAGCGCGTCGGCGACCGGATCGGCCAGCTCGGCCGTTCCGGCCACCACCCGGCCGCTGGTGGTCAACGTCCAGCAGTCGGTGTCGATCGCTGCGGCGACGGTCGGCAGCAGATCGGTCAGCCGGGCGCCGGCGGCCATCGCGGCGACCAGTCCGCGCTGCCGGCCCAGCACCGCCGCCAGCGAGCTGGCCCGCTGCGCCCACAGGGTCGGGTGAACGTCGTCGATGATGTCGCGGAACGACACGTCGGCGGGCACCTCGAACAGCGGCAGCCGGTGCCGGCGGCAGGCGGCGACCAGGTCGCGGGGCACGCTGCCGTGCAGCGCCTCACCCGCGCCCAGCGCGGTCACCCCGGCGGCGGCCAGCGCCGCGACGAAGACCTCGGAGTCGTCCGGCCCCCGGTGCCACATCAGGCCGGTGAGCACCAGGTCTGCGGTGGACACGTAGCGGCCCGGGTCGGGCAGGTCGATGACGTTGACCCGGCCGACGGTGCGGTCCCGACCGTCGTCGCCGGTCAGCGGCACCAGCTTCAGGTGGGCCTTGTCGAGCACGTCGGCCAGCAGCACAGGGGTCGCCTCCGGTCACGGTGATTGGATGAACCTCCAAAACCGTACGGTGACGATGTTTCGTCTTTGGTCCCTGCGCCGCTACCGGCCGGCTCGCCGCAACTGCTTGACTGCTGCTGCCCAGCGAAAGGGGACCGGATTGGACCGCGGACTCGACGTGTTCAACACGTTGCCCGCCGATGATGTGCGGGAACTGCTGCTGAGTTGCTGCGCCGCGCCCAGCTGGGCCGCCGCGGTGACGGCCGGCCGGCCGTACGCCGACCGGGCGGCGTTGACCGCCGCCGCGCGGGCACGGATCGGGGCGTTGCCCTGGCCGGAGGTGGCCGGCGCGGTCGCCGCCCACCCGCGGATCGGGCGGCCGCCCACCGGCACCGGCCGGGACGCCGAGTGGTCCCGTCGCGAGCAGGCGGCGGCGACGGCCGCTTCCGCCACCGACGGCTCCGGCACGGACGGCTCCGCCGCCGACGCCGGCACTGACGGCTCCGCCGCCGACCGGGCCGGAGCCGACGTCGCGGCCGACCTGGCGGCCGCCAACGACGCCTACGAGCAGCGGTTCGGGTACCGCTTCCTGATCTTCGCCAACGGCCGCGGCGCCGCCGAACTGGTGGCCGCCGCCCGACAGCGGCTGCACCACGACCCGGACACCGAGCAGGGCGTGGTCCGCACCGAGCTCGGCGACATCGCCGCGCTGCGCCTGGGCCGGCTGGTCGACGACATCGCCGCGCCGGCGCCGCTGTCCAGCCACGTGCTGGACACCACCACCGGAACCCCGGCGGCCGGCATCGCCGTGCGACTCGACGCCGCCGACCCGGTCGACGGCTGGCGCACCGTCGCCACCGGACACACCGACGCCGACGGCCGGCTGCGTGACTGGGTGCCGGGCGCCGGCTGGGCAGCCGGGACGTACCGGCTGGTGTTCGACGTGGCCGACCGACTCGGGGCGGACGCCTTCTACACCGAGATCCCGGTGGTGTTCACCGTCCGCGACGCCGCCCGCCACCACCACGTACCGCTGCTGCTGAGCCCGTACGGCTACACCACCTACCGAGGGAGCTGACCGGATGGGAATCGTTCTGGGGCCGAACCGGTACGGCAAGGCACAGACCCGGGTGGTCCGGGTGGACCGCGACGGCGACCGGCACAGCCTGCGCGACCTCAACGTCTCCGTCGCGCTCGCCGGTGACCTCGCCGCCACCCACCTCACCGGCGACAACAGCCAGGTGCTGCCGACCGACACGCAGAAGAACACGGTGTACGCGTTCGCCCGTCGCCACGGTATCGCCAGCGCCGAGGAGTTCGCCCTGCTGCTGGCCCGGCACTTCGTGGACAGCCAGCCCGGCATCACCCGGGCCCGCGTCGACATCGAGCAGTACGACTGGCGACGGCTCGGGCCGCACTCGTTCGAACGCGACGGCGGGTCCACCCGTACCGCCACGGTCCGCTACGACGGCGACCGGGCGGAGGTGATCGCCGGCCTGTCCGATCTGGTCCTGCTCAACTCCACCGACTCGGAATTCCGCGGCTACGTGGTCGACCCGTACACCACCCTGCCGGAGACCGACGACCGGATCCTCGCCACCGCGGTGGACGCCCGGTGGCGCTACGCCGGCACCGCGCCGCCCGGCGGCTTCGACGCCGCCCACGCGGCGGTACGCCAGGCGCTGGTCGACGCGTTCGTCGGCACCTACAGCCGGTCCCTGCAGCAGACGCTGTACGCGATGGGTGAGCGGGTGCTGACCGACCGGCCCGACGTGGTGGAAGTGCGGCTGGCCCTGCCGAACAAGCACCACCTGCTGGTCGACCTGAGCCCGTTCGACCTGGACAACCCGAACAGCGTCTTCGTCGCCGCCGACCGGCCGTACGGGCTGATCGAGGGCACCGTCACCCGCGACGACGCGCCGCCGGAGCTGGGGCAGTGGTGATCGTCGTCACCGGCGCCGCCGTCGCCACGGTCGACGTCGCCGGCACCGAGCACCGCGACGGGCATCTCGTCGTCGGCGACGACGGTCGGATCGCCGCCGTCGGCCCCGGCGACGTGCCCACCGGCCTGCTCGATGCGCTCACCGGCGGGGACCCGCGCCGGGTACGCCGGATCGACGGCAGCGGCTGCCTGGCCACCCCCGGGCTGGTCAACACCCACCACCACCTCTACCAGTGGGCCACCCGTGGCCTGGCCCAGCAGCAGAACCTGTTCGGCTGGCTGACCACCCTCTACCCGGTCTGGTCCCGGATGGACGCCGACACGGTGCACGCCGCCGCCGCGGCCAACCTCGGCTGGCTGGCGCTGTCCGGCTGCACCACCAGCACCGACCACCACTACGTCTTCCCCCGCGACGGCGGTGACCTGTTCGCCGCCGAGATCGCCGCCGCGCGCCGGATCGGGCTGCGGTTCCATCCCTGCCGGGGTTCGATGGACCTCGGCCGGTCGGCCGGCGGACTGCCGCCGGACTCCACGGTGGAGGACACGGACGCCGCGTTGGCCGCCACCGAGGCGGCGATCGACCGTTGGCACGACCCGGCTCCGGAGTCGATGCTGCGGGTCGCCGTCGCCCCGTGCTCGCCGTTCTCGGTCACCCCCCGGCTGATGCGCGAGTCGGCCGAACTGGCCCGCCGCCGGGGGGTCCGGCTGCACACCCACCTCGCCGAGACCGTCGAGGAGGAGGAGTACTGCCGGACCACGCACGGCTGCACCCCGGTGCAGTACGCCGAACAGCTCGGCTGGCTCGGCGACGACGTGTGGCTGGCGCACGGCGTACACCTCGACGACGCGGCGGTGACCCGGCTCGGCGCCACCGGCACCGGCGTCGCGCACTGTCCCAGCTCGAACGCCCGGCTCGGGGCCGGCACCGCCCGGGTGACCGACCTGCTCGCCGCCGGCGTACCGGTCGGCCTGGGCGTCGACGGTGCCGCCAGTCAGGAGGTCGGCCACCTCGGTGCGGAGCTGCGCCAGTCGCTGTACGCGGCCCGGCTGCGCGGCGGACCCGCCGCGCTGACCGCCCGCGACGCCCTCGCGCTGGGCACCATCGGCGGCGCACGTTGCCTGGGCCGGGCGGCCGAGATCGGCTCGCTGGAGGTGGGCAAGCTCGCCGACGTCGCGCTGTGGCGGGTCGACGGGCTGGGCCATGCCGGCATCGACGACCCGGTCGCCGCGCTGGTGCTCGGCCCACCCGCCCCGGTGGAGCTGCTGCTGGTCGGCGGCCGGCCGGTCGTCGAACGCGGCGAGCTGTGTACCGCCGACGCCGCCGACCTGGCCCGCGAGGCCGCCCGTACGCACCGGACCCTGATGTCCCCGGTCCCATCGAACAGGAGTGACCTCTGATGCCCCGCAGCCAGGTCGACCCGCCGTCAGCCGCCGTGACCGTTTCGGCCCCGGCCGGCCGGCCGGCGGCCACCGCGGACGTGCTGACCGGCGACGCGGTGGCCTTCCTCACCGGACTGCACCGCCGGTTCGCCGGCCGGCGGGCCGAGCTGCTCGCCGCCCGTGGTCGCCGTCGGGCCGACATCGCCCGCACCGGCCGGCTCGACTTCCGCCCCGACACCGCGTCGGTCCGGGCCGGCAGTTGGACGGTGCCGCCGCCCCCGCCCGACCTGGCCGACCGGCGGGTCGAGATCACCGGTCCCACCGACCGGAAGATGACCGTCAACGCGTTGAACTCCGGTGCCCGGGTCTGGCTGGCCGACCTGGAGGACGCGAACACCCCGCACTGGGCGAACGTGATCGACGGGCAACGCAACCTCGCCGACGCCGTGCGGCGCACCATCGAGCTGCGGACCGAGACGAAGACCTACCGGCTCGGCCCGGGACCGTACCCGACCATCGTGGTCCGGCCCCGTGGCTGGCACCTCGACGAGCGGCACCTCGTCATCGACGGCGCGCCGGCCGTCGGCGCGCTGGTCGACGCCGGTCTCTACCTTTTCCACAACGCCGCCGAACTGCTGCGCCGGGGCAGCGGCCCCTACCTCTACCTGGCCAAGACGGAGAGCCACAAGGAGGCAGCGCTGTGGCACGACGTGTTCGTTCACACCGAGCAGGCGCTCGGCCTGCCGGCCGGAAGCATCCGGGCCACCGTACTGATCGAGACGATCACCGCCGCGTTCGAGATGGACGAGATCCTGTGGGCGCTCGGCCCGTACGCCGCCGGGCTCAACGCCGGTCGGTGGGACTACCTGTTCAGCATCATCAAGAACTTCCGTGACGCCGGCGAGCGGTTCGTGCTGCCGGACCGCGCGGCGGTCACCATGACCGCGCCGTTCATGCGCGCCTACACCGAACTGCTGGTCGCCACCTGCCACCGGCGGGGCGCGATGGCGATCGGCGGCATGTCGGCGTTCATCCCCAACCGGCGGGACGCCGACGTCACCGCGCGCGCCGTCGACCAGGTCCGGGCCGACAAACGTCGGGAGGCCGCCGACGGCTTCGACGGGTCCTGGGTCGCCCACCCCGACCTGGTGCCGGCCTGCCGGGAGGTCTTCGACGAGGTCCTCGGCGACCGGCCCAACCAGCTCGACCGGCAACGCCCGGACGTGTCGGTCACCGCCGCGCAGCTACTGGACGTCGCCGCCACCGGCGGTGCCGTGACCGAGGCCGGGCTGCGCGCGAACGTCGCCGTCGCGGTGCGCTACCTGGAGGCCTGGCTGCGCGGCAACGGCGCGGTGGCGATCGACAACCTGATGGAGGACGCGGCCACGGCCGAAATCTCCCGGTCGCAGATCTGGCAGTGGATTCGCAACGGGGTACGGCTGCCCGACGGCACCCTGGTGACCGCCGACCTGGTCCGGGCCATCGGCGACGCCGAACTCGCGGCGATCCGCGCCGCGCTGACCGAACCGGACTGGGCGGCGAGCCGGTTCCCGCAGGCCCGGGCGTTGTTCGAGGAGGTCGCTCTCGGTGCCGACTACGTCGACTTCCTGACCCTGCCGGCGTACCGGCTGATCGACTGATGGCCCGGCTCGACCCGGCGGTGTACGCCGCGTTGGACGACCGGCTCGCCGACGTCGACGCCGCGCTGCGGGCCCGCTACCCGGGTGAGACGCCGGGGCGCCAGCCGGTGCACACCGTGTACGTCCCCGCCGACCGGATCACCGCCGATCTAATGCCGACCTGGGGCGCGGCGGCGTTGGCCGCGCTGGACGCCCATCCGCCGGCTCCGTACCCGGCCGAACTGGACCGACGGGTCCGCGCCAAACTGGCCCGCGAGCCGGTCGAGGACCTGCGCATCGACGTCGAGGACGGGTACGGCGTCCGCGACGACGCCACCGAGGACGCCGACCTGCGGGCTGCGGCGCGCGCGCTGACCGAGGCACGGGCCGCCGGCGTCGGCCCACCCCGTGTCGGGGTACGGATCAAGTCTCTGGAGGCGGCCACCCGGCGGCGGGCGGTGCGCAGCCTCGACCTTTTTCTGGACGCCTGCGCTGGGCCGCCCGACGGCTTCGTGGTCACCTTGCCGAAGGTGAGCCACCCGGCCCAGGTCGCCGCGATGGTCGACGTCTGCGGCCGGCTGGAGCAGGCGTACGGGCTGCTGGACGGGGCGCTGCGGTTCGAGATCCAGATCGAGACGCCGGCGGCGGTGCTGGCCGGCGATGGTACAGCGACCGTCGCCCGGCTGATCGGTGAGTCAGCCGGACGGTGTGCCGGACTACACTTCGGCACCTACGACTATGGAACCGCCTGCGGCGTCGCCGCCGATTACCTGAGTATGGACCATCCAAGTTCCGACCACGCGAAGGCCGTCATGCAGGTGGCCGCCGCCGGCACCGGGGTACCGCTCAGCGACGGCTCCACCAACATCCTGCCGGTCGGTGACACCGAGACGGTGCAGTCTGCCTGGCAGCGCCACGCCGGCCTGGTCCGCAGATCCCTGGAACGCGGCTTCTACCAGGGCTGGGACCTGCACCCGCACCAGTTGCCGACCCGGTTCGCAGCGACCTACGCCTTCTACCGTGCCGGCCGGGCGCAGACCGTCCGGCGGCTCGACGCCTACCTCGCCCGCCGGTCCGGCGGAATCCTCGACGAGCCGGCGACCGCCCGGGCGCTGGCCCGTTTCCTGCTGCGCGGGCTGGACTGCGGCGCTGTCGACCCGGCCGACGCCGGTTTCGACCGCACCGTACTGACCACCCTGGCCGGTCCGGGCGCCACCGAGGCTGTGCCGACCGACGACCGCGATGCCGCGCCGACCGCCGCTGGAGATGCCGCGCCGACCGCCCACCCACCGACCGCGTCCGGTGAGGAGCCCACCGACCATGCCCGTTGATCTGGTACTGCGGTCCCGCCGCACGGTGCTGCCCGACGGTGAGCGTCCGGCCGCAATCGCCGTCGGCGACGGTCGGATCGTCGCCGTCACCGACTACCGGGAACACGTGCCGGCGACGGTCGACAGCGACCTCGGCAACGTCGCGCTGCTGCCCGGACTCGTCGACACCCACGTGCACGTCAACGAACCCGGCCGTACCGAATGGGAAGGATTCGCCACCGCCACCCTGGCCGCCGCCTCCGGCGGAGTCACCACCATCGTCGACATGCCGTTGAACAGCCTTCCGCCGACCGTCGACCCGGCCGCGCTGGCCGTCAAACGGCGGGCCGCCGCCGGGCAGTGCCATGTCGACGTCGGCTTCTGGGGCGGCGCGATCCCCGGCAACCAGCAGGTGATGCCCGACCTGTACGCCGCCGGGGTCTTCGGGTTCAAGGCGTTCCTCGCCGACTCCGGGGTGCCGGAGTTCCCCCCACTGGACACCGGTCAGCTCGCCGCCGCGTTGGCGGCCGTACCCGCCCTGTTCGTGGTGCACGCCGAACAACCCGATCAGCTCATGGCCGCCGCCTCCTCGACCCGCTACCGGGACTTCCTCGCCAGCCGACCGCCGGCCGCGGAGATCGAGGCGATCACGGCGGCCATCGACGTCGCCCGTCGGGTCGGCGCCCGACTGCACATCCTGCACCTGTCCGCCGCCGGAGCGGTACCGGTGCTGGCTGCGGCCCGGCGGGCCGGGGTGCCGGTCAGCGCCGAAACCTGCCCGCACTACCTGACCCTGGCCGCCGAGGAGATCCCGGACGGGGCCACCGAGTTCAAGTGCTGCCCGCCGATCCGGCAACGCGACAACCAGGACGCGCTGTGGGCAGCCCTGGCCGACGGCACCATCTCGTGTGTGGTCTCCGACCATTCCCCCTGCCCGCCCGCGCTGAAGGCACCCGACACCGGGGACTTCGCCGCCGCCTGGGGCGGCATCGCTTCGGTGCAGATGGGGCTGCCGGCGGTCTGGACCGAGGCCCGTCGGCGCGGGTTCGGTCTCGGCGACGTGGTCCGGTGGATGTGCCAGGGGCCGGCCGACCTGGTGGGGCTGCCCACCAAAGGCCGGCTCGCCGTCGGCGCCGACGCCGACCTGGTCGCCTTCGACCCGGCACCGAGCTACCACGTCGACCCCGCCCGGCTGCGGCAACGTCATCCGATCACCCCGTACGCCGGACGACGCCTGACCGGCATCGTCCGGGCCACCTGGCTGCGCGGCGCGCCGGTCACCCCGGACGCGCCGCGTGGCCGCCTGTTGTCGCGAGAGGGGACCGTTGACCGGTAGTCACGTATCCACGCCACCGCCCGGTCCGCCGGACGGATCCGACCCGACCCGACTGCCCGACCTGGCGTCCCGTGCCCTCGGCGGGGGAGTGGTCGCCGCCAACGACGAGTTCTTCGCCGCCGCCGACAATTTGGTCGACCCGCGCCCGCCGGTCTTCGCCGCCGGCACCTTCGGGGCGAAGGGCCAGGTGTACGACGGTTGGGAAACCCGCCGCCGGCGGCTACCCGGCGCGGACCACGCCATCGTCAGACTCGGTGCCCCGGGGGTGGTCCGCGCCGTGCTGGTCGACACCGCGCACTTCACCGGCAACTACCCGCCGTACGCGGCGGTGGACGGTTGCTGCCTCCTGGGCTATCCCGGGCCGCAGGAACTCGCCGCGGCGCAGTGGACACCACTGGTGCCCCGCACCGCGCTGGCCGGGGACAGCCAGCTGGTCGTCCCGGTCGACGTGCCGGCACGGCAGACCCACGTACGGTTGACGATCTTTCCCGACGGCGGGGTCGCCCGGCTGCGGGTGTACGGCGAGCCGGTGCCCGACCCGGATCTGCTGACCGAGGTGCTCGACCTTGCCGCGGTCGAGCACGGTGGCCGGGTCGAGGCGTGCAGCGACCGGTTCTACGGATCCCCGCAGCAGCTGCTGCTACCCGGGCCGGCCCGCACGATGGGCGAGGGCTGGGAGACCGCCCGCCGCCGCGACGACGGCAACGACTGGGTCCAGGTCCGGCTCTGTGCCGTCGGCGTCGTCGAGTTCGTCGAGCTGGACACCAGCCACTTCAAGGGCAACGCGCCGGCGGCGGCCCGGCTGCTCGGCACGGACCTCACCGGCACCGACCCGGCCCTCGACGGCGGCTCCGGCGTCGACTCCACCGACTGGCCGGAGCTGCTGCCGTTGACCCCGTTGCAGCCGGACACCCGGCACCGATTCCGGCTGGACCGGCCGCGCCCGGTCAGTCACGTCCGGCTGGACATCCATCCCGACGGTGGGATGGCCCGGCTGCGGCTGTTCGGCCGGCTCACCACCGTCGGCGCCGCCGACCTCGCCGCCCGATACCGGACGGCGGCTGCGCCCGCCTGACCTGACCTGGGCATGCGTCGAGGGCCGGACCCCGGGTACGGGGTCCGGCCCTCACGCTGAGCTTGGGGTGTTTCGGGTCAGCTGTTCCAGTGCTGGGCGACGAGTTCGGCGGCCTGGGTCTCCCACTGGGCGTAGTGGTCCGGGTACGCCGATACCTGGACGGTCTGGGCGGCCTGGGTCAGCGGCATGTCCTGCCAGCCGTCGACGGCCTTGAGCCCGTTGAGGAACGCGGTGGTGGAGTACTCGACGTCGGTGATCTGCTCGACGGTGCCCCAGCCGGAGGAGGGGCGC
>Ga0207773_100153_pt1 | contig 56091 bp, 62 predicted proteins | sample TtaePargueraPR_2_FD_187281 | JGI IMG/M metagenome (GOLD analysis project Ga0207773, IMG submission 187281) | Aerobic enrichment media microbial communities from Bioluminiscent Bay, La Parguera, Puerto Rico - Tt and M1 (3) (SPAdes) | ecosystem: Environmental > Aquatic > Marine > Unclassified ...
CGGGGTCGGGGTAGAGGATCTTGTTGACGGCGTCGGCGAGTTGCCGGCGGGTCAGGCCCAGGCGTTCGCGTGCTGCGGTGAGCGGATGGTTCTGCATGACACCCCCGAAGTGTGGCGCACGATCGATGCGTGATGCGGCAAACTGCCTGTGGCGGTAATCGATTTTGGACAGTATCCCACCTGGTGAATGCCGCCTTCAACCATCTGCGTCGGGCAATTCCTGTCCCTGTCAGGGAATACGTCAACGACGGATTGTCAAGAGGGGAGGCAGGGGATGGTTCCCGCAACGGGAAGCATCCCTTCCAGTGGTGCGGGAGCGTCACCCCGTCCCGGGCGGGACGCCTACCGCAGCCGGCCAGCCATCGGCCACGGTGTGTGCGGGGTTCGGCACAGACGCCGTACCGCTGACGTTGCCGGACCCCGACGCGGCCTGCCGCCGCCGGAAGCCCCCGTGACCGGCGGCGGCAGGCCCCGCGAAGAAGCCCAGGCCCACCGGCCAACACAGAGGACGTACCCGGAAAGGGGTTGTGATGCTGGACGCGGTGCCTGCCGCCCCGGTTGCCCGACGACCAGGCCCCGGTCGTGCCGGACAATGCGTTGCCGGATGTCGGCCATGATGCGCCGGAAGTGCGGCTCGAACTGACCTGCGGGCATGCCGAAATCCTGCCCCAGCTCGGCCTTGCGGGAGACCCGCCGGGGTGGCGTCGATCCCGTGGAGCGGCGCTCAGCTGCTCCTTCGACGATCGGCGCTACCTCGGCGAGCCCCATCGACGCCCCGGCCGAGCCGGTGCACACGGCACCGTCGGCCACTGCACACAACCCAGGAGTGCTCCCGATCTCCGGCGTACGGCGGAACGTGAGCCGCCGAGACGCCCGTACCAGCGGCCCTGTGGACGTACTCGCCGTTTGTGGCTGCGTGCGCAGGGCGGGCGGCCCGACCTCCGCGCCCCCGTTCGGGGTCGGGCCGCCCATCCCACCTTCCCCACCGAACCGCGATGTAGCGGCGATCCCGTGACCTTCGAAAGGGCGGTCCCACCCGTGCGCAGACTCCTTGACCTTGTCCTGTTCCCTCGGCGCTCCCGGCGGCAGGCCCGGCTGCTCGCCAGCCTCGCTGACCAGACCCGGCCGGCCGCCCGGCCTCCCGCCGCTGCTGCCGGTGGCGGGTCGCGTCCGCCGGCCCGGCCCGGCGGCAACGCCGCCACCCACCTCTACTACGGCGCCAGTGTGCTGCGGCCGTCGATCAGCCCCGGGCTGGTCCGCGACCGCCGGTTCCCGGTCCGCACCCGGCGTGGTTGCGACCCGACCGAGGTACGCGCCTTTCTGCACCTGGTCGCCGACGAGTTGACGGCGGTGCGGGCCGAGTTGGCGGTCACCCGGGACGAGAACGTGCGGATCAAGCAGGCGTTGCGGGACTGGCAGTCGCAGCAGTTCCAGGCCGGGATGCCGGCCTGATCCGGTCGACCCGGCCCCGCCGGCCGGTAAACACAGTGGACGATGCAGGGAGAGGGGTACGTTGATGCTGGATGTGGTGCTCGCCGCCACGATCGCGGTGCTGGTCGGCGCGGTGGTCGGGTTCAGTTTGTGTCGGCATCGGCACCGCTGGTGTCCCGGCTGCGGCCGTACCCTGACCTGCCCGGCGTGTCCGACCGGCGGGCTGCTGCCCGCGCAGGTCGAGGCGGCCGGGCGTCGGTGGGCGCCGCAGCCGGCGCGGACCGTGACCCTGCGGCGGACCTGGGTGTGGCCCGGCCGGGCCCGGCGGCGGGCCGGCCGGTGACCGCGCGGGTGGTGGCCGTGGTGGGCCGGGTCGGGCATGTGGCGTGGCGTCCGTCGTGGCGGTGCCGGGCCTGCCGCCGGCCGTGGCCGTGCGAGCCGGCCCGCGCGGAGCTGATGGCGAGCTTCGACCGGATCGGCCGCTGCATGTACGTCGCCGAGCTCGCCGCCGAAGCCGCCCGTGACCTGCCCGGCCTCACACCGGCGCAGACGTACGCGCGGTTCATCGCCTGGGCGCGGCGACGGGAGCCGGCATGACGGTCTACCGCACCCAGGCCACCACAACCGCCGCCGCTGTAGCGTCCGGTGGTGGGGTGCCGGTGCCGGCTGCGGCGGTACGGGGCCGGTCGCCGCTGCTGGCGGACGAGTTCTTTCTGTTGGCGGCCGATGATGTGACGGGTCGGCCGCGTCTGCCGGCCGGGCCGGTCGGGTACGGTCTGGCCGCCGCCCTGCTGGCCGACCTGGTCGACGCGGGGGCGTTGCGGGTGCACGACGGCCGGTTGTGGCTGGCCGCGCGGCACGTACCGGTGGACGCGCTCGGCGGCTGGATCCTGCGCTGGCTGGACGCGGAGCCGAGGCACCGGCGGGTCGGGACGTGGTTGGCGTTGCTGGCGCCGCGGGCCCACGGCCAGGTCGCGCGGCGGCTGACTGCGGCGGGTGTGGTCCGGCCCCGGACGGTACGCCGCCGGCTGCTGACCACCGCCGTGGTCCATGTGCCGACCGACATGAACCGGGCCGCCTGGGCCTGGGCCCGTCTGACCGTACGCCTACAGCGCGCCGAACCGTTGCCGGCTTTTGAGGCGCGGCTGGGCGGGTTGTGTCTGGTGACCGGGCTGGACGACTTCGTGCTCACCGGCCTGCCGGCGGCGTCCCGCCGGCATCTTCACCGGGAGACCGCAGCCCGGCTACCGGCCGAGATCAGCGAACTGTTCACCCTCGCCCGCCACCGCCTCGACGGCGCCTCCCACCGCCGCCGCTGACCATCCTCGAGCGTCTTCGGCAGTAGGCTCGCCAAGTGCGGTTCTTCCTGATCAGAAGGTGCTTTGCGGCTGCAGACAAAGGTTGAGGCGAGGGATCGTGTCGTTAGCGGCGCTGGTCAGACTCACGGATCGGGCCGCTACATGATCAACGGCCCGGCGGGAAATTGATCTTGATTCCTGGCTGCTTGGTCGGGGCGAACGATTCCTGGCTCTTCCCCATCTACCAGCGGAAACAAGGGATTCGCTGGCCGAACCACTCTGGAGTCGAGACGGAATTGTGACCACAACCCGTCCGAAAGCACCACCCCCCAAGTAGCGATTCGGCACCGAGACCGACCAAACACCCACTTTCGATCCTGGCTGCAACGGCACACCATGGCTCAGTTCCGACCAGCCAGGAGACGACCTTGACTAACCCCGTCCCGCCACCCCCACCGCAGCAGCCCTTCCACCTCGGACAGATGGCCCAGCCGCCGCGCAAGCGCCGTCTCTGGCCGTGGCTTCTCGCCGGAGGGGCCGCGTTCACCGTGCTGCTGGTCTGCGGCATCGCTGGTATCGCCGTACTGGCAAACCTCGACACCAGCGAGCCCGGCGTCAACGCCGCTGCACCCGGCACCGATACGGCTGGCGATAGCGATGCGCCAGACGACTCAACGCAGGAAGAGCAGCCAGCCACGCCGACCGAAGTCGCTGTTGGAGAAACGCTTACCATCACCGGGACCGGATTCGAAGGCCACTACACGATCATCAAGGTCGAGCAGGTTGACCGTGACGAGTTCGGTCTGCGCCCTGAGCACGGCACCTACCTGCTCGCACACATGAAGGTCGAGATCGTCGAAGGATCGACGTTCGTGTGCTCCTGCGAGACCGCGTTCGTCCAGGCCGGCGGCCGCGTACACGAGGAAACCTTCGCCTCGATCAAAGGCAAACCGATGTTCGAGTCGGCTGAGCTCGCCGCTGGCCAGAACACCGACGGCTGGATCGTGTTCGACGTGCCGAAGGACACCGTCGATGGTGGGAAGATCCAGCTGACGTTGCAGAACTTCTGGACTGACAACGAGTACGGCTACTGGACGCTTTAGTGCACCCGAAGAGTGGTCGCCAACAGTGCGTTGGTGGCCACTCGTCCCACCCTCCGGGCCATCAGGTGCCCGCCAGCGCATGTAGCCGCCGCGTTGCGCGAGTTCTCCCTACCTGGTCCGCTGCGGGAAAAGTGGGTTATCCGGTAGTGACCAGCTCGCGGTACAGCGGAGAGTCCAGGAAGCGCGGGACGATCTCGCCGTACGCCCGTCCGAACTCCAGAGTGCGCACGTCGGTGCCGGCCACGAACCGCATCGCGGCACCCTCCCCGCACACCACATCCTCGTCGGTGGCGTCGGTCGGCGCGTAGAAGATCGAGAACTCGCCGACCGCGCTGGGGAACTTCGCCGACGGGGCGAGGCCCCGCCAGAACGGGCGCAGCTCCGGCACCGTGAGGCCGGTCTCCTCCAGCAACTCTCGGTGAGCCGCCGCCAGTGGATCCTCGCCCGGATCGACGTTCCCGCCCGGCAAGCACCAGCGGTACGGGTCGACGCGGGTGTTGCCGTCACGGAGCTGCAACAACAGTCGACCTGCTGGATCGACCAGGATCACGCCGGCAATCCGAGCATCCACTCGTTCGGCCACCCGAGCAGCGTACTGCTGCCCTGACGAAGGGTGGCGTCGATCCCGTGGAGCTGCCGGTCGGCTGGATACGGTGCTGCCATGACAGAGGAATGGTCGCTGACGAGATGAGCGAGGCTGGCATCGTGGAGGATTCGCCGGACCTGACCGTCGCCGACGTCCGTGAGGCGTTGCGCTCCTCAGCAGAGCCCAGCCCGCTTGGTCAGCGGACGCTTGCTGCACGTGCGGCCGGTCGGAGCGGGCGCGACGACATCTCCGAGCGCGCCGAGGAGTTGCTGCGCAGCGAAATCGGTGGTCCGGCGTCGCGCGGTCGTGAAGCCTGTACGGGTGAGCTGGGTGGCGAACCTGATGATTCAGGCTGATGAGGCGGATCACGGCAACGTCGAGTCGTTGAGTGGCTGGCTGGAACGCGAAGCACCTTGGAGGGCGGACGCCTGCAATAGCCAGGCCCGGGGAGTCGGCACGCTTCGGACTTTGACTGAGCCAGGCGTCAACCACTGGGGTGGGTGGAAGAACCCGGAATGCGAGGTCTGGGCCGGGGCGCTGAACCACGCCGACCTGGATGCGCTACTGGATCGGATCCGCGTAACGCCGTGGCGCTACCCGCAGCGGGTGCAGGTGTTCCTGATGGACCAGGAGGAGTCCTACTTCCGGCTCTACATGCTCCGTGACGGCACATGGAGCCAGTACGCCCCGCCACCTCCACCCGCCGCGGATGATCAGCATGCCTGGTAACCCGTCGAGAGTTCCGGTGCTGTCGCCCGTACTGCGGGCGGCAGATCCGGGTGTCGAGACGGCGGGGACTTCATCGAGGTGAGGCTCAGATACCTCACTTCGCGATTTGACGTGCGTCAGCCTCACCTCGACGACACATTTGGATGCCAGACCAGCCTGGCCACCCGCCGGCACGTGAGCACGCGCGCCGGCAGTAGGCGGGAGCCTGATCATGATCGATCGGCGTAGTCCGGTGACGACAACGACCGGTGGGCTGGTGGACATGCGCCGACTCGCCGCTGAACTCACTGAGCTGGTTTCGTAGCCCTCCACACAGGTGGCCGTCACCGAGTTGTGCCGCGTACGAAGGGGTGCACGGTCCAGCCGGGGGCGACGGCCGCTGGCATCGGGCCGACGGCGAGGAACCATTCGTCGCCGAGCGTGCCGATGACGAGGTCACCGACGTCGAACCGTAGGACCAGACCGGCGCAGGTCAGGTCGCCGTCCGGGCCCGTGATCACGGCACCATCGGCCGCGGCCCCGATCATGGCGCCGGTCCGACGGCAGGGATGCTGACGTGATGTCGAGCAAGCAGCGCTACCTCGTCCTGCACGACTACGGCATGGGCGGCCGGTGGTGGAGGGTCTGGGCCAGGTCGCCTCGCGAGGTGCTCGAAACCTTTGCCGAGGTCGAGGTCGTCGACTCGCCGGACAACCTCGCTCGGGCCGAGGGTTGGACGCTCGAGGAGTTGGATATCGACGATCAGGTGATGCCTGCCGGCCTGGACGAGCTGCGCGCCAAGCGTGACCAGCAGCGCCTTCTGCCCGGCTTCGGTGCCCTCGCCGACCGGGAGGTCGTCTATCTGCGTCGGGCGTGGGAGGGTGACGACCCGGCGACATTATTGATGGAGATCGGGTCGGACGGTCGCCGGATCCGGCAGGTGGAGGTGGCGGATGGTAGACCGGCGATCAAGACCGACCCGCAGGACTGTCCTTTCAACCCGCCCGTCGTGGACCTTATCGACCAGCAGCTGCGGGACCAGGAGATCTCCGAAGGTGTCCCTGTTGTCGGATCAGAGTCTTTGGAACCAGTCACGTGCGGCTTTGACTCCGCCGTCTGGGCGGAGGGCGACCATCAGGGCGCTGCGTGCCTTGCCGGGGGCGAGGCTGCGGGCTCCGATCGCACCGACTTTGGCGGCAAGGCCGCTGCCCAGGGGCAGTTCCGCCAGGTCGATGTCGCGGGTGCGGCATCGGGAGGCAATGACCACGGGGATGTCCCATTTGGTCAGGTCGCTGATGGTGGTAAGGAGACTGACCGGGACGTTGAACATGCCGGTGCCCTCCAGCACGATCCCGCGCGCACCGGCGTCCACTACTGCGGTGAGTAGGACTGGATCGATGCCGGGGTAGGTCTTGATGAGGGCGACGTCGGATTCCGGCTCGCCCTGCGACTCGGGTGGCCTCGGTGGCGGGGTTGCCAGCATCTCGACCCCGGTGCCGACCACACGGCCCACCGGCGGATGTGGCGCCGAGGAGAATGCGGCCACGCTGGTGGCGTCGACCTTGGTGACCCAGCGGGCGGCGTGCAGTTCGTCGTTGAGGCAGGCCACGACGCCAACTCCGGCGAGGGAGCGGTCTGCCGCGGCGGTGATGGCTGAGGCGAGGTTGCGTGGGCCGTCGGTGGATAGGTCGTCCAGGTGGCGCATCGCCCCGGTCAGAACGATCCCGCCGCGTAGGGCGGCCGGTCCGGCTTGTAGGTCGATGAGGAAGGCGGTGTCCTCCAGGGTGTCGGTGCCGTGGGTGATCACGACGCCGTCGAAGCTGTCGTCGAGGATGGCGGCGCGGGCCCGGCGGGCCAGTGTCAGCATCGTGGCTGGTGATATGTCCCAGCTCGGTTCGGCGAGTACGTCCTCGACGGTCACGTCGGCGGTCAGCAGGTCCGCAGGGATGGTCTTGAGGAGATCCGCACCGGATGCGACGGCCTCGTGACCGGGTCGGCGGGAGTAGGCGATGGTGTCCTTGGTCGCCAGGAGTAGCACACGTTTGGTCACGTACGGTTCCTTCACCTGTCCGGTCGGGGCGTTACGGGGTTGCGGCTAGCAACGGCAGCAGAAGCAGCAGGAACATTGCCGTCGCGGCGATTGCGGCCAGGGCGGCACGCGCGTTTGGGCGCCTTCCAGTCGTGCGGTTCGGGCCGGCGGCCGGCTGGTTACCGGGCCGGCCCCGCGACGAGCCGGGTGGGTGGTCGAGGCCGGTTTCAGCTCTCGGTGACCACACCGGCCCGCTCCTCCAGCCGTTCGATTCGTTGCACGATGGGCTGCAGTTCCTGGCGGACCACGGCGGCCAACGCCGCCGCCGTCTCCGTCGTCCCGCTGGCGGCGGCTTGCGGGGTCTGGGCCCGCAGGTGCACGTAGCCAGCGAGGGCTGCCGCCACCGCGCGGCGGGTCAATCGCAGTTCCGCACCCAACGACCGCAGGACCTGCCCGGCGGTGCCGTCGGGCTCGGCGATCAGCCCCAGCAGCAGGTGTTCGCAACCGACGTAGTTGTGTCCGAATGCGGTCGCCTCCGTGACGGCCAACTCCAGCGCGTTGGACGCCGGACCGCTGAAGCGCCCCGACGCGTCTTCCGCAGCGACGCCAGCTTCTGTCAACGGCTGGCGGGCAAGCTCACGGCCGACTCGGTCGGGTTCGATCTCCACTGCCCGTAGGACGTGTAGGGCCAGGTTGCCGCCTTCGGTCAGCAGGCCACCGAGCAGATGCCCACTGCCCACCGCCGGCGCCTCTGCCGCTTGCGCTTGCTCGATGCCGAGCTTGAGCGCCGCACGGGTCCGCGCCGTGAAGTGCGGCAGCCTCGCGGCCAGGTCCGCGTCGTCCAGATCACCCAGAGTCGTTTCCCGGATCGCGGTGACCCGTCGCACCGCCTGTTCCAGCGCCCGCTGGCAGATGGCGGAGACGGGCACGCCGGCTTCCTTAACCGCCTCGGCCAGCTCGTCGGGCAGGTAGACGTTGATCTTCGGCATCACTGGAACCCCCTCGCGCACGCCATCAGGAACAGCATAACCCTTGTATACCCCCTATGGGGTTATCCGTTCAGGGATGTGTTTCCGGCGTACGAGGTCGTGGATGGAGTCCAGGCCACGGTCCTGGTTCAACGATTGGCGGGGTGCGCTGCCCTCGAGCGATGACGCAGCTTGGGTAGGGCCAAGTCGGGTGCGAGTCGGCCACCGCCGTACCAGATCGTGCCGCCAGCGGCGGCGTGGTGGTCGGGCATCCCGACCGCGTATCCGGTGACCTCGTCGAGGCGACCGAGGCGTTGCCGAATGAGCAGGCCGGACGCGCGGATTCGATCAAAGAAGTGGTCCTCGTTCGCGGCGGCCCCAGCAGCGAGGCGTACTTTGTGGCAGAGCCGGTGGCGTGGGAGTTCGACCCGGTGTTGGCGGGCGGCCTTGTTCAGCTCGGCGTGTCAGGGGGTAGCGCGGCCGGGGTCCGTCGAGCCCGACGCGGTGGAGTCCGTAACGCTGTTCAAATCGACGGCGGGCCAGGTCGCGCAAGTCAGGACACGGGCGGATCAAGTTCCGTGAGAACGGATCAGGTTCAGTGAGAACGAATCAGCTGCGCTGAGAACCCACAACCGGCTCTGCGCCGAGGTATCCTCAGATGGTGTGATTTTCGCACCAGCGAGGCGAGGGTGTGGCTGTGATGCGTGCACGGCTGCGAAGCTGGGCAGAGGTGGGCGGCCGGGTGGCCGCTGCCCGCGAGCTGGCCGGGTTCAGCCAGCGTGAGCTGGCAGAACGACTCGGTATACACCGCTCGGCGTTGACCCGTGTCGAGCTCGGCCAGCGTCAACTGGACGCGCTTGAGCTGGCGCGGATCGCCGAGCTGCTCGGCCGTACCGTCGAATGGTTTCTCACCGCCCCGGCGGAGACCCTCGTCAGCCGGCGGGCCGGGATCTCGCCCGACCAAGACATGCAGCGGCTGGAAGATGTGCTGGACCAGGTCAGCCGCGACGTCGAGCTGCTCTCCGACGTCGGAGCACTGACGCTGGCGGCCACAGGCCTGCAACTGGGCGTCACCACCCTCGCCGAAGCGGAAGCCGGCGCGGCCGAAGCACGCACCCTGCTCGGCTGCGGGGACGGCCCGTTGGTCGACCTGCAGGAGGTGGTCGAGCGGCTGGGCCTGCTCGCGTTCTCGCTCGACCTGGGTCCGGGGGTGATCGACGGCGGCTACCTGCGGACCGGTCAGGTAGGCGTGGCGCTGGTCAACGGTGCCGCAATTGCTGGTCAGCGGCGGGTCAACCTCGCGCACGAGCTCGGTCACCACCTGTTCGCCGACGAGTACGCGGCGGACGTCGGTGTCGGCTCTGGCCGGTCCGAGCGGGAAGCGCTGATCGACGCCTTCGCGATCCACTTCCTGATGCCCGGGCCGTCGGTCAGGTCCCGCTGGGCCGAGCTGTCGGGCGAGTGGGAGTACCCCCGTCAACGACTGTTCGTCCTGTCGGCCGAGTATCGGGTGAACTGGTCGGCGGTTGTTTCCCACGCGTACACCCTGGAACTGATCTCCCGGGCCGAGCGCGACCTGTTGCAGGCGCAGCGGCCGACCGTCGGCGACTACCTCGAGGTCCGTGGCGCGCGGTTCGCGCAGGAGCTTCGGTCGCCGGCGCTCGCCCCGGCGTACGCGCAAGGGGCGATGCGCGCCTACCGGCGGGGCGTGATCAGCGCCGATCGGGTCGTCGAGCTGCTACACGGCACCGTGACCCTCGACGATCTGCCCACCCCGCATCAGATGCCCATCGAAGCGCCGCTGCGCACCAGCAGCCCATGATGGCCAGATGACGGGTCCGGCACGGCAATCGTCATCGGTCGCAAGGAGCACTATGTACCCTGAATCTGTTCAGCACACCTTTCCGGGCCTCGCCGTGGCCCCGTTTTGGGACGACAGTGAGTACGCGCTTGACACCTACGTCGACGCGCCGCCGTCGGACGCCTTGATCGCGTCGGTGCAGGCCGAACTGGGCTATCGTCTGCCGACGTCGTACCTGACGCTGATGAGGTCACACAACGGCGGAGTACCACGTGATTCGTGCTGTCCTGCGTCGAGCCGGACCACCTGGGCGCCGGATCACGTCGCCGTGGACGGCATCATGGGGATCGGGAGGGAAAAGCGTTACTCGCTGGCAGGTGAAGCCGGCAGCCGGTTCTGGATCGAGGAATGGGGCTATCCGTCGATCGGCGTGTACTTCGCAACCTGCCCCTCTGCAGGGCACGACATGATCGCGTTCGACTACCGGGACTGCGGCCGGGACGGCGAGCCGCAGGTAGTCCATGTAGATCAAGAGTGGGACTACCGGGTGACCGTGCTCGCCCCGACTTCGTGTCCTTCCTGCAGGCTCTGCGGCCCGAGAGCGAGTACGGCGACGAGGGCTGAGCGAAGCGGACGTCACGGGATCGCCCGAATCAGTCACGACCGAGCCTGAAACACCGCTGAGCGCCGGCGGGATGGACGTCGTCCTACCCTCGTCCGTTGACCGTGACGCGTTGAAGAGCCAGCACCGGGACTGGCTATCGGCCCACTCACAAGGGTCTGTAGCGCACCCGGTCCAAGACGGCAGGCAGGGAGCGCGATCCGGTGCCAGGATCTGGCCGGGGGTGACCCGAGATAGATCGGAAACAGGTCGAGGTTGGCTCGCGCCACTGGCATGCTCGGCTTCGTGCTCAGGCAGTTGGATGACGGTGTCGAGATCACCGGCGAACCGGGCCGTGGCTCGGTCCGTCTTCGTTGTCCGCACCGACCGTGGGATGACGTGGTACTCGACTTCCGATGCGAGGTGGCCGACTCCGGCGTCAACGCTGCGACCTGGGTCCGGACGCTCGACGGTGACGGGGTAGTGGCCTGGGTGGCTTCCCTCGCTGAGTCGTTCTCCGGTTGGGACGGCACCCGGACCTGGGAGTCACTCGACCACGATCTCCGGATCGACGCGACGCATGATGGACGCGGTCATGTCAGTCTCCGGTTCGTCATCCGTGGTCCCCGGGGCTACGAGCCGGGAGCGTGGGAGGCATCCGTCGTGGTGACCCTCGATGCCGGCGAGGACATGCGCCGCCTCGCCGCAGAACTCACCGAGCTGGTCTCGTAGCCCTCCACAGGCGGCCGTCACCCACCCGCGCCGCTGATGAAGGGGCGCATGGTCCAGCACGGTGTGATGGCTGCGGGTATCTGGCCGGCGGCGAGGATCCATTCGTCGCCGAGCGTGCCGATGACGAGGTCACCGACATCGAACCGTAGGACCAGACCGGCGCAGGTCAGGTCGCCTGTGGCGCACCAGGGTTCGCCCGTCGACATCTCGGCCGCCCGGTGCCCCCAGCATCCTCGGCCGTCTGCCTACCCGGTCGTTTCGAAGGGGCGGGCTCACCGTATGCAACTCTCCTGACCTCGTCCTGTTCCCTCGGCGTACCCGGCGGCGGCGCGGCTCCGATGTCACGCGTGGGTGCGTGCTGCGGGGACGGTCGGCTCGTAGTCGTACAGGTATCCCTGGGCCCGCTCGTAGAACGGCAGGAACATGCGCATCATCGCCATGTCCACGTACCGCTTCACCGGTCCGGGCTTCTTGCCGTCGCGGGCGTCGTCGGCGTGCTTGAGTAGCCGGTTGATCCGCGGGCGGCGTTCCGCGTCGTAGGCGGTGAGCGCTGCGGGAACCGTCGGCGCGGTCCGCAGCGCCGCCGCGATCACCAGGGCATCCTCGATGGACACCGAGGCGCCCTGCCCGACGCCGACCGGGTGGGCGGCGTCGCCGATCAGAACGACGCGGTCGCTGTGCCAGGTCCGGATCGGGTCGCAGACGTGCATGTGGGTGGCCGCGAGCACCTTCGTGGTGGCCGCGAGGACGGCCGACGGCACGGCCTCCGGGAACAGGCCGGGCAGGACCCGTCGCCACTGCGCTTCGTCGACGCCGCGCAGCTGTGGCGGCACCGGATCGGCGATCTGGGCCGCCCACCATGCGGTCTGCTCGTCGACGGTGCTGTAGACGAAGACGCCGTTGCGCCCCAGGGTGAGGTTCCAGATGCCGACCTCGGTGGCCGTGATCGTGGCGGTCCCGGCGACCCCGTAGAGCCCGGCGTACTCGGCGCGCGGCGCGGTGGGGTCGAGTAGCCCGCGCACGGTGGAGTGGATGCCGTCGGCGCCGACGAGCAGCTCTGCGGTGTCGCGTCGGCCGGAGGCGAACTCGGCCGTCACGCCGCCCGGTGTCTCGTGCATGCCTACCAGGCGCTCGCCGGTGACGATGTGCGTGCCCGCGTCGAGGGCGGCGCGCCGCAGGATGGCCACGAGGCGTCCGCGCATGAGGGTCACGCTGCGCAGCGGGTCGGCCTGGCGGCGCAGACGCGGTACGTCGCCCATCTGGCGTCCGCTCTCGGTGAAGAAGCGCATCCGCTCGATTTCGTGCCCGGCCGTCTGCACCTCGCGTAGGCAGCCGAGCTTCTCCAGGCCGCGTAGGCCGTTGACCGCGAGGCTGAGGTGGCCGCCGACGTCTCCGGCCGGGTCTTCGTACGCCTCGTAGACGGTCACGTCATGGCCGTCGCGCCGCAGCGCGAGCGCGGTGGCTGCTCCGGCTATCCCACCGCCGATCACGATCGTTCGCATGACACCTCCCTGAACTTCGATTCACTGAATCAATCTTCGGTGAAAGTATGTTCGATACGATGGCCCGGGTCAACAGGCGGTGGGAGGACGGGATGGCGCAGGGCAGGGCCGGCACACGGAAGGCGCGGGCAGCCGAGACCCGCGTTGCGCTGCTCGACGCCGCACGGCAGCTGTTCAGCGAACGCGGCTACCTCAACACGAAGATCACCGACATTACGGCCGCGGCCGGACGCGCCACCGGTTCGTTCTACGAGCACTTCGCCAGCAAGGAAGAGCTGCTCAAGGCGCTCCTCGCCGAACTGGAGGACGCGGTCGACGCGCGCGTCGCCGGCATGGAGCACCCGCGCGAACATGACCTGACCGACCGCGATCAGCTGCGCGACCACCTCGCCGCCGGGTGGACCGTGCTGCGCGACAACCGCCCGGTGGCGGTCGCGGTGTTCCAGTCGATGGTGGCCGACGACCCGGGCTCGGGCCGCGCTTGGCGCGACCTGCGCGAGCAGACCGCGACCATCCGCGACCACCTGGAGTATCTCGCCGAACGCGGACACCGGCTGCCCGGCGATCCGGAGCTTGTCGCGGCAGCGATCGGCGCGATGCTCCTCACCCTCAACCACGCGCTGCTCAAGACCCCGGACCCGGCCGATGACGACCGCGTCGTCGACACTCTCACCGATCTCACGTTGCACGGGCTGGCCGGGCCAACGACCACCTGAACCCGAGGCGATTTTGACATGCTTGGGCCTCACCCCGACGCCGCAGTTCGTCGACGGCGGCGGATGTGGCTAGACCGGGCGGCTGCTGGAGTTGTACGAGCTCCGGGCTGCGACTACAGCCGCCTGGAGGTGCTCGGGCTCGACGCCACGAACGTTGAGCGGCGGGTGCACGCTCCGTACAAGTTCGGCCTCGATCGTTTCCGGCTCCGCAACCTCCGCCCAGGTCAGGCGCAGGTTTCCGTGCATCCACGCGGTTAGCCGGGTCTCATCCTCGGGGATCAGGACCACCCGATCGGTCCAGATCGTCCGGTACCCATCGGACATCAGAAGCCCGGCCAACGTCCGCCGCAGGGTCGAGCTGCCCAAACGCTGCAGATGGTTGCGCAAAATTCTGCCCCGCAGGCTGGTCGCCTTCCCGAGATACAGCATCCGCAGCGACGGGACGCTCCCATTCGGCGGCCCGGGGAGGTCGGGGAAGACCGAAGGAGCGGCCCACCAGGCGTAGACGCCGCTACCACGGCTGAGCCGCTGGACGGCGACATCGAGTTCGACCGGCACGCCGGAGAGTAGCCGCATGACCTCTTCGACCCGGGCTCCGTCGGCCGGGCCGTCGCCAGCACGCATCTCGGGAATGGCCATCGAGCCATCGTAGGCGCCCTTGATGCTGGCGGACCGATCAGCGGGCTGCGCGCTACGGGCGGCACGTGGTCAGTTGATCGCGCCCTACGATTGTTCGCCGGGGACCCAACAGCCGAGCACCATGGAGCAGATATGCCGTTGACGCTGCGCCATGCCCTGGACGATCCGCCGCTGCGCCCGCTACCGGCCCAGGTCGTCGACCTACTGATCAGGCTCGACTCGCCGCCGCGGCTGGCCGCGCATCTGCGCGCCGTACACGACGTCGCCGCCCAGCTCATGGACTGGCTGACCGTCCACTACCCGGCCCTGGCTATCGACCGCGACGCCGTACTCTTCGGCGCCGCCACCCACGACATCGGCAAGACGATCCACGTTGCGGAGCTGTCCGGGCCGGGTTCGCGGCACGAGCCGGCCGGTCAACAGATCCTGCTCGATGCCGGCATCGATCCGTACCTGGCGCGCTTCGCCGCGACGCACGCCGGTTGGCGGTCGCCCGGCATCGAGTGTGAAGACCTGCTTGTCAGCTTGGCCGACAAGGTCTGGAAGGCCAAAAGGGTAATCGATCTCGAGCAACTCGTCGTGGACCGTCTCGCTGCCTCCTCCGGGCAGGAACCCTGGCAGGCCTTCGTCAACCTCGACGATCACCTTGACGGCATCGCGGCGGACGCTGACCAGCGGCTCGCCTTCCAGAACAGCTACCCCATCACGGCCGGCTGACGCCGGTGCGCGGTTCGTTGGCGGTCTATCCCGGTACGTTCGACCCGTTCACCCCGGGGCACCGTGACCTGGTGGCCCGTGCCCGGGTGATGTTCGATCGGATCATCGTGCTGTTGGCGGTCAACGCCGACAAGCAACCGACCGCCGAGGCCACGGCCAGGGCGGTAAGCGTGCGCGACGCCCTCCCAGCGGACTGGGGCAATGTCGAGGTCGACACCTGGACCGGCCTGACCGCCGCCTACTGCCTGCACCATGGCGCCACAGCCATCGTCCGTGGGGTGCGTACGGCAGCGGACCTTCACTACGAGCACCAGCTTGCTGCGATGAACGAGCGGCTCGGCATCCAGACCGTCTGGTTGCCAACCCGTCCGCAGCTGGCCGCCACCTCGTCCACCGCCGTACGCGCTTACCGTTCGGCGCAGTCGGCCTGAACCGAACGCCGCAGACCGGGCGCGACAATGGCAACCGTGGAGAAGACGGTGTGGCTGGACTCCTGGCAGATGCAGTGCTGTGGAGAGCGGTTCGAGCCTGGCGATGAAGTCTCGTGGACGCTGCAGGACCCGAACGTCGAGTGGCTGTCGGAGGTGCTCGGCCCGGACCTCGCCGCTCGCATCGATGCGGCCGAGGAACACCACAGCGGCATCGATGCGTCGGCGTGGGTGACCGTCGGGACCGTAGCCTCCATCCAGACAGTGCACTGCCGGTACGCCCCCCGCCCGGACGGGCCGGACAACTACCTGCACCCCGTTCCCGACTCCGGAGCAGTTGGCGCGGTCAGCTCTGCGGATGGCTGGCCGCCCGAAACCGAGGAGCTCAGGTTCGTCGGCTACGTGGTCCAGTTGACCGGAGTCAGGACCCGACCACCCACGTAGGCCCTTTCCAGACGGTCTCGGTGCCGGCATCGAATACCCGTTGGTCGGCAGAACGCGGCGGGGGGAAACTGGGCCGTGATCGTCATTCAGCGGGTCAGGGTGCGGTGGACGGCTGCGGCACGTGGCGCGTCGGCGGCGAACGCCCGTCGTGGCCTCGACAGGGCGGTGGCCCTGCCGCAATTGTTGCCGGCGAGCGATGTGGTGATCCACGAGATCCTGGCTGACGAGTCGACCGGCTACGAACGCCATGACGAGCTGCTGCACGGCGGCGTCAAGCGGGCCCGCAGCATCGGTCTGTGGCTCGACCGGGAGGGGGACACGGTCACCGTTGACCGGCTACCCGGCTCGGCGGCCTACCCGCGCCCGTACCCGTCATCTCGGCTCTTCGCCCTGGCCCCGGGGCAGGTCGGCCGCTACCGGGCCAACTTCCGGTTCACTGGCTGCTCCTGCAACCCGAGTTGGTACTACGAAGACTGGCTGGTGCACGTCGGCCACGGCCCGGTGCGCGAGGACCGCTTCGTACAGGGGCAGCCGGCCCGCGTCGTCGACCACCGCGTGCACCTGTACGGCGGGACGACCAGACGACCCAGCGCCGGGTCGAGATAGAGCGGGCTGGCGGACGGCATGATCAGACGCGCGTCCGGCCGGGGTGCGGTTGCGGTACGGCGCTCGCAGCAACCGCACCCCGGCCGGCCAGCTACCGGTCACACTCGGTGGTGACGTACTCCCCGGGTCGACAGGGTCAACGGGCCCGAACGGTGGCATCCTGCTGTTCCAGCCAGGTCAGAATTGCCCGGGTCGTCTCCTCCGGCTTCTCCTGCTGGATCCAGTGACCGCAGTCCAGGGTGACGACGTCCACGTTGGGCACGAAGTCTGCCAGCCTGTCGGACTTCGCGATCAGATCCCGGTCGCCGTAGATCATGAGCGCCGGCTGCCGGATGATCGGGTCGACGTCCGCCAGTAGGTGCCAGTTGCGGTCGAGGTTGCGGTACCAGTTGATGCTGCCCGTGAACCCGGTCGACTCGAAGGCGGAGACGAAGACGGCCAGCTCGTCGTCGCTCATCACCGGCTCACCGAGTGGCGCTGCCGCCCTGGCCAGCTCGATGAACGCCATGCCGGGCTGAGGTTCCATCAGGGGCAGGTTCTTCCGGTACAGGTTGCGCAGGAACTGGAAGGTGTTCTCGTCGAACACGGCGTCCGCGACCCCCGGCTGCCGGTTGAAGTGGACGAAGTAGAAGTCGCCGCCGAGTACGGCTTCCATCAGCTCGATCCAGGGTGTCTCCCCGCGCTCCTGGTACGGCAGGCTCAGGTTGATCACCTTGTTCACTCGGTCCGGATGCAGCAGGGTCAGCCCCCAGACGACCATCGCACCCCAGTCGTGGCCGACGAAGGTGGCATCGTCGTATCCGTAGTGATCGAGAAGCGCGACGAGATCACCCGACAGGTGCGCGATGTCGTAGTCGGTCACCTCGGCCGGGCGCGACGAGTTGCCGTAGCCCCGCTGGTTCGGGGCGATCACGTGGTAGCCCGCTTCGGCAAGGGCAGCCATCTGGTGGCGCCACGAGAAGGCATGCTCCGGCCAGCCGTGACAGAGCACGATCGGCTTTCCGGCGTCCTGGCGGCCAGCCTCGAAGACTTCGAGCTTCACGCCGTTGACGGGGACAAGACTGGGTTCGGGAAAGTTCATGTCGCCATCCTGCCGACCATAACCGGTCACCTCATGACCGGTTTATCTGACAATCTTGGCGGCATGCGAACCGACCGGCTGGTGGCCGTACTCCTGCTGCTGCAACAGCGCGAGCAGGTGACGGCGGCGGAGGTCGCCCGGGAGCTGGAGGTCTCCGAACGCACCGCCCGCCGCGACCTCGACGCCCTGGCCATGGCCGGGGTGCCCGTGTACTCGACGCAGGGCCGAGGCGGCGGCTGGCGCCTCCTGGGCGGTGCCCGTACCGACCTGTCCGGGTTGACCGCGAGTGAGGCCCGCGCCCTGTTCCTGGTCGCCGGCCCGGCCTCGGCCACGACGCCGGCCGTGAAAACCGCGCTGCGCAAGCTCGTCCGCGCCCTGCCGGAGCCCTTCCGGGCACCGGCCGAGGCGGCAGCGTCGTCGATCGCGATCGACCCGCAACGATGGGGGACGGGTCGGGTCGATCGCCCGCCGCCGCGCTTCCTCGACGAACTCCAGGATGCGGTGATCCGGGGCGTCCAGGTGCGGCTCGGCTACGTCGACAGGACCGGCACCGTAACCGAGCGGACCGTCCACCCACTGGGCATCGTGGCCAAAGATCCGTGGTGGTACCTCGTCGCCACCACCGAGTCTGGCCGGCGGACCTTCCGGATCGACCGCGTCTCGTCCGTCGACCCGACCGACGATCCGGTGCACCGGCCAGCGGACTTCGACCTTGCCGAGAGTTGGCGGGAGATCGCCGACGAGGTCGACCGCAGGCGGATGCCCGTCGAGATCCAGGCGGTCTGCGCGCCCGACGGGATCGGCACGCTCCGGATGGCGCTCGGCGACCGGCTCGAGGTGGGTGGCCCCACGACCGACGGCCGCGTCGAGGTCGTGATCCGTGGCTACAGCGAGTACACGCTCGCCGGCGAGCTCGCCTGGCAGGTCGACTGGCTCGAGGTGACCGGCCCCGCCGGTGTGCGGGACCACCTGGCCGCGATCGGCACCGCGCTCGTCGAGCGGTACGGCTGAAAGCGCCTGCGCCGGCGGAGATCCGTCGTCACCCGGTCTGGAGCAGGCCGCGGTTGACCATGAAGTCCCGCAACGTCTCGACGTCGTCGGCGGACATCAACTCACGGGGGATCACGGTCGCCGGCATCCGGCCCACGTACACGATCCAGAAGCCGGGGGTGTCGAGCACCTTGCTGACCCTGTCCCAGGCGATGTCGCCGAACTCCGTACCGCTGCGCATCGTGATGGTGTCGTCGGTGATGTCGTAGCCGCCGTCGACCGCGTACTCGCCGGACCGGCGTCGGGCCCGCGAGCGCACCCACGGCCCGTACAGCATCGACAGCACCCCGGCGGTGACCAGCGACATCCACAGCAGCGAGAACTGCTCGCCCCAGCCGTACTCCCGCGAGGCGACGAACGCGGCCACCCCGGTCACCGCCAGCGCCGCGCCGATGTAGCCGAACTTGGCCAGCCGCACCCGGCTGAGCGCGGCGGCCGCCCTACCCGGGTAGTCGGGATCGGCCGGGACGTCGAAACGGATGCGCACGCCAGCACGATAGTGCCCGTACCCGCCAACGCCGCTGTCCGCAGCTAGACATCGGCGAGGATCCGGGCGAGCTCGGCGGGTCGGGTGAGCATCGGCCAGTGCCCGGAGTCGATGTCGACCAGGTCGAGGTCCTTGGCCCGGGCCAGCTCGGGGACCTGCCCGGCGGTGATCATCTCCTGCGCCTGGGCCGGCGTGAACTCCGGGCACACCAGCACGACCGGTACGTCGAACCGCCGCTCGTCGGTCAGCCGTACGACGCCTTTGGTCACGCCCTCGGGGACCGGGACCGCCGCCGCCGCGAAGTCCCGCCGGGCCTGCTCGTCCAGGTCGGCCGCGTCCGCGCCGTCGAACGGCTCCCAGCCCGGGAACGGCATCACCCCGTCACGGACCTCGAAGAAGTCGGCGTAGGTGTCTCCGTCGACCGCCGGGACCCCGCCGATCAGTACGACCTTCGCCACCCGCTCGGGCCGGGCGTCGGCCGCCATCCAGGCCAGGCTGCAGGCCGCCGAATGCCCCACCACCACCGACCGGCCGGGGACTGCGTCCACGGCGGCGAGGACCGTGGCCAGCTGGTCGGCGAGCGTCGCCGAGGTGTTCCCGTCGTCCTGCCCCGGCAGGGTCACCGGCACCGGACGCCGGTCCATCTTCTCCAGCTCGGCGGCGACGTCGTTCCACGCCGACCCGTCGAGCCACAAGCCACCCAGAAGCACGATCTGTTCTGCGGTCATGGCATCAGTCATGGACTCAACCTAACGGCGATTCCGGACGTTCTACTGCCGGTATGTTCTGGGCTGTGCGCACCGGACCGAGCCCGACCGCCCGCGCCGTCCGGACGCTCGAAATCCTGCAGGAACGTCCCGGCACCACCGCCGACCAGCTCGCCGCCGTGCTGGGCGTGACCGAGCGGGCCGCGCGACGCTACATCGGCATCCTCCGCGAGGCCGGCATCCCGGTCGAATCGGTCCGAGGGCCGTACGGCGGCTACCGGCTCGGCCGGGGCACCCGGCTGCCGCCGGTGGTCTTCACCCAGGAACAGGCGCTCGGCCTGGTCATGGCCGTACTCGACGGGCAGCCCGCCGCGATCGACCCCGACGACCCGATCGGCGCGGCACTCAGCAAGGTCATCCGGGCTTTGCCCGACAGCATCGGACGGCAGGCGGCGGCCCTTCGGGGGTACGCCTCGGCCACCCCTGACCGGTATCCGGCCCGTACGGATCCCACCATCACGAACGCCCTGGTCACCGCTGTCGCCGACCGGCGTCGCGTCGCGATCACCTATCGCGGCGAGAGCGGTGAGCAGTACGACGCCGAGGTCGACCCGTGGGCGGTCGTGGTCCGGCACCGACGCTGGTACCTGCTGTGCCACTCGCACCGCGCCGACGCGGTACGCACCTACCGGATCGACCGGGTCCGGGCCGTACGGCAGCTGCCGCACGGCTTCACCCCGCCCGACGACCTGGATCCGGTCGCCGCCCTCGAAGCGCATCTCGGCGTGGGCTGGCAGTACCCCACCCGGGTCGTGTTCCACGCGCCGCAGGAACGGGTCGCCCCGTGGATCCGGCCGCCGATGGGCCGCCTCACTCCGGACGGCGACCGGTGCGTCCTGGTCGGCAGCACCCGCAACCCCGCGATGTACGCCCAGGAATGGCTGGCTGTCGTCCCGTTCGACTTCACAGTGGAGGAAGGCCCGGAACTGCGGGCGGCCGTCGCCGCGGTCGCGGCCCGCTTCAGCGCGGCACTCCTGCCCCCGCCGCCCCGGACCTGATCAGGGGATGATCACCACGCCGCCCCGCACCCCGCCCCGGGCCAGCCGGTCATGGGCGGCCGCCGCGTCGGCGAACGGGTACACGCCCGCGACGCGCAGCGGCATGTCGCCGCTGGTGACGAGCTTGACCAGTTCGCTCAGCCGGGACCCGTCCGGGATCACCTCGATGGCGTAGGTCCGGATGCCCCGGACCGGCTCCGGGCGCAGCGGGGGTGACGCGGCCACGTAGCCGCCGCCGTCGCGGACCCGTTCCAGCAGCGTCGAGCCGATCACCGCCAGGTCGACGACCGCGTCGAACGTACCCGTCGGTTCGTCGGAGCGCGCAAGGAAGGTCGCGCCGAGCGATTCGACGAACTCGCGGTCGTCGTCTCCGGCGAGCCCGGTGGCGTGCAGGCCGGCCGCGCGGGCCAGCGCCAGGAAGAATCCGCCGACCTGCCCGGCGGCGCCGGTGACGAGCACGGTCGCACCCGCCGGGAGCGCGAGCAGGTCGATGGCCTGGGCGGCGGCGAGACCGTTGACCGGCAGAGTCGCGGCTCCGGTGGCGGGGACGCCGGCGGGCGCGGAGGTCAGCCAGGCGGCATCGAGCAGTACGTACTCCGCGTGGGCACCGGTCGTGGTCTGCAGCCACGGCGAGAAGCCGATGACCTCGTCGCCGACGGTGACCTCGTCGACCGACGGGCCGACCGCGTCGACGGTGCCGGCCACGTCCCAGCCGGGCGTGTACGGCAGACCGGTCGGCAGCTGGGCAGGGAACCGACCGGAGCGGATCATCAGGTCGACCGGGTGCACGACGGACGCGGCGACCCGCACCCGTACCTGTGCCGGTCCGGGCTCGGGCACCGGCACCTCGGTGACCTGCAGTACCTCCGGCCCGCCGAACTGGGTGTAGCTGACTGCGCGCATCGCTGGCTCCTCCGTAGGATCTCGTGATCACCACGAACGTACGGACGCCTGGGCACTGAAAGTAAGAAGGTACCTTGGGGTGCCTAGGGAACCCGGGGAGGGCACGATGGCGACGACGTCCGCCGCGCAACGCCGTGAGCAGGCCAAACGAGAGTACGACGCGTTCCTGGACCGCTGTCCGACCCGTGAGCTGCTCAGCCGGCTCACCGACAAGTGGGTCGCGCTGGTGATCCCGGCGCTCGTCGACGGCCCGAAGCGGCACAGCGAACTCGCTCACCGTATCGCCGGGGTGAGTCAGAAGATGCTCACCCAGACCCTGCGGACGTTGGAGCGCGACGGCCTGGTCACCCGTACGGTGACCGCGTCGGTGCCGGTCCGCGTCGACTACGCGCTCACCCCGCTCGGCCATGAACTGTTCCCGGTCATGGTCGCTATCAAGAGCTGGGCCGAGGCGAACATGGACCGCGTCTTCGACGCCCGCGCCCAGTTCGACGCCCGCCGTTGACCCGAACGTCAGCCGGCAGGGACCGGGGCGCCGCGCACGCTGTCCGGGTGAGCCCGACGTCCGGGCGTCCGCCGCGTCGGGTCAGAGCGGATCGCGTCAGGCGGTAAGGCGAGAGCCTGGTACGGCCAGCGCGGCGAGCGCCGCAGCGGCCATGACGGTCGCCGAGACGACGAAGGCGATGGCGTAGCCGGACTCGGCCGGAATCGACGTGCCGGCTACCAGGGCCGACGTCACGATCGCCGGCCCCGCCTGGGCGCCGAGCGCCCCGCCGATCGTGCGCATGATGGTGTTGACGCCGGTGGCGACGCCGGTCTCTTGCGGCTGGACGGCGGAAACGACGAGGTTGACCACCGAGGAGAAGGAGAAACCGATGCCGATGCCGATGATGCCGGCACCGGTGGCGATGGCCCACGCGGAGTCGAGTCCCGCGGCGATCACGACGAAGCCGGCCAGGCTGATCACGCAGGCCGCGACGAGAGTGCTCTTGAAACCGGTACGGGCACCGAGCCGCCCGGCGGCGGGACCGGCGATCAGCATCGTGACCGCCATCGGCAGGAGGAACAGCCCGGACCCGGTCGGCGTGGCACCGAATCCATAGCCTGCGTCGGCTGGCGTCTGGACGAACTGCGGGACCAGACTGAACGCGCTGTAAAGTCCGGAGCCGATGAGCAGGGCGACGAGGTTCGCGCCCAGCACCGACCGCCGTCCCAGCATCGACAGGTCGATCAGTGGCTCTTCGACGCGTTGCTCGACCACTGCGAAGACCGCGAGTGCCGCGGTGCCGGACACGACGAGTGCGGCAGTGGCGGGCAGCGTCCACGTCCGGGCCTGGCTGATGGCGAGGAGCACCGCCGCCAGCCCGGCCGTCACCAGGATCGCGCCCAGCCAGTCGATCCGGCCGGGACGTCGGGTCGGGGTCTCGCTGATCGACGCGGCGACGGCGGCGAACGCGATCGTGACGGCGATCAGGCTGATCCAGAAGATCCATGGCCAGCCGAGGTGGTCCAGGATCGGGCCGGCGACGACAAGTCCGATGCCGAAACCGATGCCGAAGGTGGCGCTGATCGTGCCGATGACCACCGGCACCCGGTCGCGGTCGAACATGTCTCGCACCAGGCCGAACGCGAGCGGGAAGGTGGCCGCGCCGAGTCCCTGGACGGCCCGGCCGGCGATCAGCGTCCCCGCGTCGGCGGCGAGGGCCGACGTGAGCGTTCCGAGCCCGAGGATGGCGAGGCTGACCAGCATCAGCCGCTTCTTGCCGAACATGTCGCCGAGCCGTCCGAGCAGGACCGCGCCGACCGACGAGGTCAGCAGGAACGCACTGAGCACCCAGGACATGGTCGCGGGCGAGGCGCGGAACTCGGTACGCAGTTCCGGTAGCGCGGGAATCACCATTGTCTGCAGGAGCGAGAACGACAGCACCGCGCACAGCAGGGCGGCAAACGCTCCACGGGGCGACCGGAGTCGTTGCCGGGTCACATCAGGAGGGTTCACAGGCGAGCTTGAGCAGCAGGTCGGAAAGCTCGACGGGTGCGGTGATCATGCAGTCGTGCCCGGTGGCCAGCTCCCACCGCTGGGCGGGGGTGCCGTTGGGCTGGACCGGGGGTACCGGCCGCCGGTGCGGCGGGGCGCCGACGGTGCACTCGATGTGCGTACGCGGGATCCGGTCCGCCGCCGGGTTGTCCAACCGGACCCGCTGCTGGAAGGAGAGGACTGTGGCATCGGAGAGCAGGGTGCGCAGCCATGCCTTGTCGGCGGGATCGGTCACGCCGAACAGTCCGGTGTCGGGCTGCTCCGGTAGCGGCGGGATGCGCCACGGGGCGTCGGTCTGGGCGGCCTGGTCGATCAGGAACTGGGTCAGGGGAATGACGTCGATGGCGTTCTCGCCGTCGGTGGGGATCATGGCGTCCAGGTAGACCATATGCGCGATCCGTTCCGGGACCTCGTTGATCACCGAGGTGGCGACCATGCCGGCGTAGCTGTGCCCGACCAGCACCACATCGGTCAGGTCCTCGTCCTTGATCAGCCGCACGATGTCCTCGACGTGGGTGTCGAGCCCCGTGGCCGGACTCAACAGGTGAGCCTTGTCGCCGTAGCCGGTCAGTGACGGGGTGCGGACCCGGTGACCGGCTTCGGTCAATGGCGGGATCACCCGCTTCCAGGCTGCACCGCTGTGCCACGCGCCGTGTACCAGCAGGTAGGTGGGCATGCTTCTCCTTCGATGGATGACGAACACTGCCTGGCTCGTTCCGATGGTGGAGCCCGGTCAATGATTGTGAGGCTACAACGATTATGATCGTCATACAATCTGGCCCTGGGTATGATGGGTCACATGGCAACGACGACGCGCACCGAGCCACTGGCACAGCTGGGCGTACTCCTCGCCGGTCGCGGCGCGGTCGCCAGTGCCCGCGTCCGCGACACCCTGGCCGCTCAGGGCCTGACCATGCGGTGCGTCTTCACGCTGACCCACCTGGCCGACGGGCCGGTCAACCAGCAGACGCTGATCGACCTCCTCGGCGTCGACCCGAGCGCGCTCGTCGCGGTGCTGAACGAACTGGAAAGCCTGGGCATGGCCTCCCGGCAGCGCGACCCGGCGGACCGCCGCCGGCACATCGTCACGATCACGCCCCAGGGCACTGCGGCGCTGCGGTCCGTCGACTCGGCGCTGGACAGCGCGGACGACGACCTGTTCGCCGCGCTCTCCTCCGACGAGCGAGATCAGCTCGAGCGGCTGCTGACCAAGGTCGCCGACGCTGGATCCTGTGGCGACAAGTACTGACCTCGGCGTCCCGCCTCGCGCGGCCCGACAGCGGTACGGGGAGACGCCGGGGGCGGCATCGACCGATCGGTTGATGTGCGGATCGACCGACCTCGGTGCCGGCTGGGCGATCCGGCAACCGGCGGCGGCGGGCCACGCTGGAAACCATGGCGATCATCGAGGTGGCGAGACTCCACAAGCGGTACGGGGACACGGTCGCCGTCGACGACGTGTCGTTCACGGTCGAGGCGGGCGAGATCTTCGGCATCCTCGGCCCGAACGGTGCCGGCAAGACGACCACCGTCGAATGCGTGAGCGGTCTGCGTACCCCCGACCGTGGCCAGGTCACGGTGCTCGGCCTCGATCCGCGACGCGACCGGCGTGAGTTACGGCAAATGGTCGGGGTGCAGTTGCAGGAGCACCGGCTGCCGGACAAGCAGACGGTGGCCGAGGCGATGGATCTGTACCGGTCGTTCTACCGCGAGCCGGCCGACGGGCGGCGGCTGCTGGACATGCTCGGGCTCGCCGGCAAGCGCGACACCCCGTACCGGAAACTCTCCGGCGGGCAGCAGCAGCGGCTGTCCGTCGCGCTCGCCCTGGCCGGCCGACCCACCGTCGCGGTGCTCGACGAGTTGACCACCGGGCTCGACCCGCAGGCCCGGCGGGACACCTGGGACCTGATCGAGCAGGTACGCGACTCCGGCGTGACGATCGTCCTCGTCACCCACTTCATGGCTGAGGCGGAGCGGCTCTGTGACCGACTCACGCTGATCGACGCCGGGCGGGTGGTCGCGCTCGACACCCCCGCCGGCCTGGTCGCGCGGGCCGCGGCCGAGCAACGGGTACGGTTCCGGCCCTCAGCGGCGCTGGACGAGCGGCTGCTGACCGACCTGCCCGAGGTGACCGGCGTCCAGCGCCACGGGCGGCAGGTGCTGGTGACCGGCACCGGAAACCTGCTGCAGGTGGTCACCTCCGTCCTGGCCCGGCAGCACATCGTCGCCGAGGATCTGCGGGTCGAGCAGACCAGCCTGGACGACGCCTTCGTCACCCTCACCCGGAAGAAGCCTGCCTGATGTCCGCCCTGTACACACTCACCGTCGCCGAGGCGAAGCTGTTCCTGCGGGAGCCGATGGCGGTCGTCTTCGGGGTGCTGTTCCCGACCGTGATCCTGCTCGGGCTCGGCGCCGTTCCCGCACTGCGGGAACCGTCGCCGGAGTTCGGCGGGGTGCGGTTCATCGAGCTCTGGGCCCCGAGCGCCCTCGTGCTCGGCCTCGGCATCGTTGGGCTGCAGCACATCCCGGGAGTGGTGGCCGGCTACCGGGAGCGGGGCATCCTGCGGCGGATGTCCACCACTCCGGTCCACCCCGGCACGGTGCTGGTGGCGCAGCTCATCGTCGCCCTGGCGGCGGCGGTCGCGGCGGCCGTACTGCTGATCGTTTCGGCCTGGCTGGTCCTCGACGTGCCGTTGCCGCGACGGCCGTTCGGGTTCGCGGCCGCGTTCCTGCTCGGGTTCGGCGCGATCCTGGCGATCGGCATGCTGATCGCCGCGGTCGCACCCACCGCCCGGGTCGCCAACGGACTGGCGATGGTCGGGTACCTGGTGACCATGTTCGCTGGCGGCGTCTTCCTGCCGCGTTTTCTCCTGCCGGGTTTCCTGATGCGCCTCGGCGACTACACCCCGCCCGGGGCGCAGTCGCTGCTGGCCGGCTGGTCGGGTGACGCGGTGTCCGGGGCGGCAGGTTCCGCACAGCTGCTGCGACTCGGGATAATGGCGCTGATCGCGGTCGCCGCCGGCGGTGCGGCGGCGAAGCTGTTCCGCTGGCAATGAGCGGAAGCTGTTCCACCGGGAACGAGCCAAGCTGTTCCACCGGGAGCGAGGCGAAGGTGCGAGCGTCGACGAGCGGTGACACCGGCGCCGCCTGGGACCGCTGGTACGACAGGTTGCTCGTCCTGGTGCCCTGGCTGCTGCTGCCCACCTCGACGGCGATCGCCCTGACCCAGCCCGGCCGGACCTGGCGCGACCATGCGATCACCCTGGGCCTGGTCGGGGCGACCGCCGGGTGGGTGTACCTGGGACACACCCGGGTGCCGCCGGACCGCAGCAGGCGGATCCTGCCGATGCTGATCTACTTCGTCGGGCTGCTCACCTTCAGCGTCGCGCTGATGGCCCGCGACGTGATCTTCCTGCTCTTCGCCATCACCGGGTTCTTCCACGCGTACCAGTTGCGACCCTGGCCGCTGGGGGCGGTCGGCGTGCTCGGCACCTCGATCGCCATCAACACCATGGCGACCGACGCGCCAGCCGCGACGGTGCAGTCGCTCGGCACCTACCTGGGGGTGATCGTCATCCAGACCGTGGCGATCAGCGCCGGCATCGTGCTCGCCGAGCGGAGCACCCGGCAGCACGAGCAGCGCCAACAGTTGGTCGCCCGGCTGGAGGCGGCACTGGAGGAGAACGCCGGGCTGCATGCTCAGCTGCTGGCTCAGGCCCGCGAGGCCGGCGTGCGCGACGAGCGGCAGCGGATGGCGGGGGAGATCCACGACTCGTTGGCGCAGGGGCTGACCGGCATCATCACCCAGGTGCAGGCGGCGCAACGGGTCTGGCATTCGCCGACCCGGGCGCGTGAGCATGTGGACCGGGCGTTGGCCCTGGCCCGGGACGGGCTGGACGAGGCCCGGCGATCCGTGCAGGCGTTGCAGCCGCGGCAGCTGGAGGCCGCCCACCTGCCGGCGGCGCTGGGTGAGCTGGTCGGGTGCTGGGCGGACGACACCGGCCTGGCCGTTCGGTTCGACGTCACCGGCGAGCAGGTCGCGCTGAGCCCGGCGATCGACGTCACGCTGTTGCGGGTCGCCCAGGAGACGCTGCACAACGTGCTGCGACACGCCGACGCGTCCCGGGTGGGGGTTACCCTCTCCTACCTGACCGACGTGGTCCTGCTCGACGTCCGCGACGACGGGCAGGGCATGAACGGTGACGCGGACCAGGGGTTCGGCCTGCGGAGCATGATGCAGCGGGTCCGTGGCGTGGGAGGCGTGATGGAGATCGAGAGCGCTCCGGGTGAGGGTACGGCGATCAGCGTACGGGTGCCGGCGATCCCCACGGGGGCGGCGTGATCCGCATCCTGATCGCCGACGACCACCCGATCGTCCGCAACGGACTCCGGGGGGCCTTCGCGGATCTGCCCGACATCGAGGTGGTCGGCGAGGCCGCCGACGGCAGGGAGGCAGTCACCGAGGCCGTACGGCTGCGGGTCGACGTGGTGCTGATGGACCTGCGGATGCCGCAGATGTCCGGGGTCGAGGCGATCGCCGCCCTCGCCGGAGCCGCGCCCTCGGTACGCGTTCTGGTGCTCACCACGTTCGACAGCGAGACCGACGTGCTGCCTGCGGTCGAGGCGGGTGCCACCGGCTACCTGCTCAAGGACACTCCGCCCGAGGACCTGATCCGGGCCGTCCGGGCCGCTCACCGTGGCGAGTCGGTCCTCGCGCCGTCCGCCGCGGGCCGGCTCATGGGCCGGGTACGCCGGCCGACCGGGTTGGCGCTGAGCAGCCGGGAGCGGGAAGTGCTCCAACTGGTCGCCGACGGTGCCGCCAACCGGGAGGCGGCGAGACTGCTGTTCATCAGCGAGGCGAGCATCAAGACCCACCTGCAGCACATCTACGACAAACTCGGCGTACGGGACCGGGCTGCTGCTGTCGCCGAAGGGTACCGGCGCGGCCTGCTCCGCTAGCCGCCAGGCGGCCGGGCTGCGTCCGTAGCGGATCGGCGCAGCCCGTCCAGCCGGTTCGCCCAGCGGTGCGAGGTCAGGAGAAGGTCCGCCGGGCCCAGGTGTGCAGGTCGGTGGTCGGCAGGTTGAGCGCCTGGGCGATCTCCGGACGAGCGGGGGAGCCGTTCTCGTTGATCTGCTCGGCGGCGTTGACCGCGAACGGCGGCAGGCCGCGTTCCACCGCTTCCTGCGGGGTGAGGACCGGAGCCGTGATGGTCCGACCGGTGACCTCGCTGAGGATCGCGGCGACCTCGGTCATCGTACGCAGGTCGCTGGCGAGTTCCACGTCCAGACCGTCGAGGGTGCCCGGCGTGGTGAAGGCGGTGGCTGCGGCGTGGCCGATGTCGTCGACCGCGACCCAGGCGATGCGGGTGTCCTTGGCGAAGGCGGTGACGATGGTGCCGCTGGACCAGTCACCGAACAGGTAGGACCAGCCAATCAGGTTCTCCATGAAGGTCGCGGGCTTGAGGATGGTCCAACGGGCGAAGCCGCCGGTGCGCACGAGTTCGTCGACGGCCGCCTTGCTCTCCCAGTAGTGCCGTTCCCAGCGTCCCTCGGCCCAGCCGGGCTGGTTGCGGTGGAAGTCGCCGGCGCCGGCGACGCTGCTGTGGACGAACTGTGCCACGCCCGCCTTGCGGGCGGCCTCGACGACGTTGCGGCCCCGGCGGAGCTCGGCGTCGCCCTGCAGATCGGTGACGTCGGGGTACGGGATGGAGAAGACGCCGTCGGCTCCGGTGGCGGCGGCGAGTAGCGAGGCGGGGTCGTCCAGGTCGCCCCGTACCAACTCGGCCCCCCGGTCCCGCAGGGCCCGCGCGGCGTCGGAACTGGTGTCGCGGACCAGGGCGCGCACCGCGACACCTCGGTCAAGCAGGGCCCGGGCGGTGGCCCCGCCCTGCTTGCCGGTCGCGCCGATGACAAGGACGGTCATGCTTCCTCCTGGATAAGTGGGGTGGTGCCCCGTTTCCTGTCGGCTACGATATGGGGGGACACCCCACTTCTCCAAACGGCAGACGATGAGAGCTGACGCACAACGCAACCGCGCCCTGATCGTCGCGGCGGCCAGCGAAGCGGTCGCCCGCGACGGCGCGTACGCCTCCCTGGAGGAGATCGCCCGCGCCGCCGGCGTCGGTTCGGCGACCCTGCACCGGCACTTCCCGTCCCGATGGGCGTTGCTGCAGGCGGTCTTCCACGACCGGGTCGAAACGCTGTGCGACCGCGCCGCAGAGTTGACGGCCGGGCCGGACGCCGGTCAGGCGCTGACGACCTGGCTGTGCGAGCTGGCGGCGTACAACGCGACCACCCGTGGCCTGGTCGCCTCGCTGCTGCAGGAACCACCGGAGGACGAGTCCTGCTGCGCGATGCTCGTGGCGGCCGGCGAACCGCTGCGCCGCCGCGCCGTCGACGACGGAGCCGTACGCCCGGACGTCGCGATGGCCGACCTGGTGACCCTCGTCAATGCGATCGCGCTGGCCACGGAGTCGGCCAGCGCGGCCGAGGCGCAACGGCTGATGCGTCTCGCCCTGGAGGGGATCAGCCCGACCCGCCGGCCTGCTGTCGCAGAGTGTCCCGGACCTGCATCAGGGCGAAGCCGAGCAGGTTGAGGCCACGCCACCGGCTGGGATCGGAGGCGGCTGGGTCGTCGCGGGTCAGCCCGATGCCCCAGATCCGGTCCATCGGGCTGGCCTCGACCAGCACGCGTTGCCCGGTGGCGAGCAGGTACGCGCGCAGGTCGGGGTGCTGGCTGAACTTGGCCAGGTTCCCGGCGACCACGATCGGGACGCGATGGGCGTTCCACGTCCGCTGGTCGAACCCGGCGACCCGGCCGCCGAGCACCTTGGCAGCGCGGGGATGGGGTGCGACGAGGATCCGATCGGCCACTGGCGAGGCAACCCGCGCCGACGCTGCCGTCCGCCTCCGGCTGATGGCCCCAGAAGAACAGGAACTTCACCGGGTGGCCGGCGGTCACCAGCTCGGCGACGTCTCGTACCTGTGCCAGCATGACTGCCAGTGTTCCGCCGAGGTCTCCCCGACGCCATCGATTTGACCGCCGTACGGCCAGCGACGGCAGCGGTCACCTGTCTCCTCCTGCTCAGTCGAGGCAGAATTCGTTGCCCTCGACGTCCTGCATGACGAGGCACGACTCGCTGACACCGTCGGCGCGCAGCAGCCGTACGCGTACCGCGCCGAGCGCGACCAGCCGCTCGCATTCGGCCTCGAGCGCGGCCACCCGCTCGTCACCGACGAGACCGGTGCCGACCCGTACGTCGAGATGCAGCCGGTTCTTGACCGTCTTGCCTTCGGGAACGCGCTGGAAGAACAGCCGTGGCCCCACCCCCGTGGGGTCGACACAGGCGAACGCCGAACCCTGACGATCGGGCGGCAGCGCGCGGTCGAAGTCGTCCCAACTGGCGAATCCCTTCGGCGGTGGCGGTACGACGTACCCCAGCACCTCGCACCAGAAGCGGGCGACGCGCTCAGGTTGTGCGCAGTCGAAGGTGACCTGGAACTGCTTGACCGACGCCATCGCCCCACTATAGAAGGATTTTGTCCGTCGCCACCGCCGGCCCGGCCGCTTCCACCGGCGGGTGCCATCGAAGTGCTTTCCAACGCCTCCACTACTGTGCCAGGATGCGTCGACGGATCTTGACTGTTTCGTGCGCGCTGGTCCTGCTGGCCGGGTGTGGCGTTCAGATCGATGACGGTGCGGGCGTAGCCCCGCCGCGCGAGACGACCGAAGTAAGCACGTCGCCCACCAGGGTGGTGTCCAGTCCGCCACTGACCGAATACCAAGGTCTGTGGTGGACGTGGGCGGCCGCCGAGCCGGCCGGCACCAATCCCGTCGAGGACCTGACCGGCGAACACTGTGACCGCAACCAGCCGGACGATATGTGGTTCCTCGCCGGGACCTTCGGTGGCGAGGTAACCCGGCAATGCGCGGTGCCCGAGGGTCAGACGATCCTGTTCCCGGTGGTCAATCTGTTCAGCGATGAACCAGGCGACTGTGCCGACTTCATGCGGCTCGCGACCGGAAGCGCGGTCCTGGATGGCCAGGAGCAGCCAGTGGATCGGATCGACGCTGAAATCATCGTCTTCACGGCTGCTCCCGACAATGTCTTCGGCATGGCCCCGGACACCTACCGGGCGATCGCGTGCGGGCTGTGGGCGCAGCTCGCGCCGCTACCGCAGGGCAGCTACGAACTGCAGATCCGCGGCCAATCAGGCGATCTCGCCGTCGACGTCGACTACGTACTGGACGTGGTCGCCGCGTGACACGGCAAGCTGACCTCGGCATCATGATCCGAAACCGGGGATAGTGAGGGAGGCATCATGCAGATCGTCAGCCGGGAGCCGGTCGTCGTGGTCGGTCTGCCGGTCGTCGCGCCGTTCCAGGACCTGAGCACGCTGGTCCCCGCCGCGTGGCGGCAACTGTTCGACCGCTGCGCGGACCTGCCGCCGTCCGCCGACGGCACCTTCGCCGAGGCGAGCTACCACCTCGGAGAGGGGCGGTACCACGAGGTCATCGGGGTGGCGGTGCCACCGCAGACACCGATCTCCGGTCAGTGGACGGCCGCCCATGTTCCGGCGGGCGACTGGGCGTACAGCCGGCACACCGGGCCGGTGGAGCAGATCGGGGAGACCTTCGGCGCCATCGAACAGTGGCTGCGCGAGCAGGGACGAACGGTCGGTGGCATGAAGCTCGACCTCGGCTACCGCGCCGACACCGAGCCGCAGGTGCACGAACTCTACGTACACGTCCCCGGCTCCGACCTGGCATAGACCCGCCGGCAGTGCTGCGCCCGACGGCCAGTTGCACATCGCCGACACGGCACCAGTACCGCTCAGACGAGCCCTCGCGGTCGATGTCGCGCGCTGCTTGTCGGGTACCCGAGCAGCTCACTTGCGTTGGCGGTGTCGCCACCGCTTCACCCGATGCCACGAGGACGGCCGATGGCGCCATCGGTGAGCCTTGACTTCACGTCGAGTTGAAGTTCGAGACTGTCTCCGGCGACCAGGATCAGGGAGGCGGACGAATGCAGGCTGCGGTTTTCCGGCGGCACGGCGGGCCGGAGGTGCTGGAATGGGGGCAGGTCGACACCCCGGCCGCGGGGCCCGACGAGGTCCGGGTCCGGGTGCGGGCGGCCGGCGTGCAACCCATCGACTGCGCGGTACGGGCCGGGTTCACCCCCGTCTGGCTGATGTCGACCCTGCCCGCTGTGCCGGGCAACGAGTTCGCCGGGGTGGTCGATCAGATCGGCGCCGGTGTAGCCGGGGTCACCGTCGGCGATGAGGTGTTGGGCTTCGGGTTTATGAACGCGGCGGCCGAGTTCGTCGTCGTACCCGCCGACCAGGTGACCGCCAAACCGGCCGGGATGGCATGGGAGGTCGCCGGCGGTTTCAGCGGTGCGGCCCAGACCGCGCACATCGCCCTCGAGCTGATCCGTCCCGTGACCGGTGAGACCCTGATCGTGCACGGCGCGGCCGGTGCCGTCGGCGCGGTCGCGGTGCAGCTCGCCGTTGACGCGGGTGCCCGCGTGGTGGGCACGGCCAGCACCGCCAACCACGACTATCTCCGTTCCCTCGGCGCCGTACCGGTCGACTACCGTCAAGGGCTGGCCGAACAGCTCCGTACGCTGCTGCCCGACGGGGCCGACGCGGTGCTCCACGGTGCCGGCGGCTCGGCACTTGACCTGTCGCTCGACCTGTGCGCCGACCGGTCCCGGATTCTCACGCTGGTCGAGCACGACCGGGCCGCCGAGCTCGGCATCCGGACCACCGAGAACCTGCGATCGGCCGACCGCCTGGCCGCGCTCGCCGCCCGCCACGCCGCAGGTGACCTGCGTTTCCTGATCCGCCGCACCTATCCGATGGCCGAGGCCGCCGACGCCCACCGCGAGGTGGAGACCGGTCACGGCCGTGGCAAGGTGGTGCTGGTCGCGTGAAGATCGGCGTGATCCTGCCCTCCCTGCCGGTACAGCAGCGGGACAACCTCGACCTCGCGGCTGCCGCCCGGCACGCCGAGGACGCCGGGCTGGACAGCATCTGGCACGGCGACCATCTCGCGATCGTGACCCCCACAATGGACTGTGCGATCGCCCTGGCCGTCGCCGCGACCGCCACCACCCGCATCCGGATCGGGGCGAGCGTCTTCATCCCGGCGATCCGCCCGCTGATCTGGGCCGCGAAGCAAGTGGCCAGCCTGCAACTGGTGTCCGGCGGCCGGCTGCTGCTCGGGATCGGCTCCGGTGGTGGGGCCGCGCAGTGGGCGGCGGCCGGCGTGGCGTTCAGCGAGCGCGGTCCGCGTACCGACACCGCGCTGCGGTCACTGCCCGGACTGCTCGCCGGCGAGCCGATGACCCTGCCGAACGGCTCCACGGTCGCCCTCTCACCGGCAGTGCGGATCCCACGGTTGTGGGTGGGTAACGCCTCGACGGTGGCGATCGACCGCGCGGCCCGCCTCGGCGACGGTTGGTTTCCGTCGCTGATCACTCCCGAGGCCTTGGCGGCGGGCCGGACCCGGCTCCGCGCGGCGGCCACCGCCGCCGGGCGGCCGTCACCGACGATCACGATCGGTGCCACCGGCGCGCTGGGACACGCCAGCGACACTCCGTCACGTACGGATCTGGCGGCAGGGCTCGCCAAGGTCTACCGGCACACCGCCGGCGTCGCGGCGGAACTGCCCGTCACCGGCGGGCCGGACGAGGCCGCCGAACGCATCGCGCGGTACGCCGCCGAGGGCGCGGAACACCTCGTCATCGGCCTGTCCGGCCCGGACTGGCGGACCCAGGTCGAGCTGCTCGCCGAGGTCCGCGCGGCGCTTGGTCACCGGTGACCGACGAGGATGCAGAACAGGTGCCCGGCGGTGCCGCTCCAGCTCGTCGACGGTCGGGACCCGCAGATTCAGGTGCAGCTGCTGGGGACCTCGGGCGACGGCCAGGTAGGCCGGATCAATCCGGGCACGTGTTGGAATGCGAGCTTGCGGTCGCCGTCGCCGTCGACCCAACACGAGCCAGTCCACATCGGCTGGGGTGTGCATCAGAACCGGAAACTCGCACATGTTCTCCCTGTTGGTGTTGGTCCGCGTATCCACCGCACCCTGGAGCCGTCGGCTGAACGGAGAACCATCGGCTGTAGCCGGTCAGTCCTCGGTTCCGATCCGGTCAGCCGGCGGCGGCCAGCGCCGCCTGGAGATGGGCTGCGGTGTCCTCGTCGAACGCGACGAGTCGGATCCGTTCCACGGCAGTCGGGGTGGCGGTGACGGTCTGAACGGCGATCCGGGCGGCCTGGTCGGCGGGGAAGCCGTACACGCCGGTGGCGATCGCGGGAAAGGCGACAGTCCGGGCGCCGAGTTCGTCGGCGACCTGCAGACTGCGCCGGTAGCAGGAGGCCAGGATCTCGGCTTCGCCGTGGCCGCCGCCTTCCCAGATCGGCCCGACGGCGTGGATGACGTGCCGTACCGGCGGGTCCAGGTCGAAGGCGGGAGTCGCCTTGGCGTCACCCGGCTCGCACGGGGCGATCGCGCCGCCGGCCCGCGCCAGGCGGGGGCCGGCCGCACGGTGGACGGCCCCGTCGACACCGCCGCCGCCGAGCAGTGACTCGTTAGCGGCGGTGACGATGGCGTCGACGTCCGCACGGGTGATGTCGCCGACGACGACCTCGATGAGTGCCACGACGCGATCCTGGCACACCGGCCGGGAACTCGCCGGTCCGCTCCCGGCCACGGCTGATCGACAAGCCAGATCGGCGGACGGGTGCGGTGGCTGGCGTACCGCTCGACGCCGTGCCGGCCAGCGGCGAGACGCTAGGTTCACCAGGTGATTTTCCGGGAAGCCGTACGTGCCGACCTGCCGGCGATCGTGGCGCTGCTCGCCGACGATGTGCTGGGCAAGGCGCGGGACCTCGCCGCCGTCGACGACGCGTACGAACAGGCGTTCGCCGAGATCGACGCCGACCCGCGCAACCACCTGATCGTCGCGGCCGACGAAGACGACGGATCCGTCGTCGCGTGCCTTCAGATCACCTACATCCCCGGGTTGGGCCGGCACGGCGCAGAACGGGCCCTCGTCGAAGCCGTCCGGGTCCGCTCCGACCGCCGTGGCGAGGGTCTCGGCGGGAGTCTGATGAGGTGGGTGATCGAGCGGGCGCGGGAGCGGGGCTGCGGGTTGGTCCAACTCACCACCGACAAGGCACGGACCGACGCGCACCGCTTCTACCGGCGGCTCGGCTTCGTCGCCAGCCACGAAGGCATGAAGCTGCCGCTGCGGTGACCCGCCGAGCGGGAACCCGGGTGGTGGTGGCGGACAGACACAGGACATGACGACGGACCTACGCGCCCGGGCGCGGGCCGGTGACCCCACCGCCTTCGGCGAGCTGTTCGACCGGTACGCGAAGACGGTGTACAACCACGCGTTCCGGTTGACGGCCGACTGGTCGAGCGCCGAGGACGTGATGTCGACGACGTTCCTGCAGGCCTGGCGGCTGCGGGGGCGCATCGACGCCGACCACACCGACGACGTCGGCCGCCGCCTCGACGACGACCGCCGGCTCGGCCATGTGCTGACCGCGCTCGCGTCGCTGCGCCGCCCGGAACGTGAGGTGGTCACCCTCTGCCTGTGGGAGGGGGTGGACTACGCCACTGCGGCGGCGGCGCTCGGCGTACCGGTCGGCACCGTCCGGTCCCGGCTGTCGCGTGCCCGCCGCAAACTCCGCGACCTGCTCGGCGTACCACCTCAGCTGGGCACCGGGCAGGCGGAACCCGCGCTGCTGCCCGGACAGGTAAGAGGTGACCGCAATCCTGCGGCACGGACCGTCACGGAGGGAACTTGATGAGGATCAACGGAGCCCGCCCCGGGGAGATCGGCCGGCAGCCCGACGCCCCGCTCGGGCCGCCGCCCGCCCGGGACCTGCCGGCCGGACGTCACCACTTCCACCGGGAGCGACTGATGACCATGATCGAGCAGGAGCGCCGAGGCATCCCGACACCGGGTGCTGCGGCCGGGCCGGATCGCCGGTGGCGGATGCCCCGGCTGTCCGTCGCGGTGCCGACCGTCGCCACCGCACTGGCCGGCCTGATCGTCGTCGGCCTGGCGCTGAACCCCGGCGGTGGTCCGGCCGGCGATCCGGCCGGCCCGGCCGGCACCACCGCCGGCCCCGATCAGATGGCCGAAGGGCCGGCCCAGTTCGCCGACCCCGACGCCGGCACCGCCGAGGGCGCGACCGCGCTGCTCGACGAGATCGCGCTGGTCGCCGCCACCCGGGACACCGGCCCGGTTCGGCCGGACCAGTTCATCTATGTCGAAAGCCAGGTGGCCAACACGTACGAAGCGCACAACGCGGACACCGGCGAAACCCGACTGGTACGCCAAGGGCTGCACCTGCGTCAGGTGTGGCTGTCGCCGGACGGCCATCGTGGCTGGCTGATCGACGAGCTGAACGAGCCGGCCGGCATCACCCTCGACAGCGACGTCAGGCACTTCGGCGCGTACGACCGGCTGGCCACGTTGCCGACCGATCCGGACGCGCTGCTGGAGTGGATCTACGCCGAGACCCGGGGTCAGGGCAACCACCCGGACCACCAGGCGTTCACCACCATCGGTGACCTGATCGGCGAGCAGTACCCGCCGGCCGAGCTGAGCGCCGCCCTCTACCGGGCGGCGGCGAGGATCCCGGGCGTACTACTGGTCGACAACGCGACCGACGCGATCGGCCGCAGCGGCATCGCGGTGGCTCGGGTCGAGGAAGGCACCGGCGTACGCAACGAATGGATCTTCGACCGGGAGGACTACACCTTCCTCGGTTCGCGGTCGGTGTACACCACAGCGGTGCCGGACAGCATCATCCCGGCCGGCACGGTGACGTTCAGCCAGGCGGTGGTGCGGCGGGCCGTCGTCGACGAGCTGAAGCAGTTGCCGTAACGGAGAAGTCAGTCTGACCGGGTGGCGGGCCCTGCCGTCGGGATCCAGCGGCCCGCCACTGCGCCGGGGTGACCTCGTGTTCGGCCCGGAACCGTTTGATGAAGTAGCTGACGTCCGGGTATCCGACCCGGTGGCTGATCGTGGCCACCGTCAGCGAGGTCTCGGTGAGCAGCACCCGGGCCTGCTGCATGCGCCGCTGGGCGATCCACTGCTGGACGGTACGGCCGGTCCGGCGGCGTACCACGGTGGTGAGGTGACCGGCGGTGAGTGAGAGGGCGGCGGCGACGTCGGCCAGCGAGATCGGCTCGTGGTAGCGCTGCTCGATGAAGTCGAATACGGCCGCGAGCAGCGGCTCGTCCGAGGCACGCAGCTGGTCGGCGACGCTGGTCGACAGCCGGGCCGCGGCCACCAGCAGCAGGGTCAGGTGGGCGAGCGCGGCGTCCTGATGGCCGTCGCGTCGGGCCTTCAACTCGTCGTCGAGCGCGGCGAAGCGCCCGGACCAGGCGGCCCGGTCCGGTGGTGGGACGTTGAGCCGCTGCGCCCGGTCGGTGCCCCGGGCGAACGGGAAGAGCAGCGGGTGGGTCCGCCAGGAGGCGTACGCCCCGGTGGTCCCGGGGCGGACCGCGTCGGCGGGGAACCACACCACCCAGCCGTCGATGGCGAGCTGCTCGGGCCGCTCGCCGAACGAGACGACCTGGCCCGGGGCGACGACGAGTAGGTCCCCGTCGGTCAGCGGCCAGGTCCGATCGTCGATGCACACCGTCGCGTCGGCCCGCTCGGCGTAGCAGAGTGCGACGAAATCGTGGGTGTGCGCGTCGGCGGGGATCGCGGCGATGGCCGGCATGCGCTCCTGGACCCGGGCCACCGCTACCGGGGCGACGCCGGGCACCCGGGGGAAGCCGACCATCGGTACGCCCCGCCCGGCGGCACCGACCACGCGGCGGGCCGGCACCAAACTTTGTCGCATCGTTTCCACAACCTCACCGATGCCACGCTGCGATCAGCAACCGATGCTGGAAGCATGACCGAATCTCGTCTGATACCGGAGGGTGACATGACCGGACAGGGCAGCGCCAGTCGTCCCCACCAGCACTACCTGCCCGCGATGGGGCGGCAGTGGTTGCTGCCGCTGTACGACCCGTTCAGCCGGCTCGTCGGCGCGGGGCGGGTGCACCAGCAGTTGCTCGACCGGGCCGAGATCCGGCCCGGCCAGCGTGTGTTGGAGATCGGCTGTGGCACCGGCAACCTGCTGCGGGCGCTGCTGCGCCGGCAGCCGGAGGTCGACGCTGTCGGCATCGACCCGGACCAGGCCGCGCTGCGGCTGGCCCGGCGCAAGGCCGCCCGCGCCAAGCTGCCGATCCGCTACGAGGTCGCCTTCGCTGGCGACCTGCCGCTGCCCGACGCCAGCGTGGACCGGGTGTTGTCCGCCTTCATGCTGCACCACCTGGCCGATGAGGAACGGGGCCGCGCGCTGCGGGAGGTCCGCCGGGTGCTGCGCCCCGGTGGCCAGTTCCACGTCGTCGACATCGACGGTACGGCCCCGGGCCACGGGTCCGGACGTCTGCACAATGACCCCCGGGTGGTGGCCAGCCGGCCCGAGCGGGTGCTGGCCGCGCTCGCCGAGGCCGGCCTGATCGGCGGTACGGAGAACGGCCGCAGCCGTGGTCGGCTCGGTCGACTCGCCAGCTTCGTCTTCTACCGCGCCACCGGCCCTGCAGAGCACGGCAAATAGGGTCGGCGGCGCGGTAGCACCCTGCCCTGGCGCCAAGTGGGTCGCGCCAGCACAGTCGGCGGGTGGGCCCCGTCGGGTGAGACGTGTGGTGTTCGTCTGCCGGACAACTCGGTGCAGCGTGCTGGAAAGACTTATATCGATCTAATGATGGCATGAGTGGATCACACCCCCACCACTGCCATCACACACCCGACGATCACCAGACGGGCCAGCTGCCGTACGGCCAGATCGACCCCGCCTCGCACCCGGCCGGCGGCCTCGGACGCAGATCAATGCTGGCCGCCGCCGGCGGCATGCTGATGCTCGCCGCCGTCCCCGGCACCGCGCGGGCCGCCACCGCGATGACGGCCGGCGCGACGTCGGCCGGTGCGTCGGCCGTGGCCGCGCCCGGCGCGTCCCGGGCGTCGCGGATCAGCCAGGGGACCACCCTGGTCCACGCCGACCTGCACAACCACACCGTCATGTCCGACGGGGACGGCAGCGCCGACGACGCGTTCGCCTCGATGCGCGAGGCCGGGCTCGACGTCGCCGCGCTCACCGACCACGCGACGATGTTCGCCATCAGCGGGCTCAGCCAGTCCGAGTGGCGGGCCACCGGAGACCTCGCCAACGCGGCCGACGACCCCGGCCAGTTCACCGCGATCCGCGGCTTCGAGTGGTCGCACCCGTTGCAGGGCCACATCAACGTGTGGAACACCTCGGACTTCGCCGACCTGCTGCGGGCCGGCAGCCCCGGCAGCCTCTACCGGTGGCTGGTCGGGCGGCCGGGTGGCCTGGCCAGCTTCAACCATCCGGGCCGGGAGATCGGCCGGTTCGACAACTTCTCGTACGACGCCTCGGCCCGCCCGCAGCTCGTCGGCCTGGAGATGTTCAACCGTACCGACGATTACCTGTTCGAAGGCTGGTCGTCCCGGACGGCCTCGCCGCTGGTGGCGTGCCTCAACGCCGGCTGGCGGCCCGGTCTGACCGGGGTCACCGACGAGCACGGCACCACCTGGGGCTTCCATGAGGGCAAGGGCCGCAGCGGCCTGTGGGTCGCCGAGAACACCCGCGCGGCGGTGTTCGAGGCGATGGCGGCCCGTCGCTGCTTCGCCACCCGGGTATCCGGACTGCGGCTCGACGCGACCGCCAACGGCGTACGGATGGGTGGGGTCATCGGCCTGACCTCAGGTGACGTCCGGTTCCAGGTGGACCTGGACCGGGGTGCGGTCTGGGACGGCAAGCCGCTGCGGATCCAGGTGCTGCGCCCCGGGACCTCGGTGCCGACCGTCGTCGACGTCGTCGACACCGTCGCCGGGTCGGTCGCCGACTTCACCGTGCCGCTCGACGTCGCCGACGGCGACTGGGTCGTGCTGCGGGTCTCCGACCCGGAGCTGGCCAACCCGACGCCCGGCCCGAACGGGCACCCGTGCAACGACTTCGGTGTGGCGTACAGCAGTCCATGGTGGCTGCAACCCTGAACGGGCGACCGCAGGCAGGGGATCGGACCGTAGGCTGCACGGGTGCTCGATGGTCTCGATGCGGTCGCCTGGGACGAGCTGTCGCATGCGTACGGCAGCGCGCACGACACCCCCGGGCTGCTCCGGCAGGTGGGCTCGCCGGACGGCGACGTCGCGTCGGAGGCGCTCGCCGACCTGCATGGCAGCATCTTCCACCAGGGTTCGGTCTACCCGGCGACGCTGATGGCGGTGCCGTTTCTCGCGGAGCTTGCCACATCAGCTACGCATCAGAGGGCCGACCTGACCTGGATGCTGGGCATGCTGGCCGATGACCGGCATGCCCATGACGACGATTTCGTGCAGGTACGGGCAGCCGTCACCGCCCAGCTGGACCGTCTGACGGCCCTGATCGACGATGACGACCCGCAGGTCCGCGAAGCCGCAGCCTACGCCGCCGCGAGGGCAGGTGTGCCCGCCGAACCGTTGTGGCGGCGGTGGACGGTCGAGGACGATCCAGCAGCGCGTGCGTCGCTGGCCCTCGCTCTGGGCGAGCGGGACGCCGGTGCCGCCGAGCCGGTGCTGCGCGACGCCGCCCTGCACGGCGATCCAGCGGTCCGGGCGGCCGCCGCGTTGTCGTTGCTCCGCGCCGGCCTCGACTGGCCACTGGGGATCATCCCTGCTCTGGTGGCGGCGATCGACGACGACGCTGCGGTCGCCTACGCCTGGGCTCGCGGCGGGGAGTGGTCGGAGGAGGTCGTGGTGGCGCCTCCCGTCCCGGTGGCGGTCTCCGTCGTCGAGCAGATGCTGCGGTCCAGCAACCCCGAGACTCGTAGCGCCGGACTGTGGGCGGTGCGCGTCCGGTGCGACGCCCAGCGTTCGGCACCGGCGGTGTTCGTGCCGCTGGTGGCACCGCTGCTCGACGATCCCGAGCCCGAGGTGCGTAGCGATGTGGTGAGCGTGCTGCGGCAGGCAGGTACTGCGGCGGGGCAGTGCGCCGACGCGCTAGCCGACGTCGCCGGACGGTTCTCCGAGACCGCCGGGCGTCGCGGATTCACCGCCGAGTTCCAGGCGATCGAGACGCTGCAGCGACTTGGTGACCCCCGCTGGGTCGAGGCGGTATGTACGGCGGCTGCCCAGGGCCGCAAGTTCCAGTTCATGCCCGGCACGGTCCGGTTCGCCCCCGAGGTACTGGCAGCGGTCCAGCAGGAGCTGGCCACCCGGCCAGCAGCCGTCGAGGCGCTGGCCCCGATGGTCGCGCACTGGGGGACGGACGCCGCTGAACTTGTTCCGCACCTGGTCGCCGCCCTGCCGCTGGCGGGTCCGCCGATCGCGCGGGCGCTGCTGACGCTGGGATGCGACGACGCGGCTGCCGTTGCGCACTGGCGCACCCAGGCGGCGGAGGACGGTGACCTGCGAGCCGCCCTGGCCGTCCACCGGGTCACCGCAGACCCCGACGCGGTGCTCACCGCGCTGCACGAAGTCCTCGCAGGAGCTGCGCGGGCCCCCGGGCTACCCGTGCCGGAGCTCAGCGAGTTCGGCGAGGCCCTGGCACCGCTGCTGCCTGTGGCCACGCCCTATCTGACCGGGCAAGCCGACCCGGTCCACCCGCAGCGGGACCGGCAGGTCCTAGCGGCCCAGGTGGTCGCGGCCGTGTCCGGACCGGCTGGCATGCTGTCGACAGTGCAGGCCGTACTCCTTGCCGGCCACAGACCCGCAGGCCATGCCGCAGACCTCGTCGCGGAACTGGCGCGGACGGCCCCGGCTACGGTGGCGCAGTTGGAAGGGCCGTTACGGGACCGGCTCGGTGACCGTTGGAGCAGACTGTTCGCTGCGCGCGCCCTCGCGCGACTCGGGGTACCAGTCGCGGAGCTTGTCGAACCGCTCAGCCGTGGGATCACGGACTACGGCGGCCGGTTCGGCCCTGCGATGATCCTGGAGCTACGGGCGGTTGAGACGATTCCCGCTCTGGAAGCGCTTCTCGACCGCGACGAACGGTCCGATGTCGCTGCCTACGCAGACGACGTCGTGTGGGCCGACGAACAGCTCCAAGAGGAGATCAAGCGCGTGATCGCGGGCCTCCGCAACTAGATAGCCGGGGCGTCGCCGTCCACGACGGTGATCACGACGTTGCCGACCTTGTGTCCGCTGTCGACGTACCGGTGGGCCTCGACGATCTCGGCCAACGGGTAGCTGCGGTCGATGACGACCCGGAGCCGGCCGTCGCCGAGCAGGTCCCGCAGCGCGGCCAGGGCGGCGTGCTTGCGTACCGACATCCCGGTGCGGACCCGCCGGCCGCCGCCGACGGCCGTGCCGGCCGCCAGCAGGTTGTTCGTCATCAGCCCGGTCGTCGGCAGGTAGCAGCCGCGCCGGGCGAGCACCGGCCGGCACCGGGCGAACGAGCTGCGACCGACCGTGTCGAAGACCACGTCGTAGCGTTCGCCGCTGGCGGTGAAATCCTCGGCGGTGTAGTCGAACACCCGGTGTGCGCCGAGCGAGCCGACCAACTCGGCGTTGCGGCCGCTGCACACGCCGTGCACCTCGGCGCCGAGGTGCTTCGCGAGCTGGACGGCGTACGTGCCGATGCTGCCGGAGGCGCCGACGACCAGCACCTTCTGGCCGGGTCGCAGGCCGGCCAGGTCATGCAGGAAGTGCCAGGCGGTGGTGAAGCCGTCGACGGTCGCGGCAGCCTGCGGGTACGGCACGTTCGCCGGCATCGTTGTCATCGACGCCCGCTCCGACAGGCACTTGTACTCGGCGTTCGCCCCGACGCCGAAGCCGGTGAAGCCGAAGACCCGGTCGCCGACCCGGAACCGGCTGGCCGCCGGCCCGGTCGCGGTGACCTCGCCGGCGAACTCCAGCCCGAGCACCCGGACGCCCTTGCGGGGGCGCCGCAGACCGAGGATTGCCCGGCCCCACCGGGGTTCGCCCCGGCGCATCCCGCACTCGGCGGAGGTCACCGTGGTGGCGTGCACCCGGATCAGCACCTGGTCGCCACGGGGTACGGGGTCCGGCAGATCGACCTGGGTGAGCACGTCGGGCGGGCCGTACGCGTCGAACATCACCGCTCGCATGCGGGCGATGATGCTGCAGACGCGCTGTGAGCATGCTGAGGACGGGCTGGGCTGCCCCGTCGCCGCAGCGACCGCACCATCGGGGGCAGGTGTCGCCGGCCGCGTTCCGGGGTAGCTGCAAGCCGACCGCGCCGACCGGCCGGTAGGGAGGTACGGATGCCGATCGACGACTGGTTCCTCACCGGGGAGCAGCGCGGCAACCCGGCCTCCGGGCTGCCGGCGTGGTCCGAGGGCAACCAGGTACGCGTACACGTGCACGGGGCCGCGTACTTCGACCGGCTGGTCGAGGTCGTCACCGCGATGGCCGACGGCGACCAACTGTTCTTCACCGACTGGCGAGGCGACCCCGACCAGCGGTTACGCCCGGACGGGCCGACCGTGGCCGATCTGCTCTCCGCCGCCGCTGGCCGGGGCGTGGCGGTCCGTGGCCTGGTCTGGCGCTCCCACCTCGACGTGCTGATCTACAGCGCGGAGCAGAACCGCAACCTGGCCGAGGAGATCAACGACGACGGTGGCCAGGTGCTGCTCGACCAGCGGGTACGCCGGCTCGGCTCGCACCACCAGAAGCTGGTGGTGGCCCGCCACCCCGGCCACCCCGAACGGGACGTCGCCTTCGCCGGCGGGATCGACCTGTGTCACAGCCGGCGCGACGACGCCGCCCACCTGGGCGATCCGCAGCCGGTGAGCATGTCGCCCCGGTACGGCGACCGGCCGCCCTGGCATGACGTCCAGTTGGAGCTGCGCGGCCCGGTCGTCGCCGCGCTCGACCTGACCTTCCGGGAACGGTGGACCGACCCGGCCGCGCTGCGGCGGGGCAACCCGGTCGCGATGCTGCGGGACCGGCTGGCCGGCCGCCCGGCCCGGGGCGGGCCGCTGCCGGCACCGGCGGACCCGCCGGCGGCCTGCGGCCCGCACGCCGTGCAGGTGCTGCGTACCTATCCGGCGAAGTCACGGCCCTACCCGTACGCGCCGCACGGCGAGCGTACGGTGGCCCTCGGCTACGCCAAGGCGATCCGTCGGGCCCGCCGGCTGATCTACCTGGAGGACCAGTACATGTGGTCGTCGCAGGTCGCGCAGTTGTTCGCCGACGCCCTGCGGGCCAACCCCGACCTGCATCTGATCGTCGTGGTGCCGCGTCACCCCGACGTGGACGGCCGGCTGGCGCTGCCACCGAACGTCGTCGGCCGGGAACACGCCATCGACGTCTGCCGCCGGGCCGACCCGGACCGGGTGCACGTGTTCGACGTGGAGAACCACGCCGGGACCCCGGTGTACGTGCACGCGAAGGTGTGCGTCGTCGACGACGTCTGGGCCAGTGTCGGCAGCGACAACTTCAACCGGCGTTCCTGGACCCACGACAGCGAACTGTCCTGCGCGGTCCTCGACGACACCCGGGACCCGCGTGCCCCGTACGACCCGGCCGGGCTGGGCGACCACGCCCGTACCTTCGCCCGGGATCTGCGGCTCACCCTGCTGCGCGAGCATCTGGACCGGGACCCGGACGGCGGCCGGGACCACGACCTGCTCGACCCGGCCGACACGGTCCGGGCCGTCGGCGCGGCGGCGGACACGCTGGACGCCTGGTACCGCGACGGCCGCCGGGGGCCGCGGCCGGCCGGGCGACTGCGCCGGCACGACCCGGCGAAGCTGCCCACGTTCACCCGGGCGTGGGCCACCCCGCCGTACCGCCTGTTCTACGACCCCGACGGTCGACCACGACGGCTGCGCCGCACCGCGACCTGGTGACCTCCGACCGCCGTGACCTGATGACCCCGACCGCAGCGTCAGCGGGGGCGCGTCGGACCCCGGGGGCGGTCCGGGCGGTCACGGTACGGGAGGATGCAGGTCGTGGAAGCTCTCAGACTCGTACTGCTCTACGCCCACCTGATCGGGTTCGCGTTGCTGCTCGGTGGTGCCGCCGTCCAGTGGTTCAGCGGTCACATCCGGATCAACCCGGCCATGCTCTGGGGTGCGGTCATCCAGGTGGTCACCGGCATCGGGCTGTCCGCGCCGCTGCGCGACGGCGCCGAACCGGCCCCGGCGAAACTCGTTACCAAACTGGTGCTCGGGCTCGCCATCCTGGCGATGGTCTTCTTCTCCCGTAAGCGCGAATCGGTCAACAAGGGGCATTTCCTGGCGATCATCGTGCTGACGTTGGTCAACGCCGCCGTCGCCGTCTTCTGGCGCTGACGCCCCGCCACCGTACCGCGACCGACCGTGCCGTCACCTGCCCCGGTCACGACCGGGTGAACCGCCGACGACCCGCTGCCGCCCCTTATAGGGTCGGCGGCGGGAGCGATCCTGCGGATCCGCGGGTGATCTCCCGCGCGGGAGAGTTACGCGAGGGTAACGGCGGCTCAACAGTCGTGCACGATTGTCGGCCGGTGGACGGGACCGCGCGTACGCTCCCGTCCAAAGTACGTCCGGTCCGACCGGCCGGGTGGGGACGCGATGCCGCGACAGTCTGCGGTGTGCAATGGAAGGAGACCGTCTTGCGCGCTACGCGTGGGATGCGGATCGTCTCGATGTTCGCGGCGGGTGGGCTGGCGCTCACCGCTGCCGCGTGCGGCGAGGCACCCGATAACGAAGGCACGGACGGCACCGGTGGCGAGCCCACCGAGGCGTACAAGGCGTGCATGGTGACCGACGTCGGCGGCATCGACGACCGGTCCTTCAACGCCTCGGCCTGGGCCGGGATCGAGGCGGCACAGAGCGAGAACGACGCGGTCGACGGCGACTACGTCGCCTCCAGCGCCGAGGCCGACTACGAGCCGAACCTGACCGGCTACGTCAACGGGGACTGCAACTTCATCCTCGCCGTCGGCGGCCTGATGGGCGACGCCACCACCGCCGTCGCCGAGGCCAACCCGGACCAGCAGTTCGGCATCGTCGACGCCACGACCGGCCAGCCCAACGTCTACCCGATGCAGTTCGACACCGCCCAGGCCGCGTTCCTCGCCGGCTACCTGGCGGCCGGCTTCTCCGAGAGCGGCATCGTCGGCACCTACGGCGGCCTGCCGATCCCGCCGGTGACCATCTTCATGGACGGCTTCGTCGACGGCGTCGCCCACTACAACGAGGTCAAGAGCGCCGACGTGCAGGTGCTCGGCTGGGACAAGGCGACCCAGAACGGCTCGTTCACCAACGACTTCGTCAAGCAGGACGAAGGCAAGAAGGTCGGCGACAGCCTGGTCGCCCAGGGCGCCGACGTGATCATGCCGGTCGCCGGTGGCGCCGGGCTCGGCACCGCCGCCGCCGCGCAGGCCGCCGGTGGCGCGTACAGCGTCATCTGGGTCGACGTCGACGGCTGCGAGAGCGCCGAGCAGTACTGCGACACCTTCCTGACCACCGTGGTCAAGAACATCCCGGACGCGGTGAAGCAGGCCGTGCTGGCCGGCGCGAACGGCGACGAGCTCAGTGCCGACCCGGGCTACCTGGGCAACCTGGAGAACAACGGCGTCTCGCTGGCCCCGTACAACGAGTTCGAAGACCGCGTCTCCGACGAGCTGAAGGCCGAGGTCGAGCAGCTCAAGGCGGACATCATCGCCGGCACCATCGAGGTCACCTCCGCCGCGCAGCCGGAGTAACCGGCGGCTGGCACGCCGGGGCTGCCCCGGCGCGCCTCGCGAGCGACACCCCGCCCCTGTCACCGGGGTCCACAGACCCCGGTGACAGGGGCGGCCTCAGCCATCGACCCCTCCGGGCACCCGCCGGTGGCCCGGAGTCTCCCCGGGAGGCTCCGCTGAGACTCGAACTGCGCGGCATCACCAAACGCTTCGGCGACCTCGTCGCCAACGACCACATCGACCTGACCGTCGAACCGGGCGAGATCCACGCCCTGCTGGGCGAGAACGGCGCCGGCAAGTCGACCCTGATGAACGTCCTCTACGGGCTGCTGCAGCCGGACGAGGGCGAGATCCTGGTGGACGGCACCCCGATCAAGATCCGCAGCCCACGGGACGCCATCACCGCCGGCATCGGCATGGTGCACCAGCACTTCATGCTGGTGCCGGTGCTCACCGTGGCGGAGAACGTCATGCTCGGTGCCGAACGCACCCGGGGCGGGCTGCTCGGCTTCCTCGACCAGCGCCGGGCCCGCGCCGAGGTGGTCGACGTCTCCAACCGGTACGGCCTGGCGGTCGAGCCGGACGCGGTGATCGAGGACCTGCCGGTCGGCATCCAGCAGCGGGTGGAGATCGTCAAGGCGCTGACCCGCGACGTCGACCTGCTGATCCTCGACGAGCCGACCGCCGTGCTCACCCCACAGGAGACCGAGGAACTGCTCACCGTCATGCGGTCGCTGAAGGCGGCCGGCAAGTCGATCGTCTTCATCACCCACAAGCTCGGCGAGGTGAAGGCGATCGCCGACCGGATCACGGTGATCCGGCGAGGCCGTACGGTCGCCACCGCCGAGCCGACCGCGAGCCGCGACGAACTGGCCGCGCTGATGGTCGGCCGCAGCGTCAGCCTCACCGTGGACAAGACCCCGGCGCAGCCGGGCGACCCGGTGCTCGAAGTGGCCGGCCTGGTCGTCGACGACGAGCGCGGCGTACGGGTGGTCGACGGGGTCGACCTGACCGTACGGGCCGGCGAGGTGCTCGGCATCGCCGGAGTGCAGGGCAACGGCCAGACCGAACTCGTCGAGGCGATCATGGGCCTGCTGCCGTCGGCGGCGGGCACGGTCACCCTCAACGGCGAGCGGATCGACGGCTGGAGCACCAAACGGGTGCTCCGCGCCGGGGTCGGCTACGTGCCGGAGGACCGCAGCATCGACGGCGTGGTCAAGGAGTTCAGCGTCGCCGAGAACCTGGTGCTCGACCTGTACGACCAGCCGCCGTTCGGCTCCGGTCTGGCGCTGCGGCCGGCGGCCATCGCCGCCTCCGCGACCGAGCGGATCGCCCAGTTCGACATCCGTACGTCCTCGGGACAGGCGGCGGTCGGCACCCTGTCCGGCGGCAACCAGCAGAAGGTGATCGTGGCCCGGGAGTTGAGCCGGCCGCTGAAGCTGTTCATCGCCGCCCAGCCGACCCGGGGCGTCGACGTCGGCTCCATCGAGTTCATCCACGGGCGGATCATCGACGAACGCGACGCCGGCACCGGCGTCCTGGTCGTCTCCAGCGAACTGGACGAGGTGATTGGGCTGGCCGACCGGATCGCGGTGATGTACCGCGGCCGGATCATCGCCGTGGTCGGACCGGACACCCCACGGGAACAGATCGGCCTGCTGATGGCCGGGGTCACCGGCAGGACCGAGCCCGCCGGCGACCCGGTCGACCCGCCGGTGGCGCAGGAACCGCCGGCAGAGCAAGAAGGGACGCAATGAGCAGCGACAACGGCTCGTCGGCCGGTTCGCCGGACAAGCCGCCCGCCGACGCCGAGCCGGCGGCCGCCGCGCACGCCGCCGCCGACGCCAGCACCGCGGCCGACGCCGAGCCGCCCGCCGGCACCGGCCCGCCCGCCCCCGGCGGTGACTCCCTCGGCCAGCGCTTCCTGCACAACCTGTGGGCCGCCAACACCGTCACCGTGACGGTGCTCGCACTCCTGCTGGCCGTCGTCATCGGCGGCGTACTGATGATCATCTCCGACCCGGAGGTGCTCGCCACCTACACCTACTTCTTCGCCCGCCCGGCCGACGCGCTGTCCGCCAGCTGGACCCTGGTCAGCGAGGCGTACGCCAACCTGTTCAAGGGCTCGGTGATCGACCCGGCGGCGGTACGGTCCTGGATCGCCGGGGACACCGAGTGGTCGACGGTGTTCCGGCCGATCTCCGAGACCCTGACCTACACCGCGCCGCTGGTCTTCACCGGGCTGTCGGTGGCGTTGGCCTTCCGCGGCGGACTGTTCAACATCGGCGCCCAGGGGCAGGCGATCATCGGCGTCGTGGTGGCCGCGCTGGCCGGATTCCTGCTGCCGCTGCCGCTGGTGCTGCACGCGGTCGTCGCGGTGCTGGCCGGGGCGCTCGGCGGCGCGCTGTGGGGCTTCTTCCCCGGATTCCTCAAGGCCCGCACCGGTGCCCACGAGGTGATCACCACGATCATGCTCAACTACGTGGCGCTGTACTTCCTCACCTGGATCATCGTGCAGCCCGGCGTGCAGAACCCGGACCGGCCGGACGCGATCAGCCGGCCGGTGGACACCACCGCCCAGCTGCCCCGGCTGCTCGGCGACGGGCTGCGGGTGCACGCCGGCATCCTGCTGGCGGTCGCCGCCACCGCCGCCGTCGCGTGGCTGCTCAACCGATCCACGTTCGGCTTCGAACTGCGCGCCGTCGGCGCCAACCCGGACGCCGCGCGGACCGCCGGGATCAGCGTCACCGGCACGTACGTACTGCTGATGGTGGTCGCCGGCGGGCTCGCCGGGCTGGGCGGCGCCAACATGGTGCTCGGCAGTACGGCGAACGCGTTGACCCCGCTGGTCGCGGCCCAGATCGGCTTCGACGGCATCCTGGTCGCCCTGCTCGGCCGGGTCAGACCGTGGGGCGTCGCGCTGGCGGCGCTGCTGTTCGGGGCGCTGCGGGCCGGTGGCAACGCGATGCAGTCGGGTTCCGGCATCTCGCTGGAACTGGTCACCGTGCTCCAGGCGTTGATCGTCATCTTCATCGCCGCCCCCGCCCTGGTGAAGGCGATCTTCCAGCTCCGGGCGGCCCGGTCCGCCCGGTTGCAGACCAGCATGGCGAAGGGCTGGTGACCGCGTTGTCCACCATGATCGCAACTGACGCACCGGTGACGGTGGCGCAACGGTTCTGGAGCCGTACCCGGATCAGCGGTGCCGTCCTGGTCGCCGCCGGCGTGGTCGCGGCGGCCGTCTTCGGCTCGCTCGCCGCCGAGCAGCAGGCCCGGTTCACGCTCAGCGAGACCGCCGGCGGGGCCGCGCTGCGGATCCCCGGCAACCTGGGCGCGGTGCTGTTCGGCCTGGCGACCCTCGCCGCCGGCGCGCTGCTGCTCAGCCCGTACGGCGCCCGCTGGTTCCGCTGGCTGCTCGGCGTCGGCATCGTCGGCTTCGTGGTCAGCTTCCTCTGCTGGCAGATCTCCACCGCGCCGACCGGGCAGAACTTCATGCCGATGGTCAACATCGTCCGGGGCACCTTCCTGCTGGCGTTGCCGCTGATCTTCGGCTCGTTGGCCGGGGTGCTCTGCGAACGCTCCGGGGTGGTCAACGTGGCCATCGAAGGCCAGCTGCTGATGGGTGCGTTCGCCGGTGCGCTGATCGGCACCATGTCCGGCAACGTCTGGGTCGGGCTGATCGCCGCGGCCCTCGGCGGGGCGTTCATCTCGCTGCTGCTGGCCCTGTTCGCCATCCGCTACCTGGTCGACCAGGTGGTCATCGGCATCGTGCTGAACCTGTTCGCGATCGGCCTGACCGGCTTCCTCTACGAGCGGCTGATGCAGACCGACCAGCCGGCCTACAACCAGCCGCCGCACTTCGGCACCTGGGAGATCCCGCTGCTGTCCGACATCCCGGTGCTCGGGCCGGCGTTGTTCCGGGGCAGCATCTTCCTCTACCTGGCGCTGATCCTGGTCGTGGTGATCAACGTGGCGCTGTTCCGGACCCGGTGGGGGCTGCGGACCCGGTCGATCGGCGAACACCCGATCGCGGCGGACACCCTCGGCGTACGGGTGCTGGGGCTGCGCTACCGCAACGTGCTGCTGGCCGGCATGGTGGCCGGGATCGGCGGCGGGTCGTACACCCTGCTGCTCTACTCGTTCACCAAGAACATGATCGGCGGCAAGGGCTTCATCGCCCTCGCCGCGATGATCTTCGGCCGGTGGAGCCCGACCGGGGCGCTGCTGGCGTCGCTGTTCTTCGGCTTCGCCGACCAGCTCGGTGCCTACCTGGGGGCGATCAGCAGCGCCATCCCGAGCCAGTTCCTGGCGATGCTGCCGTACCTGGCGACGCTGCTCGCGGTCGCCGGACTGGTCGGCCGGGTACGGGCACCGGCCGCCGACGGCAAGCCCTACATCAAAGCCTGATCAACGCCGGTTACCGTTTACTACTGGCCGGTCAGGTCCGGTCGTACGAACCGGGCCGACCGGCCGGTGGCGGTGGCCGGTGCAGGTGAGGAGGGCAGTCGTGGAGATCGACTGGGTGGAGCTGCGGCGGGCCGCGACCGAGGCGATGCGGCACGCGTACGCGCCGTACTCGAACTTCCCGGTCGGCGCGGCCGGGCTGGTCGACGACGGCCGGGTGGTCGTCGGCTGCAACGTCGAGAACGCCGCGTACGGCGTGGTGCTCTGCGCCGAGTGCGGTGTCGTCTCGTCGTTGCACAGCACCGGCGGTGGCCGGCTGGTGGCGTTGTCCTGTGTCGGCGGGGACGGTCAGCCGCTGATGCCGTGCGGGCGCTGCCGCCAACTGCTGTGGGAGCACGGCGGGCCGGAATGCCAGGTCGAGGCGCTGCCGGCGCCGTTGACCGTGGCGGAGCTGCTGCCGCACGCGTTCGGCCCGGCGGACCTCGCGGCCGCTGCGCTCGCCCCCGGCGTCGGCGTCGGCCGGGGCACCGGTCGCGGCGCGGCGGAGCGCGACCGGGTCGGCGCCGAGCACGTCGGGCGGGCCGACGCGGCCGGGCGCCCGGTGGTGGCGCCGGACACCGCGGTGCCGGCCCGGCTGGCCAAGTGGCGGGGCCGGGGCACCGTCTTCGTACACCCCGACTCGGCCGGCGGCGAGCTGGTCTGGACCGGCTACTGGGAACGGTCCGAATCCACCGGCGAGGCGGCCGGCTCGGGCATCCTGGAGGAGGCGCCGAGCTGGCCGTCAGCCGAGTCGGTGGTGGCCTGGGGTCGGGCGCGCACCCACCGGGTGGTGGTGGTCGACGCCGACGGCGGGGTCTCCTGGGCCGGCGAGGGTGACCCGCCGACCGAGGTGAGCACCCGCTGGACCGGCTGATCGAGCGCGGCAGCACCGCGAGCAGCCGGCAGCCGCACCGCGAGCATCCGGCAGCCGATTTCCTACCCCGCCCTCTCCAGCGTCGCCCGCGACCCTGGAGCCATCGTGAAGGTATGACCGACTTGTCTAGTGACAGCACCAAGATAGCCGGCGTCGTCGACGTGATCCGCACCAAACGCGACGGCGGCCGGCTCAGCGACGCCCAGATCGACTGGACCATCGCCGCGTACACCCGGGGTGAGATCGCCGACGAGCAGATGTCGGCGCTGGCCATGGCGATCCTGCTGCGCGGCATGGACACCGCCGAGATCGCCCGGTGGACCGCCGCCATGATCGCCAGCGGCGAGCGGCTCGACCTGTCGGGCGTCGCCCGGCCCACCGTCGACAAGCACTCCACCGGCGGCGTCGGAGACAAGATCACCCTGCCGTTGACCCCGCTGGTCGCCGCCTGCGGCGCCGCCGTACCCCAGCTGTCCGGCCGAGGGCTCGGCCACACCGGCGGCACCCTGGACAAGCTGGAGTCGATCCCGGGCTGGCGGGCGGACCTGACCAACGCCCGCTTCGTCGACCAACTGCGCGACGTCGGCGCGGTCATCTGCGCGGCCGGCGACGGCCTCGCCCCGGCCGACCGCAAGCTGTACGCGTTGCGCGACGTCACCGGCACCGTCGAAGCGATCCCGCTGATCGCCAGCTCGATCATGAGCAAGAAGATCGCCGAAGGCACCGGCGCGCTGGTCCTCGACGTCAAGGTCGGCAGCGGAGCCTTCATGGCGTCGGTCGCCGACGCCCGGCAGCTCGCCCGCACCATGGTCGACCTGGGCGCCGCACACGGCGTCCGCACGGTCGCCCTGCTCACCGACATGTCCACCCCGCTCGGTCGGGCGGTCGGCAACGCCGTCGAGGTGACCGAGGCGGTGGAGGTGCTCGCCGGCGGCGGACCGGCCGACGTCGTCGACCTCACCCTCGCGCTGGCCCGCGAAATGCTGGCCGCCGCCGGCCTGCCCGACGCCGACCCGGCCGCCGCGCTGCGCGACGGCCGGGCGATGGACACCTGGCGGGCGATGATCGCCGCCCAGGGCGGGAACCCGCACGCCCCGCTACCGGTCGCCGCCGAAACCGAACTGGTCCGCGCCGACCGGGACGGCTACGTCGCCGCGGTCGACGCCCGCGCGATCGGGGTGGCCGCCTGGCGGCTCGGTGCCGGCCGGGCCCGCAAGGAGGATCCGGTCAGCGCCGCCGCCGGAGTGATCCTGCACCGCCGGCCGGGGGAGCCGGTCCGGGCCGGCGACCCCCTCGTCGAGCTGCGCGCCGACGACCCCGGTCGGATCGCCGACGTGCTGCCGGCCCTCTCCGGCGGGTTCGGCCCGACGGATCCCGTTCAGCTCACCGACGCGCCACCGGCGACCACCGAGCTGGTCGTCGACCGGATCGCCTGATCCGCCGCGACCGGCGTACCGACACCCCTTGTCGTGGTACCCGTGACACAGAGCGGATATCCTGCCTCGCCGGGGGGTCCGTTCAGGAGAGAAGCCGACGCCGACTAGCAGGGAACGAAGCCTGTGACCGTACTCGCTCCTGACCCCCGGGCCATTCGCGCGGAGAGTCTCGACGAGCTGCGCCGGCTCCGCCTACCGTTGCCTCCGGCCGGCTTTCCGCTGGTCTGGGAGCCGGGCGACGGGGTCGAGCTGCGGCCCACCCCGGAGATCGAGGCCCGCACCGCGATCCTGCATCTGGTGCTGGCCCGCTGCTTCGGGATGCCGCCGCAGGCGGCGATGAGCTGGCTGCTCAACTCGCATCTGGTCGAGCTGGTCACCCCGCCGGAGTGGCAGTTCGTCATCGGGGGGCGCGGCGACCACCGCTCGTTCGTCCTGCACCACGACGCGATCTTCGCGTTGGCCTGGGTGCTGGGGCTGACCCGGCACCTCGACCCGGTCGCGGTCTCCGACGACCGGCTGATGGCGTTGCTGCCGAACCTGGCGGCCGGCGAAACCTTCGCCCAATGGCGCTCCCGGACCCTCGTCGCTCCCCGCGACGCGGCCGAGGCCGCCGTACTGCTCGACTTCTACTACTGCCTGGACTGGGGTTACCTGGAGGCGGAACGGCGGGGCGACCCGTTGCCCGGGGTGGTGGACGCCAACGCCATCGGGCAACGGCGGTGGGCCCTGGAATGGGCGGTCGTCTTCCGTGGCCCGTACCACGACGCACCGCCCGGCTGGGAAGAGGTCGACCTGTCGACCTGACCGGTCCTCGGTCAGCTGCCCGGCCGGCAGCGGTAGACCGCCAGTTGAACGGCGGCGGTGACGGTGACCGGTTCCGGTAGCGCGGCGACCGCCGAGGCCAGGTCGGCCGGGTCGGTGTGCCGGGCGCTCGGCCCCATCCGTACCAGCGCGGTGACGTCGCGGTGCGACAGGCGCAGCCGTCGGCGCAGGACGTGCAGCGCGACCCGGTCGAAGTGGTGCCGCAGCGCCGCGCCGGTACGGTCGTCCTTCGCCGGGTCCACCCGGAGCAACCCGAGGGGGCCGATCACCTCGCCGAGATGGTCGGGCAGCGGGGTGACCACGATCAGCGCGCCGCGCGGCCGCAGGATCCGGGCGAACTCCCCGCCGTTGCGCGGAGCGAACACGTTCAGCACCAGGTCGGCGCAGGCGTCGGCGACGGGCAACGGCCGCCAGGTGTCGCAGCGGACCGCGGCGGCCGACGGATGGGCGCGGGCGGCCCGGCGTACCGCCGCCTTGGACAGGTCCAGGGCGAGTCCGACGGCGCCGGGCAGCGCGTCGAGCACCGCCGCGAGGTAGGCCCCGGTTCCGGCGCCGGCATCGACCACGATCGGCCCGGCCCGGTCGTCCGGAGCCGGCTTGCCCGTGCCCCGGTTGTCGGGGGCCGGGCTGCCCACCGCCTCGACCAGTCCCGTGGCGACCATGTCGAAATGCCCGGTCCGGAGGAACTCGTCGCGGGCGGCGACCATCTCGGCGGAGTCGCCGGCGTGCCGGACCCGGCCGGTCACCAGGTCCACGTAGCCCTGCCGGGCCACGTCGAAGCTGTGTCCAGCCGGGCAGCGCAGTGCCCGTACGGCGCCGGCGCCGTCGGCGTTGCCGTTGGTGTCGCCAGCGCGGGGGACGCCGCCGTCGTGGGCGGCGAGCGGCGCGCGGCAGACCGGGCAGCACAGGTACGGCAGTACGTCGGTGAGCATCGTAGACATCCTGCCTGGCTGGTGACCGGCACCCGCGCCGGCATCGGCGATACCCGTGTCCCGTGCCGGGGTGCGACGTCGGAACCTACTACCCTCCACCCATGGTGGCTGTTTCGTTGGCGGAGATCGTTCGGGCGCCGAAGGTGCTGCTGCATGACCATCTGGATGGTGGGTTGCGGCCGGCGACGGTGGTGGAGTTGGCGGACGAGGTGGGTCATGTGTTGCCGGTGACGGATCCG
>Ga0207773_100154_pt1 | contig 56014 bp, 47 predicted proteins | sample TtaePargueraPR_2_FD_187281 | JGI IMG/M metagenome (GOLD analysis project Ga0207773, IMG submission 187281) | Aerobic enrichment media microbial communities from Bioluminiscent Bay, La Parguera, Puerto Rico - Tt and M1 (3) (SPAdes) | ecosystem: Environmental > Aquatic > Marine > Unclassified ...
GTCTCCGACGCGGCCTGGCGGCAGTTCCGCACCATGCTGGAGTACAAGACGCGCTGGTACGGCCGCGATCTGGTGGTCGTGGACCGCTGGTTCCCGTCGACCCGGCTGTGCTCGGACTGCGGCGCCCTGGCTGAACACCTGCCGTTGGCCGTCCGGTCGTGGACCTGCCGGTGCGGGCAGGCCCACGACCGGGACGTCAACGCGGCCCGCAACATTCTCGCGGAGGGGCTCTCCGTGATTGCCTGTGGAGGCGGTGTAAGACCTCACCGGGAGTCTTCCTCTCGGACGGGGCGGTCGTCGGTGAAGCAGGAACCCCCTGGGGCGACCCAGGGAATCCCCGTCCCTTCAGGGCGGGGAGGATTGTCAAGCTGCTGAAAGTAGTGGTGGCGGACGCTGATCGGCTCCGCCGTCCCGGCGACCTGACGGTACGCCCGCGTGGTGGGCCCTCGACGAGGCCGGCTGCTGCTGGTCAGGTGTTGCGACAATACGTCCATGAGCGACGGATCACGCGGGCTGGCGACCGTGCGTGCCGTTGCATGGTGGACGGTGCTGCGGCTGGTGCTCGTACTGCTGTGGCTGTTCGCAGCGGCGACCGTCTGGTGGACAGCTCCCCGGCAGCACGACTACGACCAGGCAAGGGCGGACGTGGCGGCGGGTCGGGTGGTGGCGTACCAGTGGGGTGACAGCTGGGACCGCAGCCGACGCGGATGGTTCGACGTCGCCGAGCTGCGCTCGTCCGGTCAACTCGGCCCGCTGTTCGGGTGGCGTACCGCCGACGGCCGAGTGCATTGGACGGACACCGCCGCCTTCGGTGAGGTGACCGCTGCCGCCGCCGACGGCGGCAGCAGCTACGCCGGACCGGGCGCGGCCGCCCTGGCCCGGGACCTGCGCGCCGCCGGCCTGGAAGAGCGGGTCGGCGGCGTGCAGTCCGTCGTGCGGGTCGGTACCCAGATCGGTTTCGTGCTGCTGGTGACCTTCCTGGTGGTGCTGGTTGGTGGGCCGGCTCCGGCGCTGGGCACCCGGTGGTACTGGTTCTGGCTGGTCTTCCTGGCCCCGTTCGGGCTCGGTCTGCTGTGGTGGCTGGGTCTGGAGCGTCCGTGGTCCGGCAAGGCGGCGGCGTTGCCTGGCGTGGTCGGCGTCGACCAGCGTCGGTACACCGGCCTGCTCGGCTTCGCGTTCGGGTTGCTTGCGGCCATCGGGATCAGCCTGCTGACCATGGTGCTGCACATTGTGCTCGGCGGCTGGTGGGTGCCTCAGCCCGGCGGTTAGCGGCGGTACGTGCGTTCGCAGGTGGACGGTCAGGGAGTCAGGACGACCTTGCCGGCGATGGTGCCGGACTCGGCCAGCCGCAGCGCCTCGGCGACGCGGGTGAGTGGCAGTTCGGCGGCGATCTGGGCGGTGACGTCACCGCGCCGCAGCGCGGCGAGGACCTGGGTCAGGTCGGCCCGCAGCCGGGCCCGGAACCGCTCCTTGGCCAGTGCCCGGCCGGCCCAGACGTTGTAGAAGTAGGCGCGGCGGCGGTTTGGCAGCGCGTTCCACAGCCACACCCGGCCGAGCAGCTTCAGCACCGGCCACTGCTTGTTGCCGGTGTCGTCGCGGGTCGACGCGCTGCCGTACGCCACGAGGGTGCCGCCGGGGGCGACCAGGCTCCACGACCCGACGATGCCCGGCCCGCCGACATGGTCGAAGACGGCGTCCACGCCGTCGGGGGCGAGCTCGCGGACCCGGGCGACCAGGTCCGGGGTGCGGTAGTCGATCGGGATGACGCCGCGCTGGCGCAGGGCGTCGTGGTGGCGGGCGGACGCGGTGCCGATCACCGCCGCGCCGGCGGCGGCGGCGAGCTGCACCAGGATCGAGCCGACGCCGCCGTTGGCGCCGTGCACCAGGACGGTCTGTCCGGCCCGGATCCGTGCCTTGCGGTGCAGCATCTGCCAGGCGGTGATCCCGTTGAGGACGACAGTCTCCGCTTCGGTGGCGCTGATCCCGTCGGGCACCGGCACCAGGTCGGCCCGGTCGACGACGACGTGGCTGGCCCAGCCGCCGGTCTTGACCAGCGCGGCGACCCGGGTCCCGGTCAGCGACTGTTCGACACCGGGCCCGACCGTGTGGACCGTGCCGACCAGGTCGTAGCCGGGGACGAACGGGAACGGCGGCTGGTCGAAGTACCGGCCGCGGCGCATCTGCTGCTCGGCGAAGGAGACTCCGGTCGCCTCCATCTGGACGACGACCTGACCGGTGCCGGGGACGGGGATCGCGCCGGGACGGATCTCCAGCCCGTCCGGCTCGACCGTGCCCGGCAGGACTACCTCGACGAATCCGGCAGCACTCATGACGACCTCCTGGTGTGGCGACTTGTTGCGACTTGTCGCGATGGCAGAGTGATCGCGAGTTGTTCTCGCGCCCGTTATAAGTTCTAACAGTCGCCATCGCGTGTGTCAATCACTAGAGTTAGAGCCTGTAACTGAGACTTGACGTCCTCGCGTCCGGCCGGGAAGGTGGCGGTGATGACCCGGACAGCTGGCCCGACGACACCGCGCGAGCGCTACCGCGCCCAGGTGCGTACCGAGATCAAGGAGCACGCCTGGCAGCAGATCGCCACCGCCGGGGCGTCCGCGCTGTCGCTCAACGCCATCGCCAGGCAGATGGGCATGAGCGGCCCGGCGCTCTACCGGTACTTCGCCAACCGGGACGAGTTGATCACCGAGCTGATCCGCGACGCGTACCGCAGCCTCGCCGACACGGCCCGCGCAGCGGCCGACGCCGGCGCCGACCTGGCCGCGCTGGCGTACACCCTGCGCGACTGGGCCCTCGCCGACCCGCACCGCTACCTGCTGATGTACGGCACCCCGGTGCCGGGGTACCACGCGCCCGACGACATCACCGGGATCGCCGCCGAGATCATGGCGGTCCTGCTCGACGTCAGCACCGCGCTCCCGTCGGACGGTATGGCGACTCCGCTGGAGGCCCACCTCGCCGACCATCGGCAGTGGGCCGGCGAGCATCCGGCTCCACCAGCCGCGATGCGCCGCGCGTTGGCGTTCTGGACCCGGCTACACGGGGTCCTCTCGTTGGAACTCGCCGGTCACTTCGGCGGGATGGGCATCGACCCGGCGCAGCTGTTCGCCGCCGAGGTGGACGGACTGCTCGCCGGTTGACCAGGTAGGACGGGTGGCAATCAGCGCGCGGAGCATGGCGAGCATGACGGTGACGGCCGGTGGTCGCAGCGGTGGCGTGGCGACGGCGGCGTAGAGCCGCCGTGGCGGTAACGCCGGGCGGGTCGGCCGCAGCACCACCCCTGGATGGGCCGTGCCCCAGGCGAGCGCGGGCACCAGCATGATGCCGGCACCGGCAGCGACCAGAGCCTGCTTGCCGTGCCAGTCATCGCAGTGGAAGGCGATCCGGGGCGGGCCGCCGAGGGCGTCGGCCAGTGCGGTCAGCGGCCCCAGACAGTCCGGGTACGCGCCGTCGATCCACGTCTCGCCGGCCAGGTCGGGCAGCCGTACCCGGTCGACGCCGGCCAGCCGGTGCCCGGCGGGGAGGGCGACCTGCAGCTCCTCGTCCGTCAGGTCGACCAGGTCGACCCCGTCGCCGGCGGCGGGCGCGACACCAGTGGGCGCGACACCAGCAGGATCGGCCGAAGACGTGCGGGTGGTCGGGTGCGCGATCGTGCTGTTCGTCGGCGGGTCGGCAGGCAACTGCCATCCGGTGAGCAGCGCGAGGTCGACCAGCCCGTCGCGGACCGCTGACATCGGGGCTGCCGGGTCGACGGCGGCCAGCCGGAGCGTGACGTCCGGGTGCCGGGCGCGGAACCGGCTGATCGCCGCCGGCACGAGGGTCGTGTTGGCGCTGGCAAAGGCCGACATGCGCAGTTCGCCACCGGAGAGCCCGCCGAAGGCAGCCACCCGCGACTCGAGATCCCGCAGCTGGGCGAGCACCTCGCGGGCCTGGGTGACGGCGGCGATGCCGGCCGGTGTCGGCCGTACGCCCCGGGGCAGCCGGCGGAACAGGGGTACGCCGAGCCGGCGCTCCAGCCCGGCGATCTGCCGGGAGACCGCCGGCTGGGTCATGGTGAGCGCCTGGGCCGCCGCAGAGAAGGACTGTTGTTCGGCGACCTCGACGAGCACCCGCAGGGTCCAGGTGTCAAGCATGCATCCAGCTTATGGCAGCCAGGACCAACCCGTACTTGTGGTTATGGCGCGATGACGGAAACCTGGCAGAAGGCACAACGGGCCTGCCAGCCGGGCAGGGGAGTCCGCAGCACGCACATCGTCGGAGAGCATCGTGACCAAGATCGTCAATATTCGTACGGGTCGCCCGGCGGTGCCGTGGTGACCGCCGGCAGCGGTGCCGTCGTCGTGGTCGGCGGGTACGGGGCGGTCGGCCACGCGACCGCCGACATGCTGGCGGAATGGTTCCCCGGCCGGGTGGTGGTGGCCGGTCGGGACCCGGCCCGGGCGGCGCGGGCGGCCGACGCCATCGGGGGCGGCACCACCTGGCGGCAGGTCGACGTGACGTCGGCGGCCGACCGCGCCCAGCTGTCAGCGGACGCGGCGCTGGTGGTGATGGCGGTGGAACGGGCGAACGTGGCGGTGGCCCGGGAGGCGGTACGCAGAGGCGTCCACTACGTCGACGTCACCGCCTCGCCGCAGCTGCTGCGGCCGCTCACCGATCTCGACCAGTTGGCCGTCCGTACCGGATCGACCGTCGTCCTCAGCGTCGGCGTGGCTCCCGGGCTGACCAACCTGCTCGCCGACGAGTGCCTGCGGGAGCTGCCCGGGGCGGACACGGTGGAGCTGGCGCTGATGCTCGGCACCGGCGACCCGCACGGTCGCGACTCGGTGCGGTGGATCGTCGAACAGGCCGCGACCGCGTCGGTGGGCACGGTCGGCGGTGGCGGTGGCGACGTCGGCCGGCCGCGTCGGGCGCGGGTCGAGCTGCCGGGCGTCGGTCGCCGTACCGTCTTCCCTTTTCCGTTCTCGGACCAGCATGTCCTGGCGGCCCGTCACGGGATCCGGGCCACCACCCGAATGTGCCTCGACTCCAGGGCTCTGACCTGGACGCTGTTCGCGGGTCGGTCGTCCGGGCTGTTCCGCCTGGCCCGCCGGTTGCGACTGGACGACGTGCTGGTGTCGGCGCTGGTCCGGGCGCGGGTCGGCGCCGACCGGTTCGTGGTGCGGGCGAGCGCCAGCCGATCGAGCGGACCGGCGGTGACGCGGGCGGTGGCCGGGCGCGGCACGAGCCAGGTCACCGGGGCGGTCGCGGCGGTGGTCGCCCGGCAGGTGCTGACCGGCGGCACCGGGGCACCGGCCGGCACCCCGGCCAGGGTGCCGGCCGGGGTGGTGCACATCGACCAGGTGACCGGCCTGGCGGAGCTGGCGGCGGAGCTGAACCGGCACGGCGTGACGCTGGAGTGACCGTCCGCGATTCGCAGATAGCGGGATGCTGCATCTATCGCGCTGCCCACATCTATGCCAGGATTGGATCCAATGCTTGATGGATCGGATGCCTAGCTGGGAGGGGTGCCATGCTGCGGCGCGAGGAGAACGAGCGGATCACCCGCTCCGGGCCGGGCACGCCGCTCGGTCGGCTGATGCGCGCGTACTGGCAGCCGGCGGCGCTGGTGTCGGAGCTGGACCCGCAGCGGCCGGTCAAACCCGTCCGGTTGCTCGGCGAGGACCTGGTGCTGTTCAAGCAGGCCGACGGTGGCTGGGCGCTGGTCGGGCGGTTCTGTGCGCACCGGGGCGTCGACCTGGCGTACGGCCGGCACGAGGACGGCGGGCTGCGCTGCCTCTACCACGGTTGGCTGTACGGGCCGGACGGGCGCTGCCTGGAGCAGCCGGCCGAGCCACCGCACAGCACCTTCGCCAGCAAGGTGCGCATCCCCAGCTACCCGTGCGTCGAGCGCAACGGGATCATCTTCGCCTACCTCGGCGAGGGCGACCCGCCGCCGATGCCGCACTACGACTGCTTCCAGGCCCCCGACGAGTACACCTTCGCCTTCAAAGGGCTGTGGGAGTGCAACTGGCTGCAGGGCGTCGAGGGCGGCATCGACCCCAGCCACGTCTCGTTCCTGCACCGGTTCATCGACGAGGATCCGCGCGACGTCTACGGCCAGCAGTTCAGCGAGGAGGTCGCCGGCACCGGGCAGAAGCTGTCCAAGCTGGTCGGCGACGCCTACCGGCCGGATATCGAGGTCGAGCAGGCCGAGCACGGCCTGCGGGTGTACGCGCTGCGCCAGCTCACCGACGGGATCCGCCACGTACGCATCACGAACCTGGTCTTCCCCAACGCGTTCGTGGTGCCGTTCGGCAACGACAAGGTCTTCTGCCAGTGGCATGTGCCGATCGACGACTACCACCACTACTGGTACATGATCTTCTACGACTTCGCCGAGCCGACCGACAAGCAGACCCTGCTCGCCCAGCGGCTCGACGAGGTCTCCCTGCCGGACTACCGGCCGCTGCGCAACCGGGCCAACAACTGGGGCTTCGACCCGGCCGAGCAGCGGGACCTGACCTACACCGGGATGGGCCTGGACATCAACGTCCACGACCAGTGGGCGGTGGAGAGCATGGGCCCGATCCAGGACCGCACCGTGGAGCGGCTCGGCGTCTCCGACCGGGCGGTGACCGCGAACCGCAGGCTGCTGCTGCGCGCCATCGACGCCTTCGAGGCCGGCAACCCGGTCCCGGCCCGCCCGGCCGACGAGGCCGCCGCCGCCGAGCTGACCGGACCGCTCGCCGTCGACACCGTCGCCCCGACCGACGGCTGGGAACAGACCTGGCGCGAGCGCGAGGCGCAGCGGCGGGCCGGCTCACCGTGGGCCGGCGCCCCGGCGCGGTCGGCGGTCGACGGTCCGGCACGGTCGGCGGCCAGCGATGCGTAGCCTCGACGAACGGCCCGTCGCCGACGGTGGGGACGGCCGCCGCGCCGTGCCGATGCTCGCCGCCGACCGGGGCGGCTTCATCGACCGCCACCAACTGTGGACCGACGCCCAGTACGCCGCCGCCGGCCAGCTGCGCCGGGTCGTCGACGAGCTCGGCATCGAGCTGATCCGGTTCTCCTTCGCCGACCAGCACGGCGTGCTGCGCGGCAAGACGTTGACCCGCGAAGCGGCCGCCACGGCACTGCGGTCCGGGGTGACCGCGCCGTCGTCGCTGCTGCTCAAAGACCCGTCCGGCGCGTCGGTCTTCCCGGTCTTCGCCGCCGACACCGGCGTCGGGGTGGCCGGGTTCGCCGGCGCCGGGGACATCGTGCTGGTGCCCGACCCGACCACGTTCCGGGTGCTGCCGTGGGCGCCACGGACCGGCTGGGTGCTGTGCGACCTGCGGTTCCCCGACGGCGCCGCGGTGCCGTTCTGCACCCGTGGCCTGCTGCGCGCGCAGCTCGACCGGCTGGCCGCCGCCGGGTACGCGATGACCGTCGGCGCCGAGCTGGAGTTCCACGTCTTCGCCACCGACGGTCCCACCGACGGCGGGCTCGACGACGACCAGGTGGGCCGGCCCGGCGCGCCCGGTCAGGCCAGCGGCACCCGGCCGCTGAGCCGGGGCGCGCAGCTACTGCACGAGGACGGGCTGGACCGCGCCGACGAGGTCGTACAACTGCTGCACCACGGGCTGACCCGGCTCGACCTGCCGCTGCGTTCCCTGGAGCTGGAGTTCGGCCCGAGCCAGTTCGAGATCACCATGACCGCCGGGGACGCTGCGGTCGCCGCCGACCAGGTGCTGCTGGCCCGCTCGGCGATCCGCCAGCTCTGCCGCCGGCATGGGTACCACGCCACGTTCATGTCCCGCCCGGCCGGTGCCCAGACCGCGTCCACCGGCTGGCACCTGCACCAGTCGCTGCGTGAGCTGGCCACCGGCGCGGCGGCGTTCGACCCGACGGTGCCGGGGGAGGCGCTCTCCCCGGTCGCCGGGCACTACCTCGCCGGTCTGCTGGAGCATGCCGGCGCGGCCGCCGCCTTCGCCACTCCGACGGTCAACGGCTACAAGCGTTACCTGCCGTTCTCGCTGGCCCCGGACCGGGTGGCCTGGGGGGTCGACAACAAAGGGGCCATGGTCCGGGCCGTCGGCGCCGGCTCCGACACCGGCGTACGGCTGGAGAACCGGTGCGGCGAGCCCGCCGCCAACCCGTACCTCTACATCGCGTCGCAGCTGGTCAGCGGCCTGGACGGGATCGACCGGCGGCTCGCCCCGCCACCGGCGGTGCAGGATCCGTACGCCGCCGACGCGCCCCGGCTGCCGGCCTCGCTGGCCGAGGCGCTGACCGCGCTGGAGGCCGATCCGGCGTTCACCGCCGCGCTCGGCGCCCCGGTGATCTCCTGGTACGCGACGCTCAAGCGCCGCGAGTTCGCCCGCTACCTCGCGCACGTCTCCGACTGGGAGCAGCGCGAGTACTTCGACCTGATCTGAGGGAGTCGCCCGATGACGTCGTCTGTCGCCCCACTGGCCGACCTGGAGCCGTTCCACGTCGACGGCGAGTGGATCGCCCCGGGCGGGCGCGCGCTGATCGAGGTGCGTGACCCGTCCACCGGTGCGGTGATCAGCCGGGTCGCCCAGGCCACCGCCGACGATGTGGACGCGGCGGTGGCCGCCGCCACCCGGGCGTACGCCGACCGCCGGTGGAGCGGGCTGGCCCCGCTGGAGCGCACCCGGGTGCTGCACCGGCTCGCCGACCTGATCGAGGCGCACCTCGAGGAGTTGGCGGTGCTGGAGACCCGGGACAACGGCAAGCCGATCGAACGCTCCCGGGCCGACACCGGCGCGGCGGCCCGGGCGTTCCGGCACTTCGCCGGGGCGACCAGCCGGCTGACCGGCACCGTCGTGCCGATCGACGGCGGCGGCCACCACGTCTACACGGTCCTGGAACCGGTCGGCGTGGCAGCGCTGATCCTGCCGTGGAACTTCCCGATCATGACCGGCTGCTTCAAGATCGCCCCGGCGTTGGCCGCCGGCTGCCCGGTGGTGGTCAAGCCGGCCGAGCAGACCCCGCTGACCATGTTGCGGGTGGCCGCCCTGGCCGCCGAGGCGGGCGTACCGCCGGGGGTGTTCAACGTGCTCACCGGCGACGGCGAGGTCGGCGCGGCGCTGGTCGCCCACCCGGGCGTGGCGAAGGTGTCGTTCACCGGTTCGACCGAGGTGGGCCGGGTGGTGATGGCCGGGGCGGCGCCGACGATGAAGCGGCTCACCCTGGAGTTGGGCGGCAAGAGCCCGAACATCGTCTTCGCCGACGCCGACCTGGACGCCGCGGTGCTGACCGCGATGCGCGCGTCGTTCGGCCACTCCGGGCAGATGTGCACCGCCGGCAGCCGGCTGCTGGTGCAGCGGTCGATCCTGGACGAGATGACCGAGCGGCTGGCGGCGGCGACCCGCCGGGTGCCGGTCGGCAACGGACTGGACGGCGGGGTGACCGTCGGCCCGCTGGTCTCCGAGGAGCAGCGTCAGCAGGTGCTGTCGTACATCGAGACCGGCATCCGGGAGGGGGCCACGGTCGCGGTCGGCGGTGGGGTGCCGGACCGGCCGGGCTACTTCGTCGAGCCGACCCTGTTCACCGGGGTCCGCAACGACATGGTCATCGCCCGGGAGGAGATCTTCGGGCCGGTAACGGGGGTGATCGCCTTCGACGACGAGGACGAGGCGGTCGCGATCGGCAACGACACGTCGTACGGGCTGGCCGCCGGGGTATGGACCCGGGACCTGTCCCGGGCCCACCGGATGGCCGCCGCGCTGCGGGTCGGCACGGTCTGGGTGAACACGTACAACATTTTCGACCCGGCGCTGTCCTTCGGCGGGGTCGGGGACTCCGGTCTGGGCCGGGATCTGGGCGACGACGCCCTGCATTCGTACTGCGAGCGCAAGGGCGTCGTCGTCGCGCTTTGACCGGCGGTGCCCGGTCCGGTCGGTGGCACCTCGCCGGACCGGGCACCGCCCCGATCACCGATGGGATCCACCTTGACAGACTCTGCATCCCAGAACGAGCCGGTGGGCGCGGAGCCCGCCGACCCGGCGCCCGTGCCCCTGGACCCGGCGGCGCTGCGGGCCGCCACTCCCGGCGCGACCCTGGCCCACCACCTCAACGCCGCCGGCGCCGCACTGCCCAGCCTCGCCGTCCTCGACACGGTCATCGACCACCTGCGGCTCGAATCGCGGCTCGGCGGCTACGAGGCGGCCGAGGCCGCAGCCGAGCGGACCGCCGACGTGTACCACCTGGCCGGCCGGCTGATCGGCGCGACCGGGGAGGACGTGGCCCTGGTGGAGAGCGCCACCGTCGCGTGGCACCGGGCGATCGACGCGCTGCGTCTCGGCCCCGGCGACCGGATCCTCGCCTCCGCCTCCAGCTACGTCAGCTCCGCGCTGCACCTGCTCGAGCTGCGCCGCACCCGGGGCATCAGCGTCGAGGTGCTGCCCACCGACGGCTCGGGCGGCGTCGACCTGGACCAGTTGGAGCAGGCACTGCGGCAGCCGGCCGCGCTGGTCACCGTCGCCCACGTACCGACCTCGTCGGCGCTGATCGAACCGGTCGCGCAGATCGGCGCCCGGGTCGCCGCGGCCGGCGTGCCGTTGCTGGTCGACGCCACCCAGTCGGTCGGCCAACTGCCCGTCGACGTCGGCGCGATGCGCGCCGACATCCTGGTCGCCACCGGCCGCAAGTTCCTGCGTGGACCGCGTGGCACAGGGCTGCTCTACCTCGACCCGGCGCTGCGTGAACGCGCCCGCCCATTGACCCCGGACGTGCGTGGTGCCCGGTGGACCGGCGACGAGGAGTACGACCTGCTGCCCGGCGCCCGACGGTACGAGACCTGGGAGGCGTCGCACGCGCTGCGGCTCGGCCTGGGCGCCGCGCTTACCGAGGCGCTCGCCCTCGGCGTCGACGCCATCTCGGCGTACGTCAGCGGGCTGGCCGCCCGGTTGCGGGCCGGGTTGGCCGAGCTGCCCGGAGTGACCGTGGTCGACCCGCCGGCGGCCGGCGGCGGCATCGTCACCTTCGTCCGCGACGGCGAGGAACCGACCACCACGGTACGCACGTTGCGCGCCGCCGGTCTGCACCTGGTCGCCGTGCCGGCCAGCCACGGCCAGTGGGACCTGGGCCGACGCGGTCTGCCGGCGGTGGTCCGCGCCTCCGTACACGTCTACAACGACGACACCGAGGTGGACGCGCTGCTGGCCCGACTGGCCCGTCCGACGGCCACCGGCGTGCCGACCCCACCGCCCGTGCCGGCGCCGGCTCCCACGTTGCTGACCGGTGCCGAACGCCGAGCCGAGGTGATCGTCGTCGGTGCCGGCGTCCACGGTCGCAGCGCTGCCTGGGCACTCGCCGCGCGCGGCGTCCGGGTGATCCAGCTCGACCGGCTGCCGGCCGGGCACACCGAAGGATCGTCACACGGACGGACCCGGATGATCCGCCGCGCCTACCCGTCGCCGGTCTGGGACGACCTGGTGGACCGCGCGTACACCGGTTGGCACCAGCTGGAGCAGGCCACTGGCCGCCGGTTGGTCAGCACCGTCGGCGGCCTGTACGCCCGACCGGCCCGGACCAGCAGCACCCTGCGCGGGCCGGACTGCGTCCTGGTCGACGCCAACCAGGCCGCCGGCATCGCGCCGGGGCTGGTGCTCGGCGCCGACATGGTGGCCGTACACGATCCGGCGGCCGGCGTGATCGACGCCGCCGCCGCGATGGACGCGCTGGCCGGGCTCGGCCGGGCCGCCGGGGTGCACCGCCGCGACGGCTGCCGGGTAACCGGTTGGCATCCGGACGGTGCCGGGGTCCGGGTGCACACCGACGGCGGTGACTTCCTCGCCGACCGGCTGGTCATCTGCGCCGGACCGTGGACCGCCGACCTGGTGCCGGAGTTCGCCGGCCGGCTGACCACCGTGCGGATCGTCAACATCCACATCGGCTCGTCGACCCCGGCGTTGCTGGCCCCACCGGCGCTCGGCCCGTTCTCGGTCGAGGTCCCCGGCGTCGGTCTGCTCTACGGCATCCCGGCCCATGGTCCGGACGCCGTCAAGGTGGGGTTCGACCACGGGCCGGTCGACGACCTGAGCCGGGCACCCGGGCCGGTGACCGCCGCCGAGCGGGCCGAGCTGCTCTCCGTCGCCCGTCGGTTCCTGCCGGCCGCCGACGGCCCGGTAACCGCCGAGCTGGCCTGCCGCTACACCATGGCACCGGGCAACCGGTTCGCGGTCGGTGCGCTGCCGGCGCATCCACAGGTGTTGATCGCGGCGGCCTGTTCCGGGCACGGGTTCAAGTTCGGGCCGGCGATCGGCGCCGCGCTGGCCGACCTGGCGACCGGGGTGCCCCGGCCGGACCTGGAGTTTCTCGCTCCGGCGGCGATGGGGGTCGACGGGGTGCCACCCGGGGACTGGGCCGCCGACCGGGTCAACCCCGGAACACCGTCGCCGATCGCCGCTCGTACCAGCGAGCCAACTGCTCACCGGCGCTGATCACGTGGGCCTGCATCTCGCGCCGAGCGCGCTCGCCATCCTCCGCGGTGAGCGCGGCGATGATCCGTTCGTGTTCGTGGAAGTTGTCGTCGCGGTGCCGCGGGTTGTCCTGCAGCACCAGCGCCGAGACGTTACGCGGGAACGCCTCGTTGATCTCCTTGATCACCCTGGCCAGCCAGTCGTTGCCGGCCACCTGGTGGATGAGGGTGTGGAACCGGTCGTTGGCGGCGTTGGTGGAGCCGGCCAGGGCCACCCGGGCGCGGGCGACCCCCGGGTCGTCCTCGACCCGTCGCTGCGGGATGCTGCCCCGGGCGGCCTGCTCGGTACGCCGCAGCAGCGAGTTGGCCTCCCGCAACTCGTGCAGGACGTCGTCGGTGATCCGGCTGACCGCCCGCTCGCAGGCCAGCGCCTCCAGCTCCGCACGGACCTCGTAGGCTTCCCGGACCTCCCACGGCGCCGGGACCCGGACCACCGCGCCACGGTGCGGCACCACCTCGATCAGCCCGCCGGTCTGCAGTTGCCGCAGCGCCTCCCGGACCGGGGTGCGGCTGACTCCGAGCAGCTTGGCCAGCTCGGCCTGGCGCAGTTGGGCACCGATCGGGATCTCACCGGACATGATCTTGGCGCGGATCTTCGCGGCGGTGGCGTCGACGAGGGCACTGCTGGTGGTTTCCGTCGAGCTGACTGGCATGCCCGGTGCCCCTGTCTGATCGGTGTGCGGCGCAGCCGGCCGGGTGCCGGCCCGGCTGCCATCGTCTCCACAGTGGTGCGATGTGAGTGTCACGATAGCAAGCCGGCCGGCGACCCTGCGGGTCCCGTACATTTCGCTTTGGATCCCGGTTTTGGATCCAAAGATCCTGCGGTAGTATCCGAGACTACCTTGGCCAGGGAGTTCTTAGGAAGCACCGGCCCGCCGCAGCCACCACGACGCGACGCAGACCGACCCCAGACGAGCCGGACCGCATCGGAACGACTCCCGCGACGGCGACAGGAGCAATCGTGAGCGCGTGCCACCCCAGCCCGGACGGGCGCAACCACCGCAACCATCCGCTCGATCCACCCAGCCCGGCGGAGATCGCCCGGGCCGTCGCCGTCGCCCGTGCCGACGGTCGGCTCGGCGAGCGGACCCGGTTCTGGGGGGCCACGCTGGACGAGGCGCACGCCCGGGCCGTCCTGGCCGGCGCGGCCGCAGCCGGGGAGGTCCGACTCGGACTGGTGGCCATGGACCATGCCGCCGGCACCGCGTGGGAGATCGACGTCGCGCTGGCCGCCGGGAGCCGGGACGGCGGTGCGGCGTCGAACCACGCTGAAGGCGACGGTGCCGCCGACTGCTGCCTGGACTGGCGTCCGCTCGACCCGCGTCGGCCCGGCATCACCTCCGAGGAGGCCCGCGCGGCCGCCCAGGCCTGCCGGCAGAGCCCGGTGTTCCGCGAGGTGCTCGCGAAGCGGGGCATCCACGACGTCTCCCTGGTGATGGTCGACGCCGAGTCGATGGGCGGCTTCGAGCCGAAGCGGTACGCCGACCGGCGGCTCACCTGGGGCACCGTCTGGCACCGAGTCGACGAGGGCGACAACGGTTACGTGCGCCCGGTGCAGGGCGTGGTGCCGATCATCGACATGGCGACCATGGAGGTCCTGGAGGTCGAGGACCACGGCGTGGTGCCGATCTCGGACGAGGCCGGCCCGCTGGAGGCCGAGGCCTGGCCGACCCGGCCCGGGCTGCGGCCGTTGGACGTCGTGCAGCCCGACGGTCCGAGTTTCGACGTCGACGGCTGGCAGGTCAGCTGGCAGGGCTGGCAGCTGCGGGTCGGCTTCACCCACCGCGAGGGCCTGGTCCTGTACGACCTGGAGTTCCAGGGCCGGCCGGTGGTCAAGCGAGCCGCCTGCAACGAGATGTACGTTCCGTACCTCGACCCCAACTCCACCCAGTACCGCAAGAACTTCTTCGACTGGGGCGAGTACGGGGCCGGGCCGTTGACCAACTCGCTTGCCCTCGGCTGCGACTGCCTCGGCGTCATCTACTACTTCGACACCGCCTACCTCGGCGGCGACGGCGACCCGGTGACCATCCCGAACGCGATCTGCATGCACGAGGAGGACCACAGCATCCTCTGGAAGCACAACGACCTGCGGCGCGGGGTCAGCCAGGTGCGCCGCTCGCGTCGGTTGGTCATCTCCAACTTCCAGACCGTGGCCAACTACGACTACGGCTTCTACTGGTCGCTCTACCAGGACGGCCGGATCGAGCTGGAGGTCAAGTTGACCGGGATGCTCTCCGCCTCCGGCATCGCTGACGGCGACGAAGTGCGCTACGGCCGGGTCGTCGCGCCGAACGTGCAGACGCCGACCCACCAGCACTACTTCGGGCTACGCCTGGACATGGCGGTGGACGGACCGCGCAACCGGCTGGTCGAGGAGCACGCCGAGGGCGAGACCGACCCGGCGCGCGACCCGTACGGCAACGCGGTACGCAACGTGCGTACCCCGCTGCTGCGTGAGTCGCAGGCGGCGCGCCGCACCGATCCGTCGTCGGCCCGCCGCTGGCGGGTGGAGAGCACCACCCGGACCAACCGGTACGGTGAACCGACGGCCTACCGGCTGCTGCTGCCGAACACCACCCGGTCGTTCGCCCGGCCGGACTCGGTGATGGCCCGCCGCGCACCGTTCATCCACCAGCACCTGTGGGCCACCCCGTACGACCCGCAGGAGCAGTTCCTCGGTGGCCGCTATCCCAACCATGCCGAGCCGGGCGACGACGGTGTGCAGGTCTGGCAGCGCCAGGACCGGTCGATCGACGGTGCGGAGCTGGTGCTGTGGCCGGTGCTCGGCACCCACCATTTCCCGCGTCCCGAGCAGTGGCCGGTGATGCCGGTGGACGCGATCCACATGATCCTTGAACCGGACGGCTTCTTCGACCGCAATCCGGCGATGGACGTTCCGGATCCGGCCACTGCCCGCGGCGCGGGCAGTGCCTGCTGCTCCACCGGAACAGACGGAACAGACGCGGTGCCGGCCGACTGACCCGGCCGGTACGTCGGCCACCGCGCCGGCCATGGGGGACCCTGTCCATTCTCGACATCCCGACACCAGACGTTCACAATCGCGATACGGACCCGAATTGGGTACCGCAGATGATGGTTTTGGATCCAATCCAAATGAAATTTCATCCATCTTCGTCCCATACCCTGCCGAGGAGCGCACTATGTCGGACGATCCCCGCAACGTCCCGCAGAACCTGATAACCCGCCGCGCGATGCTGCGTGGCACCGGACTGCTCGGCCTCGGCTTCGGCGCCAGCAGCCTGCTCGCCGCCTGCGGCGTTGCCTCCGACGGCAGCGACGACGGCGACGACGGCACCAGCAGCGGCGGCACCCTCACGCTCGGCATCGACGCCACCAGCGCCGTCCACGACCCGGCCTTCTACACCTCACTGGGCGACTGGATGGCGGTCGACTGCATCTGCCGTGGGCTGACCTTCATCTCCTTCGAGACCAACGAGCCGCAGGCCGACCTCGCCGAGAGCTGGGAAATCTCCGACGACGGGCTGACCTACACCTTCACCCTCCGCCAGGGCGTCACCTTCCACGACGGCACCACCTTCACCTCGGCGGACGTGCTGGCCAGCCTCGGTCGGCAGTTCAACGAGGACGACCCGACCCTGCCCGAGGGGTCGTCCCGGCCGCTGCGCAGCCTCGGTGCCAACGTCGCCTCGCTGGACGCCCCCGACGAGTACACCGTGGTGATGGTGCTCAACAGTCCGGACGCCACCGTGCTCAACCGGCTCTCCGACATCGGCGGCCGGATCATCTCCTCCGCCGCACTCGCCGAGTACGGCGCCGACATCGGCAAGAACCTGGTCGGCACCGGCCCGTTCCAGTTCTCCTCGGCCACCGCCGGGCAGCAGGTGGTGCTGACCGCGTTCGAGGACTACCGAACCGGCCGGCCGAAGGTCGACCGGCTGGTGATGCAACAGGTCCAGGACCCCTCGACCATCGTCAGCTCGCTGCTCAGCGGCGACCTGTCCGCCACCCAGTTCACCCCGTACTCGGCGGTTGAGCAGCTCAAGGCCGACGACGCGGTGACCTTCCACGAGACGCCGTACAGCTTCGACGCGATGATGATGATCGACGCCCGGCGGATCCCGGAGCTGGAGGTGCGCCAGGCGATCAACCTGGCGATCGACCGCGAGGCGATCATCGCCCAGGCGTTCTTCGGAATCGGCGCGCCACCCGACGGCTACACGATCCCACCGTCGCAGGACGGCTACGACCCGAGCCTGGCCGACCTGAGCCGGTTCGATCCGGACGAGGCCCGGCGGCTGATCGAGTCGGCCGGCGCCACCGGCCGGCAGGTGGCGTTGATGGCGGCCAGCGACTCCTGGCACCCGCGCGCGGCGCAGATCGTCGCGCAGAACCTCACCGACATCGGGCTGACCGTCGTGAGCGACTCGGTCGACCCGGCCACCTACTTCAGCCGGCTGCTCGACCCGGACGACGAGTTCCACGAGTTGATGATCTGGGAGCGCAACTCCTACATCCCGGACCCGGACAACATGATCGGGGCGATGGGCCTGCCATCCGGGGTGTACGGCGACTTCACCTCCGGATTCAACACGCTGCCCGGCTCGGAGGCGTTCGCCGACGACCTGGCCGCCGCGAAGAACCTGCCCAACGGTCCCGAGCGCACCGCCGCGTACAGCGACATCCAGCGCCGGTTCGCCGAGCAGTACATGGTGCTGTCGATGCTGTGCTACTCGGCGAACCCGGTGGTGACCGGGGCGAACGTCGAGGGCGCCAACGTCGCCGCGCTCGGCAACCACCGCTGCTTCATGGAGAACGCCAGTGTCTGATCCGATCCGCACGGTGGCCCGTCCGGGGGACCGGTGACGGTCGCCGGGGCGCGGCCGGTCGGGCGATGGAGAGCCGCCTACGCGCGGCGCTCCATCGCCCGGTCCTGGCTGGCCACCGTCTCCTGGCTGGTGGTCGTCGGTTTCGTGCTGATGGCGACCATCGGGCCGCTGATGATCGGCGCCGACCCGGAGCGGCAGTCCAACGTCACCCTCGCCGGGTTCGGCACCGCCGGGCACCCGCTCGGCACCGACGATCTCGGCCGTGACTTCCTGGCCCGGCTGGTGTACGGCGCCCAACCACTGCTGCTGGTCGCGTTCCTCGCCACCACCGTCGCCGCGCTCATCGGCACCACCGTCGGCATGCTCGCCGGCTATCTCGGCGGCTGGGGTGAGCAGATCCTGATGCGGGTCACCGACGTCGGGCTGGCCTTCCCATCGATGCTATTGATCATCCTGGTGGTGGCGGCCAGCGGACCGGGCGTACGCAGCCTGGTGATCGGCGTCGGTGTCGCGCTGTCACCCGGCCTGGCCCGGCTGGCCCGGGCGTTGACCGCCCGGGAGGCCGCCCGTGACTACGTGCTCGCCGCCCGGCTCGGCGGCACCCGGTCGCCCCGGATCATGATCCAGGAGATCCTGCCGAACATCGCCGGCCCGCTGCTCGCCCAGGTCGTGATGACCCTGTCGGTGGCCGCCGGATTCGCCGCCGGCCTGTCCTACCTGGGCCTGGGCATCCAGCCGCCCACCCCGGACTGGGGCTACATGGTGCAGGCCGGCCAGGAGTTCATCTACTCGGCACCCCGGATGGCGGTGCTGCCCGCAGCGTTGACGCTGATCTTCGTGGTCGCCAGCAACTTCGTCGGCGACGACCTGCGCGACGCGCTGGACCCGAGGAGCCGCCGATGATCCGGCTGCTGCGCGGCAGGTCGCTGCCGATGCTCACGGTCCGCCGGCTGGCCAGCGTGCCGGTGGTGCTGTTCGTCCTGGCCTCCCTGGTGTTCCTGGCCATCCGCCAGCTGCCCGGCTCACCGTCGTCCACCCTCGCGGCCAGCGGCACCCAGGGCCTCAGCGCCGAGCAGATCTCGGCCAACGAAGCCCGAATCAACGAGGCCCTCGGCCTGGACAAGCCGATCTGGGAGCAGTACCTGCGATACCTCGGTGACCTGCTCGGCCTCGATCTCGGGCGTTCCTTCTACGGCGGCAACAGCGTGCTGGACCTGCTCGGCGGCGCGCTGCCGGCGACGATCGAGTTGACCGTCGCGGCGATGCTGATCGCCATCCTCATCGGGGTCGTCACCGGGGTGATCGCCGCGCTGCGCAAAGACACCTGGGTGGACACCGCCACCCGGTCCATCGCCACGGTCAGCTTCTCGCTGCCCTGGTTCGCCCTCGGCGTACTGAGCATCGTGATCTTCGGCGTGTGGCTGCGCTGGATGCCGGTGATCGGTCGGCTGCCCAGCCAGCTCGACTACCAGCCCACCACCAACTTCGTACTCCTCGACGCGATCCTGCAGGACCGGCCCGAACTGGTCGGGCCGTGGCTGCAGTACCTGATCCTGCCGGCCACCACCCTCGCGCTGGCGATGGCCGGCTTCATCACCCGGATCGTGCGGGCCTCGGTGCTGGAGGTGCTCAGCGACGACTTCGTGCGGACCGCCCGGATGAAAGGGCTGCGGGAGCGGACCATCCTGCGCCGGCACGTGCTGCGCAATGCCGGCCTGCCCATCGTGACCGTGCTCGGTCTGCAGTTCGGTTCGCTGCTCGGCGGCTCGGTGATCACCGAGACCGTCTTCTCGTACCCCGGCGTCGGCAACCTGCTGGTCAGCTCGGTGCTGCAACGCGACTATCCGGTGGTGCAGGGCGCCGCGCTGGCGATCGCGCTGCTCTTCGTGCTGGTCAACGCGGCGGTCGATCTGTTCTACCTGGTCCTGGACCCGCGCCTACGGAAAGGATGAGTCCATCATGGATATCGTGCTGGTGCACGGTGCCGGCGGCACCCCGAGCACCTGGGCCCACGTGGCACCGTTGCTGCGCGCCGCCGGACACCGGGTACACCTGGTCACCAACCCGATGAACTCGCTCGTCGAGGACGTCGCCAACACCACCGCCGTCCTCGACGACACCACCGCCCCGGTGCTGCTGGTCGGCCACTCCTACGGCGGGGCGGTGATCACCAACGTCGGCCGGGACGAGCGGGTCGCCGGGCTCGTCTACGTCTGCGCGTTCGCCCCCGACGAAGGCGAGTCGATCCAGGACATCATCGGCCGCTACCCGCCCGCCGAGGTCAGCCGGCACATGCGACGCGGTCCGAACGGCGAATGGGCCTCGGAGCACAGCCCCGAGTACTGGGCGGAAATCGGCTGGGACGTGCCGGAAGCCGAACGGGACAACTTCGACGCCGACTCGCGCCCCAGCGCCGACGCCATCTTCGCGCAGCCCACCGGGGTGCCCGCCTGGCGCGACAAGCCGTCCTGGTACCTGGTCGCCAGCGAGGACCGGACACTGCGACCGGACACCCAACGGGACATGGCGGCCCGCGCCGGCGTTGCCGTATCCGAGGTCGGCGGCAGCCACTTCACTCCCCGCGTGCGGCCCCGCGCCGTCGCCGACCTGGTCGAGCAGGCCGTCGCCAGCATCACCGGAGCGCCCCGGTGACCTCCGCCTCGACCGGCCCGGCCTCGGCGAACCCGGCCCCGGCCGACCCGCCGGCACCGGTGCTGTCCGTGCGCAGGCTGCGGGTCGAGTTCGACGTACCGGCCGGTCGGCTGCCGGCCGTCGCCGGCGTCGACCTCGACCTGCACGCCGGAGAGATTCTCGCCCTGGTCGGCGAGTCCGGCTCCGGCAAGTCCGCCCTGGCGATGAGCCTGGTCGGGCTCAACCGGGCACCTGGCACGCACATCACCGGCCGGGTGGAGTTCGACGGGCGGGACCTGACCGCCGCCAGCGAGGCCGACCTGCGCCGGGTCCGGGGCCGGGACATCTCGGTGGTGTTCCAGGACGCCCTCGCCGCGCTCAACCCGTTGCAGCGAGCCGGGGCCCAGGTCGCCGAGATGATCCGTACCCATCAACGGATCAGCCGGGCGCGGGCCTGGCAGCGGGCCGAGGAGCTGCTCGCCGACGTCGGCATCGCCAACCCGGCCCGCAACGCGCGCGCCTACCCGCACCAGCTCTCCGGCGGCATGCGGCAACGCGTCATGATCGCGATCGGGCTGGCGAACGACCCGACCGTGCTGATCGCCGACGAGCCGACCACCGCCCTCGACGTCACCATCCAGGCCCAGGTGCTGGCCACCCTCAAACGGCTGCAGGCCGAGCACGGCACCTCGATCGTCCTGATCACCCACGATCTCGGGGTGGTCGCCGAGGTCGCCGACCGGGTCGCCGTCATGTACGGCGGCCGCATCGTCGAGCAGGGCACCCGCGACCAGGTGCTGTACTCACCACAGCACCCCTACACGATGGGGTTGCTCGACTCGGTGCCCCGGGTCGACGGGCCGGTCGCCGACCGCCTGCCGGCGATCCCCGGCAGCCCGCTCACCGGCGTCGACCGACCGCCCGGCTGCGGCTTCGCCCCGCGCTGCGCGTTCGCCCACGCCGACTGCGACACGTCGCCGCCTGAGCTTGTCAACCGGTACGGCGAACCGGGCCACGTCGACGCGTGCCTGCTCGACGCGTCGGCCCGGCACACCGCCCGCCCCCCGGCGGCGGTCGGAGGTCGACCGTGACCAGCGTGCCACTGATCCAGCTGACCGGCCTGCGGGTGGAGTACCCGGGGCGCGGCGGTGATCCGGTCCGCGCCGTGCGCGACGTCGACCTGGAGATCCGCGAGGGCGAGACCCTCGGCCTGGTCGGCGAGTCCGGTTGCGGCAAGTCCACCCTCGGCCGGGCCATCCTGCGGATCACCGAACCCACCGCCGGCAGCATCCGGCTACTCGGCCGGGAGATCACCGGCCTGCGCGGGACCGTGTTCCGGCAGATCCGCGCCGACCTGCAGATGGTCTTCCAGGACCCGTTCAGCTCGCTCAACCCGCGGCGGCGGATCGCCGACAGCGTCGCCGAGCCGCTGCTGCGCGGCCGGGGGGCCAGCCGGGCCGACGCCGGCCGGGCCGTCGACGAACTGCTCGACCTCGTCGGGCTCGGCCGCGACGCCGGCCGACGCCGGCCGCACGAGTTCTCCGGCGGCCAGCGGCAGCGCATCGGCATCGCCCGGGCGCTCGCCCCGTCCCCCCGGTTCATCGTCGCCGACGAGCCGGTCTCCGCGCTCGACGTCTCCATCCAGGCCCAGGTGGTGAACCTGCTCGCCGACCTGACCCGGGAGCGCGGGCTGACCATGCTGTTCATCTCGCACGACCTGGGCGTGGTGCGGCACATCGCCGACCGGATCGCCGTCATGTACCTCGGCCAGATCATCGAGGTCGCCGACCGGGACACCTTCTTCGGCGGGCCGGCGCACCCGTACAGCGAGGCGCTGCTCTCCGCCGTGCCCACCCTGGACCGGGAGTCCGACCGGGAACGGATCGTGCTCGCCGGCGAACTGCCCGACCCCGCCCACCCACCGGCCGGATGTCTGTTCCATACCCGCTGCCGGTACGCCGTCGATCGTTGCCGCGCCGAAGCGCCGGCGCTGCGACCGATCCAACCGGGCCGCACGGTCCGTTGCCATCTGCCCCTGGTGCCGCAGGACATCCCGGCACCGTCGACCGTCACCACCGGAGGCACAGCACAGTGATCATCGACGCGTACAACACCACCCAGGACGTGCGGGGCCGGTCCGACTACCTCACCGGCGCCCGGCCGGGGCAGGCGCCGCCGCCGTACACGCCGTTCGACCCGCGGCGGATCCTGGACCGGATGGACGCCGCCGGGGTCGACATGGCGATGGTCTGCTCCCTGGCCCAGCGGATCGAGAACGACTTCATCATCGGCCTGGCCAAGGCCCACCCGGACCGGCTGTTCGGCTTCGGGCAGGTCCGCCCGGCCGACGACGACGCGCTCGACGAGATCGCCCGGATCGCCGACGCCGGCCTCAAAGGGCTCAAACTGCACCCCAGCCTGCATGGCTACCACGTCGCCGACCACGGACTGCTCGACCCGGTCTTCGCCGCCTGCGCCGAACACGGCCTGATGGTGCTGATCAACGCCCTCGATGACGCGTTCTGTGCGCCGCTGGCGATCGAGGAGATCGCCAAGGGCCATCCGCAGGTGCCGACGATCATCGCCCACATGGGAGCGGTCTGGAACGTTCCCGAGGCGATCATCGTCGCCGAACGGAACCCGCACATCTACCTGGAGACCTCAGCCACCCTGATCAGCGACGTCAAGCGGGCGTACGCCCGGCTCGGCCCGGAGCAGATCCTGCTGGGCAGCGAGTGGCCCGGCTCCGACTTCGACCTGGAACGGATGAAGATCGCCAAGGCGATCCCGGACGCCGCGGACCGGGCACTCGTCGAGGGCGGCAACATGGCCAGGCTGCTCGGGATCACCGCATGAGCACCGAGGATGTCGCTCCGGTGCCGGCACCGGCCGGGATGACCCCGGGCGAGGTCGAGTTGCTCGACGTCGCCCAGCGGCTGCTGTCGAAGGTCTGGGTCGCCGGCCGGCACGAGGTCGCCACCGCGCTGCGCACCCCGGACGGCGCCGTGCACACCGGCGTGCACCTGGAAGGGTCCTGCCGGCGCAGCTCGATCTGTGCCGAAGGTGTCGCCCTCGGCGCGGCCCGCGCCGCGTTGCCGGCCGGGACGCCGCTCACCGTCGACAGCGTGGTCTCGGTGCAGATCAAGCCGGCCGGCCGGTTCCGGGTCATCGCCCCGTGTGGGGTGTGCCGCGAGCTGATCAGCGACTACAGCCCGCAGGCCCGGGTCTGGATCACCACCGTCGACGGCGCCGTCACCGCGATGGAGGCCATCGACCTGCTGCCGGAGAAGACCCGCCGGGCCTGGTGACCCGGCCCTGTCCACGTGCCGCGCCGCGCCCGACTCCGTCCACGTACCGAGAGAGGAACACTGTGTCTGAACCGTCCCGCACCGACCTTGACCGGCCGGCGCTCGCCGCCGAGCTCGGCGGCTCCGGCACGCCGGTCGCCTGGGCCGACCTGACCTGGCCGGAGGCCGGCCAGACGGCGACCGTCGTCGACTCGGTGATCATCCCGGTCGGCGCCACCGAACAGCACGGCCCGCACCTGCCGCTCGCTGTCGACACGCTGATCTGCGACGCGGTCGCCCGCGACGTCTCCGCGCTCACCGGCGTGCCGGTGGTGCCCCCCATCGGGTACGGCGTCTCCGCCTCACACGGCGACTTCGCCGGCACCATCGCGCTGCGCCCGGAGACCCTGATCGCCGTCGTCGAGGACGTCATCGACTCACTGCACGCCAGCGGCGTACGGCAATTCATCCTCCTCAATGGGCATATCTGGAACAACGGCTCGCTCGACGTCTCCGCCGAGAAGCTACGGGTACGCCACCGCGACTCACGGGTACGGGCGTTGGCCTACGTGACCATGTACCCCGGACCGGAGGTCGACGGGCACGTCTACCACGGGCGCGGGCTGATGCACGCCAACTACTTCGAGACCTCGGTGATGCTGCACCTGTATCCGGACCTGGTCCGGATGGACAAGGCCACCTCGCACCGCGACGTCGACTCGTTCTGGGACTACCGGATGGACCAGGTCAGCGACACCGGCGTGTGGGGCCGCGACGTCGCCGACGCCACCGCCGAGCACGGCCGGGCCGAGTTCGACCGCTGTGTCGCCACCACCGCCCGGGCCGTCGCCGCCGCCGTACGCGAACCCTGGCCCGACCCCACCCACCGGCCCTGACCGTCCCGCCACGCCCCGCCCGGAGGACCCGCGTGAAGATCTACGACATCACCCTGCCGATCCACCCGAAGATGCTGCACTGGGGCCGCAAACCCGAGGTGGAGATCGTCGAGTCGCTGGCCAACGGCGACGCCTCCAACGTCACCCGGTGGCGGCTCGGCGCGCACACCGGCACCCACGTCGACGCACCGGCGCACTTCGTCGACGGCGCCACCCCGATCGACGAGGTGGCGCTGGAGACCCTGGTCGGACCAGCCGTGGTCGCCGACCTGACCGCCGTCGACGGGGACGTGACCATCGCCGACCTGGTCGCCGCCGGCGTCGCCGGTGCCACCCGGGTACTGCTCAAGACCAGCAACTCGGCCGGCCCGCTGCGCGAGACCGAACGGGCCGAATCCTGGGTCGGGCTCTCCCCGGAGGCCGCCCGCTGGCTGATCGACCAGCGGGTCGCGCTGATCGGCATCGACTACCTGACCATCGAGAGCCACCGGCGCACCGACACCTGGGACGCCCACCACGCGCTGCTCGGCTCCGGCGTGATCATCCTGGAGAACGCGGACCTGGACGCCGTGCCGCCGGGGGAGTACGAACTGGTCTGCCTGCCGACGAAACTGGTCGGTGCCGACGGGGCGTTCGCCCGTACCATCCTGATCCAGCGCGACTGACCCGGCGAGACTGACCTACATGTCGATCGAGATCGCGCTCGCCGCACCGCACCCGTCCGCGTTGGACGCCGCCGCCGACGTGGTGGCGGCCGGCGGTGGCGTCGTCGACGCCGCCCTCGCCGCCGCCGCCGCGCTCACCGTCGCCTACCCGCACCAGTGCTCGGCCGGCGGTGACCTGATCGCTCTGGTCCGCACCCCCGACGACCGAATCCGGGCGGTGCTGTCGGTCGGCGCGGCCGCCGCCGGCGTCGACGTCGCGGCGCTGCGCGCCGCCGACCGGATGCCGCCCGGCGGTCCGCTGACCGTCACCGTGCCCGGCGTCGTCGCCGGCTGGGCCGCGCTCGCCGACCTCGGCGGCCGGCTGCCGCTGGCCCGGGTGCTGGCACCCGCCGTCGAGCTGGCCGCCGGCGGCGTCCCGGTCAGCCCTGGCCTGGCCGCGGCGATCCTGCGCCGGCTCGACGTGGTCCGCGCCGATCCCGGCCTGGCCGCGCTGCTGCTCGACGGCGACGGTACGCCGCTGCCGGCCGGAGCGGTGCTGCGCCAGCCGGCGCTGGCCCGCACCCTCGGCACCATCGGCGCCGACTGGCGCGACTACTACCAGGGCGAACTCGCCGAGGCGCTGGCCGCCGGGCTGGCCGCCCTCGGCAGCCCGCTGACCACCGCCGACCTGGCCGGGCACGCGGCCGAGATCACCGATCCACTGCGGTACGCCGCCGCCGGCTCCGAGGTGACCTGGTCGGTCGCGCCGCCGCCCAGCCAGGGCGCCACCCTGCTGGCCATGCTCGCCAGCGCCGGCCGCACCGCCGCCGGCGACCCGGCCGCCGGCGGTGCCACCAGCGCCCGGCCCGCTGACGCGGCCGCCGCGCTGGCCACCGCCCGGACCGCCGAACAGCGCCGCGACACCCTGCTCGGTGATCCCCGGATCGGCCCGGTCGACCTCGACGGGCTGCTGCTGCGCACCGACCCGCCGGCCGGGCCGCTGCCACCGCCCGGCCCGAAACCGGCCGGCGACACCGTGGCGGTCACCGCCGTCGGCAACGACGGCACCACCGTCACCCTGATCCAGAGCGTCTTCCAGACGTTCGGCGCCGGTATCTGCGAACCGGGCACCGGCCTGGTGCTGCACAACCGGGGGTCGGTGTTCAGCCTCGATCCGGCCCACCCCGGCCGGCTGCGCCCCGGTGCCCGGCCACCGCACACCCTCTGCCCGGCGATCGCCACCGGCCCGGACCGGGTCGTCGCGCTCGGCTGCCAGGGCGGCCGGGCCCAGCCGTGGATCCTGGCCCAGGTCGCCGCCGACGCGCTGACCACCGCCGACCCGGCCGGCCTGCTGGCCCGCCCCCGCTGGGTGATCGGTGCCCGCGACGTCGGCCAGGACCGGCCCAGCCTGCTGCTCGAACCCGACACCCCGGCCACCGACGCGCTGCGGGCCGCCGCCACCGATCTCAACCTGCGGGTGGTGCAGTTGCCACAGCGCCACGACGACGCCGGGCACGTCCAACTGGCCCGGCTCACCCCCGCCGGCCTCGACGCGGCCAGCGACCCCCGCGCCGACGGCGCCGCCCGGGTGCTGCGGGGCCACTGATGGACCCCGCCGAAGCGGCCACGCTGCTCGCCGACCCGTACCGGCTCGGGCCGGTCACGCTGCGGTCCCGGATCGTCAAGGCACCCACCTCGACCGGTGCGGCCGACGCCGGCGGCTACGCCCAGCCGTGGCACCGGGACCACTATGCGCGGGTCGGCCGGGGGAGCGCGTTGACCATCGTCGAGTTCACCGCGATCGACGACGGGGCCGCCCTTGGCTTCCCCGGCCATCTCGGCATCGCCAGCGATGACCACGCCGCCGCGTTGGCCCCGGTCGCCGAGCGGATCCGGGCCGACGGTCGCGTCGCCGGGCTGCAGATCGCCCACGCCGGGCGGCAGCGCACCCTGCCGGGGGAGGCACTTGCCGCGTCGGCGGTGCCCTGGCCCGCCATCGAACGCCGACTCGGGCTGCGGCCCCGCGCCATCACCGTCGACGAGATCGCCGTGGTCGTCGACGGGTTCGGCCGGGCCGCCCGCCGCGCGGCCCAGGCCGGCTTCCAGGTGGTGGAGATCCAGGCGGCCAACGGCTACCTGCTCGCCGGGTTCCTCTCCCCACACACCAACCGGCGCGACGACGACTACGGTGGCGATCCGGCCCGGCGACGTCGCGTCCTGCTGGAGGTCGTCGCCCGCTGCCGGGCCGCGCTGCCGGCCGAGGTGGCGCTCACCGTACGGCTGTCCGACCGCGACCACGAACCTGGTGGGCAGGATCTGGCCGAGACCACCGGGCTGGTCGCGGCCCTGGCCGCCACCGGCCAGGTCGACGCGGTGCACGTGTCGTCCGGCAACCACGCCACGCGGGTACGCCAGGTGCCGCCGGCCGCCGTGCCCCCCGGGGCCGCCTGGCGCTCGGCCCGGACCCTGCGGGCCGCCGGGCTGTCCACCATCGCCTGCGGCGGGATCACCGAACCGGCGCAAGCCGCCACGCTGCTGCGCGACGGCACCGCCGACCTGGTCGCGCTCGGCCGGGCCTTCCTCGCCGACCCCGACTGGGCGGACAAGGCCCTGTCCGGTGCCGCCGGGCGGATCCGACCCTGCGTACGCGGCAACGACGGCTGCCACGCCCGTGCCGCCCTGGTCGGCCGGCCGGTCGCCTGCACCGTCAACCCGTCACTGAGCCTGCCGCCGGCCTCAGCGTCGTCCGGCCCGATGCGGCCGGCCAACCGGTCGCCTGGCCTGGTGCCGTCGGACGCGCCGGTGCTCGTCGCCGGGGCCGGTCCCGCCGGACTGGAAGCCGCACACCGGCTAGCCGGGCACGGACACCGGGTCCGGCTGTACACCGGCGGCCGGCCCGGCGGTGCCCTGCGGGACGCGGTGGACAGCGGGGTGCACGACAGCTTCACCCCGTACCTGCGCTGGTTGACCGACCGGCTCGCGACCAGCGCCGTCGAGGTGGTCGACGCCCCGCTGCACCCGACGGACCTCGGTGGACAGTGGACCGGGCTGCTGGTCGCCACCGGAGGCGTGGCGCGGTCGCTGCCCGGCGCGGTGCCCGCGCTCGACGTGCTGCGCGGGCTGGTGCCGCTGCCCGCCGACGGTCCGGTGCTGGTGATCGGCGCCGGCCGGACCGGCACCAGCACGGCCGCCGCGCTGGCCCGGCGCGGTGCCGACGTCACGCTGCTCGGCGACACCCCCCAGGTGCTCGACGACGAACCCCCCGACGACCCACCGACCTGGACCGACCTGCTCGCCTCGGTCGGGGTGCGGACCGTACTCGGCCACCGGGCCAGGGTCACCGACGACCAGGAGGTGCAGGTGGACGGGACGGTGCTGCGGGCCGGGCTGATCGTCGCGGCGGTCGGTCGCGAACCCCACCACGACCTGTACGAGGCTGCCGTCGAGGTGGCCGCCGGCCGGCCGGTGCTGCGCTGCGGCGACGCGCTGCGCCCGGGGCGGCTGCACGATGCGGTGCACGCCGGGGTGCGGGCCGCCCGGACCCTGCACGAGGCTCTCGCCTTCCGGCAGGTGACCCGGTGACCGGCGGTGACCTGCTCGTCGTCGGCGACGTGCGGACGATGGACCCGGCCGGCCCGCGGGCCGAGGCGGTGGCCGTGCGCGCCGGGCGGATAGCCGCCGTCGGCGACCTGCGCGCCGCCCGCGCCGCTGTCCCCACCGGTACGCCGGAGCTCGCCCCGCCCGGCGCGGTGGTGCTGCCCGGCTTCGTCGACAGCCATGTCCATCTGATCTGGGCCGGCCGGGCCGCCGCCCGGGTCGGGCTGGACGACGCGGTCAGCGTCCGCGACATCTGCGACCGGATCAGCGGGTACGCCCGCCGGCATCCCACCCGCCGGTGGATCGAGGCCGACGCCGGCTTCGACCCTGGTGACCTGGCCGAACGTCGGCTGCCCAGCGCCGCCGAGTTGGAGGCCGCCGCTCCCGGCCGCCCGGTCCTGCTGGACCGCAAGGGCCACGACGGCATCGCCAACCTGACCGCGCTGCGGCTGGCCGGGATCACCGCCGGCACCCCGGACCCGCCCGGCGGGCGGATCGACCGGTACCCCGACGGCACCCCGACCGGGCTGCTCGTCGAACATCCGGCGGTGGCCCTGGTCCGTGCGGTGATCCCGGAGCCGGACCAGCAGACGAGGATCGACTGGATCACCGCCGGGCAGGCAGCGCTGCTCGCCCATGGCATCACCACCGCCGTCGACCCGGCGGTGCCGGCCGCCGAACTTGCCGCCTACGCCGCCGCCGGGCGGTCCGGTGCGCTGCGGCTGCGTACCGTCGCGATGCCGTTGGGCGGCGACGACGTCAACGACGCGCAGCTTCGCCGTACCCTCGATGATTGTGATCTTGACCGGGCCGCGCCGGGTCTGCTGCGCTCCGGGCCGACGAAGCTGTTCCTCGACGGCGGCGGCTCGCTCGGCACCGCGCTGCTGTCGTCACCGTGGCCGGGCACCGACGGCTACCACGGCAACCAGAGTCTGCGTACCGAGACGGTACGGGCGCACTGCGCGGCGGCTGCGGCGCACGGGCGGGGCGTCGGTGTGCACGCCGTCGGCGACGCGGCGATCGACCTCACCCTGTCGGTCTTCGCCGAGGTCGCGGCCGGTACGCCGATCGCCGGACTGGGCTTTCACCTGATCCACGCCTACCTCGGCCCTGGGCCGGCGGCGATGGCCACCGCCCGGCGGCTCGGTGTGCCGGTGTCGGCGCATCCGGCGCTGCAGTGGGCGTTCGGGCTCAACCTGATCGACCGGCTCGGCGAGCCGGCGGCGGCCGCCGCGAACCCGTTGCGGTCCTGGTTGGACGCCGGGGTGACGGTCGGTGGCGGCTCGGACGGGCCGGGGCCGCCGATGTCGGTGCTGCACGGCATCTGGCAGGCCCGGACCCGTCGGGTACGGGGCCGCGACGAGCCGCTCGGGCCGGACCAGGCGGTCACCGCCGCCGAGGCCCTGGCACTGTTCACCACCGGCGCGGCGCAGGTGGCCGGCAGCCCGCAGGCCGGCTGGGGTAACGGAGTGCTCCGGGTCGGCGAGCCGGCGGACCTGACCGTGCTCGACGTCGACCCGCTCACCCCGGACGCCGACGCGCTGCTCGCCGGCACCGTCCTGGCCACCGTGGTCGCCGGCGAGGTGCGTTACACCGAGGTATGAATCGACGGTCACGCCGCGCCATAGAGCCGCCGGACGAGATTACGCATCTGCTCAGTGCTGATCTCGCCAGTCCACCGCTCCATGACAGTGTCGACGTGGGCGCTCGCCGTCAACCCTTCAGCCCTTACCGAGGCTGCTGCCTGCATAAACGACCGGGTACGCTCGGCAGCCATCTCGCCGGGTAGTTGCTCACGGGTTCTGCGAACCGACAACGTCTCAACCAGCACTTCCCGAGTGTGCCCGATTGTCTACACACTTACCGTCGGTAAGGCCGCGCTGGTGCCGCCGGAGACCGAGGTACTCGCCGGCCTGGAGATGGGTGGCATCGCGGTGGTGACTGCGGTGGGTCGCCACATCGGACTGCCAGGTGCCATCGTGCGTAAGACGGCGAAGGAGTACGGCGCCGCTTGGCTGGCCGAAGGCGCGGCGGTCGTCGGCCGAGGGCATCCGGCTGCAGTCGCTGCTGACCCGCGCCGACCTCGACCGCCGCTGACCATGTCCCGGCGGCCGTCACGCCGCCGTGGTGCTGGCGGCGGCGACGGCCATGTCGACCACCGCCGCGACGCCGACCGCGATCTCGTAGCAGACGGCATCGCCCTGGCGATTGTGTGGCGTACCTTCCTGGACGCTGCCGGAACGCATTCAGCGTCTGCGGCGGGAATTTCGGGGATTCTGACGCTCTCCATCGGGAACATCGCCGCGCTGTCGTGGCCGCACCAGCCGGTCCAGCAGCGTCCGACGGTTGGCGTCGCCCGGTGGGCTGACCTGGTAGCCAAGCCGTTCGAGTTCCTCAACAGCGCATGTGGGATCGCGCCGGACCACGGCGGCTGCTTGTTTGCGACGGTACCGGTCCCGGCTCTGGTTGAGGGTAGTCTCCCAGTCGTTCTTCGGTGCCACGAGATCTTCGACGATAAGACACTCAAGAAGGTCTTCCAGGGCGGGGCGGAACCGGCGTCCACCAACTGGGAGGTGAATCTTATTCAGCCCGTTTATCCCCTTTTTTCGGGTCTCGGCAAGGTGGCGTTCGAATGCCTCGTGGCGTGCGTTGACCTGGATATGTGCTTCCGTGTAACGGGCCTTGTTTCGTTCGTAGTCGTAGTGTAACAACTCGATTTTCTCGTCGCCTACCAGCAGGCTGCATACCGAGGCCTGGATGGTCAGAAACGTGCCCTCGTCCTCGTCGAGATTGAGTCGGCACATAACGTCGAGCCAGATGGGGGACGCTGCGGCCGACCTCATCCTGACCGGTTGGGCGGTGATGCCGGTTAGTTGGGTGCCGACGATCGCATGGTGTTGATCGGGTGCGATCCTGGCTGCGATCGTCGCTGAGTCGCAGACTGTGTTGTTGAGAAGTATCCGCAGGTTCTCGGCAAACTGTCGGGACTGCTCGATGAGCGCCTTATTTGTCGAATTCGCCAATGGAGATCCACAGCTTTTGTGCTTCCAGCGAATCGAACTGCCGTGCCCTCGCCATCTCGGCGAGTTGTTGGTATGTGATATGCAGTTTATCCAACGCCTCCTGGACTGCTTGCTTCCACTCGGAGGCATTGAGTTCGGTGACAGTTGGCCCGGGAAGGTTGGCGGCAGTCATTGTGACCTCCCAGAGTTGATCATCGTCTGGTTGGGCATGGCTCATCTTAGATGCATCCACCCATCTGCGCTACCCGTCGTAACCTACCTGACACGCCAGATGAAACGATCTGAGCTGATGTGCGGTACGGCAACAGAAATGATCATGTCGTGACCAGCGCTGACTCCTCCGACTGGGCTATCCAAGCCGGTCGGTTCGGTGTCTTTCCAGAGTCGTCCGCTGCTTGGCGGCTATCGTGAGAATGCTTCCGAATTCACTACTTATCTGATCAACGTTTTTGCTGGTGGTGAGCACGATCCTTCGTGCGGGTGGCTCCAGGGCCGAGCCTGGGCGGCTAAGGGCCGGACGCTGCGAGGAAGGTTGCAATGTCGGCGGCGATCCGGTCCGGGTACTCGCCGTTGATGGCGTGCGAGGCGTCCGGGTAGACGATCACCGTCGCCTCGGGTAGTGCCCGCTCGGCGACCTCGGCCGCTTCGGCCGTGTCGTGCATCCGGGACTCGCCGGCGAGCAGCGCCAGCGTCGGTGTCCCTACCCCGGACAGATCCTCAGGCGTGACCCGGTGCGGTGCGGAGAGCTTCAGCGCGTACGTCTGCATGCCGGCCTCGATCATCCGGGCGACCGGTACGTCCTCGACGGGCGCGTCGTTGGCGGTCCAGCTGGCGAAGTCGTCGCGCCACGACCTGGGAAACCAGCGGACGCTGGCCGGAATCGATCGGAGGATCGCCTGCCAGGACAGGTCGGCGAAGACCAGGACCGGATCGAGCAGCGTGACACTGGCGATCTTCTCCGGTCGGTGCACCGCCAGGTTCATCGCGGTCCAACCGCCGATCGAGAGCCCGACCAGGTGAATGGCCGGCTCCGGCAACTCGATCAGCACCTCGTGCAGCCACTGGGCGTGGTCGGTGGGGGTCTCGATCGGCCGCTGCTGGATGCTCATCCCCGGCTCGCCGAGCAGGTCGATGGTGTAGACGCTGCGCAGTCGCAGCAGTGCGGGCAGGTTGTCGGCCCAGACCGGCGAGGCCGCGGCTCGACCCGGCAACAGCAGCAGCGGATCGGCGTCCGGCCCGGCGCCGGCGAAGTGGTAGAGCCGCACCACGCCGTAGCTGGTCCGTACGTCCAAGGTCCGGTCGGCGCTCGGCATGTCCGCCATGGCCCGGTCGTACGCGGCGAGAAAGCGGTCTGCGGCGGCGGCCGAGGTGAAGTGGCCGACCGGCGCGGGGGTGCGGACAGCGAGGCAGCCGGTCAGTAGCGCGATGGTGGTGATCAGGGCGGCGATGCCGACGACAAGCCAGCGTCGGCGGCGCAGGCGGGGGAGTAGGCGGCGCATCTGGGCTCCTTTCCGAGCGTGCGCTCCGGCTGTCGTCGATCTACCGTACGGTCAGAAGTCTAACCAGGCGGTAGAATTTCTGCCCGACAGGTAGGCTCGGACTCATGTCATCGACCGGCCCGGACCTGGCAGGCAAGCCGCTGACGATCACCGAGCGGGCGCGGCGGGCGCAGTTCGTCCAGGTGACCATCGATCTCGTTGCCGAGCACGGGTACCGAGGGGCCTCGCTGGCCCGGATCGCCGAGGCCGCCGAGGTCTCCAAGGCGGCCGTGCTCTACCACTTCCCGACCAAGGACGCCGTGCTCCGGGCCGCCTACCAGACGGTGATCGACGCGCTCACCACTGCGGTCGGCGCGGCCGTCGCCGACCAGTCGGGTGCCGCCGCGCTGTACGCGTACATCCGGGCGCTGGTCGGCCACCTCGACGCCCGTCCTGATCACGCTCGCATGATCATCGAGGCGATCACCGCCGACGCCGGGATCACCGACAGCCCGGACGACGAGGGTCGCCGGGCGGCGGTCGCGGGGTTGATCGACGCGGCGATGGCGGCCGGCGACTACCGCGCCGACGTCGATTCCCGTGGTACGGCCGTCATCGTCAACGGGGCGATCGACGCGATCGTGGCGCAGCGCCTCGCCGACCCCGGCTTCGACGCGGCCGGGGCCGCCGACACGCTTGTCAACCTGCTCGACCGAGCGCTCCGTTAGTCGGTACCCCTACCGAGAGCCCCCGGGAATGATCGTATTGCGAGACGGCGTCTCTGTTGACGGTCGACTTGTGCTGGCCTAGGCTGGCGGACACGACCACCCAGCCGCAGGAGAACGCCATGATCCGAGTTCCGCAAGGCTCTGGATTGCTGGTGCGCGGTTACGAGGAGCCGCTGCGGGTCCACCCGCCGCGCGAGGGCATGCGCCCCGGGACCGCTGCCGGGGACCCGCAGACCCCGTTCTGATTTTCGAGTACGCCCGTCTGTCGCACCCCGGCACCTGACACGCCGGGCGACACGGCGGGCTCGCCACACCTGTCCTGACCGAACCGGTCCGCGCACGCCACCGCGCGTCGCGCCCGGGACACCGGCCGACTCTTCCATCAGAACCGACGACCCTCGGAGCGCATCATCATGACGACCGCAATCGACCTGGCCCCGATCTCCGGCCCGTCCGCCTGGCGCGGCGACGAGCTGAGCAAGTCCACCGAATGGATCTACCACCTCAGTGACGCCGAGCGGACCGAGCTGGAGACCGTCGGGCGCAAGTTCGTCGCCGACGACCCCGACCTGCGTACGGTGACCGCCGCCGACTACCCGCTGCCGGTCTGCGCCGGCCTCAACGCCGAGTGTGCCCAGCAGATGGACTCCGGCCGCGGCTTCATCTTGGTCCGCGGGCTGCGCACCGAGGAGTACGGCGACACCCTCGCCGGAGCGATCTTCTTCCTGATGGGGCTGCACCTCGGCGTACCGATGGGGCAGAACCAGATGGGTGACGTGCTCGACCACGTCATCGCCACCTCCAACAAGACCCTCGACGACCCGTCGGCGCTGCCGTCGCGGGTGCGTGACCGGCTGCCGTTCCACTCCGACAGCTCCGACGTCGTCGCGCTGATGTGCCTGCGCGCGGCGAAGGAGGGCGGGGCGAGCAGCCTGGTCAGCGGTACCACCATCTACAACGAGATCCTGCGCCGCCGGCCGGACCTGGCGCCGCTGCTGTTCGAGCCGTGGCACTGGGACTGGTACAAGCAGGACCACGACGCCCCGGCGAAGACCTACCTGTCGCCGATCTGCAGCTACGTCGACGGCATCTTCAGCACCTACGCCGGCAGCTCGATGATCTTCTCGGCGCAGGACTACCCCGAGGTGCCCCGACTCACCGAGGCGCAGATCGAGCTGCTGCACCTCTACGACGAGATCTCCCAGGAGCCGGGCCTGGCGCTGGACATGAACTTCCAGCCCGGCGACGTGCAGTGGCTGCTGAACTACGCCGCCCTGCACTCGCGGACCGGCTACGTCGACTACCCCGAGCCGGAGCGTCGCCGTCACCTGCTGCGGCTGTGGCTCAAGCGCGACGTCGGCCGACCGCTGGTCGAGGGCTTCGGTAAGAACGTGGTCACCGACCGCAGTGCGGTGGCCGTGGTGCCAGGTGGCCGGTTCAAGATCGCCGAGGCGGCCGAGGTGAACATCGAGTGGGGTAACTGACCTCACCCGCCGGTACGTGGACGGCCCGTCACGCTTCAATGTCGCAGCGTGGCGGGCCGTCCGCATTCAGCTGACCGGCGCCGGTGACAGGGCAGAAAGGGCGGGACCGGTCGACCGGTCCCGCCCTTCGTCGTACCACTGCGGTCAGAGGTCGAGCACCAGGCGGTCGGAGCTGCACCGGCCCACGCAGATCATCATGCTGCGGCCGGCGGCCCGTTCGTCCTCGGTGAGCAGCGAGTCGCGGTGTTCCGGCGTACCGGCCAGCACCCGGGTCTCACACGCCCCGCAGTAGCCCTTCTCACAGTCGTAGGTCAGGCCGGGCACGGCCTCGCGCAGCACCTCGATCATCCGCTTGTCCTTCGGCACCCGCAGGGTGACGCCGGTGCGGGCCAACTGGACGTCGAACTCGGTGTTGGCCGCCGGGTCGAACGGCACCTCCAGGTCGTCGCCGGCGGCGAAGCGTTCCACGTGCAGCTGCCCGGTGCGTCCGGCGTCGGCGCACACCTGCTCCACCGCGTTGATCATCGCGCCGGGTCCGCAGCAGTAGACGGCGGTGCCGTCGCCGACGCCACCGATCAGCCCGGCCAGGTCGGGCAGCCCGGCCTCGTCCTGCGGCAGCAGGACTGCCCGGTCGCCGGCGAGGGCGGCCAGCTCCTCGGCGAAGGCCATCGAGGCCCGGCTGCGGCCGCCGTAGACGACCCGGTACGGCGTACCGCGCCGGCCGGCTTCGCGGACCATGGCGAGGATCGGGGTGATCCCGATCCCGCCGGCCAGGAACAGGTATTCGTCGGCGTCGACCAGCGGGAAGTGGTTACGCGGGCCGCGTACCGTCAGGGTCGCGCCGGCGGCGGCGACGGTGTGCAGCTCGACAGAGCCGCCGCGCCCGGCGGTCTCCCGCAGCACACCGATCCGGTAGCCGCCGGTGTCGGCCGGGTCGCCGCAGAGCGAGTACTGCCGGACCCGGCCGGACGGCAGCCGCACCTCCAGGTGGGCGCCGGGCGCCCAGGCCGGCAGCGGGGTGCCGTCGGCGGCGGCCAGCCGTACCTCCAGCACCTCGTCGGCGGCCCGGGTGACCGCCCCGACGACCAGCTCCCGGTCCCCGCCCGGGCGGGTGAGCGCCGGGGCACCTCCGGCCGCCGCGTCGGCGGCGCGGCGACCGGGGGTGAACACGGCCGGGATGGCGTCCCAGCCGGTCTGGTTCCCCTTGGTGGGGTAGCCGACGAGACCGTCTTCGACGACCCGGTAGTCCGGCAGCCGGGTCAGCACCTGGGTGATCATTTCGCGGAACATCAGCCGGGCCAGGTGGGCGCCGGCGCATCGGTGGCTGCCGATGCCGAAGCTGAGGTGCCGGGTGGCGTCGCGGTCCAGCCGGACCTGCTCCGGCTCGGGGAAGACCGCCGGGTCGTGGTTGGCGGCGACCCAGGGGATCAAGATCCGTTCGCCGGCGCTGACCGGGCAGCCGCCGACCTCGGCGTCGGCCCTGGCGGTACGGGCCATCGACTGGGACGGCGCGAAGACCCGCAGGAACTCCTCGGTGGCGCCGTCGAGCAGGTCGGGTGAGTCGATCAGCCGTTGCCGCTGCTCCGGGTTGCGACTCAGGTGCACCAGGGTGGAGCCGGTCAACGAGGTGGTGGTGTCCACCCCGCCGGCGATCAGTAAACCGATGACGGAGACCAGCTCGTCGACGCCGAACAGTTCGCCGTCGGGTCGGCGCTGGGCGACCAGGTAGCTGACCGCGTCGTCGGCCGGCTCGGCGCGCCGCGCGTGGATCAGCTCCCGGATCCGTTCGTCCATGTACGCCAGGCCCTGGCCGCCCCGGATGGCACGTTCGCTGCCGGGCAGGGCGGCGAAGATGTCGTGGATCGGCTTGGCCAGCTTGGGCCATTCCGCTTCGGGGAAGCCGAGCCAGTCCAGGGTGACGGCAGCCGGCAGCGGGTTGGTCAGGTCGCGGACGAAGTCGACCGAGCCTTCGGTGACGAAGTCGTCGATGATCCGGGTGGTGTGCCGGGCGATCATCGGGGCGAGTTTCGCGACCGCGTCCTGGGTGAGCAGCGGGTTGATCAGGTCGCGGTAGTCGCCGGCGGCCGGCGGGTCCAGCTCGATCGGGTACTGCTCCAGGCCGGGTCCGCGGGGGATGACGATGGCGGTGCCGTCGCCGCCGGCGGCGGCGCGGGCCGAGGAGAAGGTGTCGTCGTCGCGGGCGACGCGGACCACGTCGGCGTACCGGGTGGTGTAGACGAAGCCGCCGTGCGCGTCGGTCCGGCCGACCGGGCATTTGTCGCGGTACGCCCGGTAGTAGCCGACCGGGTCGGCGTTGCACTCGGCGGAGTGGTGGTCGAACGGTGCCGCGGACTGCGGGTCGGACGGACCCGCGATACGAGATTCAGTCATGGCGGGCGAGCTCCACATGTGCTGACTGCCGCGCGGTGTTTCCCAGCCGCGCCACTGGGTGTCTGGAGCCGAGGGTAATCCCACTCACATGGCGAGACAACGTTTCGCAGTGGGACACGGTCGGGTCAGAGCGTCAGGACGGCCTTGCCGACGGTGCCGGAGCGTACCGCCGCCACCGCCTCGTTGATCTGCTCGAACGGGTAGTAGCTGAGCAGCCGGTCCACCGGGAACCGGCCGGCGGTGTGCAGGTCCAGCAGCTTCGGCAGGAACACCTGGGGCAGGCTGTCGCCGCCGATGATCCCGGTGACGGTGCGCCCGTTGAGGATGCTGCGCCAGTCGAAGCTCATCTGTTCGCTGGGGCCGACCCCGACGACGCCGCACCGACCCAGCGGGCCGAGTGACTCGACCGCGGTCCGCAGCACCTCCTCGCGTCCGGTGGCGTCGATCGCGAAGTCGAAGCCGTACGGGGCGATCGCGGCGAGCAGTTCCTTCGCGTCCCCGGTGCGCGAGTCGACGCCGTGGGTGGCGCCGAGCAGGCGGGCGGTGTCCAGCTTGTCGGCGTTGACGTCGACCGCGGCGATCGTGGTGCAGCCGGCGATCCGGGCGGCCAGGATCGCCGCCACGCCGACCGAGCCGGCACCGAAGACGACGATCGACGACCCGACCGGTGGGCGGAGCACGTTGAGCACCGCGCCGGCTCCGGTGCCGAAGCCGCAGCCGAACGGCCCGACCAGCCGCAGGTCGATCTCCTTGCTGATCGGCACCACGGCGCGGGCCGGGGCGACCACGTGGCTGGCGAACGACGACTGGCCGAGAAAGTGTCCGTTGACCGGCTCGCCGTCGCGGGACAGCGCGCTGCTGCCGTCCGGGCGGCGGCCGGCGAAGTTGACCGCGTCGAAGCTGCGGCAGTACGCCGGGCTGCCGGTCAGACAGAGCGGGCAGTTGCCGCACGAGGTGAAGCTCATCGCCACGTGATCGCCGGCCGAGACCCCGGTGACCCGCTCGCCGACCTGCTCGACCACGCCGGCACCCTCGTGGCCGAGCACCGCCGGGGTGGGGAAGAAGTTGGCGAACTCCAGGTCGGTGCCGCAGATACCGACGCTGTGTACGCGTACCAGCACCTCGTCCGGGCCGGGTCCGGCCAGGTCGAGCTCCTGCAGGGTGAACGGTGCACCCGCGCTGTCCAGTACCGCCGCCGTGACCCGCACGCAAATCCTCCCGGTGTACTCACAAAGCGAGACTGCATCTTGACATGCGGAACATGGAGGGTCAAGGATTCCACCATGGCTGACCTGGACATTCCCGCTGCCCGCCAGCTGATCGACGGTGCCTGGGAGGCGGCCGCCGACGGTGGCGAACTTCCGGTGCTCGACCCGGCGACCCGGCGGAGCATCCAGCCGGTCGCCCGGGCCCGCGCCGTCGACGTGGACCGCGCGGTCGCCGCCGCCCGTCGGGCCGCCCCCGGCTGGGCCGCGACCTCGCCGAGCGAACGCGGCGCCGCGCTGCGCCGGTGGGCCGACCTGATCGCCGCCCACGTCGAGGAGCTTGCCGCCCATGAGGCCCGTGACGTGGGCAAACCCCGTTCCGGCGGGCGGCTCAACATCTACATCGCGCAGGGCATCGTCGACTACTTCGCCGGCGCGGCCGACAAGCTGACCGGGGTCACCCTGCCCACCCGTACCCCTGACTACTTCGGTTACACCCGCCCGGAGCCGTACGGCGTCTGCGCGGTGGTGATCCCGTGGAACGTGCCGGCCGTACTCACCGCGGCGAACGTCGCCCCGGCGCTGGCCGCCGGCAACACCGTGGTGCTCAAGCCGTCCGAGATCGCCCCGCTCGCTCCGTTCGCCCTGGCCGAGCTGGCCCGCCGGGCCGGCCTGCCGCCCGGGGTGCTCAACGTGGTGACCGGGCTCGGCCCGGAGGCCGGTGTGGCGCTGACCGGCCATCCGGACGTCGACCACATCAGCTTCGTCGGCTCGACCGTCACCGGCCGGGCGGTGATGCGCGCCGCCGCCGAGCACCTGGTCCCGGTGAAGCTCGAACTCGGTGGCAAGTCGCCGAACGTGGTCTTCGCCGACGCGGACCTGGACACCGCCGTCCCGGCGATCGTCGCCTCGATCACCGAGAACGCCGGCCAGAACTGCTACGCCGGGTCCCGGCTGGTGGTCGAGGAGTCGATCCGGGCGGAGGTGGTCGAGCGGGTGGCCGCCGCGATGGCCGAGGTCCGGGTCGGGTCGTGGGAGCAGGACCTGGACATGGGTCCGCTGGTCAGCCAGGCCCAGTACGATCGGGTCCGGGGGTTCCTGGCCGAGGCGCCGGGCGCCGGGGCGCGGCTGGTCACCGGCGGGGAGTCGGCCACGGCCGCGTTCGGCGACGGCTGGTACGTGGCCCCGACCGTGTTCGACGGCGTCGACGAGACGATGCGGCTGGCCCGCGAGGAGATCTTCGGCCCGGTCCTGGCCGTGCAGGGGTTCCGGACCACCGAGGAAGCGGTGTCGATCATGAACGGCACCGACTTCGGCCTGCTCACCTGCGTCTGGACCTCCGACGTGTCCCGGGCGTTGCGGGTGGCCGGCCAGGCCCGCAGCGGCCAGGTGGCGGTCAACCAGTTCCACGACGCCGGGGTGATCGGGTTCCCGTTCAACATGCAGAAAGAGAGCGGGTTCAGCCGGGGCGGCGGGTATGCGGCGCTGCGCGAGTACACCCAGGAGAAGGCCGTCGCGGTCCGGCTGCTCGATCGATCGCCGACGTGACCGGGGCGGCCGACCTTCCGGTGCCGGTCCGGCCCCGGCTGGCTGTGGCCGCCGAACCGACGCCGGCCCAGTTCGCCCAGTGGCTGACCGACCTCGCGTTCGGCGGTGCCGGCTGGCCGGTGCTGCTGACCCGGCTGGCCGAGGCCACCGGCCGTGGTTGCCGGCTGGTCGCCGAGACCGGGGAGCTGCTGGCCACCAGCCACGACCCCGGCGACGACACCAGCGCCAGCGCCGCCACCAGCGGCACGGCCAGTGGTGTCACGGCCGCCGCCAACTGCGGCAGCGCCGTCGCCGACCCGGGCGCGCTGCGCGGCGACCGGGTGCGGTGCGTCGACGGCTGGCTCGGCCGGTCGGTGCCGGTCGGATCCGGCAGCCGCCGGCTCGGTGTCCTGCTGCTGGCCGAGCCGGTCGGGACCGGCCAGCTCGACTACGCCCGGGCCGCGGTCACCGCGTTGCTCATCGAGGCGGTACGCCGGGAGCCGCCGCAGCCGCCACCACCGGTGGGCGCCGACGGGCTGCTACTGGCCCTGCGCGACGGCTCCGGTGACCGGTCCCCGGCCGGTCAGGCCGATCTGGTGCGCGCCGCGGCGGCGTACCGGTGGCGGCTGGACCAGCCGCATGCGGCGGTGGCACTCGGCTACACCGGCACCCAGCGCCGCCGGTGGGCATCCGCGTTGACCTGGCTGGACCGGCCGGTGCTGGCCGACGGCCGGCTGGGCTGGACCCTGCTGCAGGGTGACGCCGAGCGGGAGGTGGCCCGGCTGCGCGGCCGGTTGGAGCAGATCGTCGGTGCCGGCCAGGTCCGGGTGGCCGGCGGCCGGTCGGTGACCGGCCCGGCCGCGACCCCCGACTCGTTCCGGGACGCCCGGCTGCTGCTGCGGCTGCTGCTGCGCCGCAGCCCGGCGGCGGCGGAGTCGGCCGAGCTGCCGTTCGAGCGGGCGGGTCTGGCGCAACTGCTGCTGGCCGTGCCGCAGGAGCGGCTGCGCTGGTACGTGGACCGGCATCTGGGGCCGATCGCGCAGCGCGACGACCTGCTCCGCACCCTGGACCACTGGTTGGCGACCGGGGGGAGCAGGCAAGCTGTGAGTGAACAACTGCATCTGCACCGTAACTCCGTCGGATACCGGGTGGGTCTGATCAAGCGGCTGCTGGGGGTGGATCCGTTGCATCCGTCGACCGCCGCGGTGCTGCGTACCGCGCTGGTCGCGCGGGAGCTGCTGATCGTCGCCGCCGACGGCGGATAACCGCAGGTCGATGGCGACTTCCGCGCAGTTGCGCCGGCCTGGATCACGGGCACGTTACGTAGCTGAGCCAGTTTCGGTCGAGGCGTTGACAGGCCGGCGGAGCGCAGGCAAAGTACGTCGCTAAGCAGCACGAATCACAATGCAAGACGGCATATTGTTTGGTAGACCGGTGGAGGCAAGGGTGCGAGCGATGGTTCAGACCGACTTCGGTGGCCCCGAAGTCGTACGGCCGCGCGCCCTGCCGGACCCCGAGCCCGGCCCGGCCGACGTCGTCGTCGCCGTCACCGCCGCCGCGCTGAACCGTCTCGACCTGCTGCAGCTGCGCGGGCCCGGCCTGCTGCCCGGCTTCACGCTGCCGCACGTCGCCGGCATGGACGTCGCCGGACAGGTGGTCGCCACCGGCGCCGAGGTCGGCACGCTGCGCACCGGCGACCGGGTCGTGCTCGACCCCACCATCGGCTGCGGGCACTGCGCCGCCTGCGTCGGCGGCAACCCCGGCTACTGCGCCACGCTGCGCGTCGTCGGCGGCAACCGACCCGGCGGCTTCGCCGAGTACGTCGCCGTACCAGCCGCCGTCGCCCACCGGGTCCCCGACCACGTCGACCTCGCCGACGCCGCCGCACTGCCCACCGCCTGGAGCGTCGCCTGGCACGCCCTGCACCGGGTCGGCACCCTGCGCTCCGGCGAATCCGTGGTGATCCAGGCCGCCACCAGCGCGGTCAGCATCGCCGCCATCCAGCTCGCCCGCGCCAGCGGCGCCTGGGTGATCGCGGTGGCCCGCAGCGCAGCCAAACGGGCCGCCGCCGTCTCCCTCGGCGCCGACGTGGCGCTCGACCTGGACGACCGGACCGCCGCCGAGGTCCGGGAGCACACCGGCGGGCACGGCGCCGACCTGGTGCTGGACCACGTCGGTGCGGCCACCTGGGACAGCTCCCTGGCCAGCCTGCGCACCGGCGGCCGGCTGGTGCTGCTCGGCAACACCAGCGGCGACCAGGTCAGTCTGTCCCTGGCCCAGGTCTACCACCAGGGTCTGCGCCTGCTCGGCGCCGGCGCGTACGCCCCGGCCGACTTCGCCGCCATGCTCGACGTCTACTTCGCGGGCGGGCTGCGGGTGGTCCGGGGAGCCGAATATCCGCTCGCCGACCTGCCCGCGGCGTACGCCCGGCTGGAGTCCGGTGACCTCGTCGGCAAGATCCTGATCCGGCCATGACCACGCCCGCGGCCCTGACCGCCGACTCCGGACCCGGCACCGCCCGCGCCGACCTGCTGGTCGTCGACGCCGACATCGTCACCATGGCCCCCGGCCGGGAGGTGGTCACCGGCGGTGCGATCGCGGTGGTCGACGGCCGGATCGCCGACATCGGCCCGACCGGTGCGCTGCGGGTCGCGTACCCGCACACCCCGGAGCTCGACGCGGCCGGCTGCCTGGTGGTCCCCGGCCTGGTCAACGCCCACCAGCACACCACCGCCGACCCGCTGATCCGCAGCGGCATCCCCGACGACGTCCCCGCCCAGCAGGCGATCTTCGACTGGATCGTGCCGCTGCACGCCGCCGTCACCGGCGACGACGACGAACTCTCGGCCACCCTCACCGCCGTCGAGGCGCTCAGCTACGGCGTCACCACCCTGCTCGAACCGGGCACCGTGGCGCATCCGCTGCGGGTCGCCGCCGGGCTGCGCGCCGCCGGCATCCGGGGCCGGGTCGGCCGCTGGGGCTGGGACACCGCCGACGCCCCGTACTCGATGCCGGCCGCCGACACCCTCGACGCCCAGGCCGAGACGGTCACCGCGCTGGCCGGCGACCGGCTGGTCACCGGCTGGGTCACCCTGGTCGGCCACGATCTGGTCAGCGACGAGCTGTTCACCGGTGCCGCCGAGCTGGCCGAGCGACTCGACGTGCCGATGACCTGGCACCTGTCGCCGAGCGCCGAGGACCCGGCCGGGTACGCGGTCGCCGGCCGTCCCCGTCCGGTGCTGCACCTGCGTGACCTCGGCGTGCTCGGCCCCCGTCTGCTGCTCGGCCACGCCGTCTGGCTCGACGACGACGAGCTCGACGCGCTCGCCGGCAGCGGCACCGCCGTCGCCTCCTGCCCCGGTGCCTACCTGCGGCTCGGCCAGGGCTTCACCCGGGCGGGCCGGCACACCGAGCTGCGGCGGGCCGGCGGCCGGCTGGCGTTGGGCTGCGACTCGCACAACGCCGGCGACACCCCGGACGTGTGGCGGGCGGCCCGGCTCTTCGCCGGGCTGGACCGCGACCGCGGCGCGGCCGAGCCGCTGCCCGCCGACGAGATCTTCGCCCTGGCCACCGTCGACGGCGCCGAAGCCGTCGGGCTGGGGCGGTTGACCGGTTCGATCGAGGTCGGCAAGGCCGCCGATCTGGTCGTACTGGACACCCGCACCATCGCGTGGACCCCGCGCGGGGACCTGGCCACCCAGCTCGTCTGGGGCGCGGCCAGCCACACCGTGCGGGACGTACTGGTCGACGGCCGGCCGGTGGTCCGGGACCGACGGATCACCACCGTCGACGTCGACGCCCTGCGGGCCGAGGTCGCGTCGCGCGGCGCGGACCTGCTCCGCCGGGCCGGCATCGACATCCCCCATCGCTGGCCTGCCGTGCCGGCGACCGAGTACCGCGCGCACCGGACCGGACCGGCCGGCGCGACGCCCCCAAGGTGAAAGGAACAGCTGTGACAATAAGGATCGGAAAGGGTGCGGCGGCGCTGCTCGCCGGCGCCGTCAGCCTCGCCCTGGTCGGCTGCGCCGACAACGACGCCACCGCGCCGGACCCCGCCGGCTCCGAGGGCAGCGGCACCGTCATCGCCGGCCAGCCGGACGTCAACGGCGACGGCAAGGTGCTGATCGGGGTGCTCAGCCCCGGTGACATCAACGACAACGGCTACTACGAGAGCTTTGTCGCCGAAGCCGAGCGGTTCGCCAACGAGCAGGGATGGGAGGTCATCAAGCGGGGCTCGGTGCCGCCGACCGAGGCGCTCAGCTCGGCCCGGGCGCTGTGCCAGCAGGGCGTCGACATGGTGGCGCTGGGCGCCTCCGAGCTCAAGGACGCCATCCCCGCCTCCGAGGAGCCGGCCTGCGAGAACGTCGCCTGGTACGTGCCGTCGTCGGAGAACATCCCGCAGACCCCGGAGATCGTCATCTCCAGCGACGACCCGAACCAGAGCATGCTCGCCGCCGGGTACGCCACCGGTCTGCTGATGGAGGAGAACGGCGACACCAAGGCCGGCTTCGTCACCGGCATGGAGGTCGACTTCGCGATCAACGCCGCCCGGGCCTTCAAGGCCGGGATCCGGATGGTGGTCCCCGAGGCCGAGCTGGTGATCACCTACACCGGTGACTTCAACGACTCCGCAAAGGCCCGGGAGGCCGTGCAGGCGCAGATCGACCAGGGCGTCAGCGTGGTCTACCCGTACCTCGGTGGGGCCACCGACGCCGCAACCGAACTTGCCAACGAGGGCGGCGCGATCACCCTGACCCCGGGCACCGACCGGTGTGACTCGACCGAGCCGAAGTTCGACATCTCGGTCATCTTCGACCCGGGTGCCTACTTCGCCGCCGCGCTGACCCTGTTCGCCGAGGGCGAGCTGGAAATGGGCACCACCAAGGTGTGGCAGATCGGCATCGACCCGTACCCGGCGATCAAGATCTGCGACCCGACGGCGGAGCAGACCGAGCGGATGGAGGCCTTCGTCACCGACGTGGCCGAGGGCAACATCGACACCGCCGCCGAGGTGGAGCGGCTCGGCGGCTGACCCGCCACCGACCGCACATCGGAAACCACTTGCTGACCCGACTATCGAGGTGGAACGGACTGTGCACACCGACGACCACACGGCGCCGGCGCTCACCCTGCGCGGAGTGAGTAAGCGCTACGGTCCGGTCGTCGCCTGCGACGCCGTGGATCTCGCCGTACGACCCGGCGAGATCCACGGCCTCCTCGGCGAGAACGGGGCCGGCAAGTCGACCCTGATGAAGATCCTGCTCGGGCTGGTGCACCGGGACGCCGGCAGCATCCTGCGCGACGGCGAGCCGGTGGAGATCGACACCCCGCAGCGGGCGGCCGATCTGGGGCTGGGCATGGTGCACCAGCACTTCAGCCTGATCGACCCGCTCACCGTCTGGGAAAACGTGATCATGGGCGACAGCGGCCGGGTCGACAAGGGCGCGGCCTGCGCCCAGGTCGAGCAGGTCGCCCAGCGGTACGGCCTGCCGATCGACCCGATGGCCCGGGTGGACCGGCTCTCCGCCGGGGAACGGCAGCGGGTCGAGCTGATCAAGTGTCTGCGCCGCGACCCGTCGGTGCTGATCCTGGACGAACCGACATCGGTGCTCACCCAGGCCGAGTCGGCCGAGCTGTTCACCGTGCTGCGCCGGGTGGTGCAGGCGGAGAACCGGGCGGTCATCCTGATCAGCCACAAGCTGGCCGAGATCATCGCGGCCACCGACCAGGTCACCGTGCTGCGCCGAGGGGCGGTCGTCTTCCACGGGCCGACCGCGCAGACCACCCCGCAGCTGCTGGCCCGGCAGATGGTCGGCCGGGAGGTGTCGCTGCGCGCGGAGAGCGCCGCGCTGGGCATGCTGCCGGTCGAACGTTCCGGCGACCGGCCGGCAGGGGACCAGCCACTAGATGACCGGCCGGCCGGGGACCAGCCGGCGGGGCAACCCACCGACGGACCGGCCGAGCCGGCGACGGCCGGTTCCCCGCCGGTGCTGCGACTGCGCGACGTCACCGTGCTCCTCGGCGAGCTGCGGATCCTCGACGCCCTCAACCTCGACGTCGCACCGGGCGAGATCGTCGGCCTGTACGGCGTCGAAGGCAACGGCCAGGCCACCCTCGGCGATCTGCTCTCCGGGCTGGTGGTGCCCGACTCCGGCACGGTCGAGATCGGTGGCGAGCCGGTCGACCTCGAGCGGGCCGGCGCGCTGCACACCGCCGGACTCGGCATCGTGCCCGAGGACCGGCACCGCTCCGGCGTGGTGCTGGACATGACCATCGCCGAGAACCTGGTGATGAAGTCGCTGGCCGGGGTCTCCGGCACCGGCGGGGTACTCAGCCGGCGGCGGATCCAGCAGATCGCCCGGCAGCGGATGACCGAGTTCAACATCATCGCCCCGTCCCCGGACACCCCGGTACGCAGCCTCTCCGGCGGCAACCAGCAGCGGGTGGTGCTGGCCCGGGAGTTGTCCGCCCGACCCAAGGTGCTGATCGCCGCCCAGCCCACCCACGGGCTGGACGTCGGCGCGATCGAAGACATGTACGTGCGGCTGCGGCAGGCCGCCGCGGAAGGGGTGGCGGTTTTGCTGATCTCCACCGAACTCGAAGAGGTGATGGCCCTGTCCGACCGGGTGGCGGTGATCTCCTCGGGTCGGATCGTCGGGGTGCTCGACCCCGCCGAGGCCACCGCGGAACGCCTCGGGATGCTGGTCGGCGGGGTGAGCCACTGATGGCCACCCTGACCGGTCCGGACCCGGCCGGCCGGCGGCTGCTGGCCCGGCTCACCCCCGGCCCCGGCGGCTGGCAGGTCACCGCGGCGACGGTGGTCACGGTCGCCGTCGCCCTCGGCCTGTCCGCGTTGCTGATCGCGGTCACCGGCGGCTCGCCGAGCGCCTCAGTACAGGCGCTCTACCAGGGCAGCATGGCCAGTCCGCGAGCATGGAGCAACTCGCTGCTCTACGTCGCGCCGCTGCTGCTGGTCGCGGTCGGCGCCTGCGTCAGCGCCCGGTCCGGCTTCTTCAACATCGGCCAGGAGGGCCAGGTCCTGATCGGGGCGCTGGCCGGCGCCTGGGTCGGCCTGCGACTCGCCCTGCCCGGACCGCTGCTGCTGGTCGTCGTGCTGCTCGCCGCGCTGCTCGCGGCCGGCGGCTGGGCCGGGCTGAGCGCGTTGATGTACCGCTTCCGAGGGGTCAACGTGGTGGTCAGCACGCTGCTGATGACCTTCCTGGCCCAGCAGTTGGTGGCGTTCGCGGTCAACACCCCGTGGCTGCTGCAGGAGTCCCGGCTGGGCACCGGGGTGGTCTCGCCGCAGTCCAACCCGCTGCCGGAGAACGCCCGGCTCGCCTCCCTCGGCGAGTACCCGAACCTGCAGGTCAACGGGGGTTTGATCCTGGCCGTCCTGATCGCGGTGGCGATCAGCCTGGCGATGACCCGGACCCGGTGGGGGTTCCGGCTCAAGATGCTCGGCCTCAACCCGGTCACCGCCCAGCACGCCGGGGTCCGAGTCGGCGCCCTCGGCGGGATGGCCCTGGCCATCTCGGGAGCCTTCGCCGGGCTGGCCGGCGCGCTGCTGCTGACCAGCCCGATCGGCAGCCACCGACTGCAGCCGGGGATGTCGTTGAACCTGGGTTGGGACGGCCTGCTGGTCGCCCTGGTCGCCCGGAACAATCCGCTGCTGGCAGTCCCGGTGGCGGTGCTGTTCGGCGTGCTACGCGCCGGAGCCAGCTTCCTGGCCGCCACCGGAGTGCCGTCGTTCCTGGTCGACGTGGTCAAGGCACTGCTGGTGCTGGCGTTCGTGGCGCCGCCAGCGGTGATCGCCCTGCTGCGCCGGCGGCGGGCCGGCGGCCAACCGGCCGGCACCCCGCCGCCGACCGGTGGCCTGCCGACCCCGACCCCGTCGACGGGAGAGCCGGCGGTAACCGGCACCGAGGTACCGGCGATCGACGTCCCGGAGGCGACCGGTAGCGACAAGACCGGTAGCGACAAGACCGGTAACGGGCCGACCGGTAGCGAGAAGACCACCATGGAAGGCAGGCCGGCATGAGCGCCGCCGACAACATCGCCACCATTCTGTCCAGTGGGGCGCGGCTGACCATCCCGTTGGCCTTCGCCGCCTGCGGCGAGTACGTGGCGCAGCGCGCCGGCACGCTGAACATCTCGGTCGAGGGCATGATGCTCGGCGCGGCGTTCGGCTCGGTCGCGGTGGCCAGCGCCACTGGCAGCGCCACCATCGGGCTGGCCGCCGGCGCGCTCGTCGGCGTGCTGGTCGCCGTGCTGCACGCCAACCTGTCGCACCGGGCCCAGATCAACACGTTCGTCGTCGGTCTGGTGCTCAATGCGCTGGTGCTCGGCCTGACCAGCTACCTGATCACCATCAGCAGCTTCACCGGACACCAGGTGTGGCGGGTGGACATCCCGGTGCTGCGCGACATCCCGATCATCGGACCGATGCTGTTCGTGCAGCGCTGGCCGGCGTACCTGCTGCTGATCGCGATACCGCTGACCTGGTGGCTGGTGGAACGCAGCCGGTGGGGCCTGGAGCTACGGGCGGTCGGGGAGAACCCGCAGGCCGCCGACGTCAGCGGGATCCGGGTCAACCACCGGCGCCGGCAGGCGCTGCTGTTCTGCGGCCTGCTCGCCGGGCTCGGCGGCGCCTACCTGGCGGTCGGCGAGGTCGGCTCGTTCAACCAGAACATGACCGCCGGCCGTGGCTACCTGGTGATCGCCGCGGTGATCTTCGGTGCCTGGCGGCTCGGCCGGACCATGGTCGGCTGCGCGGTGTTCGGCCTCGCCGACGCGATGCGGCTGGCGCTGCCGGCGCTCGGGGTGACCATCAACTCGCAGCTGCTCATCGCCGCGCCGTACCTGTTGGCGCTGCTGGCCATGCTGGTCTTCGCCACCCAGCACCGGGAACCGAGAGCGCTGGCCAAACCGTTCCAGCGCGGCACCACCTAGTCGGCGACCTGACTACCGGCGACCCGGCGTCGCCGGCCCGGCTCAGCGCGTCGCTCCTCGCGTGACGTCTCCCAACGCGGTTCCGTCGCCCATCTGCTGACGGGTGATCACGCTGAACGAACCGTCGGTCTCCAGCACCACGGCGGCCACCTGGGCGATGTCGCCGACGCCCTGTGCCCGGACCGCCTGCCGGATCTCGTTGTCGGTGACCCGTTGGCGGCGCATCGACGCGGTGAGCAGTTCACCGTCGTGCAGCAGCAGCGTCGGAGTGGACTTCAGCGCGGACCGGAGCGGAGCCCACCGTACGGACAGCCAGGTCGCGGCGAACTGGAGAGCCACCAACAGGATCAACGCCGCTGCGCCTTCGGCGAACGAGACGTCGCCGGAGAGCAGGATGGTCGCCAGAGTGGAGCCGAGCGCGACCGTGACGACCAGGTCGAAGGCGTTCATCTTCGCCAGGGTCCGTTTGCCGGACGCCCTGAGTACGCCGACGAGAAGAACGTAGGTCAGGACACCGACAGCGGTGACTCGCCACAGCTCTTGCGGGTTGTCGAGTAACATCCTGCTCGGATACCCGCGACGGTTCCCGGCTATCCGGCGACCGGCTCACGAGCGGATGATTCGCCGCGACAGTGATCGGGTAGCGAGGTCGGTCATGGGACCTGAACGGACGAGGACGGCTCGGCTGTGCCCACCGTCACCGGGCCATCCGTCACGAGGCGACGGCGAGCGACGGTGACCGGGTCGACGTGGCCGCTGGCACCGAGCATCGCTGCGCTCGCGGTCGCCCTGCTCGTCATCGTCTTCGCCGGCAAGTCCCTGGCGGCGACCGCCGACACCCTCGCCGACCGGACCGGGATGGGCGAGGCCGTCGCCGGAGCGCTGCTGCTCGGCGCGGTCACCTCGCTACCCGGGATCGCCACCACCGCGATCGGCGCCTGGCAGGGCGACGCGCAGTTCGCCATCGCCAACCCGATCGGCGGCATCGCCGTACAGACGGTCTGGCTGGCCATCGCCGACCTGCTCTACCGGCGGTCGAACATCGAACACGCCGCCGCCTCGCTGGAGAACATCATGCAGGCGCTGGTGCTGGTGGCGCTGCTCTGCCTGCCGGTCGTCGCCTACGCCACGCCCGGCCTGACTCTCGGTTGGGTGCATCCGGCGAGCCTGCTGATCCCGGTTCTCTACCTGTACGGACTGCACCTGGTCCGCCGGCTGCGGCAGAACCCGATGTGGCGGGCCGAGCAGACTTCGGACACCCGGCAGGACGTCCCGGACGACCCCGACGGCGACGCCGACGGCGCGCCCAGCACCCGCCGGCTGTGGTGGCGGCTGGCCGCGCTCGCCGCCGTCGTCGGCGGCACCGGCTACCTCATCGGGCAGGGCGGCCTGGGGGTGATCGCGGCGACCGGACTGCCCAGCGGCTTCGTCGGGTTCACCGTCACCACCGCGATCACGTCGTTGCCGGAACTGGTCACCCTGATCGCGGCGGTCCGGATCGGAGCGTTGACCCTGGGGATCGGCAACATTCTCGGCGGCAACGCGTTCGACTCACTGATGATCTTCCTTGCCGACGCGGCGTACCGGCCGGGGTCGGTCTACACCGACGCGGCCTCCGCCGGTCTGCTGCTCGCCGGGTCGACCACGCTGCTCACCGTGACTCTCGCCGCCGGCCTGATCATGCGCGAACGCCGGGGCGTCGGCTTCGAGGGCGTCGCCATCCCGGTGGTCTACCTGGTCACGGTGGTGCTGCTGCTGGTCCGCGCCGCCTGACCGCTTGTCCCGGTGGGGGTCAGTCCCGGCGGCGCAACGCCGGGTCGGTGAGTGCCGGCGGCCGGTAGCCGGCGTCGGCCGGGTTGACATTGTGTCCGGGCGGCACCAGCTCGTCGATGCGGTCCAGCACCGCGGCGGGCAAGCCGGCCAGCTCCCCGGCGCCGAGCTGACTGCGCAACTGCGGCAGGGTGCGCGGGCCGATGATGGCGCTGGTCACCGCCGGGTGGCTCAGCACGAAACCGAGGGCCAGCTCGATCAGGCTCAGCCCGGCCTGGGCGGCCAGCTTCTCCAGCTCGCCGACGATGTCGAGTTTGTGCTGCCGGGCGGCGGCGTCACGGAAGTCGAAGTGGTCGGCGTTGCGTCCGGCCCGTGAGTCGGCGGGGACCTCGGCGGAGCGGTACTTGCCGGTCAGCCAGCCGCCGTTGAGCGGGCTGAAGGCGAGCACCCCGAGTCGGTGCCGCTGGCAGGTCGGCAGCACCCCGGCCTCCACCCCCCGCGCCATGATCGAGTACGGCAGCTGTTCGGTGGTGAACCGTTCCCGCTGCCGTCGCTGGGCGACCCACTGCGCCTCGACGATCTCCTCGGCGGGGAACGCCGAGGAGCCGACCATCAGCACCTTGCCCTCGCGGACCAGGTCGGACAGCGCACCGAGGGTTTCGTCGATGTCGGTGCCCGGGTCGGGCCGGTGCACCTGGTAGAGGTCGATCCGGTCGGTGCCGAGCCGGCGCAGGCTCGCTTCGACCGCCTGCCGGATCCAACGCCGTGAGTTGCCGCGCCGGTTGCGGTCGTCCCCCATCGGTTCGTGGAACTTGGTGGCCAGCACGACGTCATCGCGCCGTCCCTGCAGCGCCCGGCCGAGGATCCGCTCGGACTCGCCGTGCGCGTACACGTCGGCGGTGTCCACGACGTTGATTCCGGCGTCGAGCGCTTCCCCGACGATCCGCCGGCACTCCTGCTCGTCGGTGTTGCCCCAGGCGCCGAACATCATCGCGCCGAGGCAGAGCGTGCTCACCTCGACGCCGGTGCCGCCAAGTCTGCGGTACTGCATCAGAACCTCCCGCCGCCAGCCTGTCACCCGACCACCGACGGCGGCACCGTTGTCGCGGCTCGAAGGCCGATCGCCGGGTTTGTGTCCCCGGCACATGGATCCCGGCTAGCGTGCCGAATAGCCTGGTAGACGCGCTGCAACAGACATTTCGGCAACTGGAGGTTCCTGTGGCGACCGGCCTGACCCACGCCCGATGGACGCACGTGGCACTGCCCACCGGCGACCTCGACAAGGCCATCTCGTTCTACACCTCGCTCACCCCGCTGGTGGTGGTGGAGCGCTTCGCCGACGCCGACGGCGAGAGCGTCTGGCTCTCCAACGACAAGCAGGTCGAGACGCCGTTCGTGCTGGTGCTGGTCTCGTTCAACAAGGACAAGGGCGGCCAGTTGGGGCTGCTGCACCCGTTCGCGCACATCGGCATCGAGGTGCCGAACCGGTCCGACGTCGACGAGATCGCCGAACGGGCCCGGGAAATGGGCTGCCTGCACTGGGAGCCACGGCAGATGCCGCCGCCGGTCGGCTACATCTGCGCGTTGAAGGACCCGGACGGCAACGTCATCGAGATCTCCCACGACCAGCAGGTGTTCGACACCGTACGGCGGCTGTGGGGGAGCTGACCGGCGGACGCACCCGCGACGCGGTGCGGCGTTACCTGGCCGCGCTCAACGCCCGGGACGCCGACGCGGTCGCCGGCTGCGTCAGTCCCGGGTTCGTCAACGAGCACACCGCGGCGCTGGGGCGCACCGTCACCGGCCGGGCCGCGTACCGCGCCCGGCTGGACGGTTTTCTGGCCGAGTTCGCCGACCTGCACTACGAGGTCGAGGATCTGCTGGTCGACGGCGACCGGGCGGCGGTGGCGTACCGGATGTCGTTTCGGCTGGTGTCGGCCGGCCGCGCGCCGGTCCGCATCCGGGGCATGTTCCGCTTCGAGGTGGACGCCGACGGGCTGATCGCCCGCCGGGTCGACTACTGGGACAGCGCCGAGGTGCACCGGCAGATCGCCGCCGCTAGCTGATTCCTGCCGGCTGGCTGATTCCTATCGGCTGGCTGATCCCTATCGCCCGGCTGGTCCCGTCGGCCAGCTGGTGCTCGGTAGAGTGGCGCCGTGGTGGTCATGGGTCGGGCGGCGGGTGAGGCGAGCGAGGTGACCGGCGACGGGCCGGCCATCCAGACGGTGCAGCGCGCCGCGACGATCCTGCGGGCGTTCACCGTGGAACGGCCCCGGCTCACCCTGGCCGAGTTGACCGCCGACCTGGCGATCAGCCGGGCCACCGCACACCGGTACGCGCGGGCGCTGCGCGCCGCCAACCTGCTGCGGTTCGACGTCGCCACCGCCACCTACACACTGGGGCCGCAGATCCTGGCGATGGAGGCGGCGGCCCGCGCCGCGCTGCCGATCGTCACCGTCGCCGAGCCCTACCTCGACCGGCTGACCCGCGACACCAACCAGACCTCGGTACTGAGCATCTGGAACGGCGAGGCGCCGACGGTGGTCCGCTGCATGGACAACACCAGTGGGGACGTGCGGCTCAGCGTGCGTACCGGCTCGCCGTTGGAGCTGACCCGTTCGGCCCAGGGCCGGGTGTTCTGCGCGTACCTGCCGCCCGCCGAGAACCCGGTGGTGGCCCGGCAGCTGCGGCTGTCCGCCGCGCTGCGGGAGGTGGTCGCGCAGGTACGCCGCGACGGCGTCGCGGTCAACTCACCGGAGGATTTCGGGGTACGGGTGATCGCCGCCCCGGTGTTCGAACGTACCCAGGTGGTCGCCGCGCTCGCGGTGCTCGGCACCAGCGTGGCGCTGGCCGGTACGGCGCAGGCCGAGGCGGCGGATCAGCTGCGGCAGGTCGCGGGGGAGTTGTCCGAGACGTTGGGGGCGATCGCCGGTTAACGCCGGCTGGCCCGCCCGTTGCCACCCTGCTGGTGGCCGGTCCGCCCGTTGCCGTCCTGCTGGTGGCCGTTGCGCCCGGGATCGCCCGGCGGCTGGTGGCCGTTGCCGGCGACGCTGCCCAGTTCGGCGGTGACCACGGCGGCGGCGCGCTGCAGGGCGGCGGCAAGCGGACTGTCGGTGCCCTCCGGCACCGACGTGGTGGTGCCGACGATCGCCATGGCGGCGATCAGCGTCTGGCCCCGGAAGATCGGCGCGGCGATGCTGCGTACCCCGTTGACCGACGGCGTGTTGGCGGAGATGCCGGTGCGGCGGATCTTGTCGACCTCGTGGCGCAGCTCGGCCGAGGCCGCCAAATCGGCGGCCAGCCCGGGGACGTCCTCCGCCGGCAGGAACGCGCAGAACACCCGGCCCTGGGCGGACTCGGTGCGCGACAGTCGGGACCCGGTGCGGACGCTGACCCGGATCACCCGGTCGGTGTTGTCGTCGGCGCGTACCACCACCGCCGTGTCGCCGTCCCAGACGCTGAGCACCACGGTCTCGTCGACCTCGCGGACCAGCTGCTGCATGTGTGGCCCGGCGATGCTGATCACCGGCATGGCGGCGCGGGCGGCGGCGGACAGGGTGAGGATCTGCGGGCCGAGGGAGTAGAGGCCCTCGCGTTCGTCGTAGCGCAGCAGGTTGCTCTCCCGCAGCGCCTTGGTGTAGCGGTGCGCGGTGGCCTTGCTGGTGCCGAGGCTGGCGGTGAGCTCGTTGAGGCTCAGCCGGGGACGGGCTGCGGTGAACGCGTTGAGGATCACCGCGGCACGCTGCACGGTCTGGATCGCCGGGGTGCTCGGTTCGGCGAGCACCGGGGGGCTCACCTCGGCGGGAGAGCTGTCGTCCGCCATCTGGCTTCCTTATCTGGCTTCCTGGTCGGAAGCGGCGGGGCGTGCGCACCGGACGGGGGGGTAGGTGCGGGCGGCCGGAACGCGTACGGAAAGTGAGACAGCATCATGCCATACGGTACCCTGCGCTGTCGATGGTGCCGGTGTGCCGTACCGCGATGTCCGCATATATACCGGCGAACATCCGCAGATCGGCCAGCGCGTACCGGTCCCGTCGGGGATCAGCGGGATCGGCGCCGCGACCGGGCGGTCCCAGCCGTACCGTCGGCACGCCCCGACCGCGCAGCACCACTCCGTCGGTCGAACCGGTCCAGCCGAGGACCGGCGGTGGCTGTTCACCGTACGCCGCTGTCCATGCGTCGCACGCGTGCCGGGCGATCGGCGCGTCCGGTGCCGTCGCCGCGGCCGGGTGGACCAGTTGCCCGTCCACCGAGACCGGGCACCCGGCCAGCGGGGTGCCGGCGGTTGCGGCGGTGACGGCGGCGTGCACCTCGTCGCGGATCCGCGCCGGATCGTCACCGGGCACCGTCACCAGGTACAGGTGCAGGTCAAGCCGGCCCGGCAGCAGATCCGGCTTGGCCGGCTGGCCGGCGCATACCGCACCGATGCCGACCTCCGCGCCGACCGCAGCGGTCGGATCGGCCCGGGCGGCCAGGTGCCGCCGCCGGAAGGCCTCCAACGCCTCGATCACCACGCCGAGATGGGTGATCAGACCGCCGGGCGGCACCGCGTGCCCGCGGGCCAGCACCGGATGGAACTGGCCGGTCAGCCGTACCCGCAGGTAGAGGGCGCCCGGTTCGGCGGTCAGCACGCCCGGCGGACTGGTCTTGGCCAGCACCGCTGCGGCCGGTGGCGGGTACCGGTCCAGGTGCCGGGCCACACCGCCGGGCTGCTGCCGGGTCACGGCGCCGGCATCTGCGCGCGGTCGCGACCCACCGGCGGGAGGCGCTGGCGTCTGCGACAGGTGGTACCGGTGGGTCCCGGCGGCGGCCAGCAGCAGGGTCAGCCGGTGCGGCCGGTCGGCCGCCCGTAGCGCCTCGGCGGCGGCGACGAAACCGACCAGCGCGGTCGCGGCGGCGGCCCGGGCGACCCCGAGGCCGAAGCCGTCTACCAGGGCATCGCCGTCCGGTCCGACCGACCGGCGCAGCCCACCCGCCGGACCGGACGAGCCGGTCACCGGCTCGTCGAAGTCCGGGTCACCGGTGAGGGAGGTGTCGAGGTGGGAGCAGATCAGCAGCTCCGGCGCGTCGCCGTGGCCGGCGCTGACCACGAGGTTGGCGCTGCGCGGCAGC
>Ga0207773_100156_pt1 | contig 55731 bp, 43 predicted proteins | sample TtaePargueraPR_2_FD_187281 | JGI IMG/M metagenome (GOLD analysis project Ga0207773, IMG submission 187281) | Aerobic enrichment media microbial communities from Bioluminiscent Bay, La Parguera, Puerto Rico - Tt and M1 (3) (SPAdes) | ecosystem: Environmental > Aquatic > Marine > Unclassified ...
CAGGTGGGTGGGCACCACCCACCTGCCTCCCGGCGAGGGCGGGGTAAGCCTTAGCGGCTAGGGGCGGAGCCCCTATTGAGCGGGTTTCAGACCCACAGATTCCGCTGAGGACCCTAACAGGAAAGGTATGGGGCAGGCGCAGTTCGAGCTACCGCTCCGCGATAACTCCGGCCACATCCACCATCCGATTCGCAAACCCCCACTCGTTATCAAACCAGATCAGCACCTTCACCAGATGCCCTCCGGCCACGCGAGTCTGGCTGGCATCGACAACGCCGGAGCGAGGATCATGATTGAAATCGCAGGAGGCGAGGGGCTCTTCTGTGTAGCCGAGCACACCGGCGAACTGGTTTTGCGCGGCGGATCTCAGCAGGGCATTGACCTCGGACTGGGTGACGGACTTTCTCAGTTGTACCGACAGGTCGATGGCGGAGACATTGACGGTGGGTACGCGCATGGCCTGGGCTTCGAACTTGCCCGCAAGCTCGGGCAGGATGCGCTCTATACCACGGGCCAGGCCAGTATCGACGGGAATGATGGAAGTCACCGCGGAGCGGGTTTTTCTCAGGTCGGTATGGTGGTAGGCATCGCTCACCGGCTGGTCGTTCATCGCCGAGTGGATGGTGGTGATCACGCCGGCTTCGATACCAAAAGCTTTGTCGAGTGCGGCGATTACCGGCACGCTGCAGTTGGTAGTGCAGGAAGCGGCGGAGAGGATTTTTTCCTCGCCGGTGAGGGTATGGTCGTTGACGCCGTAGACGATGGTGGCGTCCACGTCGCGGCTGGCGGGTTGGGAGAAGAGTACTTTTTTTGCGCCGGCCTGCAGGTGCAGTTCGGCGCGCTCGCGCTCGCTGAAGCTGCCGGTGCATTCTAGCACTATGTCGACGTTTTGCTTTGACCAGTCCAGGTCTTCCAGGCGTTCGCAGTGGGTGACGGCGATGTGGTCGCCGTTGACGATGAGTGTTTCCCGTTCGTTTGGGGCGCCCCCTCCCCCGCAAGCGGGGGAGGGGAGAATGGAGGCGGCGCCATCGCCGCCAGCGGGGGAAGGGAGAACAGCAACGTCACCACGGAAACGGCCGTGCACGGAGTCGTATTTGGTCAGGTGGGCGATGGTGGCGCAGTCGGCCAGTTCGTTGATGGCGACGATCTGCAGCTTGTCGCGGGCACCGGATTCGTAGAGGGCGCGCAGTACCGAGCGGCCTATGCGGCCGTAGCCGTTGATGGCGAGTCTTGTCGGCATATTGGCCTGTCATCAAAAGCTAGGGCTTTCTGTGGGAGCGCCGGGGTATGGGCGGGCCTTCGGCCCGCGTGCCGAGCTGGAGCTCGGCGTTCCCAGGGGCGCCCCTACAGGGTTGGTGCGCTGAATTACTTCAACAGTTTTTCCACTGCGGCAATCACATTCTCAGCGGTAAAGCCGAAATACTTCATCAGCTCACCGCCCGGAGCGGATTCGCCGAAGCTGCTCATGCCGACGATGGCGCCGTCGAGGCCGACGAATTTGTGCCAGTAATCTTCGTGGCCGGCCTCCACGGCGACGCGGGCGCGCACGTTCGATGGCAGCACCGATTCGCGGTAGGACTCGTCCTGGGCCATAAAGGCTTCCGCGCAGGGCATGGAGACCACGCGGATCTTCTTGCCGGACAGTTGCTCTTTCGCCGCCACCGCCAGTTCCACTTCGGAGCCGGTGGCGATGATGATGGCTTCCGGCGCACCCTCGCAGTCGGCCAGCACATAGCCGCCCTTTTCGATCGCCTTTACCTGGGCGCCGTCGCGCTTCTGCGGCCCCAGGCCCTGGCGGCTGAAGATCAGGGCGCTGGGGCCATCCTTGCGGGTGACGGCCATTTTCCAGCTGACCGCGGATTCGGTGGCGTCGCAGGGGCGCCAGGTATGCAGGTTCGGGGTGGCGCGCAGGGCGGTGAGCTGTTCCACCGGCTGGTGGGTGGGGCCGTCCTCGCCGAGGCCGATGGAGTCGTGGGTGTAGACGAAAATCACCCGCTGCTTCATCAGCGCGGCCATGCGCACGGCGTTGCGGGCGTATTCCATAAACATCAGGAAGGTGGCACCGTAGGGCACGAAGCCGCCGTGCAGGGCGATGCCGTTCATGATGGCGCTCATGCCGAATTCGCGCACGCCGTAGTAGACGTAGTTGCCGGCCGCGTCGTCGGCGCTCACGCCCTTGGACTCGGACCAGATGGTGAGGTTGGAGCCGGCCAGGTCGGCGGAACCGCCGAGGAATTCCGGCAGCAGCGGGCCGTAGGCGTTGAGGGCATTCTGGCTGGCCTTGCGGGAGGCGATCTTCTCGGCCTTTTCCTGGCACTCCTTGATGTACTCGTCGGCCTTCACCAGGAAATCCGCCGGCAGCTCGCCGCTGACACGGCGCTCGAACTCCGCCGCCAGTTCCGGGAACTCCTCCTGGTAGTCCGCGAAGATATCCTTCCATTCCTCTTCCTGGGCCTCGCCCTTGCCGCGGGCGCTCCAGCCTTCGTAGATGGCCTCGGGGATCTCAAAGGGGGCATGGTTCCAGTTGATGGTCTCACGCACCAGGGCGATTTCGTCGTCGCCCAAGGGGGCGCCGTGGCATTCCTCGCGGCCCTGCTTGTTGGGGGAGCCGAAGCCGATCACGGTTTTGCAGCAGATGAGGGTGGGCCTGCCGGTCTCGGCGCGAGCGGCTTCGATGGCGGCCTTGATGGCCGCGGGGTCGTGGCCGTCCACGCCCGGGATCACGTGCCAGCCGTAGGCCTCGAAGCGCTTGGGCGTGTCGTCGGTAAACCAGCCCTGCACCTCGCCGTCGATAGAGATGCCGTTGTCGTCGTAGAAGGCGACCAGTTTGCCCAGGCCCAGGGTACCGGCCAGGGAGCAGGCCTCGTGGGAGATACCCTCCATCAGGCAGCCGTCGCCCAGGAACACGTAGGTGTGGTGGTCGACCAGTTCATAGCCGGGGCGGTTGAACTGGGCTGCCAGCACTTTTTCCGCCAGCGCCATGCCCACGGCGTTGGTAACACCCTGGCCCAGGGGGCCGGTGGTGGTCTCCACGCCCGGCGCGTAGCCGTACTCCGGGTGGCCCGGGGTCTTGGAGTGCAGCTGGCGGAAGTTCTTCAACTCGTCCATCGGCAGCTCGTAGCCGGACAGGTGCAGCAGGGAGTAGAGCAGCATGGAGCCGTGGCCGTTGGACAGCACGAAGCGGTCGCGGTCGGCCCAGTGGGGGTTGGCCGGGTTGTGCTTCAGGTAGTCGTTCCACAGGACTTCGGCGATATCCGCCATCCCCATGGGCGCCCCCGGGTGGCCGCTGTTGGCTTTCTGGACGGCATCCATGGACAGGGCGCGAACGGCATTGGCCAGTTCGGTGCGGGACGGGTTGCTGGAAGGCATAGGACTCAACTCTCTGAAAGCGACTCTAGTTTGGGAGCCGGGCTGCTCCTGAAGATAGGCCACGGCGGCGAAATTGCAGCGCCGCCGCCCCGGCAGCCGCGCCAAAAAAGGAGGCGTATTCTCCCGCAATCGCCCGCCGGGCGCAAAGGCCGGACGGCCCAAATGCACAGACGGGCAACATCACTCCGCGAAACAGCGGTCAGTCGTGCTAATCTGCATCAAAAAATCTTTATACAGCTACATCAAAAAACTTTGATATAGAGAGTGGGCGCTGCTAGACTCCCCGTCATGCTTCAATCCCAGCCGACTCCAGATGACGCCGACTTTCCCGGCGGCGACATAGCGCAGCTGGCCGCGCGCCTGAAGGCCGCCGGCGATCCGCTGCGCCTGGAGATACTGCGCCTGCTGAGCCAGGACTCCTACAGCGTGCTGGAATTGTGCCGCCTCTTCGACCTGCGCCAGCCGGCGCTGAGCCACCACTTGAAGGTGCTGACCCAGGCGGACCTGGTCACCCGGCGCCGGGAGGGCAACAACCTCTTCTACCGCCGCAGCGGCGATGGGTTGCAGTCCCTGTTTGCCGGCCTGGACCGGCTGCCGCTGCGCCCCGAGCTGGCCGAAGCGGTGGAACAGGTGGCGCGGGAGCGCGCCGAGGCGTCGCGGCGCTTCTTCGCCGACTACGGCAACCGCTTCCGCGAGCAGCGGGAGCTGATCGCCGGCTACGAGGTCTACGGCCCGCAGGTGGCGCAGCTGCTGAAACCCGGTGCTGCGTCGCTGGAAGTGGGCCCCGGCGAGGGGGAGTTCCTGGAGGAACTGGCGAATCGCTTCGAGCAGGTCACGGCGCTGGATCTTTCCGGCACCATGCTCGAGCGGGCGCGGCAGTTCGCCGGCGAGCGGCAGCTGCAGAATATCGAATTCGTCTGCGGCGATACCCGCGAGGCGGCGGCGCGCCCGCAGAGTGCGGACAGCATCGTGGTCAATATGGTGCTGCACCACACCCCGGAACCGGCACAGATTCTTCACGACCTGCAGGCGGCGCTGAAGCCCGGCGGCCAGCTTTTGGTGGCGGAACTGCAGGACCACCGCCAGGACTGGGCCCGCGAAGCCTGCGGCGATTTGTGGCTGGGATTCGCCCCGGAGCAGTTGACGGGCTGGGCGGAAGATGCCGGGCTGCGGAACGGGCGCAGCGTTTACAGCGCGCTGCGCAACGGATTCCAGATTCAGATTCGGGAATTTATTAAGCCTTAACCGCGTATCCATTTGATGGGCACGTCGCTTCGCTCCTTTGCCCATCCTACAGAACCGAGATTTTTTATTTTTGCCGCAGGCAAAAACAAGGAGACCTTCACATGAGTGAATACAGACTGTTTACCTCGGAGTCCGTCTCCGAAGGACACCCGGACAAGATCGCCGACCAGATTTCCGACGCGGTACTGGATGCGCTGCTGGCGCGGGACAAACAGGCGCGGGTGGCCTGCGAGACCCTGGTGAAGACCGGCATCGCCGTGATCGCCGGCGAGATCTCCACCACCGCCTGGGTGGACCTGGAGGACCTGGTGCGCAAGGTCATTACCGACATCGGCTACACCTCTTCCGACGTCGGCTACGACGGCGAGACCTGTGGCGTGATCAACGTGATCGGCAAGCAGTCCGTGGATATCGCCCAGGGCGTCGACCGCGCCAAGCCGGAAGACCAGGGCGCCGGCGACCAGGGCCTGATGTTCGGCTACGCCACCGACGAGACCCCCACCTTCATGCCAGCACCGGTCTACTACGCCCACCGCCTGGTGGAGCGCCAGGCGGAAGTGCGCAAGTCCGGCCTGCTGCCCTGGCTGCGCCCGGACGCCAAGAGCCAAGTGACCTTCCGCTACGACGAAGACGGCAAGCCCTGCGCCATCGACGCGGTGGTGCTGTCCACCCAGCACAACCCGGACGTCAGCGAGGAAGACCTGCGCGAGGCGGTGCTGGAGCTGATCGTCCATCACGTGCTGCCGGCGGAGTGGCTGCACGCGGACACCAAGTACCATATCAACCCCACCGGCAAGTTCGTGATCGGCGGACCGGTGGGCGACTGCGGCCTCACCGGGCGCAAGATCATCGTCGACACCTACGGCGGCTCCGCCCGCCACGGCGGCGGCGCCTTCTCCGGCAAGGACCCGTCCAAGGTCGACCGCTCTGCCGCCTACGCCGGCCGCTACGTGGCCAAGAACATCGTCGCCGCCGGCCTGGCCAAGCGCTGCGAGATCCAGGTGTCCTACGCCATCGGCGTGGCCGAGCCCACCTCGGTCTCCATCAACACCTTCGGCACCGGCGCGGTGAGTGAAGACAAACTGATCGAACTGGTGCGGGAGAATTTCGACCTGCGCCCCTACGCGATTTCCAAGGCGCTGGACCTGCTGCACCCGATGTACCAGCTCACCGCCGCCTACGGCCACTTCGGCCGCGAGCCCTTCCAGCACACCTACCACTGGGTGGACGGCAACGGCGAGGAGCGCAGTGAGACCTTTACCGCCTTCCCCTGGGAGAAGACCGACAAGGCGGAGACGTTGCGGGAGCAGGCGGGTATTTAGCCGCAGGGCGATTTGGTGGAATTCGCTTCGCTCATTCCACCCTACGCAGCCGCAAAAAAAACGAATCGTAGGGTGGGATGAGCGTAGCGAATCCCACCAAACAAACGAGTTAATTGGAAAAAAACCATGAACCAGATGAGCACCGAATTCAAAGACTTCAAAGTCGCCGACATCAGCCTGGCGGACTGGGGCCGCCGCGAGATCGAAATCGCCGAGGGCGAAATGCCGGCGCTGATGACCCTGCGCGAGAAATACCGGGCCGAGCAACCGCTGGCCGGCGCGCGCATCATGGGCTGCATCCATATGACCATCCAGACCGCGGTGCTGATCGAGACCCTGGTCGCGCTGGGCGCCGAGGTGCGCTGGTCCTCCTGCAACATCTTCTCCACCCAGGACCACGCCGCCGCGGCCATCGCCGCCAGCGGCATCCCGGTATTTGCATGGAAGGGTGAGACCGAGGAGGAGTACGAGTGGTGCCTGGAGCGCACCGTGGGCGCGGACGTGGCCGGCTGGCAGCCGAACATGATTCTCGATGACGGCGGCGACCTCACCGCACTGCTGCACCAAAAGTACCCGGCAATCCTCGACCAGTGCCACGGCATCAGCGAGGAGACCACCACCGGCGTACACCGCCTGCAGGAAATGCTGCGCGAGGGCACGCTGAAAGTACCGGCGATCAACGTCAACGACGCCGTCACCAAGAGCAAGAACGACAACAAATACGGCTGCCGCCACAGCCTCAACGACGCCATCAAGCGCGCCACCGACCACCTGCTGGCCGGCAAGAAGGCGCTGGTGATCGGCTACGGCGACGTGGGCAAGGGCTCCGCCGCCTCCCTGCGCCAGGAGGGCATGATCGTCAAGGTGTCCGAAGTGGACCCCATCTGCGCGATGCAGGCCTGCATGGACGGGTTCGAGTTGGTATCTCCGTATAAGGACGGCGCCAACACCGGCACCGCCGACGGCATCAATAAAGAACTGCTGGCCAACACCGACCTGATCGTCACCACCACCGGCAACACCAACGTCTGCGACGCGCATATGCTGGGCGCGCTGAAGAGCGGCGCGGTGGTGTGCAATATCGGCCACTTCGACAACGAAATCGACACCGCCTTTATGCGCAAGCACTGGGAATGGCAGGAAGTGAAGCCGCAGGTGCACAAGATCGTGCGCAACGCGGAAAACAACGATCACCTGCTGCTGCTGTCCGAGGGCCGCCTGGTGAACCTGGGCAACGCCACCGGCCACCCCAGCCGCATCATGGACGGCTCCTTCGCCAACCAGGTGCTGGCGCAGATCCACCTGTTCCGGGAGAAGTTCGCCGACCTGCCCGCGGACCACAAGGTCTCCGCCCTCTATGTGAAGGTACTGCCGAAACAGCTGGACGAGGAAGTGGCGCGCTACATGGTGCAGGGCTTCGGCGGCGTGATCACGCGCATGACCGAAGCGCAGGCCAAATATATCGGCGTGTCCGTGGACGGCCCTTACAAGCCCGAGAGTTACAAATATTGATGAATTGGTGGTTGCGCCACTGAACACTGACCCATTGTAGGAGCGGCCCATGGCCGCGATCCGAGGCCGATCGCGGCCATGGACCGCCCCTACAGGGATAGGAAAACAGCCTATGAGAATCAGCTTCGAATTCTTCCCGCCCAAGACCCCCGAGGGCCAGGAGAAACTCTACAAGACCCGCGAGGCCCTGCAGGCATTCAATCCGGAATTCTTCTCCGTCACCTACGGCGCCGGCGGCACCACCCGCGAAACCACCGCGAATATCGTCACCGGCCTGCGCCGCGACGGCATCTCCATAGCCCCGCACCTGTCCTTCGGCGGCGACAACGAGGAGACGGTCCTCGGCCTGCTGAACCGTTACAAAGACGCGGGCGTCGACCGCATCGTCGCCCTGCGCGGTGATATGCCGTCCGGTATGGGCGCGGTGGCGCAGCTGGTGTATGCGAACGAACTGGTCGCCTTTATCCGCCGCCACACCGGCGATCACTTCCACTTGGAAGTCGCGGCCTACCCGGAAATCCACCCGGAGTCCGAGAGCTACGACGACGACATCCGCTACCTGAAGGGCAAGTTCGAAGCCGGCGCCAACAGTGCGCTGACCCAGTACTTCTATAACCCGGATGCCTACTTCTACTTTATCGACCAGTGCGAAAAGGCCGGTATAGACGCCCCCATCTACCCGGGCATCATGCCGATCACCAACTACACCAACCTGGCGCGCTTCTCCCGCAACTGCGGCGCGGAAATTCCGCGCTGGCTACGCCAGCGGATGGAGAGCTACAGCGATCCGGAGGATATTAAGAAGCTGGGACTGGAAGTGGTAACGGATCTGTGTGAGACACTGCTGGAAGGGGGTGCGCCGGGGCTGCATTTCTACACGATGAATCAGGTGGAACCCAATACCACCATACTCAGAAATCTCGGTTTCGATCAATAATATCTGAAGCGAAAAAAGAAACCCGGCAATGCCGGGCTTCTTTTTTCTAATTGCTAGTTAAATCTACAGAGAGTAGTTGACTCCCAGGTAGAAGCTGCGACCCAGGGTATTGTAGATACCGGAATCGCCACCGGTTCCGGAGAGCCCAACGGGCGGCTCTACGTCGTCGATGTTGTTGATACCGCCGTAGACCTCGAACTCCGAAAATGTATAGCGACCCTGCAGATCGTGATAGCGAATGCTGGGTGCCTTGTAGGGGTCCTGCAGATCCTTGCGCTCGTCCGCTTCAATCAACAGCATGTCATCGATGTAGCGGCTGCGCCAGTTGATCTGTAAACCACCGCGGCTGTAAGTCACGTTGGTGGTGTAGCTACGAATCGGGTCACCCAGCTCACCGCGCTCCTCATCGGGATCATCCGGGTTATCCTGGAACGGGTAGTCGTTGCGCTCCAGCAACTCGGTGCCAAGCAGACTGAACTTCAGCGCCCCCCAATCCGACTCTGTAGTCATGAGATCGGCCAGATCGAAGCTGTAATCCACCTGATAGTCGATACCGCGAGCAGTCAGGCTGGCGATATTGAGCAGCGGGGAAGTCAGGGAAATGACCTCACCAGTGGAATCCCGGGGAACCAGTGGGCAATAAATATTATTGATGCTGGCGCTGTCGACGCAACGCTCCAGGATTTCCTGGGCGCGAATGCCGTCAATCGCATCGGTAATCTCCATATCCCAGTAGTCCACGCTGATCGCGAGCCCCGGTACAAAACGCGGGGTAATGGCCAGGCCGTAGGTGATAGTCTCCGCAGTCTCCTCCTTCAGCTCGGGATTTCCGCCACTGAGCCCGTTGATGCGGGAGGAGTCCTTTACAGAATTGAAGTCCGCGGGTACACCCAGCTCTGCACAGCGTGCCGCCCTCTGGGCGGGATCAGGTGCGTCGTCGATCTTGTCGAAACTACAGGGATCATCCCAATCGAAGAAGTTCTCGCCCAGCGGGGCGAACAACTCGTCGACATTTGGGGCGCGCACCGCCTCGGAACTGGTCGCTCGGACACGAACATCCTCAATTACTGCCCAGTCGAGAGACGCACCCCAGGTGGACGTAGCGCCGATGGTACTGTAGTCCGAGAAGCGTGCGGAGGCACCCAGCGTCAGGCTCTCTATCGCCGGCAAGTCCTCTACCAGGGGTGCAGAGAGCTCAAAGAAAGCCTCGGTCACATCGTACTCACCAGACGTAGGGGCGAGAGCGTTCATAAAGGTCTCGCCGTCCTTGATGGCCTGATCGTAGTCAACCTCGGAAGTCTCCTCGCGATACTCAACACCGATTGCGGTGGCCAGAGCACCCGCAGGCAACTCAAACAGATCACCGGTGACATTGGCGGAGAAAACAGTCTGGGTCATCTTCTCGGTGGAGCCGGTATCCTGCAACATAAAGTAATCAATGGCCTCCTGGCTGTTGAGGCCGAAACCGAACAGGTTGATCGGCTGGCAGCCGTTGGCGCGCGCCGTTTCACTGCGGCAGACGATTTCGCCACTGTCCGGGTCCACCACTGCATCTATTGCCTCAAAAAAGCGCGCGTTGTGACGGTTGTTCGTGTAGTCCACTTCTGCGTCGTACTGGCCGTAGACCGCGGACACTTCGTAGCTCCAGCTACCGACCAGATCGCCCTCCACACCAAGCACGTAGCGCTGTACTTCACGCTTGGCGTCGTCACCGCGCATTCCCAAGTCCGAGTGGAAACGGTGGTACCAGAAGCTGTCCATACCCGCAGCATCCAGCTCCTGTTTCAATTCCGCCGGCACAAACGCATTGTCTGCGGAAAGAACCAAGTCACCAAAGTAGTCGAAAGAAGGCTGGCCATAGCTCTCTGCGTTGTTGACGCTGTACTTGGCCTCGGCAAACAGACGAGCACTGTCATTCAGGTCATAGTGGGCCTTGGCGAAATAGTTCTGAGAGTCCAGCTCCGGGTACAGCTGCGTGGAGCGGATAAAATTCAGGCCGTCACCGCCAATGGATGTCGTTTCCCCCGGAGGGTATTCACCCGGATTAAAGGCAACGAACTGACCGTCGTCGGTAAATGTGTAGGGGCCTGAAACCAGGCTGCCCAATAGCGGAGCGTCCGCTTCCGAGTAACCAAAGATGGTAGCCAGGGGATGCGGTCCCCAGATGACACCGTTTTCACTCAGCAGGTTATTGGTGGTATTGAATACCAGCACCTCATCCGGAATGCCGTTATCGCCGGCGCCTTCCGGGTTATTCTGATAGCCGGGCCGGGCGGCAATCCAGGGCCTATCCTTGCCAAACACTTGCGCAGTCTGGGAGTGCTGGACACTCACCGCCACGTTGCCGCGACCATCGGCAAAGTTGCTGCCCCAGGTCACGCTGAATTCCGTGGCCTCACCGCCACTCAGTTCAGGCTGCATATGGTGCAGATTGACCTTGAGGCCCTCGAAATCGTCGCGGGTGACAAAGTTCACCACGCCGGTAACCGCATCGGCACCGTAGATGGCAGACTGGCCGCCAGTCACCGTATCCACGCGCAGTAGCAGGTCTTCGGGAATAGTATTCACATCCACCGCAGAGGTACCAATGGAAGAGCCAATATGGCGGCGACCATCCTGCAGTACCAGGGTGCGTTCAGTGCCCATACCGCGGAGGTCCAGCAAATTCAGGCCCGTGGTGCCGATGAACCGTCCGGCGTTGTTGTTAGAATAAGTAGAACGCAGTGCTGGCAGCTCGTTCAGATAGTCCCCGAGGCTGATATTGCCGCTTAACTCTATATCTTCGGCGCTTACCGAGGTGATGGGACTGGCGGTTTCCAGATTCTCGCGCTTGATGCGCGAACCGGTAACAATAACCTCTTCCAGCAATTCGGCATCGTTAACTTCGGGATCCGTGCTTCCTTCACCTCCCTGCGCAAACGCAGTTGAAGCACTTGCAGTTGCGAAGACAATCGCAGCACTCAGAAAGTTCTTTTTAAACTTAAGCTCCATGTAACCCTCCAAGGAGTATTATTTTTACTTGCAATGAAAATCGTCCTACAGGCTTACTTTTACTTATCGGGCACTGCTCTGTAGAACGTTTTATCATAACGAGAACAAAACATCCGCTCGAGCATTTGCGGGCAGATTGAAAAAAATGAAAATTCTATCCCCTTAAGGATGAATATGGTGCCAAAATGATTACATCCGTAACAAAACGTTGAGCTACTTATACCTGATTGGTTGCCCCCGAATCTAAGTGAGGGGTTTTAGAGAGGAATTTCTGGAAAGTTATTTTGATCGAAAAACAACCAAAACATAGAAGACTTTCAACCTGTTATCTCACCTGGTAAGCCGACCAACAGGGGAAGTCGCACTGCCAATTTCACCCTATTTCAAAGCCAGCAATCGATTGCGTAAAAACCGTATTTCCGGCTCCTGCCGCGCCAGTTCCATCGCCTTTTCGTAGGCCACTCTCGCCTCGTCCGCTCTCCCCAGCCGCCGGTAGAAATCCGCCCGCGCCGCATGGGCCAAGTGGTAGTCGGCCAGTTCACCGCCCACAAGAATCTCCTCCACCAGTTCCAAACCGGCTTCAGCCCCATCGCACATGGCCACGGCCACAGCGCGGTTCAGGGCCACCACCGGGGAGGGCGACAGGCGCAGCAGTATGTCATAGAGGCCGACGATTTCCCGCCAGTCGGTTTCCCCGGCGCTGGGAGCCTCGGCATGTACTGCAGCAATGGCCGCCTGCAGGGAGTAGGGGCCAAAGCGCTGCGACCTGAGGGCCCGCTGCACCAGCTCCACGCCCTCGGCGATCATTTCCCTGTCCCACAGGCTGCGGTCCTGGTCTTCCAGCAGCACCAGTTCGCCGGCACTGTCTGTGCGCGTGTGGTGGCGGGACTCGTTCAGCAGCATCAGGGCCAGCAGGCCCTGTACTTCCGGGTCCGGCAGTAGTTGGCTGAGGAGGCGGCCGAGGCGGATGGCCTCGCCGCTCAGGTCGGCGCGGGTGAGTGCCTCGCCGGCGGAGGCGGAGTAGCCCTCGTTGAACACCAGATAGATCACCCGCAGCACGCCGTCGAGGCGTTCCGGCAGGTCCCGGCGGCCGGGCACCTGGTAGGGGATGCCGGCGCTGCGGATTTTGTTTTTGGCGCGCACTATGCGCTGGGCCAGGGTGGCAGGGGAACTGAGGAAGGCGCTGGCGATTTCCTCGGTGGTGAGACCGCAGACTTCGCGCAGGGTGAGCGCTACCCGAGCGTCCATGGACAGGGCCGGGTGGCAGCAGGTGAAGATCAGGCGCAGGTGGTCGTCCTCCACCCGGTGCTCGGCCCAGTCGGCGGGGTCGCCGCTGTCGGATTCCAGCTGTTGCGCCATCTCCTCGGTGAGCGGGGCCTGGCGGGCCTGGCGGCGCAAGCGGTCTATGGCCTTGAAGCGGCCGGTGGACACCAGCCAGGCGCGGGGGTTGTCCGGCAGTCCCTCCTGCGGCCACTGTTTGAGGGCCGCGGCGAAGGCCTCGTGCAGCGCCTCCTCGGCCAATTCGAAATCTCCCAGCAGGCGGATCAGTGTTGCCAGTACGCGTCGCGATTCCGCGCGGTAGATTTGTTCCAGCCTCTCATGGATCGCCGCCGCCATTCCCTTGCCTCTCTGCCTGAAAAACTCTTGTAGGAGCGGCCCATGGCCGATTGTGTGCTCCATGCACAATCGGCATTCCCGCCATCCATGGCGGTCGCCGCGATCGGACTCAGGCGAGACCTGAAAGTCCGATCGCGGCCATGGGCCGCTCCTACAGAATAAAGGCAGCTATTCAAGCATTGAATGGCGGCGGATAACAGCAACCAACAGCGATTTAAGGCATCGGTTTATCGCAGTTGACCATCCAGGGCGTACCGAAGCGGTCTTTGAACATGGCGAAGCGCTGCGCCCAGAAGGTCTCCTCCATGGGCATGGTGATCTCGCCGCTTTCGGACAGGGCCTGATAGATGCGCTCCGCCTCTTCCGGCGTGTCGACGCCGATGGTGATGTGCATTCCCTGGGTCGGTTTGTAGCTGCTCGGCGCATCCGAGGCCATAAAGATCTGGTCGCCGACTTTCAGCTGTGCGTGCATCACTTGGTCTTTCGCGTCCGGGGACACGTCCGCTTCCGGGGGCGCCTCGGCAAAGGTCATCAGCGCGATGATCTCGCCGCCGAGTACCCGGGCGTAAAACTCGAAGGCCTCTTTGCAGTTGCCGTTGAAATTCAGGTAGGGGCTGAATTGCATGGTTGATTTCCTTCCTTTAGTTAATCGAACAATTTATTTCCTCTCTCCTCGGGGAGAGGAGAGGGTTGGGGAAAGCGAGTGCCCTTCGAAGCCCTCTCCCCCAACCCCTCTCCCGCAAGCGGGGGAAGGGAGCCTAATCACACCTGCAACTGGCGCACCGGGCGCACTTCGACGCTGCCGACCCGCGCGGCGGGAATGCCGGCGGCGATCTCCAGGGCCTCGTCCAGGTTCTGCGCATCCAGCAGGTAAAAGCCTGCCAGCTGCTCTTTGGTTTCGGCGAAGGGGCCATCGGTGATGGTCACCACACCGCCGCGCATGCGCACGGTGGTGGCACTGCTCACCGGTTCCAGGGCCTCGGCCGCGAGCATGCGGCCGCTCTCCGCCACCGACTCGGCGTAGGACTGGCACTCGGCGTCCTCCGGGCTGTCGGGCAGCGAGTGCAGTTTGTCCTCCTCGCTGTACACCAGGCATAGGTATTTCATGGCAATTTCCTCATTGGTTTTGTTCCCGACGTCGCCGGCGCTCGCGACGACGCGCCAGACAATGACGGTATCATTTTTTAAACGCAGCAGTGCAACGGCTCTCTGTACGGCCTGGTTCAGGTCCCGCGCGACAATCACCGCCACCGCCGACAGCGGCAGAGCCGGGTCGGGCGCGGTGAAATCCGGCGGGTAAACCAGCCCCAGGTACTTCACAGTGACCTCGCACTTGCTGTGTACTCACGGTTAGTCGCGCGGGGACGGGGAAAATCGACAGGGGTTCAGTAATTTTTTGGGGGAGCACTTAAAAAAACAGCGCGCCTTCTACTCCGCGGACCGGGGCGGCAGGGAGGCGGATTGGCGATCGAAGTTCAGTATGCGGACCACCAGGCGGCGGTTCATTTTCTGCCCCTCCGGGGTGCCGTTGTCGGCGATGGGGTCGCTGTCGCCGAAACCCTCGGCCTGCACCCGCTCCCCGGCGATGCCCCTCTCGAGCAGGAAGCTCCGCACCCAGTCGGCGCGCCACTGGGACAGCTTCAGGTTTCTTTCCGCCTCGCCCTCGTTGTCGGTGTGGCCCTCGATGGCGATGCGCAGTTCGGGGAAGTCGCGCATGATCACCAGCAGCGCTTCTATATCGCCGATGCTGTCCATGAGAGGCGCGAAACCGCCGGGCTCGAATTCCACCTGCAGGATAAATTCGTTGTCGTCCTCGCGGGGCTCGCCGCGCAGGTAGCGCACCAGTTCGTCGGCGAAGGGCGCGGCCCGACGCGCGGCCTGCTCTCCCTCGCTGTCTGCCACCTCGGTGAGAGGGTCCAGGGCGTATTTCTTGTAGGGGTCATCGCAGCCGCCCAGTACCAGGGCGGCAGCCAGCTGCAAGGCTACCGCCAGGGACGGAGAACAGCGGCAGGGACTGCCCATGGTGGTACTCCCGGTTGGCTGGCGTCGGCAAAATTCTAGTGTCGCCAGCGCCCTTTCCCACAGGGGCAGGATTCACAGGAAGTTCAGCACCGCCATCAGGTCGCCGACCACCCGCGCGCCGGCCTTTGCCAGCTGCGGCCCGCGCAGCGGGTGGCTGCTGTAGGCGACCACCTGCATGCCCGCGGCCACCGCCGCCTGGACCCCAGCGATGGAATCCTCCACCACCAGGCAGTGCTGCGGCTCCACCCCCATGACCTGCGCCGCGTGCAGGAACAGGTCCGGGCTGGGCTTGCCGCGGGACACGTCATCGGCGCTGAAGATGCGCCCGTCGAAGTACTCGTAGAGGCCGGTCTTGTTCAGGGTCAGCTGCATTTTCTCGTGCGAGCCGGAAGAGGCGACGCAGCTCTGCAGGTTGACCTGCAGCAGATGGTCGAGCAGGTCCTCGATGCCGGCGACCGGTTCGAGTTCCGCGTGGAAGGCCTCGCGGATGCGCCGCTCGGTATTGTGAAAATAGTGTTCCGGCAGCGGGCCGCCGTAGCGGGTCTCTATCTCCAGCAGGCACTCCCGCGCCGGGCGGCCGCTGAACTGCTCGTCCAGCTCCTCGGCGGTGGCTTCCATACCCAGCTTGTTCATCTCCTCGGCGAGGACACGGCAGACGATACTCTCGCTGTCCACCAGCACGCCGTCGCAGTCGAAGATCACCAGTTCAGTGGCAAACATTCTGTGTCATCACCTAGCTCGCTGAGAGAAGCAGCAGGCCGAGGAGCACGCCCACGGCGCCGCCGAAGCGCAGGAAATTCTCATTGCCCGCGGCGATCCGGAGCGCCAGCGCCTTGCTGCGCTCGAAGCCGATATGCAGCATATAGGCGCCCGCCAGCACCAGCAGCACGCCGAGAGCGTTGAAGAGGATATTCCAGGCTCGGGTGTCGGCGATCAGCAGCAGGATCAGGCCGATCACAATGCGCGCCCAGGCGGATACCGCGTAGCCGGTCTCGTTCAGGCGCTCGCTGATGCGGCGCGCCAGTTGCGGCTGCACAATGATGGCGACGGACAGGGCGATGATCGCCAGGCCGAGAAGCCAGAGAATCAGTTTGACCATTTCTTTCTCCCTGAATTTGAATTGGTAGTGTTGGCGGCGGCGTTTATCAAGGTTTTTCCCCGAGGCCCTCTCCCCCGGCCCCTCTCCCATAAATGGGAGCGGGAAGCAAAGGCATTTACAGATCCCCCCACTGGAACTGCAGTACCGACAGCGCTGCCACCGGGGCCGTCTCGGTGCGCAGCACGCGGGGGCCCAGGCGCAGGGGCAGGAAGTCACGGGCCAGGGCCGCGTCTATCTCCGCCCCGGACAGGCCGCCCTCAGGGCCCACCAGCAGCAGGGCCGACTGCGGCCTGCCGCGCTCTCTTTGCAGTTGGCGCAGGTCCAGCTCGGTGCGGTGGTGCAGCACCAGCTTGAGTTCGCAATCCACCTGGTCGAGATATTGCGCCAGCTTCAGCGGTTCGGCAATAACCGGCAGTCGGTTGCGCTGGCACTGTTCGCAGGCGCTGGCGGCTATCTGGTGCCAGTGGCCGAGTTTCTTCTGCAGCCGCTCGCCGCTCAGCTTCACTTCGCAGCGCTCGGTAAACAGCGGCTGTATCGCCGTTGCGCCCAGTTCGGTGGCCTTCTGCACCACCCAGTCGAAGCGGTCGCCGCGGGAGATGCCGATGGCCAGGGTCAGCGCCAGCGGCGACTGGCGGTCGTCGCCGGTGAACGCCCCCAGGCGCACCCGGGCCCGCTTGCCGCTCTCGACCAGTTCCGCACTGTACTCGCCGCCACTGCCGTCGAACAGCACCAGCGGACGGCCGGTCTCCATGCGCAGCACCTTGACCAGGTGGCGGGAGGCGGCCTCGTCCAGTTCTATTTCAGTGCGGCCGGCCAGGGGTTTGGGGGAGAAGATACGCGGGATGCGCATGGATGGGGTAATCCTTTGGGGCAGACATAAAAAAGCCGACATTGAGCCGGCGTTTCATTTGGGGCTAGTTTAGGCATTTTGGGCTGCTTTTCGCAATGGCGGGCCTGCGGCCCGGGCCCTCTCCCCCGACCCCTCTCCCGCAAGCGGGAGAGGGGAGCAAGGTGTATCAGGCCTTTTCCAGGGTGACCGGCAATTCTCCCTCGCCCTTGCGACCGTGCATCTTCAGCCGCAGGACTTCGATCACCTTGTAGAGGTTCGGCACCAGGATCAGGGTCACCGCGGTGGCGCAGAGGACGCCGAAGGCGAGGCTGATCACCATGGGGATCAGGAACTGCGCCTGAATCGAGCGCTCGAACATGATCGGCACCAGGCCGATAAAGGTGGTCAGCGAGGTGAGGATGATGGGGCGGAAGCGATCGCGCCCCGCCTGCACCACCGCCTCCATCACCGCCATGCCCTCGGCGCGCAGCTGGTTGATGCGGTCCATCAGCACCAGGTTGTCGTTCACCACCACGCCGGCGGCGGCGAGGAAGCCGAGCATGGACATGATGCTGATGTCGTGGCCCAGCAGCAGGTGACCGAGGATGGCGCCGAAGAAGCCGAAGGGCACCGCGGTCAGGATCAGCAGTGGCTGCGAGTAGGAGCGGAAGGCGATTGCCAGCAGTGCGTAGATCGCAAACAGCGACAGCACGAAGAAGGCCATGATGGCGCCACTGAACTCCTGCTCCTCCTGCATTTCACCGGCGGTCTTCAGGGAGAAACCCGGGAACTGTTTTTCCCACTCCGGCACATTCTTCTCGCGCAGCTGCTTGAGGATTTCCTGGGCGCCGGCCGCGCCCGGAGTGAGTTCAGCGGTGATCTGCACCGTGCGCTCGCGGTCGTGGCGGCGGATGGTGGTGTAGCCGGGCACATAGACGGCGTCGGCCACCGCGCTGAAGGGAATCTCGCCCTGGCTGGTGCGAATGCGGATGCGGTCCATCTGCTCTTCGCTGGCGCGTTCCTCTTGCGGATAGCGCACCATCACACGCACGTCCTCGCGGCCGCGGGGAATGCGCTGCACCTCCTCGCCGTAGAAGCCCTGGCGCACCTGGGTGGCCACGTCGGCGAGGCCGATGCCCAGGTTGGTGGCGAAGGGCTTGAGCTGTATCTCGATATCCCGGCGCGCGCTGACCAGGTTGTCGCGCACGTCGTAGACGCCGGCGTAGCTGTCGAGCTGCTTCTTCACCGCATCGGCGGCCACGCGCAACTCGTCCATATCGCCCGAGGCGGTGCTCAGGTTCAGGGACATGCCGGCGCCGTCGTCGTTGATGGTGGCGGAGATGTTCATCTCCTCGACGCTGGCGGGCAGTTCGCCGATATATTCGCGCCAGCGGGTCGCCAGGGCCTCGGAGGTCACGTCGCGCAGCTCACCTTCGGTCAACTGCAGCAGCACGTAGATATTGCCGCGCCACAGGAACACCATGGTGTTCTGCACAAACGGCACGCCGCCGTTTATCTCCAACATCTCCGGGTCCTCCGCCAGCTTTTCACCGGCGCGCTCGAACTGCTCCATGACCCGCTTGGATTCCTCGAAGGATTCCCCCGGGGCCATGACCGTATTCAGTTCCAGCAGATCGGAGGGCACCTTGGGTGAGAAGGCCGAGCCGATATAGCCGCCCTTGAATACCGCGAAGGACAGCAGCAGCGACATCAGGAAGATCATCACCGTCGCGCGGCTGTTGGCGAGGGATTTTTGCAGCAGCGGCATATAGTATTTTTCGCCGGCCACGGTCATGCCACCGGCGAACTTGGCGCGCAGCTTCTGCAGCCTGAGGCCCAGGCCGGACGTGGCCTTTTTCTCCGGCTTCATGTTCACCAGGTGCGCCGGCAGTATCAGCAGCGACTCGATCAGCGAGAAGGACAGCGCCAGCAGTACCACCACCGGCAGCGGCAGCATCATCTGCGAGGTATAGCCGGGCAGGAACAGCATGGGCACGAAGAACACCATGGTGGAGACCACGGCGAAGATCACCGGCGCGGAGACCTGGTTCACGCCCTCCTGCGCCGCCGCCAGCCCGGTGACGCCGCGGTCGTGGGCCGCGTGCACCGCCTCGCCGACGATGATCGCGTCGTCCACGACAATGCCGAGAATCAGCAGGAATGCGAACAGCGACAGCATGTTCAGCGTCACGCCGGTCACCGGCAGCAGCCAGAAAGCGCCCATAAAGGCGGTGGCGATACCCACGGTGACCCAGATGGCCAGGGCCGGGCGCAGGAACAGCATCAGCAGCACGAACACCAGCGCCAGGCCGCCGACGGCATTGCCCAGCAGCAGGTTCATGCGGCCCTCGTAGGCCTTGGAGAAATCGAACCAGATCTCGAACTGCATACCCGGCGGCAACTGCTGGCGGGCCTCGGCCATAAACGCCTTGATGTTCTCCGCGGTGGCCACCACGTCCAGGGGGTCACCCTGCATAACGCGCAGATTCATCGCCGGATTGCCGTTGAAGCGGATTACCGACCCCTCTTCCTCGAAGCCATCCTTGATATCCGCCACGTCACCGAGCAGCAGCTGGGTGCCGTCGGCGCGGCTGATCAGCGGAATGCGCGCGAAGTCGTCGGCGGTGTAGGCCTGGCCGCGGGTCTGCACCTGGATATCGCCGCGGTCGGAGCGCACCATGCCCGCGGGCAGGTCCAGGGAGGAGCGGCGCACCGCACTGGCGACGTCGTCGAAGCTCAGGTTATAGCGGCGCAGGTCCAGTTCGGAAACCTCGATGGAGACCTCGTCGGCGCGGTCGCCCCAGACTTCCACCTGGCGCACACCGGGGATCAGCAGCAGCTTGTCGCGCAGGTCCAGTGCCGTTTCCTTCAACTGCCGCGGCGACACGGGGCCGCCGATGGCGATATGCATCATCTGCGGCGCCCACTCGTCGAGGGAGATCACCGGCCGCTCGATATCCGCGGGGAAGGTGTTGATGGAATCCACCTGCACCTTGATGTCATTGAGCAGGCGCAACTCGTCGTAGCCGTCCACCGCCTGAACCTGCACGGAGCTGCGGCTGCGCATGGAGCGGGAGTTCACCTCCTTGACGCCCTTCACGTCGGCGATGGCCTGCTCCACCCGCAGGGTGACCTGCTGTTCCACCTCCCTGGGGCCGGCACCGGGGTAGCTGATTTGCACCCGTACGATGCCCGGGTTGATGGCCGGGAACACCTCGCGGCCGATATGGGAAATGCCAAAGATCCCGCCGATGACGATCATGATCATCAGCAGGTTGGCGGCCTTACTGTTGCGTACGAACCATCCGATGATGCCTTGCATGATCAGCGCGCTCCCTTTGCTGCGCCCGCGGCGGTATTGGCGACGGCGGCGCCATCGCTACCCTCGGCCTTCGCGGCGGGCAACTCGTCGGCCTCATCCTCATCGCCCAGCAACAGGCCGGCGGGCTTTTCGTTCAGCGGGTTGGCGGTGATCGCCATGCCCTCGCGGGAATAGCCGAGGCTGGACACGATCACGCGCTCGCCGGGGGCGATATCGCCGCGCACCCATACGTCCTCGTCCACCGCCTGCAGCAGCTCCACCTCCCTGAAGCGCAGCTTGTTTTCCGCGTCCAGCACCAGCAGGTGATCACCCTCGTGCAGGGCCTGGCGCGGCAGGCGCGCAATGTTGTCGAAGGTCCTGCCGGCGATATCCGCCTCCACGAAGAGGCCGTTCACCAGCGGCGCCTCGCCCCGGTAGGGATCCCGCACCTGGGCCACGGCGTAGACAAAGCGGCTGTTGGGATCGATGCTGGCCTCGGTGCGCACTATCTCGCCGCGCCACTCGCGCTCGCGGCCGGCGATTCGCGCTTTCAGGCGCACCGCCGGGCCGTTGTCGATGGACTGGCCCAGGGGCAGGTCCAGCAGGGACAGCTGGTGGTCGGTCAGCGGCAGGCGCACCTCGGCAATGCCGGTGCTGTGGATTTTCGCCAGGCTGGTGCCGGGGGTGACGTATTGGCCCAGGTCGACGAAGGTCTCCACCACGCGGCCGGCGAAGGGGGCCGTCACCCGGGTGCGCGCCAGGTCCAGTTTGGCCTGGTCGCGGTCGGCGCGGGCCGCGGCCGCATCGGCCTCGGCGGCGGACAGTTGCGGCTTGCGCAGGAAGAGGGCGTTGGCGGCCTCCGAGCCCAGGTCGCGCCACTCGCGCTTGGCCTGCTTGGCGCGGCCCTGCTCCTGGGCAAGGGTGGACTCGGCGTTGGCCAACTCCGATTCGGCGCGGACCAACTGGTGCTCGTAGTCGGCCGCCTCTATCTGCACCAACGCCTCGCCCTCGGTGAAGAAGCCACCGGGCACGAAGGCGTCGTTCACGCTCTCGATCACGCCGCCGACCCGGGCCACCACCTCGATTTCGTGGCGCGCGCGCACCGTGCCCTGGCTGGGCACCAACAGGGTCTGCCGGCCCGGCTCCGCGTAGAGCACATCGGCCACCGGCGGCACCGCCGCCTCGGCAACTTTTTCCTCCGGTTTTGGCGCAAGCCCCAACGTCAACCCGATCGCTGCGGCACCGGCGACAATAACAATCCCCAGGAGTTTGTTCTTATTGGAAATTTTCACAGACATCCTCTATCTGGCAGGAGACCCTGACTGGTCAAAATTTAACTAGCTGTGCATTCTACTGGACTTCGACGACGAAGGGAGCCGCCTCGGATGCAGGTCACCGCATACGGATGCACTTTGCCGCAAAAGGCCGCAGACCTTTCTCGCCGCGCCCGCCTCGCGCATAATGCTCCCCCGAAATTGCCTCCTACTAACAGAAAGAAGCCCCGCAGAACGGATGTAAAAACAAGATGCTGGATATCAACGCTCGTATCGCCGAAGAACTCAACGTACGCCCGCAACAGGTGACCGCCGCGGTGGCGCTGCTGGACGAGGGCGCGACGGTGCCGTTTATCGCCCGCTACCGCAAGGAGGTGACCGGCGCCCTGGACGACACCCAGTTGCGCACCCTTGAGGAGCGGCTGCGCTACCTGCGCGAACTGGAGGAGCGCCGCGCCACCATCCTCAAGAGTATCGACGAGCAGGGCAAGCTGACCCCGGAACTGGCGGCACAGATCGACGCCGCCGACACCAAGAACCGCCTCGAAGACCTCTACCTGCCCTACAAACCCAAGCGCCGCACCAAGGGCCAGATCGCCATCGAAGCGGGCCTGGAACCGCTGGCCGACGCGCTGTTCGGCAACCCCGGCCTGAACCCGGAAGAGGAGGCGCAGCAGTACATCAACACCGACAACGAAGATGCCTCCCTGCACATCAAGGACATCAAGGCCGCCCTCGACGGCGCCAAGTTCATCCTGATGGAGCGCTTCGCCGAGGACGCCGAACTGCTGGGCAGGCTGCGCGACTTCCTCAAGCGCGACGGCCAGGTGAAATCCAGGCTGCTGGACGGCAAAGAAGAGGAAGGAGCCAAGTTCCGCGACTATTTCGAATACTCGGAGGACTGGGCCAAGGTGCCCAGCCACCGCGCCCTGGCCATCTTCCGCGGCCGCAACGAAGGCGTGCTGGCCATCAGCCTGGGGCTGGAGGACGACGAGGAGCGCGCACCGACCCAGGGACATCCCTGCGAGACGATGATCGCCAGGCGCTTCGGCGTCGAAGACCAGGGCCGCCCCGCGGATAAGTGGCTGGGCGAGGTGGTGCGCTGGACCTGGCGCATCAAGCTGCTGACCAGCCTGGAAACCGACCTCATGGGCGAACTGCGCGAGAAGGCGGAAGAGGAAGCGATCAAGGTCTTCTCCCGCAACCTGAAAGACCTGCTGCTGTCGGCGCCCGCCGGCCAGAAGGCCACCATCGGCCTGGACCCGGGCCTGCGCACCGGCGTCAAGGTGGCGGTGGTGGACGCCACCGGCAAGCTGCTGGACCACACCGCCATATTCCCCACCCCGCCGCAGAACCGCACCCGCGAATCCGCCGCGGTCATCGCCGCCCTCTGCGCCAAGTACGACGTGGGCCTGATCGCCATCGGCAACGGCACCGCCAGCCGCGAGACCGACAAGTTCGTCGGCGATACCATCAAGCAGTACAAGCTCAGCGCGCAAAAGGTGATGGTGAACGAGGCTGGCGCCTCCGTTTACTCCGCTTCCGAATTCGCCGCGCGGGAGTTCCCCGACCTGGACGTGACCATACGCGGCGCCATCTCCATCGCCCGCCGGTTGCAGGACCCGCTGGCCGAGCTGGTAAAGATCGAACCCAAATCCATCGGCGTCGGCCAGTACCAGCACGACGTGTCCCAGACCCAGTTGGCCCGCTCCCTGGACGCCGTGGTGGAGGACTGTGTAAACGGTGTTGGCGCCGAGCTGAACTCCGCCTCGGCGCCGCTGCTGGCCCGGGTTTCCGGCCTTACCGCGTCCATCGCCGCCAATATCGTCAGCTACCGCGACCAGCACGGCGCCTTCAAAAACCGCAACCAATTGAAGGAAGTGCCGCGCCTGGGCCCCAAGGCCTTCGAACAGGCCGCCGGCTTCCTGCGTATCAACAACGGCGAGAACCCGCTGGACAAGTCCGGCGTGCACCCGGAATCCTATATCGTGGTCAAGCGTATTGCCGAGAAGAACGGCCGCGAGATCAACAGCCTGATCGGCGACTCCGCTTTCCTGCGCCGGTTGAACCCGGCGGACTACACCGACGAGAAATTCGGCCTACCGACGGTGACCGATATCATCGCCGAACTGGAAAAACCCGGTCGCGACCCGCGCCCGGAATTCCGCACCGCCCAGTTCGAGGAGGGCGTGGAGGAGATCAAGGACCTGCGCCCGGGCATGGTGCTGGAGGGCACGGTCACCAACGTCACCAACTTCGGCGCCTTCGTGGATATCGGCGTGCACCAGGACGGTCTGGTGCATATCTCCGCGCTGTCGGAAAAATTCGTCAAGGACCCGCACGAAGTGGTCAAGGCGAACGACATCGTCAAGGTGAAGGTGATGGAAGTGGACGTGGCGCGCAAGCGTATCGGCCTGTCTATGCGACTCAGTGACGAGCCCGGTGAACAGGGCAGCGGCGGCGTCAAGAAAGGCGATCACCGCGAGAGCCGCCAGGCGCAGCGCCACAACAATCGCAACCGCCAGCAACAAGGTGGCGGTAACGGTGGTCGCGGCAGCATGGGCGACCTGCTGGCGGCAGCCATGAAGGGTAAAAAATAACGGTTTTACCCGGATGCACAGGGGCAGTCATTGACCGCACTCTACCCCGTAAGCCAGCAGTTACAAGGCGGGCCTCAGCCGAGGCTCGCTTTTTACGCCGTTCGGGACTCCGTTTCAGTGTTCCTTCCCGGCCGGGCGTGGTAGCTTAAACGGCGCCATAGATATTCCATTGGACCAAACTGGAACCTGCCCAGCCAGAATCGCGCAAACATGAACTGAATCGACAGAATAACGGTTCCAAACAAAGCAACTGAATAGAACGGCACTTTCCCCATCCAGGCCAGACCGTAAGCGTAAAATACGAGTACGCACAAAATACTCTGCATCAAATACATGGTTAACGCCATACGGCCAAGCCTCGCCAGGTTTTCAAATCTAACCCCCCGATGCGATAAACGGTAAAGCAAGGCCATGTACCCAAACGCCATCAGCGTACAGCCAAAGTGATAGACCACGCCCTGGAAAAGCCCCAGCTCATCCACCCCGAACGGACTGCCGGTCAGGTACTTGATATACGCGTAGATCAGATTCAATACTGAACCGGCGAGCAACAGCATTACTATCTGGCGTTTACCCGGAATCGGTGCTTTCCCCTGCAGATAGACTCGCGCCAGATACACACCCAATAGAAACTGCCCAAAAACCTGAAATGGGCGGCCTGTTTTCAGATAAGACATCGGGCGGGGAATAGCGCTTAGTATATTGCCCCAGAATACATCTATCGCACTCCCCTCCGCACGCAGTGCCAACAGGGTCACGCCCTGATAGCCCAACGCGCTCTTCAGGTTGTACACAAAACCGCCAACAGAACTCCAGAAAGCGTGTCCATGGGTCGCCATCAACAGCGCATGAATCAACAGCGGAAAAAACAGAAACAACCCAATGCATGGCAGAAGAACACGATCTTTAACCCGCACAAACAACAACAAGCAAACACCGAGAAGGCTGTACAAGGTCAAAATGTCGCCGTGCCAGACGAAATACATATGGGTAATTCCGATCACGAACAGAACTGCCATACGTCGCAACCAGAATATAGAGAAATCCCGTCTATCGCGCCTGAAGCGCCTATATTGCAACCAGAAACCGGCGCCAAGTAGCGTGGCAAAAACGCTGTAAAACTTACCTTCGACCAGAAAATCAATTGCAAAAAGTACACCGCGATCCAGCCAGGGCAAGGCTTTTATTTCTGCAAAGCTCAAAGAATAAAACCCGGTGAAACTGACCAGGTTGGCGAAAATGATCCCACACAAAGCGAAACCGCGCATCGAATCCAATATCGCTATACGTTGCGTGGTCGCATCAATACTACCGAACATACCTAAGCCCTCTCTGTCAGCGGGGAATCCGCTGTCTTGGAATTCCCAACAGGCACACCGGACTTTCGCCTCTTCCATGCCATTGTGCACCAGTCCAGAGCGAGATCCTCAAAAGAATCAACCATCTTGGGATAAAGGTCAGCAACCGGTCTCGCCTGGGAGTGTTTAGAAAACACTGGATCTACATAGCGATACCCCATATCTGCGCCCAGAAAAATGCAGGGGTCGTCCGAAGACATCATGGCAGCGCAGGATCGTGAAACGGTGTAGCAGGAGCCGGTTGATAATCCCGCGAACACACCGTGCTTGCGCAACAGCTCAATAGCGCCGTGCCGACTGTAATCGAATGAAACCCAGTGAATATAGTCGTAAAGCTCTGAACGTACATTATTGAATGGGATCGAGCTTCCAATACCCGCAATTATAATATCCGGATCCTCCACATGATCGGAGTTAAAGGTCACACTACCAAACGGCTGAACGCCGTGCAGGCTTACGTCTTTCCCCATTTGGCGCAAGTAGCTGGCCGTAGCACCTGTCGAACAACCCGAACCTACGCCGCCGACAAGGGTCAGCTTCTCTTGCGGAAAGTTCTCAGCAATCAACTGTGCGAACTCTTTATATCCAAGGTAGTGGATATCATCGTGGTACTGCTGCATCCAATGCATATCGTCGCGCTGTTTCAGAAGTTCACCAATCCGTCGGACCCTGTTCTCCTGATCCATTTTCAGGTTCGATGCCGAAGCTGCCGGCTCCACCGTTGCTCCAAGTATCTCTAGTTGTACCTTGAGGGTCGGATCAACGGTCTTTGAGGCGATAATATGACATTTCAGGCCAAATTTATGACAAGCCAACGCCAGCGCATAAGCGTAGATTCCGCTCGAACTGTCTAACAGAGTATGACCCTCGGAAACTGCTCCACGCTCCAACAGCCGCTTTATCGCGGCGAGTGTTGAATAGACTTTCATGGATTCAAAACGGGATAGATACAGATTGTCCTGCAGATGAATCAGGTCCGGGCTCTTTATTGCCTCCGAAATGTGTGAATGAATCATGCTCTGATCTCCGTAAACTGGCAGTATCCACCCAACTCTTTATAAAACTGAGCTACCTGCTCAAAAATATGTACTCCTGGATTCTGGCAATACAGAAGACCGACAACAGAGCCGGTATGTGCGACTATCACCCCATCTGCGGAGAATCTGGATTGTGCCTTATAAATCGAGTAAAAATTGCGTTTCGGCAATATCTCATTTGATAGCTCTGCACTTATGCTCGATATGCGGCACAGCGCCTTCAGGTCGGCCTTTTCCAGCGCTTGTTCTACTCTGTCATAAAGGTTTCTGTAATACCGATGGTTGCTCTGGTAGAAATCGATCAACATCGATTTAGTACCATCCGTATCCACCGGCTCTCTCTCGTGCATATACAAGGCGTAAAGGGGCGGGACCTTGTCGAACTGATGGATAATTTGATGGCACGAACTGGAAAACAAGGACAAGCGATCCAAAAAGACACTATCGGATCGTTCAATCTTCGACAAAATATGTATGATTTCATCGACACCTATAGAGTATTGCAAATAATTTGCGGCACAGCGCAATGTAGCCACGATATCGGCGGTCGAACTGGCCATTCCTCGCGCGACTTTCAAATCGCTGTTGAAGAACCAGTACCCGCTAGGCCATCTAATCTGGTGTGATTGGCAGAACAGGTTCAACGCCCGAAAGGATTTCAAACGCTCCGGAGCCGCCAGGCTCTGGTCCCGCAAACTGGCAAACCCCTCTTCACAGGGTGTGAAATATGCCCAGCTGTATTTTGGGATCAGCGAGGAGACCACTACGATCTCGTCTGAGCCATCCGTAGACAGCCCTTGAAACAGCTCTCCCAACGCTCCTCGACAAACACCGACACAGGCTTTTTGCCTGCGGAACCCTCTGCTGTCGTCAAAACCATTGAGCTGGGATTCTTTTCTCTCTTTCTCTCCTACCAGCATTTGGCGCAAGTTCCTTCTTCTTGATTATTGGTTGTCTCACCACCCCTTAGGTGATATGGTATATCATATCCAACAAGATCTACAAAAGCATTTTGAGAGAAATTTCTTTAGCCACCGATAAGGGAACTGCCATGGCACACTTACTGCTGATCGAAAATTGGGTCGAAGGTACAGGAAGACTATTTCCAAGAGCGATTCGTGATCTCGGTCATACATTTACCCTGGTGACAAGAAACCCAGATCACTATCTGGATAAGAAAACCGAAAAAATCCATCCAATATTCTCCTATGCAGAGAATATACTGACCGCAGAAACCAACGATACGGACACGCTAATAGAATTTTTACGAATTCAGCATAAAGCGCTAAAGTTCGATGGAGTATCATCGGTTTGTGACTATTATGTCGAAACTGTCTCAGAGGTGGCAAACGCGTTAAATCTGCCGCATCCGTTTTCCTCCAACATCGGCTCAGTGCGCCGAAAACACAAGGTGCGTGCAGCTCTGTCCCAGGCCGGACTGCCCAACCCCAAATTTTCCGCATGTGCTGATTGGCCGTCCACCGCAAAAGCAGCGGAAGAGATTGGCTACCCCCTGGTCATCAAGCCTTCAGATCTCGCTTCGAGCGCCTACGTCAGTCTTGTCGAAGATGAGCCGTCTCTACGCGCCGCATTTGAGGAACTGGGCAAGTTCACACACAACTTTCGCAACCAGCCGCGCGAACCCATATGGCTCCTCGAAGAGTATATGACTGGTGAAGAGGTCAGCGTCGAAGCAGTGAGCCATAGAGGCAGGACAACGGTGATAGGCATTACCGACAAGTCGCTGACCGGGCTCCCTCACTTTATTGAGGATGGGCATATGTTTCCCGCCGATTTGCCCCCGGCACTGGCCGATGAAATCGTGGAATTTGTGCGCAGAGCCCTGGAAGCCGTCGGGCACGATCACGGCATCAGCCATACAGAAGTAAAACTGACGCCTGAGGGACCACGCCTGATCGAAATCAACCCGCGCCCCGGCGGAAACTATATTGTCGAGCTGATTCAACGAGTCACCGACATCGACTTACTCAATACCCATATTGAGCTGAGCCTGAACCGGGAGCCAGACTTGTCCGGCGTTACCCGAGCCCAGGGCAGTGCCGCCGTCAAGTTTCTGGTCCCGGAAAAAGACGGAATACTGGTGGCCATAAAAGGAAAGGAAAAACTCGAGGCCAATGCGAACATACATCGCTGGGACCTGAAAAAAGCTGTACGGCAGAAGATCTATCCACCCATCGACAACGCCTGTTACCTCGGATTTGTCATAGCCCACGACGACAAGGGGCATGGTGCCCGCCGCTATGCCGAGCAAGCGATCAAAGAACTGAAACCTGAGATTGACGCCGGGACGGAGATTTGACCCATGGCTCAAACTACATCAAGGCTTGATGGAATCAGCAGCCTGATCACGCTTGCTTTACAACATCAATTCGAACCAGACCCACGGACTCACTCTGTAGTTGGCGCATTTGCGATTCGACAAAACACAAGATTCCTGGGAGCCAGCGAGACTTATCGTAACCACTACCTGCTGCTGCGGGTCGCCACAGCATTTGGTGGATGCTGCGTGGAACCCAGGCAGCTGGATGAAATCGACGTCGAGTCGCTTGCGGGAAACAGCCTGGCCGAGCTGCTGGAGCATCCTCAACTCCCGGTTCGTATCGCCGCACTGGATGCCTATTTCGGTGTGGCACAGCCGCACCGCAGCCAAAGGAATACAAAAAAGGTCGAACTGCCGCTCGGTACACCTTACGAGCGTGCCGTCGCACGTGATCAAGCGATCGTGGGTCAACTAAACATTCAGGCCGGTGAGAAAGTTGGTCTGATTGGCGTAGTCAACCCTATCGTTGACGAGATAGAAAAACGTGGTGGTATATGCCTCCCCTGTGACTTCAATATGAAACGCACTCAATCCGGGCTTGAAGTAGTACAAGATATGCGCCCAGTACTCCATCGGTCCGATCGGGTCATTGCCACCGGAATGACTCTGAGTAATGGCTCATTCGACGAGATCCTGGCGGCCATCAGGGAAAGAGAAATCCCTCTGCTTATATACGCACAAACAGGCTCATCCATTGTTCCTCAATTCCTGGGGCAAGGTGTGCATGCTATATGTGCCGAACCCTTCCCCTACTCTCAGTTCAGTGCCGAACCCACCTCGGTTTACCTGTACCACGCAGAATAGACATGGGCACGCACGCATCACCCAAGACACTAACATTGCGTCAGCGTAAAGCAGGTTTACGTTGGCTGCTCGTATACACCTTCTTCATGGTGACCGGGTTTAGTATCGTCATACCACTGGTAGCGGTACATTTTGTCAACAACATCGGTTTAGCTACCGCAATGGTGGGAATAGCGCTCGCACTCAGACAGACAGTACAACAGGGGCTAACCGTCATTGGTGGATTGTTGTGCGACATGCTGGGTGCGAAGCCGATGATCTGCTGTGGTGTTCTCCTGCGCGCAATTGGCTTTCTCAGCCTGGCCTGGGCAAACGATCCGGCTTCGTTAATTGTTGCCATGCTGCTTTCCGCTTTAGGGGGTGCCCTATTTGAAGCACCTTATCAAGCGACCATTGTGGCGCTTACCGGAGAAGATGACCGTTCCCATTACTATGTTTTGAGTAACTGGGTCAGTGGAATCGCGACGACCGCGGGACCACTTATCGGCATCGCACTTTTGCAATTCAATTTCTCCCTGGTTTGTTATGGCGCTGCATTATGCTTCGTGATAAACAGCCTGATCGCACTGGTCTTTCTTCCATCATTAAGCACATCATCAGAGACGGGATCGTCGAGAAACAACCTCGCCACAGTCCTGGAAAATCGTCGCTTCGTTTTTTTCACGGCTCTGATGATGGGATATTGGTTTACATCAGTCCAGTTCAACCTCAGTTTTCCGCTATGGGCGGAAAAACTCAGTGGCAACCGTGAAAGTGTAGGAATCATGTACGCGCTGAGTGCAACCATCACGGTTGCGCTCCAGTATCATCTCGTTAAGTTTCTCGAGCGGAAACTTGAAACACAACAGATATTTCTGGCTGGCCTCCTCGTCATGTCATTGAGCTGTGCCGCAATCGGGTTTTCACAGAACTTTGTGGTTTTTCTGCTATTTGTAGCATTCTTCAGCTTCGGTGTATTAATGACGAGGCCAACCCAGCAAACGATCACAGCAAACTTCGCCGGCAAAAGAGCGCTGGGCAGCTATATGGGGTTCAGTTCTCTCGGCTTGGCTTTCGGCGGCGGTCTCGGCAATTGGCTGGGCGGCTTGATGTTTGATATCGCCGGTGAGCATCAGCTACCAGCTCTTCCCTGGTTGAGTTACTGCTTCATTGGACTCCTGAGCACCCTTTTTCTCTACCGCCTGCTTAGCCCGAGCAGTTTCAAGCGGACAGAATTGGATACCGCTACCTAGCCAGAACTCTTCCAGAAACCTATATAACGTGGGCATTTACTATGAAAACATTGTCATTCACCAAGTCGCAGGTGTTTCCGCTGCTTGTTGCTATACTTTTCGCCAACCACGGCCACTCATCCGAAACAGCGGCCAACAAGGATCCTGAAACAGTAAACGAAGACAGCATCGAACATTTGACTGTCTTCGGCAGCCCTGTTGGAAACCTCAGCCTCAACGAAGAATCCACTACGTCGAATCGCCTTGGATTAAGCGTGATGGAGACGCCTGCAACAATCGAGATCGTCGATGCGGAAATAATGCGCGCGCGAGGTTACACCAAGCTTTCAGACTCACTGACTAATCTGCCCGGGGTAGTGACTGGAGACCAGCCTTCCGCTCCTTCCACCTTCTCGATGCGTGGATTCAGCCGCGGTCAGATCACGGTACTGCGCGACGGTTTATGGATCGGCCCCAGTACGATGGTGATGCGACCACAGAATACTTTTAACCTGAAGCGCGTGGAGATTCTGCGCGGACCGGCCTCCGTCCTGAATGGTATTGGTTCCGTTGCAGGCACCGTGAATGCAATCACAAAATCTGCCAGCATCGATATGGAAAGCAGCACCAACCTCCAGCTAGGCTACGGCAGTTATGACACAAGCCATATCGGTCTGGGCAGCCAGGGAGATCTGAAGGACGATTTATGGTACACGCTGGATCTAAGTCGATACGATAGTGACGGATATGTCGACCGCGCCAACTCCGAATCCAGCAACTTTACCGGCAGCCTGCTCTGGCAAGCGAACGACAACTTATCATTCAAGTTCAGCGCCGATTATCTTAAAGATGATGTCGGTAGTTACTTCGGCACACCGCTCATACCAGCTGCCGATGCTCGCAAGCCACTGGATGTAGTCAGCACCGATCGCGGCGAAGTCATTGACGGTGCGATGCGCAATCGAAATTACAATGTAGCGGATGCCTATGCCAAGTCAGGCCAGCTGTTTCTACGCATTGACTCCAAATGGCAGATCAATGAGGACATGCGCCTCGAGTATACATTGTTCAACTTTGACGCTGATCGCGCCTGGCAAAACGCAGAGGGCTATGTCTACTGCACAGAGGTTATCGGTACCTGCACCGAGTACGGGGAAGTACAGCGCTATTACGGTTACTTCATCCTGGACCATGAACAGGAAGTGCTGGGCAACCGGCTGACGCTGAACATCAACTCCGATATTGGAAACATCCACAGCCGGTCCGTATTCGGCATAGAGAGTACTGACCTCGACTTTGTCCGCAGCCGGGGTTTTCGCCGGAGTATCGCGCAAAGCGGTGCCGATGGTGTCGACGCATACGACCCGGATCCCGGCTTGTATGGGCCGCGCGAGCTGCGCGGCGTGAGTCCTACGGAGATCAAAACCGCTGCACTGTATTTTGGCAACGCGCTACAGCTGACCGAAAACTGGAGCCTGGTTACCGGTGCACGTCGCGAAGAGTTGCAGCTTGAGCGAGAGAACTATGACGCCGAGGGCCAATCTGAAGGTACCGGCTTTGTACGCGACTATAACTGGATCAGCTGGCGTATAGGCAGCGTTTACAATGTGACAGATGACGTGGTGGCCTATGCGCAATACAGTAATGCGAAAGACCCTGTAAGTTCAAATATATTTCTTGTAAACAGCAACCAGAATTTCGACCTGACAGATGCGACACAGGCGGAAGTGGGTATGAAAGCTCGCTGGCTTCAAGGTAGCGCAGAAAGTACGCTGGCGTTTTACCGCATTGATCGGGATGACATATTGGAGCGGTTTTCTCTGGACAGTGTCACTAATGTCGGAGGAAGAAGATCCGAGGGCATTGAGATATCAACATCATTTATGTTGACTGACGACTGGCGTATCGGTGCCAACGCGGCGTATACCGATGCGGTATTCAAACGCTCTGCCAATTTTGACAGCTTTGCGGGAAATACCGCGCCGAACATCCCCAGGATTACCGCAAACCTATTTACCAGTGTTGACAACGTTGCCAGCATGCCACTGGAATTAGGCGTATCGGTCCATCATGTTGACGATCGATACGGTGACAATCCTAACTCGGTATCACTCAAGGCGTACACCTTAACCAATGTCTTCGCCGCATATCGTGCCGATAATTACCGGGTCACGGCACGTATCGACAACCTCTTCGACGAGGACTATGCATCCTGGTCAGACCTTTTTTACTTACATCAGGATAGTCCCGGCTTTATTTACGCAAACCAACTAATGCTCGGTGCTCCCCGTAGCGCCCGTTTGGTTCTGGACTATCGGTTCTAAGTAGAAGGGGGCGGCTCCCATGATCATTGTCATCAGAGCATTGTTGTGGACGGTTTGGCGTGTAGCGCTGTTGGTCAGCGTTAATGCTGCGGCGCAATCAACCTCCGAGAATGAGAGCTATTCAAATGATTTCTTCGCGGAGTATACGCCCCAGACGGCCCTCGATATGGTTCTGCGCCTGCCGGGTTTCTCACTGGTGGAAACCGACGATGAGATCCGGGGCTTTGTCGCAGGTGGCGGTAACGTATTGATTGATGACAGGCGCCCCACCACGAAGTCCGGCGGTATCGAGGAGGCTCTATCGCGCATCCCGGCGAGCCAGGTCGAAAAGATCGAGATCATTCGCGGTGTCGCCGGCCTGTCCGATGCCGCAGGTCAGGCAGTCGTCGCCAACGTGGTGCGAAGAGATACAGGCACAGCCCATAGCTGGAAGTTTTCTCTGGAAAACACGAGTGATGGAAAGCTCTCTCCAAGTACCGAACTCGTGACATCAAAGGAGATTATAGGGTGGGACAGCGCTTTCAAGTTAAACGCGATACAAGATAAACAACCACGGGAAGCGAAGATTCTCAGCTACTCAGGTGGTCAATCCCTGGTTGAGCGCCTGCGTGAAGACAGGCCAAGCACCTTAAATGAAATTTTCTTATCGGGTGATAGTAAACGGGATTTTGGAGAGCAACGCCAGCTGGTAGTGAATGGACGTGTCGGCTGGAGTCAGTATTTAACGGATACACAGCGCACCGGCAGTTCAACCCAGGCATCGGATGATTCAATCATCAGCTTTTTCAATAACGAGCGAAACAGCCGCTATTATACCGGTGAATTTGGCCTTGAGTGGCAACAGCCTCTGACTCGGGAACTACAGTGGCGCGTTTTATCGATTAATAACGCACAAAACTGGTTTGTCGATTCTGACTCAAATAGAGAGATGCCCATCGATAGCTTTGCCGGGGAGTCCAGCTTGCGCTTCGAAGAGCGAAAATCTGAGCATGTACTCCGTACTCTGGTGAGTTTCCATCCGGAAAAAAAACAACTGCTCAGCCGATACGAAATCGGAATTGAAGCGGCCTATAGTGACCTCGATAGCTGGCTGACTCGACGGGAGCGCGACACTCCTGAACAGAGTATGAGTATCACTCGCGATACCTACTCTCGAGCAGTAGAGAGCCGCGGTGAACTTTTCGCCAACTTTACCCTGCAGCTTTCTAAATTGACTGTAGATACCGGGTTGGCGGGAGAGTACTCTCAGCTCAGGGTCGATGGTGACAACCGGGGCGAGCAGTCGCTTTTCTTTCTCAAACCCGCCGTAACCTTTGTATACGACACGAGCCAACAGACACAGTACCGGCTGGAGCTACGACGATCCGTGGGACAGCTGGACTTCAGCGACTTTGCCGCGAGCTCCGACCTGGTCAACGATCGGGAGTTTTCTGGTAACCCGAGATTACGTCCCGACTCCAGCTACCGAGCTGCCGTCTCGCTCGATCATCGCTTCTCTGAGAAGGGCGTCTTCTCTATTGAGCTCTATCACGACTGGCGACAGGATGTTCTGGAACAGATAGTACTGCCTTCTGGAGATTCGGCCCTGGGCAACGCCGGCGATGCGAAAGCACGGGGTTTGAATGCGTCACTGAATCTGCCCTTGGACACGTGGATTCCCGATTCTCAGCTGAGCCTTGATGCTGATTATATTGACACAGATTTCCAGGATCCTGTGACCGGAGAGGATCGTCAACTGACACAGACCAGTAATCTTTCATTCACCGCAAATTTCCGTCAGGATCTCCGACGTCACGGTATCTCTTGGGGGCTGGGCTATCAGGGACCGATAGAAACCGAAGAGTTTCTTGTCAATGAATATAACCTTTACCGTACTCAAAGCTACTGGACAGCTTTTCTGGAAACCTTCCTGTTCAGTTCATTCAAGGTTCGTTTATCGGCGAACCAGATTGGCGGGGAGGAAGAGGACTGGGATCGCTGGCTCTATCAAGGTGATCGAAGTGGCGTCGTCGATCTGAAAGAACTCACCGAGCGTCGACGGGACCCCAGTATTACACTGTCTATTTCACGATCCTACTAGCAAACACCGATTTATTATCCGGTCTATTTTCTTTCTGGGCTACGATTTCGCGGTTTCGGCCACCCTCCCGGATTATGCTGCGCTCCATCCGGGCGACGGCTTTCCAGCGATGCGATCAGGCGCGAATCTTCCAGCGCAGCGGTGCGGTATTTCGTCCCAGTGCTCATCCGGCGGGCAATCACACCGGCTTTAGCACTACCATACCAGCTTCGCACCCACACCCTGCAGGTGGGCAATAGCTTAGTTCGCGTCGAAATGTTCGTCGTCCAGCACCGGGTTGGAACCACGCAGTGTATAAACGGCTCGGTCGGTGGACGATACTCACGCCACTCCACTCTCCGACACCAAAGGCCTGAACGGACAGCCGCGGGCTTTGCGAAGACTCTAAAATCGATCGCGGCCATGGGCCGCTCCTACAGTTGGTAAAATCTCCCCTCCTTGTAGGAACGGCCCATGGCCGCGATCACACTATCGACAACGCATTCTCGCACCGCGGCAGCGGCGCCGTTTTCGCCAGATCCCGCTTTACGATTCGTATATACTTTATATATCATCCGTATATTCAATCGGGAAGAGCCTATCATGGGAATCGTAAAAATCTCCGAGGAACTGCACGACGAGATCCGCCGGGCCAGCGCGGCGATGGCGCGGTCCATCAATGCGCAGGCGGAATTCTGGATCAGGATCGGCATGCTGGCGGAACTCAATCCAGAGCTCGGCTACAACCAGTTGTGCAAGAAACTGCTGCGCGCGGAGACGCCGACCCTGGAAGAGTTGACCCGTGAATAACATCCGGATCAAAAGCGCCGCCGAGCAGGCGCTGATGCGCGACGCCGGCCGGCTGCTGGCCCGGGTCTTCGCGATGCTGGACGAATTTATCGCCCCGGGCGTTTCCACCATGCAGATCAACGACAGGGTCGAGGCATTTATCGTCGGGGAGCTGCAGGCCAGGCCGGCCAGCAAGGGCCAGTACGATTACCCATACGCACTCAACACCTCCGTCAACGAAGCTGTCTGCCACGGCATGCCGCGGGCGTCACAGTTATTAAAGGCTGGCGATATCGTCAATGTGGATATCACCCTGGAGAAATCCGGCTTTATCGCCGACTCCAGCAAGATGTATATGATCGGCGGCGTCGCGCCGGCGGCCCGGCAGCTAGTGCAGACCTGTTACGAGGCCATGTGGCGCGGCATAGACGCGGTCGGGCCCGGTGCGACTCTCGGCGATATCGGCCACGCCATCCAACGCTGTGCCGAGAGCCGCGGCTACAGCGTGGTGCGCGAATACTGCGGCCATGGCATAGGGCGGGAGATGCACGAGGAGCCGCAGGTACTGCACTACGGGCGACCGGGAACCGGTACCCGCCTCGAGGAGGGCATGACCTTTACCATAGAGCCGATGATCAACCAGGGCGGCCGCCACACGAAAGTCAAAAAGGACGGCTGGACCGTGGTCACCCGGGACGGAAAGCTGTCCGCCCAGTGGGAGCACACGGTGCTGGTTACCGCGGATGGCTGCGAGGTGCTGACCCTGCGGGGCGAGGAGTCGCCTCGCCAGTAATGGCGCAGGCGCTCAATCAGCGTCCCACTGGCCAATCTCCACCATCGCCAGCTTGTGGCCCTGTTCCGCGGCCTGCAGGATCAAGGTCCGGCCCAGCGTCGCGTCACGCTCGATACCCTCGCCACTGCGAAAGATTTTGCCGAGTTGGTAGAGGCACTCGGGCGCTTCCACGCTGGCGCACATCATGTACCACAGCGCGGCCATTTCGGGGGTGGATTCAGGCAGGCGCTGCTGCTGATGCAACCGTGCCAGGCCGACCTGGGAGCCCATTTGCAGGGGGCTACCCAGGAAGTGGCGTTCCGCCGCGACGAAATCGCGCCGCCCCAGAAGCCCAGACTCCAACAGACTGCCCTGCAGGCTGTGCGCCGCGCGCGAATTCACCGCCAGGGCGGCATCGAGAAACTCCCGCGCCGCTGCCAGTTCTTCCGGCGTGCGTTCGGAAGCGCTGGCAAAAGCCCGGCGCGCATAGGCGAGCCCCGATTCCCTGTGCCCCCGACGGGCGGGCCCGGCCAACTGCGGCAGCAGTTGCGCCGCTTCCACCTCCCACCACTCGCCCTGCTCGCGGCGGATCAACAGATACTGCGCATCCGGCAGGCCATCGGCAGCGGCGCGGCGCAGGAACTGGCGTTCCGTCTCCGGTTCCACGGCCCATCGATCGCCACCGTAATAACCTGCCAGCCGGTACCAGGCCAGGCCCGGTGCCAGGCGCCGCTGCGCCGCCTCCATGAACTGTTGGAACAGTTCTTCGCTGCGCTCGACGCCGAGGCTTTCACGATAGACATGGGCGAGGGCCACCATGGCATCCGCATAGCCCCGCTCGGCGGCGGAAAGCAGGAAATCGACGCAGTCTTCCGGGGAGAACATCGGCAGTTTTTCTCCCAGGCAGGCTTTGCCCAGTCGGAACTGCGCCATCTGGCTGCCAAGGGCGGCGGCATCCAGGTAGTACTGCACCGCCTCTTCACCCTTGCCGATGCTTTCGAGATACAGCCCCATACCGACTTTGGCAGCAGTGCTCTGCTCTGAAAGCGGTTGCAGGACCCGGCCGACGTAGAGGCCTTCCAGGCTGCCGAAAGGGAAATTAGCCCCCAGTATCCGGTGTATGGCCCGCTGGTTGTCGAAATAGATGTGGCGCTGCTCGCCGCTGTCCGGATCTTCGGCCAGCACCACGTAGTAGAGTGCCCGCCCCCGGCCGAGGGGCAAAAGAAAAGCATCCAGGAGCTGGTAACCCGCCAAGCCCAGTATTTCTTCGGCGTGGTCCAGTATGCCGATTTCATAGGCGGTGTCGGGGCTTTTTCCATCGCCGCCGCCGAGCACGCCGCGCAGGATAAACTGTACCGCGCGCGCATGGCGTTCCGCCTTGTCCGTCTCGCCCAGTTGTTCGTAGCAGTCCTGCGCCGCCAGGTGGGGCTCCAGCTCGAAGAAGTTCCGTTCCGTCCACTTGTCCCAATCCATCGCGGCGCAATCCGTCTCCTCACCGTCGGACAGCTTTTCCACAGCCTGCTGGAATTGCTCCCGGTCCACCACGGCGGTGTGCACTTTGGAGCTATCCAGGTAGGCGGACCAGAACTCTTCAAAGGGCACCGCATCCACATCTTCCAGGATGCGCGCCGCCAGGGATGCCAGGCGGGCGTCGGCGCCGGCGAAAGCTTCCATAGCGCTGCCGGCAGCGGGAGCGGCCGGATCGGCAGCCTGCGAAGCCGTTTCTTCGAATGCCATTTCGGGGGGCGCGATAACCGGCAGGTCGATCGCTTCGGGCGCAGTGGCACAACCGTTGACAGCGGCCACAAGCGGCAGCAGAAAACGCCATTTCCTCACCGTACATCTCCATTTGCGTCACTGGAGTTCTTCCCGGCCAGCAGGTCCCGCGCCAGGTTCCTGGCGCGGTTGCGGCGCTCCTCCCGGGAAACGGAGGCGGGCGACAGCCAAAGCACATAACTGAGATCGCTTTCCACGCGATTGATCTGCTCCAGGTACTCCGGGAAGTCCGCCGCGGACACGGATTTGCGCCGGGAGTTGTAGCGGTACTCCACAGTGACCCTGTTGCCGCTCTTCCGCACCTCGCGCTCGAAATCAAACCAGGGATTGGCAATCGGCTCCCCGTCCCCTTTTTCCGACCAGCGGATATCCGCTGCGCTCTGTGCCACCACTTCCAGCGTCTGGTCTATCTGCAGGTCTCCCGGCAGGCGGAAGGGGTGCTGGCGCTGGAGTGAATTCGGCAGGCGCAGGGTTTCCACCACATTGGATGCCACCAGCTTCAGCATGTTTTTCCCGCCGCTGTCTTCGCCGACTTTGCGCAGCCGGTATTTCTCTTTCAGCACCAGCTCGTTGCCCTGTTCCGCATCGATGATTTCAATCGGCGCCAGGATTTCGATGGAGGGAAAATAGCGCGAGTAGTACTGCAGGAACTCCTGTCCCAGGGTTTCCCGGTCCCGGTACCCGGTGTAGGAGCGCATTTCCTCCGCGCGCCATCCGCTGTAGCGGCTGGTCACTTCAAAAGTCGCCGTCTTGCGGTTTTCCGCCAGGGTCAGGGTTTCCCTGACTTCGACCCGGGCCCGGCGCTGGTCCTGGACCGGCGCCTCGATGGCCGTCAGTGAATCTCCCTTTCCATCGACCACCAGCGCCCAGTTGAAATCCGGCAGGGACATTTCCCGCAGGGACCCGGCCTGGTTGTTCGCGGTAGGGTCCACCCAGTAGCGCTTCCCATCCAGGGTAAATGTGGTGATGACGTGGTCGAAATTTCCCGGCGACGGCAGCCGCTCGTCCAGGTGCAGGTTGTCCACGGACGATACCAACGCCGGGTGCGCGTCTATCCCCAGCGCGCGCAGTGCGGAAACCAGCAGTACCGTTTTGTCTTTGCAGTCGCCGAAACGCCGCTCGAAGGTTTCCAGCGGCGCCGAGGGGCGGTGGGAGTTGACGCCGTGCTCTATGCCGAAATAGCGGATGTTGTTCTGGACCCACTGGGTCGCGGCAGCGGCCTTTTGCGCAGGATCGCCCTCCATTTCCGCCACCAGGCGGGCAAATTCTTCCGGCAACTCGCCGGGCGTGCGGTACAAGGCGTGGGCCCAGTCGTTGACCTGGCGCCAGTCCGTGTACTGGCTGTACTGGAGGACCGGGAAGGGCGAGAGCCATTCGGGAACGCCATCTTCCTGGCGCACCGCCTCGGTGTGCTCGAGGTCGGCGAAATAGCGTACTTTATCGTCCTCGGTACGCTGCTGGATCTTGACCTCGCCGCGTTTCTGCGCGCCTGAAACACGCAGCTGCAGGACCTTGTCCCGGGGGCTGAGCACGCCGATATACAGCCGTCCGATGGGCACGCCCCAACCCAGCAGTTCGCGACCGAAATATTTGTCTCCCAGCACCGGGTTGGTGCCGCGCAAGGTGTAGCTGTACTCGACCACATCCCCGACGCGCAGGTCCTTCAGCAGCAACATCGCCGTCCAGCGCTCGGCGTAGAGGCCCCGATCCAGTTCGTCTTCCCGCTGGAAGAGTTTGATCTCCGCCGATTCCAGGCGGTCGCGGCGCCCGCCGCCGCGCAGCACGCTGATATCGTGGATCACCAGCTTCTCGTAGGCGGGCGCGAAACTGAGACTGATACTGGAAATCTGCTGCAAACCCTGCTGGTTCAGGGGCTGCATGGCGACCCGGTAAAAGCGCTCCTTTTCCTCCCCGGATACATTGACCTGGGTATCCACCAGCAGGTAGCGGAGACTCTCATCACCGGGGAAATCCCCGCTCTCCGGCAGGGCCACCGGCTGCAGCCACTGGGGGCGCGGCGCTACCTCGTAGTCCGCGGCCACAGCTAAGTGAGGCAGCAGTGCGGCGAGCAGGGTCGACAGGATGAAAAGCACCGGGACAGAGCGGGCGCGGGAAGGGGACGTCATATTATTGCCTTATGCGGATCGCGCGGAAGGCCACATGATAAGGCCAGGCCGCCCGCGACGCCACGCCGGGCGCCCCGCGGGACCGGAGGCTGCCTGCCCAGGGGGCGCTTGCGTGGCTCGCCAGCGGGGATGACCGCGGGGTACTGAACTTGAGGAGCGAACAGGCAATTCGCCGCTAAACAGGTTTCGGGCCGGCGGTTCCGCCGGACTTTGCGCGCCTTTCTCCTTGCGCATTTTTCCCGTCACAGCCCAGGCCAGGACTCCAAACGAGGCTAGCCAGGAGATGCCACATTTGGCCAAGAAGATCTGGCCCACCTGTTTGCGCGTCAGGAACAGCGCCAGCATACTATGAATTTATGGCTGTCCACTTTCGAGGCTTCCAATATCCCCCTGTCCGCTACATATCCGCCATGTCCGGGGATGGCCCCTTCAAAATTGTGCCTGTATGCTTCACGGAGGGAGCGAGGGCGCTCCATGGAGATAGCTCGTATGAAATTCGCTCGAATATTTTTATTTGATCGACGATCGTCGGGGCAGCGCAAGCAGGCCCGTCGGGATCACTGTGTCCCGTGGAAATGAGAAACACCACCATCCTCGTCGCCGACGATCAGCCGGAGATCCGACAGGCGTTGCGTCTGTTGTTGAAAAGGGAAGGCTGGCAGACAGTTGCCGCCGATTCGCCAGATCAGCTGCTGGCGCGGTTGGAGGAGGGGGCCGCTGATCTCGCGTTACTGGACCTCAACTATCGGCGCGACACAACGTCCGGACGCGAGGGCCTGGAGTTGATCGAACGGATCAAAAGTCGCGACGCCGATATTCCACTGGTGGCCATGACCGCCTGGGGCTCGGTGGATGTGGCGGTGGCCGCACTCAAGGCCGGGGCTTCCGATTTTGTCGAGAAGCCCTGGGATAACACGCGATTGTTGACCATCATTCGCACCCAGCTCGAACGGGCCGAGGCCCGTCACAACGAGCGGCGATACCAGACCATCGCAGAAATTCAACGCGGCGATCCGGGAGGCGAGGATTTCATCGCCAACGCACCCGCCATGCGCGACATGCTGGAGATGGTACGCCGGGTGGCCGGCGCCGACGCTCCTGTTTTGATCACCGGCGAAAACGGCGTGGGCAAGGGACTTGTGGCAGACATGCTGCACCGCCTCTCGCCACGCTCGGAGCAGGCGTTCGTGGCAGTGAACATGGGCGGCATCCCGGAAAATCTTTTTGAAAGCGAGATGTTCGGCCACCGACGTGGCGCTTTTACCGACGCCCGCGAAAGCCGCGCTGGACGCTTTGAGCTGGCCGATAGCGGCACCCTGTTCCTGGACGAAATCGGCAACCTCCCGGAGAGCCAGCAGGCAAAACTGCTACGCGTGCTGGAGTCAGGCCAGTTCGAGAGTGTCGGTGGCACGCGCACCAAGCGGGTGGATGTACGAATAATTGCCGCCACCAACGCGGATCTGCCGGCGCGGGTCGAGGCAGGGGCCTTCAGGCAGGACTTGTATTTTCGTTTGAACACCATTGAGATTCGCGTGCCGGCGTTGCGCGAGCGCCGCGCGGATATTCTGCTGCTGGCCGGACATTTTCTCCAACGGCACGGACGACGCTATGGCCGCCGCGTGACACTCTCGGAGGCCGCCGCAAAGGCGCTGGCCGCCCACGATTGGCCGGGCAATGTGCGTGAACTGAGTCACGTGATCGAACGCGCGCTCCTGTTGAGCGATGGGGAAATGATGGAGCCCAAACATCTGGACCTTCACGCGCAACGGCCTTCGGGCAGGCTGAAGGCCGACACCATCATGCCCCTGGCGGAGGCCGAACAACTGTTGCTCCGCAACGCCCTGGATCGCTTCGGCGGCGACGTCGAGCAGGCCGCGCGGGCGCTGGGCTTGAGCCGCAGCGCGATGTATCGGCGATTGCAGAAATATGCTATCGAATATGGCTAACCGCATAAGCCTGGAATTGTCGCTGGTCCTGGCGATGCTGCTCCCGGCGCTGGTGGTGCTGCTGGCCTGGTTGGCGGCAACCCTGGTTCCCGCAATGCCGCAATGGCTGCCCTGGTCGGCTGCCGTTTCCGGCGCCATTGTGGCAGTCTGGTATTTGCCGGCGCGCATTCTGCGGCCGCTCAGCAGCCTGACCAACGTACTGGGCGCGATCCGCGGCCGGGATCTGGCCCTGCGGGCGCGCACCGACCGCGGCGGGGCGATGGGCGATCTGGCCCGCGAGATCAACCGGCTGGCGGACGGCCTGCACACGCACGGCCTGGCCATCCGCCAATCCGACGCCTTGCTGGCCAAGCTGATGGCCGAGGTCGACCTGCCCGTATTCACCTTCGATCAACAGCAGCGGCTGGCGGCGGCCAATCCGGCCGCCGAGCGCCTGTGCGGCGCGCGCCTGGCCTCCGGTAGCTCCGCTCGCTCCCTGGGCCTGCAAATGCTGCTCGAACGATCCCGGGGCGAACCGGTGCAACTGGAACTGCCCGGCGGCGCGGGTCGCTTCCTGGTGCGCCGCCGCCCCTTCCGCATCGCCGGCATTGCCCACACCCTGCTGGTACTGACCGAAGCCGGCGGCGCCCTGGGTGCGGAGCGCCGGGAGGCCTGGCAAAGCCTGGTGCGCGTACTGGGTCATGAAATCAACAACTCATTGGCGCCGATCAAGTCCATTTCCCAAACCCTGCTGTCGGCTGGCAGCGAACTGGACACCGATGAAATTCGCGACAGCCTGCGTTTGATCGCCGGCCGCGCGGATGCCCTGGAACGCTTCGTGGGCGGCTATGCGGCCCTGGCACGCCTGCCGGCACCGACGATCGACGAGTTCGCGCTCGATACGTTGATGGCGCGTGTGGCGGAACTGGAGACCCGGGTAAAAGTGGAACTGCACGGCCCGCAAATCACCGTGCGGGCGGATACCGATCAACTGGAGCAGGCCCTGATCAACCTGATCAGAAACGCCGGCGACGCGGTGGCAGGTGGCGAGGGCTGGGTTGCTCTTCAATGGCGCCTGGAGGCTTCGGGGCTTGTGATCGAAGTGCTAGACAACGGCCCGGGGCCGCCGGACTCGGAAAATCTGTTCGTGCCGTTTTTTACCACCAAGCCCGGCGGCAGCGGTGTGGGCCTGCTGCTGGCCCGCCGCATCGCCGAATTGCACGGCGGCTGGCTGAAGCTGGAATCCCGGGGCCAGGCGCGGGGCGCCGTGGCCCGTCTGTGGCTGCCACTGGCGGATCAAACCTGAATCCCAATTGCGGGTGACCCGTCCGCAAGGCGAGTTGACCCTGGCCGTGAGCGAAAATGATGTCGTCAAATCGGAGTTGTTGCATTATCTGGATGCCATGAAGCCAGCAGCGTAGTCCTGCTAGTATCAAAATTTATGCAATGGTTGGGATTACAGATTTGGGAGGGGAAATGGCTCTAAGTGACAATTTGCAGTCTATGTCAGTGAAGAGCGCGGTTTTAGGCGGCCATCGGCCGTCGAAAACCGCTACAAAGGGCCTTATTTGCTTAACTGACTTTCCTGGCAGAGACCTTCCACCGATCGTTTATCTGCAACACCAGGTCTTTTTCCTTATCACTGCGGTCCATTTCGTTAAGCTGATCCACAAGCTCACGCACCAAGCTTTTTTCCCGTATGTATTGAAGGTAACAGATCCGCAGCAGCAGATCTGCCGAACCATTGATTTTATTGTCACCACTCTCCCACTTGCGAACGGTAATTTCCCTAACGCCAAGGGTGCCCGCCAATACTTTTTGCGACATATCCATTTCACAGCGCAAAAAACGGATTTCCCGCGCGTTCAGAATATCGCCCTTCGTAACCACATGGTGGCCGATTGTTTTGTGCAGCCCTTTAATATCCCTGATCACTACGCCTTTGCCATACGGAGTTTCCCGGTATTCAAAGCCGTTTTCCAAGTAAATGCCAGGGAGGCCGCATTCTAAATAGTGATACATCGTTTCTAGCCCTCCTCAACACGTCGTACTATTAATTGATTTCCCTCAGGTGTGATATTCACGGTGACGTAAACGGGTAGCCCCGAAGTACGAACCCACAATACACCACTGATCGCCCCGTCTTCCTCGACCACCGGCCCGAACTCTAGCTCCCCCCTCTCCAGCGCCTGCCATACCTGACTCATCAGTACGCTACCCGAGCGACACTCCTCCAGCGGCGGGATGATCACATTGAAAGAATCGGTGGCGATATCGCGCACACGCTTCAGGAATGCAGCGGGATTAGAGAGTATGGGTGTGGGTTGAACCATACCGGTATCCTGTATCGGCTCCTCGGGCGGACTGCATCATACCGGTATTATATATCGGTTCAAAGGGGGGCAAGATAAAATATGTGACCCAGAATATCCGATAAGTTGCGATAACTGCCACCAACTGTGACGAATGTCGCGTTTTTGGCACATAGGAAGAATAAACTCCCTTTTCTCACAGCTAACCAGTGCTTTGCACATCCGTTCGGCCCACATACCGTTTCGAAACCAACCCAGCTCACGCGGCGATCAGTGAAAACCTGCCCCGGTTCACCACCGGATCCTCAATACAGACAATGATCCTGACAGCCCCACCGCACTCGCGGCAGGGTCTCGATGTCGATGTTGAGCAGTCGAGCGGCTCTGCAAAATCGCCGGGAGCGATGTTGAACCGCCGAAGGCTGGCCCGAAGGGCGGAGGGCAGGATGCCCGGAGCAACATGGCGCGCGTGGCACCATCGCGGTACGGCGTCTTGAGTTGGTAATGGATGTTGCCATGCGGCGTGAGCGAAAGGCGCTTCTCGGACACCGCCAGGCGAGTAGTTACACTGAATCCCAATTGCGGGATTAACGGGTCTCACTAGTGGGATTTTCGCGCGCCTTTTACAAGCCGCAAATACACCTAACTCATTGAATCGACTGCGCAATTCATCTTTGGCCCGGAACTTGCCAAAGCGGGGCATGGATATTCATCGCCCCGACCTGAAGCGTCAAAGACAACGCAAGCACGCCCTCCGGGGCGGCGCGGCTGCCGCGGCCCTGGTTGTCATCGGCATATTCTTATACCGGATCGAGCCGGCCCTGCCCAGGGTGGATCGCGGCGCAGTGTGGATGGATACCGTGCGCTCGGGCGAACTCGTGCGCGAGGTGCGCGGGCCGGGCAGCCTGGTGCCCAGGGAGACACGCTGGGTGGTTGCCGCCAGCGCCGGCCGGGTCGAGCGGATTCTGGTGCGGCCGGGAGCACGGGTCGAGCCGGATACTCTTCTGATCCAGCTTTCCAATCCGCAACTGATCCAGGAAGTCGAGGAAATTCGCTGGGAAGGCGAAGCCCTCGCCGCCGGCCTGGCCTCCCTGGAGGCCGAGCTGAAACGCCAACTGCTGGACGCGCGCGCCGGCTTGGCGACCGCCCGCGCGGACCACGAAAGCGTCCGACTGGAGGCGGTTGCGGAGCAGGAGCTGGCCGAGCGGGGAATCGTCTCGCGCATTCGCTACCAGCAGACCCGGCTGCGCACCGACCAACTGGCGCTGCGCGTGCAACTGGAAACCGAGCGCATCGAACGCCTGCAGGCTTCCATTCAGGCGCAACTGGAAGCCGAACGCGCACGCCTGCAGCAGGCACAGCAACGTCACCGCAGGTACCAGCAGCGCCTGGCGGATCTGGGTGTGCGCGCCGGCGTGGCCGGCGTATTGCAACGCATCGACGTCGAAGAGGGTCAGCAGGTCGATCCCGGTGTCAACGTAGGCCGTGTGGCGCGCCCGGACGAGCTGATTGCGGAGCTGCGCATCCCGGCAAGCCAGGCGCGGGATATCCAACTGGATCAGGCCGTGACCGTCGACACCCGCAACGCCGAAGTGCCCGGGCACGTCATCCGCATCGACCCGGCGGTGGTCGCAGGTACGGTGCAGGTGGACGTGGCGCTGACCGGCAAGCTGCCCCCGGGCGCGCGCCCGGATCTGTCCGTGGATGGCACCGTGCAACTGGAGCGCCTGCAGGGCGTGCTGTTCGTCGGTCGGCCCGCCTATGGCCAGCCGCAGTCCACCGTCAGCCTGTTCCGCCTGGACGGCAATGGTCGCGCGCAGCGAGTGACGGTTGAGCTGGGGCGCGCCTCGGTCGAGCTGATCGAGGTCCGCGCCGGCCTGGCGCCCGGCGACCGGGTCATTCTTTCCGACACCTCCCAGTGGGACGGGTACGACCAAATCCGGCTGGATTGAATTTTCGAACGTATGAGTAACGCCATGAATGCACAAGAACTGCTGATTTGCATGCGCAACATTAAAAAAGTGTTCTACTCCGACGAAGTCGAAACCCGGGCCCTGGCGGGCATCGAGCTGGATATCCGCCAGGGCGAGTATCTCTCGATCACCGGCCCGTCCGGCTGCGGCAAGTCCACGCTGCTGTCGCTGCTGGGATTGCTGGATGTGCCCAGCGAAGGCAGCTACCGGCTGGCCGGCACTCAGGTCGCGGACCTGAACATCGCCGAGCGCGCGCGCATCCGCAACCGGGAGATCGGTTTCATCTTCCAGGCCTTCAACCTGATCGGCGACCTCAAGGTGGTCGAGAACGTCGAGCTGCCGCTGACCTATCGCCCCGACCTCAGCAAGAGGGAGCGCCGCCAGCGGGCCCTGGAATCGCTGGAGCGCGTCGGTATGGCGCACCGCCTCAATCACTATCCGGCGCAACTGTCCGGCGGCCAGCAGCAGCGCGTGGCGGTGGCGCGCGCCCTGGCCGGCCGCCCCTCCATCCTGCTCGCCGACGAGCCCACCGGCAACCTCGACTCGCGCAACGGCGAACAGGTGATGTCGCTGCTGGAGGAGCTGCACAACGGCGGCGCCACCTTGTGCATGGTCACCCACGATCCGCGCTATGCCCGCTTCGCCCAGCGCCAGATCTTCCTGTTCGACGGCCAGATCGTGGACGAGGAGGAAATGCATCGCCGGCGCGACGAGGAAGACCGCCGGGTGCGCGAACTGGCCGCCAGCATCGGGAGCGCCTGAGCATGGAATTTAAACGCGCACTTAGAGGGCTGAGGCGATCACCCGGTTTCGCCCTGGGCGTGATCGGCGTGCTGGGCGTCACCAGCGCCGGCCTGCTCACCGTGGCCAGCGCGGCCTACAGTCTGTTTCTCAAGCCGCTGCCCTATCCCGACGCCGGGCAACTGGTCCAGCCCAGTGGTTTCGCGCGCGCCATAGGACACGACATCGGGCTGTCCGTGCCCCTGTTCGAGGAACTGGCGGAGGATCCGGCGGTATCGGCCATGGGCGCCTATGGCGACGTCGAACGCGCCATTGATGCCGGGGGCGCCGCCTGGCAGCGCGCCCGCATCACCCCGGGGCTGCCGCAAGTGATGGGCGTTCGGCCCCTATTGGGGCACGGTTTCACCGCCGAGGACGGCGAAGCGGGCGCGGCGCCGAGCGCGCTGATCAGCGAATCGGCCTGGCGGCGGCGCTTCGGCGCCCGCGAGGATGTCATCGGCCGGGAAATCCGCCTGGACGGTGAGACCGTCCGTATCGCCGGGGTAATGCCCGATCACTTCGCCCTGCCAGCCACGTCTACCGGGATCTGGCTGCCACTGCGGTTTTCCGAAAAGCAGCGCTCACCCGCCAATATACACAACTTTGACGGGGCTATCGCAGGGGCTGTGGCGCGGTTGGCGCCCGGCGGGTCGGCGGCAGTGTGGCAGAACAGAATCCAGGCGCGTTTCGCCGAGGATCCGCGCCTGACGCCCGTGATCGAATTCGCCGGGCTGGAACTGCGCGTCGAATCCCTGCGCGAGAGCTGGGCCGGCAAATATCGCGGGCCGCTGGCGATCCTTGGCGTCGCTGTGGCCATGGTGCTGCTGGCGGCGGTGTTGAACCTGGCCGGCATCTGGGCGGCGCGCATGCTGGCCCGCGATCACGAACAAGCGGTGGTCGCGGCACTGGGCGCCGGGCGCGGCCGCAGCATGGCCCAGATCGCCGCCGAATACGCCCTGCTCGGCCTGGGCGGCGTGCTGCTGGCGCTGGCGCTGACGCCGCTGGCCATTCGCTGGCTGGGCCTGCTCGGGGTGCTGGATACAGAGACGCCCATCACCGTCGCTATCGGGCCGGTCACCGGGCTGTTGGCGCTGGCCGTGCTGCTGCTCGGCGCCCTGCCGGTGCTGGCGGGCGCCTGGTGGCAGGCCAGTCGCCAGCAGACGCGCGCCGCGGCCTACCTGACCTCCGGCGGCACTACCGCGCGCGGCGGGCCGGGGGGCGGCCGCAGGCTGCTGATCGTGGTGCAGATCGCCGTGGCCATGAGCCTGCTGGCCGGCGTTTCCCAACTGCTGAGGAGTTGGCAGGGGCTGCTGAACGAAGATCTGGGATTCCGTCCACAGCGGTTGCTGATCGCGCAGATTTTACCGGACCAGGCCGCCGAGGCTTCCCGGAATACTGGCACTGCGGACGAGGACGCCAACGTCGAAGCAGCGCTGGAGCGCCTGCGCGCGCTACCGGGCGCGGACATGGTCAGCCACGCGGACATAGTGCCATTCGGGCGCTCCGAGTCCATCACCTCCATGCAGTTGCCGGGCAGGGATGGGCAAAAGGTATCCATGCGTACGCGTCCGGTCGGCGAGGATTATTTCCGGGCCGCCGGTATCGACATAATCCAGGGCCGCGCCTTTACCCGCGAGGATATCGGGCTAGAACGCGCCGTTGTCGACGAATGGTTCGCCAGACGTTATTTCCCGCAGGGCGATGCCGTCGGCAGCCGTTACACCGTCCTCGCGCCGGACAGTGCCTACGATATCGAGATCATCGGCGTGGCGCGCACCGTAAAACACCTGGCGCCGGACGAAGAACCGGAGCAGGGCACGGAGTATCGCCTGCGGGCAGGACCCGGGGCCCGCACCATGGCCGTCATCGCCACCTCTGTGCCGCCGCATACGCTGATCGAGCCAGCGCGCGGCGTGCTGCTTGAAACGCTGGGGCCCGAACGCATCACCCCCAACGGTGTGCTCACCATGCAGTCCCTGATCCGCGGCACGGTCGAAGACCGAGAACCGCAGTTGATATTGCTCGGCGTATTCGCCGCACTGACACTGCTGTTAGCCGCCATCGGACTTTATGCGCTGCTGACCTATTCGGTACGCGCGCGCACCGCCGAATTCGGTCTGCGCATGGCCCTGGGCGCCGACGGCGGGCGTATCCGCACACTGATCCTGCGGGACGGGTTGCGCCTGCTCATCCCCGGCCTGCTATTGGGCACCGCTGGCGCCTGCCTCACCGGCCGCCTTTTGGCCGGGCGTCTGTACAAAATCGCCCCGGCCGACCCGCTCACCTGGCTGGCGGTGGCCGCCCTGCTCACCCTGGTGGTGTTGTCGGCGAGCCTGTGGCCAGCCCTGCGCGCCGCGCGCACCTCGCCGATGGCGGCATTACGGCATGATTAAGCGGGTGATGACTAAGTTTTCGCCCCCTTTTTTATTGCGCATTTCCCCCGTCACCGCCCAGGCCAGGACTGCAAACGAGGCTAGCCAGGAGATGCCCGCGGGAACATTGGCCAAGAAGATCTGGCCCAGCTGTTTGCGCTTCAGGAACAGCGCCAGGATACTGGGCAGAAACCAAACGGCGATAAGGAGTACTGCAAATACCAACACCCTGCAGCAGGCTGAGACGGTAGAAGACGGCGAGGAAGGTGTCGAGCTTTTCTGAGAGATTTGAGAGTGCTGTCTCGGCGGGGCGGAAAACTTACAAAAATTTTTGCACCGGGAGTGGGAAAGGCCCGCCAGTGGAGAATCGGACAAACATTGCGCAGGTCTGTGCTAACCCGAATAACCATCGTTGCCGCAGACTTTGCCGACGCTGGGGAAAGCATCTCCCAGTACCTTTCCGAGTTGCGGTGAGTCGATTATTTTTTCCGGCAGCCAATATTTTCCAAGCCAAGCAAAATTCATACACTGCCCATCGGAATCAGGGTTTTTTCCACTCCGGATTTTTTGTTGTAAGGCCATGTCCAGCTGTACCCGACACCTCGCGCGGATTCCGTCTATTTCCCGGTTTCTATACAAGCCGTTGAACCGGCTTGCGATTGCGGCATTGATCGCCGGGAGCACCCTGCCCACCGCCGCCGCTGAAACCTACGGCGCGGAGCCCCCGGACTCGTCCCTGCAGGCGATCAACCTGCGCATCGACAACGACCTGTTTGCCGGCAGCGACCGCGGCTATTCCAACGGCATTGAAATCGGCTTCCTGTCCCAGACAGTCGAACACTTCCAGGACAAACGCCTGCCGACAGGTTACCGCTGGCTCAACCGCGGACTGGGCTGGCTGCAGCCGAAAGGATTTTCCGAATACAACATGGCGCTCAACGTCGGCCACGGCATTTTCACCCCTGGCGACTGGCAGCGGCGCGACCTGATCGAGGATGACCGGCCCTATGCGGGCGTACTGGTGCTCGGCGTGGACTACAACGGCAGGGATGACCACAGCATGCGCAGTGTCTCGATCAACCTGGGTGTGGTCGGCCCTTCCGCGCGGGGGGAAGAGCTGCAGCGGGGGGTACACAAGCTACTGGGCTCGGAGACGTTCCGCGGCTGGCGCAACCAGCTCGATGACGAAATCGTTTTCCGCATCCAGTCCGCAGGACTGCATCGTTTCCGGTTCGAGCGACGGTCGGCGGCAGACTGGCAGCGGGACCTGATCCTGCGCAGCGGCGGCAGTATCGGCAACCTGGTTTCCGCCATCAATATCGGTGCGGAATGGCGTTTCGGCCCGCAATTGCCGGACGACTTCGGCAGCGCGCCCCTGGTGCCCGTCGCCGTGAACGCGGCGCCGACCCGCGCCCGCCGTTTTTCCCCGCGTATGGAAATGCACGGTTTCGTGGTTGCCAACCTGGATGTCGTATTCCACGATATCACCCTCGACGGCAACACCTGGAAAGACAGCCACAGCGTAGACCGCAACCCTTACGTGGCCGGCCTCGGCGTGGGTGTGGCAGCCACCTACGGGCACTGGCGGCTCGCTTTCGCCCGCTATCTGCGCACGCGCGAGTTCAAGGGCCAGTCAGAACCGCCGCAGCTGGGCAGCCTGACCATCCAAAGGGAACTCTAGGTCCGGTGAACCATCCCGCCCACAGTTGCGCTAAACTGGCGCAAGTTTGCCGCCCGTATTGAGCACTCCCATGGCCAAATCCGCCTCCGAAGAACTGAAACTCGACAACCAGCTCTGCTTCAGCCTCTACGCCACTTCCCTGGCGATGAGCAAGATGTACAAGCCACTGCTGGAAAAGCTGGGGCTGACCTACCCCCAGTACCTGATGATGCTGGTGCTCTGGGAAGAGGACGGCATCACCGCCACCGAACTGGGCCGGCGCCTGGGGCAGGACAAGGGCGCCCTCAGCCCGGTGATCAAGCGCCTGGAGGCCCAGGGCCTGATCGACCGCCGCCGCGATGCCAGGGACGAGCGCCGGGTCCACCTGCAACTCACCACCACCGGAAAATCCCTGCAGCGGCAGGCGGAAGCCATTCCCCAGCAGGTACTGCGCGCCAGCGGCCTGGACCGCAAGGCCGCGCGCCAGCTGAAGGCGCAGATCGAAGCCGTGCGACGGGCCCTGAACAGCCTCGCAGAGGCCGCTGACTGACACCTCACCTCCGCCCCATTCGCCACAATCCCCCCGCCAACCGGGCCCTTCGGCCCAGGCTATCGACTTCATAGAAATAACTAATTGTCGCAATAACTGTTATCGCGATAACTTTATCCGTGCCCAGCAGGGCGATCTAGACTTCAGAACCACCCACAGAGAGGACACTGTCATGCAAATACTCTACAAAGCCGTAGCCACCGCCACCGGAGGCCGCGACGGCCAGGCCAAATCCTCCGACGGCATTCTGGACGTCAAACTCACCACCCCGAAGGAACTGGGCGGCCCCGGCGGCGACGCCACCAACCCGGAACAGCTATTTGCCGCCGGCTATTCCGCCTGCTTTATCGGCGCGATCAAATTTGTCGCCGGTAAAGAGAACGTCAAAGTGCCGGAAGGCACCAGCGTGCGCGGCGAGGTGGGCATAGGCCCGCTCGACAGCGGCAAGGGCTTCGGCCTGGATATCGACCTGTACGTCAGCCTGCCGGGCCTGGATAAGGAAACCGCGGAGAAGCTGGCCAACCGGGCCCATGAGGAAGTCTGCCCCTACTCCAACGCCACCCGCGGCAATGTGGACGTGCGCCTGCACATTGAGACCTGAGAGAGCGCGGTAAACCCCGAAGTTTGAAGGAAAGCCTCGCCTGATCCGCGACCTGGTAAATCGCTCCGGTGCAGCGGCAGTCTACTTGGACTACACGCCGTCACCGGAGGCCAAATACCCCACCGCGATCGACCAGGCCTGCGCCGCGACCAAATGGGTCGCGGAGCACGGCAAGGAAATCGGCGTGGACGGCTCCCGTCTCGCAATAGCCGGCAACAGCGTCGGCGGCAATATGACCACCGTGGTGGCGCTGAAGGCCAAGGAGAAGGGCGCACCCAAGATCCGCTTCCAACTGCTGCTGTGGCCGGTGACCGATGCCAACTTCGATACCAAATCTTACAAGGCGTTTGCCGAGAGCCACTTCGTGACCCGCAACATGATGCAGTGGTTCTGGGACAACTACACCACCTACCCGAACGAACGCGCCCAGATCTACGCCTCATCCCTGCGCGCTACCACCGAACAACTCAAGGGACTGCCGCCAGCGCTGATACAGACCGCGGAAAAGGACGTACAGCGCGACAAGGGCGAGGCCTACGGCCGCAAGCTGAACGACGCCGGCATCACCATCACCTCGGTGCGCTACAACGGCATGATCCTCGATTTCGGCCTGCTCAATGCCCTGAGCGACGTGCCGGCGGTGCAGGATGCGTTGGATCAGGCGGGGGCGGAGTTGAGGGATCATCTCCAGTAAGATCTCTGGCAATCAGAGCGAAAGGTCCCAATTGGGGCCTTTTTTGTATTTCCGGGCCCCGAATCCAGCGGGAGTACCTGTCCCTGGTCCAGGATTAAAGAGCCATAGGCTCCTATTTATGGAAAGTGTTACGTAACTTATTGATTTTCCGGGAGGTTACTTGTATTCAATTGCCAGGTGTATAATCAGGCGACTTGAGCCCAGGGCTCTATAATTCCGGCCAAAATTTGATCTAGCCTGGATAAGTCCTTGAATTTTAAAAGAATTTAGGTTCTTGATTTTGGAAGGGGCCGTAAATAGTAGCCAAGGACATATAAAGCCCCAGGCTTTTGAATAAACTGTTATGCCTAGGCACGAGCCATGAACATATTCCTTTGCCAGCTAAAAAAGTGTGCACTAATAGTATTGTTTTGCGGGTTTGGGATTCACGCACTTGCTGATGCAGCTCAAAAGGATGTTCTTGAAAAGGCGATTGGAAGGGTGATCCTGGTGGCCGATCGCGAAGAAAGCCTAGAGTTCGGCTATGGGTTTCCAAACCGAAAAACCACCGAAATAATCCAAAAAGTCTATGAGGAAGCTGTAAAGAATCTTGGACCAGAATACCGAGTACAATTCTTTTGGAGCCTTATTCTCAATCTCAACTTGGGCTCTCACTCATCGGAAGAATTGAGCCATCTTATCCAAGAAGATTGTGGCGAAGCATTTCTGGCCAAAGTAACTCAATACAAAAGAGCCGTAGACGACGTATCGCCAGACATATGGATAAAGGGAACCACGGAGTACAAGAGCATTTTATTGTACGAAAGCACGGTTAAACTTCTCCTGAAGCACGAGAGCAAGTTGCCGCCCAATTAATAGGCATAACGAAGCAATGCAGCCGACGTCTTACTTTGTGTGTCTTTTGCACGGTCGCTGCGCTCCCATTGTCGTGCAAAAGGCACACAAAGTAAGCCGCGTCTGATTGCGGCGTTATGCGCCCAAAGAGAAATATGGAACTAAATAAAAAGTACTTTATTAAATGCGATGGCAAAGTAATTGGTCACACCCTTTTTGAAGGCAGTGATGCTCCGATGGGCGTGGTTCCGGTGCTATATATTTCGAGGGTATAGAATCGGGATATGACTTTGTTATGTCACAAAAGGAGTCTTCGGCAGTTACTATCTATGAGGATTTACCTGAAGATAGCTTTGTGAATGCTAGCTTCGAGAATATTACTGTTTTTTCGGAAACCGGCACGGAGATAAAGGGTTTAGGTGTAAATATCACAGGGTTTGAGGACGATTTTGAAATATCAGTATTGGGTATTGCCTATCCGTTTTATGAAGAAGAGTTTCCTCATCATAGAGAAGCATATGAAAATCAGTTCAAGTAAAGCGCATAACAAGGCCAGGCTGTACGCTGCGCGCATAAACAGCGTAGGCCGCCCCAGCTGGCAACGTTATGCCCTTAAGTTCGTTCCGGCCCTGCGGGCCTCCACCGGACAGCTTACTTTGTGCACTTTATGCGCAGGTCGCTCCGCTCCCATTTTCGCGCATAAAGCGCCCAAAGTAAGCTGCCGCTGCTCGCGGCGTTATACACGAGGTAGCAGATGTATCAGTATGAATTTATTCAGAATATGATTCGACTGATTCCGGTAATCATATTGCTGCCGAGTTTTCTGGTTATCCTGCGGTTTAAGTGGTATCTGCGCCTCGGGATGATGTTTTTCTTGGGGTGGATGGTAGTTGCAGGGGCAACCTTACTGTTTTGGGAGTACTCAATCACGTATGCGCCAAGCGAAGAGATCAAAATGGATTTGGCCCAACGGGATGGTGCCCCAAAGGTATTTGGCACATTGTTTGGCTGGGCTTACGGTCTTATTATACTGTTTATCTTTGAGTTAAATCGGTTGATTTATCTCGGAGTAAGGAAGGCCCATAACCGACTCAAACAAAAAAGTGTATAACCAGGCGCTGCACCGAACGGCCAATGCTAAGTACCTTTGTGCTGGTCGCTTCGTTCCCATTTTCGCACAAAGGTGCTTAGCATTGTCCGCCGGTGAGCGCGGCGCTAAATATTATACATAAATAAAAGTAATATCCCATTAAAAATCAATAAGTTACAATTTTCCCTGCTCATGAAAATGAAAGGGTGCAAGGAAAATGCAAGA
>Ga0207773_100158_pt1 | contig 54198 bp, 51 predicted proteins | sample TtaePargueraPR_2_FD_187281 | JGI IMG/M metagenome (GOLD analysis project Ga0207773, IMG submission 187281) | Aerobic enrichment media microbial communities from Bioluminiscent Bay, La Parguera, Puerto Rico - Tt and M1 (3) (SPAdes) | ecosystem: Environmental > Aquatic > Marine > Unclassified ...
CGCAGCGCGTTCCGGCTGAGGGAGATCGCATGGTACGGGGTGAGCCCGGCGTCGGTCAGCGGCGCCGCCTGGACCGGGTCCAGCCCGCCGAGCGGCAGCAGCCGGTCCGCCGGCACCACCACGTGGTCGGCGAGTCCGCCGTCGCGGCTGATGCCGACCCCGCCGACCGGTACGGTGCGGCACTGGTTCTCCAGCCCGCGCAGGCAGGCCCGGCAGCGCCCGCAGCCGATGATCCCGTACACCGCCGCAGTGTCCCCTTCGGCCCATCCGGTGACCCCCGGACCGAGTTGGGCGACCCGGCCGGCGATCTCGTGGCCGATGGTCATCGGGGTCGGGAAGACCCCGGCGGGCGCGTCGAGGATGTGCAGGTCCGAGTGGCAGGCGCCGACCGCCGCCGTGGCCAGCAGGATCTCGCCCGGGCCGGGCTTCGGTGTCGGCACGTCGACGAGCTCGAGGGTGCCGGGCGCGGTGAGTTGGATGGCACGCATGCCCCCAGCGTCGGCCAGGTCCGCGTACTACGTCCGCCGAACCGCCCCGGATCACCCCCTGCGGCTGAGCCACCCCCGTCCCCCGTGCAGGCAGCTCCGGTTTGGGTCGGTAGAAGTTCTCGGAGGTGCTGGGAGCGCTGGGAGCTTCAAGATCACCTAACGGCCCCCACCCGCCTTACTCGTCGTGAACTGGGCTGCCTTCCGGTGCAGCCCAGTTCGCCGGACTACTCACTGACTACGCAAGGCCAGTGAGCAGAGATGTTAACCAGGATGTTGACGTGGGTGCAGCTGCAACCCACAGTAGCCTCAATCCGTCAGAGGGTGTTGATCCCTGGTAGTCCGGTTCGGCTGACCGTTTTGTCCGCTCGGGGTGGAGGTCGGTTCGCCGCGTGTCGCTGCGGGTGCGCCGGTTCTCCTGGTGCCGGTGGCGTCTTTCTGCTGGTAGGGGCCGGTGTTCGGGTCAGGTGGGTGGGGGTATCAGGCTGAGGCGTTGCCAGCAGAGGGTGAACGCTTCGGCCCAGGGCCAGGTGTCGGGGATGGACAGGATCGTGCGGCGGGCGTGGGTGGCGAGTTTCGCGGGGAGGTGCAGAATCCGGTAGCGCAGGGTGTCGGGTTCGGCGTGGGCGAGGTCGGCCTGGTCGTGCAGGCCGAGGAGCCGGGTCCAGGTGTCGAGGTCGGCGGCGATGTTCGCGGCGAGGACCCAGCTCTGGTTGACGGTCCAGTCCTTGGAGGGCAGGTTCCGTAGGCCCATGGCCTTGTTGGTGCGGACGCGGTCCTCGACACCGGCGTGGGCGCGGTGCAGGGCGTCGAGCCATTGTGGCTGGTGCGAGCCGGCTACCCGTCCGATGCGGCCGATGTTGGTGGCGACGATCGCGTACCGCCAGCCGGTGGATCGTTCCAGGGCGGTGAGGTTCTTCGTGTGCCGGGCCGACGGTCTGGTGCGTCGCACGATCAGCCGGAGTCCGGTGTTCCAGTTGTCGAGGCGCTGGTTGAGGCCGGTCAGCTCGGCGGTGTGTGCCTGTCCGGTGGTGGCAGTGCCGTCCTGGCCGAGGCTGTCGGTCCACGCGGTCTCGGGTAGCCCGGCGATGGCGGTCTCGTCGGCGTCGGTGATGGTCCAGCCGATGGTGAAGCGCACGTCGCGTCGTGTCCGGTTCATCCGCTCCAGGTGTGTCATGAGGTCGTGGGTGGCGCCGGCGCCGTCGACGCGGATGAGGATCTTCCGCCGGTAGGACGCCGGTAGTTGGGCGATCGCGTCGTCGAGTACCCGGATGTGGTCGGTGACGGTGTTCGATCCGGCGTTGCCGGGGCGCAGCAGCATGGCCAGACTCTCCGTGGTGTTGGCGCACCACGCGCCGAGGGGGTGGTGTCCGTAGCCCTTCTTGAAGGTCGCGGCCGCGCCCTGCTTGTCACTGTGCGCGGTGATCAACGTGGCGTCCATGTCGATGACCACCCATCCGGTCAAGGGTTTCCCGGCCACGGTCAGCCACGGGAATCCTTGCGGGCGGCGGGCGAGGAGGTCCCATACCCGGGCGCGGACCTTCGCCCGCGCGGTGGCGATCCGGCGCAGCGCTGTCTCGTCCAACCCGGCCAGGGCGCGGCGGACGGTCGATTCCGAGGGCGGATCCGCGAACAGCAGGGCCTGATGCGCCAGCAGCCCGATGTCGGACATGCTCGTCGCGCCGAGCACGATCGCGGTCGCCAGACAGACCAGCACCGTGCCCCGGTCCCACCACCCCGGCCCGCTCCCGCGCGGCAGGACCTTGTTCAACGTCGAGGTCAGACCGGTCCGGTCCGCGCACTGCCGTAGCAGTACCGCGCCCGCGTGCCCGACCAGACCCTTACCGCCCACGGCTACCCGCAGCCGTGTGGCCCATCCCGTACTCTTACTCACCGGAAAGGTGCACCCGTTTCTGCTATGGATATGACTTCGACACTCACATCCTTGCAGGCCAGGTGCATCTTTCCCTTACCGGCCTCGATGACCTAATTCCCCACTGACTGGGGGAGGGTAGCTGCAGGCGATGCCGGAGGATAGGTATTCGGGTACAGGAACAAGTAGTGACAAGGTAGTGGTCTGAGTAGAGCCTACCGTGCTCCTCGATCGTTAGCTTCAGCCCGCCTGGTCGACGAGTGCGAGTAGGTCGAATACCGCAAAAGCCCAGCTCAGATTGCTTGTATTGTCGGCCGCTCGATCATCCACCCGTGCAGCATTGAAGCAATCAGTCCATTGTGCTACCGTGGTTCGGTCTGCTGTGTCGAAGCGTCCATTTGTAGCGCCAAGGAGGAGTTTTCATGCGCCGCCCAACACCCAAGCGCTATCGACTGAACTTGCGATTTCTGTTAGTGATTGCGACCATTCTTGCAATTCCGATCTTTGGTTTACCTGCCACGGCATCCGCTTCGAAAGTTGAGGCAATCACTCCGGTCGTTCACGCCGATCCTCAGCTGATCGACAATATCGATCCGGAGATTCTCGCAACCATGAGACATCAGGAAAAGTTTCAGCCGGCTGTCCAACTGATCTACGGCGAGTATGCAAAAGATGAAAGTGGTGGATTTGCTGGAATTGCCTTCGAGGGCGACGGGTTAACCTTGTACTACAAGGGGAAGTTAACTGCGGCAATGAGCAAAGCCCTAGAGAAAGCCCGAACGGTAGGGGCGGTTGTCCTCAAGCCTGCAAGATACTCTAAGGCCGAGCTTGTCGCGGAAGGGGATAAGATCCACAACGCGATCGACTCCTATGGTGCGAGTGAGATCCAAACTATCGGATATATGTACGATGGAAGTGGCCTCAAGGTAGAGAAGAAACCTAATCTGGCGGCAAGGGGGCCGGTTGGTCTGGCAAACGCTCCCCGAGAAAGGGTGGCGACCGCTGAAAAAATCCTTGCGGACGCCGATGTTCGAGTTCCGGTTGAAATTAGCATTGCCGAGGATCCTTTTGTTTTACTGGCAAGCCGTCTAGATGATAATGCGCCCTGGAATGGTGGTGGACGGTGGGAAGCTTGGCGAGGAACGGAACATCGATCGACCTGCTCAACTGGGTTCGGAGTGAACGCAAGTGGTCGAACCTGGATCCTTTCCGCTGCGCATTGTGCAAGCCTTGGTGACATCGCATACCAAGGTGTCTTCGGCGGCGGGTCAGGTACCGGGTTCAGTCAAATGGGTCCAATCAACAGCGATCAGTGGGCATATGATCTGTTGTTGATAGATACTCCTGGATGGTATCTGATTTTTGACGGCTCGCCAACTACGAGTAATACCAAACGGGTCTATAGTTGGGGATATTGGGCGACCAACGAGCTTGTTTGCCAGTCGGGCATGAGGAGTGGCGTGGTCTGTGGAATTAGGCAGGAATATTCCGAGGATGTAAGGGTAAGCTGCAATACTCCAGACTCGGACGGTGACTGCGATTATGTATTAAGGGGAATGATCCACAGTTTCAAGGACGGTGGCGGGATTGCTGCGAGGAGCGGAGATAGCGGTGGTCCAGTATTTACGTTGGATGGTAACGGGGTGAGGGCGAAGGGAATTGTCAGCGGAGGCAGCGCTAGTGGTAACAAGATGGTCTTTCAGGATTGGCACGATGTAATCCGTCTCTTTGGAGCATATCCAAGAACGCCGTGATTCCTTGGAACTTCCACGTCGGGTCACGCATCCTAATGTATACTGAATCCTAGTTGCTCGGAAAGGTGTCATATGGTAGCCGGAGGGCGAATGAGGCTCGCAGCGACAGTAGGTCTATCTGCGGCAGGGCTGGTGGCCGTCGCCACCTTCTGGGCGCAAGACGGGGGCGATGCGGCAGAACTCCCTCCGCCTGTCACTGCGGGTCCAGCCCATTGCCCTCCGACCAGAGACGTTTCCTGGAGGCCCGCGCTGTCATCGACTAGGGGTGGGGATTTACTTCCGCTCGCGCCTAGGAGAGCTTTGCTTTGTGTCTATCCTGCTCCGGGTGTGGATGCGGTCTCTCAGTTGTCGGAGACTCATGTGATCGAGGGAGCTACCGCACGAGAGGCTGTTGCCTATCTCAATAGCCTGCCATCCGATACTGGTGATGAGGTCTTTTGCTTTGGGGCGGAAACCACCATGTACACGACGGTTTTCGATTATGCCGAAGGTCACGCAAGCGTGTCGATCGGTTGCGGCGTCGAGTACGCCGGGGGGGTGCGCCCGGAAGTGAATATCAAGAAGCTGGTTCGCTATTGGTTCGCTGAATAGTGTAGATTCAATCCAAATCTGCCAGTTGTGTGACGGCGAGTCGATCCCTCGGCTCTGCGACCGATTGACCCCGCCGTTCAATCCGTTACCAGGGGAGTAGGCTGCGTTTGTAGAAGAGTTGGCCAGCGGCTCGGTCGTCGAAAGAAGTATGGCCAGCCAGGCGTAGGTGCTGGCCGCCTTACAGGGGTATGGTCGGCTTTCCGCAGGCGAGGCGGGTGTTGGCCCTGCCGGGGATGTCGTTGGGTTGGTTCCGGTGATCACTGCAGCTCGCTGGCGAACCGAGGCCAAGCCGATACCCACCGCCGTTTCCTGGCCACACGCCCGCTGTCAGCGAGAATCAGTCACGATGGGTACCGGGAGGCCAGATGACTGTCACTGGGACGCCGTTGTTTTCGGCGTAGGCGACGACGTCGGCGGTTCCGCCGTAGCTTCGGGCGGGCATGCCGTCCCAAACGGCGAAGAGCTGATCCGATTGGTCGACCATCAACTCGCTTGCGACCATGTGGGCAGTCGAGTCGGAGACGCGGTAGTCGCAGTGGTGGACAGCTACGGCCTGGCTGATCAACTTGTCGTACGCAGCATGGGCGTGCTCGGGTAGTCCGTCGCGGTACTCTTGGGCGGGGACGACAACTTCAAGCTGACCGCCGTGCCGGAGCACCGCCTCGGCGAAGAGCTGATCGGCTCCGTCGGCGAGGCAGGTTAGGCCGACGATTTCCTCCTTGACTTCGGAAAGCCTCGTGTTCAAGGCTTCGGTGACCTTGGCTGTGACTTCGTCGTTCAGTCCGCGATGTCCGGTGATGGCAATCCGCAACTTAGCGATCCTCCTGGTATCTTCCGTAGAGTCGATCGTCAAGATCGAGGGTTAGCTTTCCGGCCCGTCCTCCGATGGCTTCGCGGAACCGCGAGACTGATTGGAGGATCTTCTCTGACTCGTACTTCTTGCCTGCGTCGAAAGCCTCACAGGCGATGTTGCATGCCTCGTCGAGGCGTCCAGATTTCGCCAGGATCTCTGCTCGAAGGACGTCGGATAAGGCTTTGGCCTTCGGACTCTGGGCTGGACCGCTGGCTGCTATAGAGAGCGCCCGGCTGGCCAGGTTGGGCTGATCCAGCTTGCTTGCGACTTGCGCTCGAAACGACGCCAGCTTCTGGTGATCGAAGCGAAAGATCCAAGGCCAGACAGGTTCATCGTTCCGAGCCTTCGCTAGGCGATCCTCGGCGTGATTCAAGAGGTGAAGCGACTTTTTGTCGCCAGCCTCAGCGAGCGCGAGTGACTCGATCGCGTCCATCCAGACCGTAGAGATAGCGGGCGCTGAGCGGGGAAGGGCGCGGCGAGCGGATGCGACAATCTGGACGGCTTCGCGTGCGTCGCCGCAGTTCGCTGCGAACTGGCCCAGGCTCGCCCGCATGTATGCGAGTAGCAGCGGGTGTCCAGACCGATCTGCCGCGTGGACCGCGAGTTGGTAGTGGCGGCGGGCGCTGGCTCGGTCGTCGACATCCACGTACAGCCACGCGGTCAGCCCGGCGGTTTCGCTGAGCACCGAGTAAAGCTGGCGGGTGTGCACAGGTGAGCGTTCGCTGCGCGATGCGAGTTGGCGGATTAGCGCGAGGTGTGCGCTCACCGGCGGAAGCAGGCTACGCGCAGGCATGCGCTGCTCCAGTCTGCGGTAGGTGGTCGAGGGGATGGTCAGTAGTTGCTCGTCGTCGCGTGATTCGAGGGGAACGCCTCCAGCAGCTGTGCCGACCAGGGCAACCCCCGTGGCTGCTGCGGCTGCGGCGACGAATTGGCGGCGGTTCGTGTCACTCTCCTGTTCATCCAGCAAGCCGGCCAGAGATCGAGGTATCCCCAGGCCGTCGCAAAGTGCCCGCACGGTGCGAAGCCCTGGATCTCGGCTCCGTCCGGTGAGCAGGCGGGAAACGTGTGGCTGCGATATGCCAACGGCTTGCGCGATCTCCGTCTGCGACACCCGAGTTTCGGCCGTGACGACCTGAAGGACGGTTGCCCAGTCGCCGGCCTTCAACGCCTGGCGGACATCAGCTCGCTCCAGGATCTCGGGTGGCAGCTTGATCATTCGCTCATGCCTGCGCAGCTCGGACCTGGTTCTTGCCCTTGCATCTGTCCCTCCTACGGTGCTGCGCATCCGTCCGCCAGGGAAGCGAACGGACCTCCTCTACTATGCCGCTTCCGTGTCGCAGACGTATGCCTGAAGGTATAGATCTTGATTCCTATGCCGCCGTGAGTGGCGCTGACTATCTGTGATCGCCAAGCTGCGTGTCGTCGCGATCCGCGACAGGGACGACTCAGACGCTCAGGAGCACGCCGATTGGCCACGGCCGTACCGGCGTGGTGGGGAGGATCAAGAGTGTTGACCTTGATAGGAGTCGTGTTGGCGGCGCTGGGCGGTTTGTGCGTCGGCTTCTTCACGTTCCGGTTGAAGCAGCGGTGGTGTCCGGTGTGTGGGGCGTCGTTGCGGTGTCCGGAGTGTGCGCCTCGGCATTCGATGCGGTTCAGCCCGACCGGGCCGTCCGGCGTGCCCGGTGCGGCGGGTGCTGGTCGGGCGGGTGCGGTCGGGCGGGCGGCGGTGGAGGCTGCTCGGGTGAACCGTGGTCGGTGGTCGCAATGAGGGGGCGGTTGCGGGAGCTGGCCGCCGCCGGTGGCGGGGTGCTGGTCGTCCGGCACGACGGGCAACCTGGGGTCGGTCGGGTCGCGGGTTCGGCGTACCGCGATGTGACCGGCGCGGACCCGGCGGCCGACAGCGGTGGCGGTGGTGGTCATCTGGCGGTACGGCCGTCGTGGTCGTGTGCCGGCTGCGCAGAGTTGTGGCCGTGTCTGGCGGCGCGGGTCGAGCTGGCGGGGGTGCTCGGGCCGGTCGCATTGGCGACGTACATGGTGGAACGGATGACCGAGGCGGCGTTCGACCTGCCCGACGTCACGGCGGCCGAGCTGTTCGACCGGTTCCTGGTGTGGACGTGGCGGCCGTGCTGACCATACGGACCGCCACAGCTGCTGATGTTGATCCGTTGGCCGAGTTGCTGGCGCAGGCATGCGTGCTGGACCCGGTGGTGGCGTGGCTGATCAACGATCACGCGCTGCGGTACCTGACGATGCACCAGTTCTTCACCGCCGAGCTGGAATTCGGCGTCCGGCACGGGATCGTCGATGTGGTCGGGCACTGCGACGGGGTGGCAATCTGGTACCCGCATCCGTTCGACCGGCTGCTCGGTGCAGAGCATCAGCGGCGGCGGTTGCGGGCCTGCGGTGACCGCCACGGCCCGTACGCGCACTACACCTTTACCGCCGGCCGCGTCGAAGCGACCGGCCGGCACCACCATCTGGCGTTCCTCGCGGCGGCACCCTGGCTGCGACGTCAGGGGATCGGGTCGGCGCTGCTGGCCGCGCATCATGCCCGGCTCGACCGGATCGGGATGCCGGCCGTGGTCGAGGCGAGCAGCCCACGGTCCCAGGCGTTCTACCTGCGCAACGGCTACCGGATCGTCCGGGTGGCCCACCTGCCGGCCGGCGGACCGCCGCTGTGGGCAATGCGCCGGGGCGGCGCACCACCCGACCAACCACCCATGGCCGCCGCACTGCGCGTCGGCTGAGCCAGACGAGCCGGAGTGCCGCATCGAGGTGAGGCTGAGACACCTCAAATCTGCGTCGTAGGGTGTCTCAGCCTCACCTCGATGACGGCCGGTACGCCGAGTCGCCCAGCCGGCGGCGGTTGAGCCGATCAGCGGGCGGCGGCCGTGTCGGTGGCCCGCGCGGTCAACGCCCGGACCACCCCGTCGCGGCCCTCAGCGACCAGCCGGCGCAGCGGAGCCGGGTGACCCCCGCCGGCCAGCCACTCGTCCGTCGCCGCAACGGTCTCCTCGGAGACCAGGTACGCCGGGTAGGCCAGCATGACGAACTCCTGCGCCGGCTCGCTGTCCCGGGTGGCCCAGATCCGGCCCAACACGTCGAAGTACGCCGTCCGGTACGGCTCGGTCAGCTCCACCTGCGTCGAGTGCTGGAAACCCTGCAGCAACGCCCGGTGCTGCCAGTTCGGCAGGCTGTCCGGCCCGGTCAGCTTGGCCCAGATGGCGGCCTTGTTGGCCGGGTCCGGCAGCAGGGCGCGGGCCAGGGCTGCCTCCCGCTCACCGCTGGCGGTCCGGTCCCGGGCCAGCTCCGCGTCGATCTGCTCGCCGGTGGCGGCGCCGTTTGCGGCCAACGACTGCAGCACCGTCCAGCGCAGCTCGGTGTCGATGGTCAGCCCTGGCACCACGTCAGCCCCGTCGAGCCAGCCACGCAGCACCGCCAGGTCGCCGTCGGAGCGGGCCGCCGTGGCGTAGCTGCGCGCCCAGGCCAGCTGGAAACCGCTGCCCGGCTCCGCCGCCTGCAGCGCCGTCCGTGCGGTACGGGCCAGGTCGGCCCAGCCCTGCGCCGCCCAGCCCGGCTCGGCGTAGAACGTCAGCGTGTTGGTGGCCTGCCGCAGGGTCGCGGTCACCAGGTTGATGTCGGTCTCGTTGGGCAGCCCGGTGAGCACCAGGGCGACGTAGTCGCGGGCGGCGAGCTCCCCGTCCCGGACCATGTCCCAGGCCGCCGCCCAGCACAGCGCCCGCGCCAGCGACGACTCGAACGCGCTGATGTGCTGCACCACGTTGGCCATCGACGCCGGGTCGAGCCGCAGCTTGGTGTAGCTCAGATCGTCGTCGTTGAGCAGCAGCACGTCGGCGGCGGGCAGCCCGGCCAGGCCGACCAGCTCGGCGCGCTCGCCGCTGATGTCGACCTCGGCCCGGTGCCGGCGGACCAGCCGACCGTCGACCAGGTCGTAGAGGCCGACCCCGATCCGGTGAGTACGCAGCGTCGGGTGCCCGGCCGGTGCCTCCTGAAGCACCGTGACCTGCTGGTAGGTGCCGTCCGGGCCGACCGACAGCTCCGGCCGCAGCGTGTTGACCTGGGCGGTCTCCAACCACTGGGCGGCGAACTTGCGCAGCTCCCGGCCGGAGGCGGTCTCCAGCTCGGAGAGCAGGTCGTCGAAGGTGGCGTTGCCCCATGCGTGCCGCTGGAAATAGGTCCGCAGACCGGCGAGGAAGGGCTCCAACCCGACGTACGCGACGAGTTGCTTGAGCACGCTGGCGCCCTTGGCGTACGTGATGCCGTCGAAGTTGACCTCGACCGCCTCCAGGTCCGGCATCTCGCAGTAGACCGGATGGGTGGAGGAGAGCTGGTCCTGCCGGTAGCCCCAGTTCTTGCGGACCGACAGGAAGGTGGTCCAGGCGTCGGTGAACCGGGTCGCCTCCGAGTTGCACCAGTGGCTGGCCCATTCGGCGAACGACTCGTTCAACCACAGGTCGTTCCACCAGCGCATGGTCACCAGGTTGCCGAACCACATGTGGGCCAGCTCGTGCAGCACGGTGTTGGCCCGCTGCTCGTACTCGAAGTCGGTCACCTGGGAACGGAAGATGTAGTGCGCCTCGGCGTGGGTGACCGCGCCGAAGTTCTCCATCGCGCCGGCGTTGAAGTCCGGCACCCAGATCTGGTCGTATTTGGGCAGCGGGTAGCGGACCCCGAACTGGGCCTGGAAGAAGTCAAAACCCTGCGCGGTGATCAGGTGCAGATCGTCGACGTCGAGGTGCTCGGCCATGCTGGTTCGGCAGAAGTAGCCCAGGTCGACGCCGTCGTGGCTGCGTCGCACCTCGTGGTACGGGCCGGCGCACAGCGCGGTGATGTAGGTGCTCATCCGGGCCGACTCGGCGAAGTGGACGGTCTTGGTGTCCGGCCCGGCCGGCTCCTCGGCGGCCACCGGCATGTTCGAGATGACCCGCCAGTGGGCCGGTACGACAGCGTGCCAGGTGTAGACGCTCTTCAGATCCGGCTGGTCGAAGCAGGCGTACACCCGCTGCGCGTCGGCGGTCTCGAACTGGCTGTACAGGTAGGTCTCGCCGTCGACCGGGTCGACGCTGCGGTGCAGCCCCTGCCCGCTGGCCGAGTAGATGAAGTCGGCCTCGACGACCAGCGTGTTCTCCGCAGCCAGGTCCGGCAGGGCCAGCCCGGACTCGGCCGACCAGCCGGACGGGTCGAGTCGCTGGCCGTTCAGCGTCGCCGAGTGCAGCTGGTCCGCCGCCACCTCGATGAACGTGCTGGCTCCGGGCTCGGCGCAACGGAAGGTGACCGTTGTCGTCGAGCGGAACACCCGGTTGTCCGTTGCGCTGCCGGCGGCGGACAGGTCGAGGTGGATGTCATACCCGGTCACGTCGAGCAGGCGGGCGCGTTCGGCCGCCTCGACCTGGGTCAGATTGCGCACTCCAGCCACCGTGTGCCTCCGTCCAATCGTTCAACCGCCGACGTCGACGTCGGCGGCGTCGGGGACAGCTGGGAATGACCCCGTTCGGCCAAGTCTTTCACGTCGTGGGGGCCTGGCGAGGCCGGCCCAGATCCTGGACTTGGTGGGTTGGGGCGGTATCTGGCGAGGTGACCCGGACAATGGCGGCGGACAGCCGCCGGACGAAAAAAAGAAGGGGAGTCTGATGTCCGACCGTCAGACCGTGGACATGTACTTCGATCCGTTGTGCCCGTGGGCCTGGATCACCTCACGTTGGTTGTTGGAGGTCGAACAGGTCCGGCCGGTCGACGTGCGGTTCCGGGTGATGAGCCTGGCCGTGCTCAACGAGGGCCGTGACCTGCCGGAGAGCTACCGGAAGCTGCTCGACGGGGCCTGGGGGGCGGTCCGGGTCGCCGTCGCGGTCCAGCAGGACCACGACGACGCTGCGGTACGGGCGCTCTACACCGCGCTGGGCAACCGGATCCACCTGGAGAAGCAGCCGACCGGACCGGATCTCTACACCGCCGCGTTGACCGAGGCCGGGCTGGACCCGGCGCTGGCCGCCGCCGCCGACGATCCGGCCTGGGACGGCCCGCTGCGGGCCAGCCACGCCGCCGGGATGGCCCCGGTCGGGATGGACGTCGGTACGCCGGTGATCCACGCCCCGGGCCCGGAGGGTGCCGGCCCGGTCGCGTTCTTCGGCCCGGTGATCACCCCGGTGCCGCGCGGGGAGGCCGCAGGGCGGCTCTGGGACGGTGTGCTGCTGGTCGCCGGGACGCCGGGATTCTACGAGCTGAAGCGGTCCCGCGAGGTGGATCCCACGTTCGACTGACCAATTCGTCGGTGTCGGGGACGAGTTCCACGTCGCCCGGCGTGTCGCTGCGCGGCGCACGTGACGCGTCCCAGGCCACGTCGTTGCCCAGGATGTTCACCCCGCCGGCCCGGTAGGAGACCGGGCCACACCGACGCATCGGAGGTCAACATGCTGGTCGACATCGACTCCGACTACTGGGATCTGCCCGTGCTGCGCGAGGCGATCGCCGCCCAGGTCTGGGGCGCGCCGAGTGACGGCAGCCGGCACCGGCGGGAACCGTCGGTCCACGAGGTGGAGCGGGTGCCGGTCGCCGGACCGTCGGGGCTGCCGGCGTCGACGGTCGGCGCGGTCCCGGCGGCCCGGTCCGGCGGCGGCCGGCACCGGCGCCCGACGCCGGTCGGGTGATCCGGTCCGGCCGGTCACTGCGGCCACCGCCGTCGACAGCGGCCCGGGCGACCGGGCCGCTGTCCGTTCCACCTGCCCGGGCGACCGGGCCGGCGTCCGTCTCGCTGGTCCGGCGACCAGGTCGGCGTCCATCCGGTGGACACGGCCGATGTATCGGTCGTCACAGCGGACCCCGCCGGTAGCGTCCGCGCCATGACGGTCGTTCACCCGATTTCCCGCGCCTGGATCACCACCGGTGAGACCGGTGCGCAGAACTACGACGAGTTCGCCGACGACGCCGAGATCACCGCGATCATCGAGGCGAATCCCCGTAGCGCGCTGGCGGTGGAGATGCCGCACCGGGCGCCGGACAGCCTCGGCCAGTCGTTTCTCGACTGCCTGCCGGCGGCCGCCCGACGGCTCGCCGAGGCCCGCGCCGACGGTAGCTACACACCGGCCGAGCAGGTCGCCGTGCTTTACCGGATCACCGAGCCGGCCAGCGACGCGGCTGCGTACGGCCTGTTCGTGATGGTCGACACCGACCAGATCTCCACCAGCGCCGACGAACCGGGCCTGGTGATCCGCAACGAGGACGTGTTCATCGCCAAGGTCCGGGAGCGGGTGGCGCTGGCCGAGGCGGTCGGACATCTGCTCTCCCCGGTGCTGCTGCTGCAGACCGGGCGCGGCGACGAGCTGCACGCCGCGCTCGCCGAGGCAGCGGAGGCCGCCGGCGCGCCGGCCGCGACCGATCTGGACCAGGCCGGCCGTACCCACGCGATCTGGCCGGTCGGTCCGGGAGAGCTGCAGCAGCGGCTCTGTGCGCTGGCCGGTGGCGGTGAGCTGGTCGTCGCCGACGGCAACCACCGCAGTCTGGCCGCGCAGACCGGCGGCCTGTCCCGGTTCCTGGCCGTGGTCACCACCCCCGCGTCGGTGGCCATCCAGCCGTACAACCGGCTGGTCAGCGAGTTGACCCTGAGCCCGGACGAGACGCTGGCCGGGCTGACCGACGCCGGCGCGACGGTGACCGCGCTCGACGGTGCCCCGACGGTTCCGGCCGTCGGCGGCGCGGTGCGGCTCTACCTGGCCGGACGCGGCTACCAGGTCACCCTGCCGACCGCCGACGGTGACCGGGTGGACAACCTCGACCACGCCCTGGTGGAGCGGGTGCTGCTGCGCGGTGTGCTCGGCCTCGACCCGGGCGACAAGCGGATCACGTACGTCGGCGGCGACTATCCGGCCAGTTGGCTGACCGGCGAGGTCGACGCCGGCCGGGCCGAGCTGGCTGTGCTGATCGCCCCGGTCACCGTCGACGATTTCGTCGCGGTGAACCTGGCCCGGCAGAAGCTGCCCCGCAAGAGCACCTGGTTCACCCCGAAGGCGCGCGGCGGTCTGGTGCTGGCCGAGATCGGCTGAGCCGTTACGCGGGACCGGCTGACCCGGCTGTACGGCCTACCTGCCGGCGCTGAGAGACTGCGGGTATGCGCGTCTACCTGGCAGCCGACCACGCCGGCTACGAGCTCAAGGTGCATCTGGTCAACCACCTCGCCAAGCAGGGGTACGAGGTGACCGACGTCGGGCCGCACGAGTTCGACCCGGACGACGACTACCCGGCGTTCTGCCTGCACGCCGGGACCCGGGTGGTCGCCGACCCGGGCAGCCTCGCAGTGGTGATCGGCGGCTCCGGCAACGGCGAGCAGATCGCCGCCAACAAGGTGCCCGGGGTGCGGGCGGCCCTGGCCTGGAACCTGGAGACCGCGCAGCTGGCGCGCACCCACAACGACGCCAACGTCGTCGCGATCGGCGCCCGCCAGCACACCCTCGACGAGGCGACCACGCTGGTGGAGGCGTTCCTGGCCACCGGTTTCTCCGGCAACGACCGGCACGCCCGCCGGATCGCCCAGGTCGCCGCGTACGAGGTCGACCGGGAGCTGCCCGCGCTGCCCTGACCAGGGACGCCGCGGCGCTGCGTTCCGGTGCCCGGTGGTTCGCGGGGAACCGGCCGGTTCACCGCTCCCGGCGGGGCAGTTCCTCCCGGGGCACCCAGTGTCGGCGGACGATGGTCAGGGTCTCCTCGGCCCGGGCGAGGTCGTCCTCACTGGGGCGGGACGCGTCCCGCGCCCGCAGCGCCGCCGAGGTGCTGACCTGTGAGGTGCCGGAACCGACCAGTCCGCGCAGGCCACGGTCGGCTTCCCGGTCGTCGCCGCCGGACCCGCCGCCGACGGACCGGCCCGACGTCTGCCGGCGCTGACGGTGCGTCGGCGGTGGCTCCGGGACGCGCTGTGACGGCTCCGGAGCACGCGGTCCCAGTGACTGCGGGCGCGGCCCCGGCCCCGGTACCGGCCTGCCGTCCGGCTCCGGAGTGCTCGGAGTGCTGTCCGGCTCCGGAGTGCTGTCCTGCTCCGGATCGTGCACCTCGGCGGTGCTGGCGCTGGCCGGTCCGCTGTCGGGGCGTTCCGTCGGGGCGCCGTGCCGGTGCCGTCGCCTGCGCCGTTCGAAGTCCGCCATCCGCCGACCGTACCGCGACCGGCTCAGAAGATCTCGATGCCGGCCGGGGCACGGTCCCAGCCGAACGCGGTGTTGGCCTCGGCCACCGCACCGTGGCGCAGCTCGCGTACCCGGCCGGCGTCGGCCAGCGACCGCAGCGACGGGCCGCCCAGGTACACCGCCGCCAGGTCGGCCACCCCGCAGGCGAGGTCCGCCGGTTCGTCGGTGGGTACGCAGCGGGCCTGTTCCCGGTCGCCGGTCAGTCGCCAGCGGCCGGAGTTCTCCGGCAGCAGCGGATCGGTGACGTCGACGACCACGTCGACTCCGGTGGCGTACCGGCGGGCGGACAGCGCCGCCGCGACGTCGACCAGCCGCACCCAGAGGCTGTCGGCGAGCGCGGCACCGAGTTGCCGGGGCTCGTCGACCAGCTGGAACAGCGGCTCGTCCAGCGCCGCGAACCGGAAGGAGAGCGCCCGGCTGAGGTCGATGCCGGTGAGGAACCGCCACAGGGCCCGGTATCCGTCGACGCTGCCGGCGACCGCCTCGGTCACCCGTACCCGGCCCTTCGGCCCACGGGCGTCCCAGTCGCTCACCGTGCGCCACAGGGCGTAGCCGTCCGGGCCGGTCGGACCGTCGTGCAGCACCACCCGCAGCGCGGTCTGGCCGGACTGGCGGGCCGGGCTGTCGGCCAGCACGTACCGCCACCACCGGTCGTCCCGGCCGGACCAGCCGGGACGGCCGGGGCGCAGCCGTTCGTACACCGCCGCCAGCTCGGGCCGCAGCTGCCCGGGGTCGCCGACGCGCAGCGACCCGACGCCAGGGCCAGCGGACGGGTCGGCGCCCGCGCCCGGGCCGGCCGGGTCGAGCACCCGGGTCTCCCGCAGGTCGACATCCAGCTCCAGCCGCTGCGCGGCCATCCCGTAGCCGTACCGCGGGTAGATGCGGCCCTCGCTGGCCCACAGGACCGCGACCGGTTCGCCGCCGTCGCGTAGTTGGCGCAGCTGGCGGTGCATCAGCCGGGTCAGCAACCCGCGCCGACGGTCGGTCGGGGCGACCACGACCATGGAGACGTGGGCGGCGGGCAGCACCCCGCCGGGCACGGTCAACTCCCTGGTGTACGCCCCCGCGTGCCCGACCAACCGGTCGCCGTCGGTGACCACCAGCGACCGGTCCGGCTCGAAGACGCCCCGCTCGACGTGGTGCAGGTCCGGGTCCGGGTTCTGGTGGAAGGCCGCCAGCAGCAACTCCATCACTGGGTCGAAGTCCTGCGGCACGCCGGCCCGGATCGGAAACGGTGCATCCATCTGCTCTGTCTAACCGATCGGTGGCGGGGTCGGCGACCCATTTGCCGGCTCGCTACTCTCGGATGTGAGCGTCTAAATGGTACGGGGGTCCGCCCGCACCCGTGGGGAGGAAAGATGGCAGATCGGCATACACCCTGGGCCGAGCGGACCGTGGAGGTGCCGCCGCAGCGCACGGCTCCCGGCGCAGCGGACGCGGACCAGCCGACGGCACCGGGCGCGGACCAGCCGACGGCACCGGGCGTCGCCGGTCTTTTCCGGCGTGGGGTGGCGCAGGTCGGCCGGGGCGGGCCGCCGCCGACCGCCGAGTTCACCGCGCCGCACGAGCCGACCGGCACGGGCTGGCCGTCCGACGCCGGGCCGGGCTGGTCGGACGGCCGGATCCGGCCGCCCCGGCCACCGCTGAGTCAGCAGCTCGCCCAGCTCCGTCGCGGCGGCGAGTGGAGCGTGCTGGGTGGCCTGTTCGCCTTCGTCTGTTGGGGGGTCTGGGCCATCTCCGCCCGGGGGAACCTGGCCAGCCCGGTGCTGACCTTCGTGCTGACGATGCTGGTCGGGGCGGGTCTGTTCGCGCTGTGCCGGGTGATCGGCCGGGTGGTGCTGGAACGGCAGCTGGGTCGGGTCCGGCACGGTGCCCGCGTTTCGCACATGGTGACCGGGGCGTACCTGATCGTCGTCGGGTTCGCCTACCTGCGGCAGACCGAATGGGTGGTCAGCGTCTGGAACTGGTTCGCTGGTTGGTTCTGACGTGCTGAGATCCCGGGTTCCCACGTTGTGACCGAGCGCGGGACGTTCTGACCGAGCGCGGGAGCCGGGCCGGGCGGCTACCGTGACGGCATGCGCAGTCGCGGCGCGGTGCTCCTGGGCGTCTGGTGCCTTCTGCTGGCCGCCGGCCAGACCGCGGCCTTCGGCGTGGTCTGGTGGGTCTTCGTGCGGACCTGGCGCGGCCAGTGGCTGGACACCATCGCGCTGACCGGCAACTCGATCGGCCAGGACGAGGCGTACGGGCCGGCGAGCACGGTGCTCGGGGTGGTCTCGGTGGCCTCGCTCGCCCTGGCCACCGGGGTGATCGGGTTCATCGCGCTGATCCGGGGCCGGGTCCTGCTGGCGGTGGTCGCCACCGGGGTGATCGCCGGCTCCAACCTGACCACCCAGTGGGTGAAGTACGCCGTCGCCCGGCCGTCGTTCGGGGTCGATCCGGTCGACGCGAACCCGGCCAACAGCCTGCCCAGCGGGCACACCACGGTTGCCGCCTCGGTCGCGGTGGCGCTGGTCCTGGTGCTGCCGGCGGCGCTGCGCGGCATCGGCGCCCTCGCCGGTGCCGGCTACGCGGCGGCCGCCGGGGTGGCCACCCTGTCCGCCGGCTGGCACCGGCCCAGTGACGCGGTGGCGGCGCTGCTGGTCGTCGGGGGGTGGGCGGCGGCCGGGATGCTCGCGCTCACGCTGGCCCGGTCGCCGGACGACGAACTGCGTCCGAGCGGACACCACCCGATGTCACTGGCGCTGCTGCTGCTCGCCGGGGTCGGACTGCTGGCGGCGGCCGGGGCCGCGATGGCGGTGACCGACCAGGTGACCGGGCTGCCGCTGGAGGCGCTGAGCCGGCGGCGGCTGTTCGTGGCGTACGCGGGTAGCGCGGCGGGGATCGCCGGCACGGCAGCGGTCACCATGGCCCTGGTGCTGGGGACGGCCGGCTACGCCGTACCGGCCCCGGCGTCCACCGGCCCGGATCCTGCCGGTGGGAACTGAACCGGTTGGGGTGGAACCGATCGGGATCGAGCGACGTCTCAGCAGACATGACGATTTTTCGAGGCGTACGGGCGGCGGCCACCGCCGCCTCCCTGTTGCTGCTCACCGCCGCGTGCGGACAGAACCCGGGCACCGACTCGTCCACCGACGGCACCGCCGGCGGGTCGTCGCTGCCGGCCGACACGCTGGTCCTGCGGGTGGACCACACCGGCGGTTTCACCATGCCGGCGGCGTTGCTGACCCGGCTACCGGTGGTCAGCGTGTACGCCGACGGCCGGGTGATCACCCAGGGCCCCACCATCCTGGTCTACCCCGGTCCGGCCATGCCGAACCTGCAGGTGCAGACGATCAGCGCGGAGCAGGTCGACGAGCTGGTCAAGCAGGCGCTGGCCGCTGGGGTCGGCACCGAGCAGGACCTGGGCCGCCCGCCGGTGGCCGACGCGACGTCGACCCGGTTCACCGTGCTGACCGACAACGGCGTCGAACAACTCGAGGTCTACGCGTTGTCCGACGACGCCTCCGGTGACGCCGGGCTGACCGAAGAGCAGGTCGCCGCCCGGGACAAGCTGCGGGACTTCGCCGACTCGCTCACCGAGCTGTCCGGCGGTGTCGGCGCGGCACCGGAGGACTCCGAGCCGTACGTCGCGCACGCGATCGCGGCGGTCGCCGAGCCGTGGGTGGCGGTCGACGAGTCCGTCGACGCCAGCCAGCCGGAGGTGGCCTGGCCCGGCCCGGAACTGCCCGGCGAATCGCTGTCCGAGACGCTCGATCTCGGCTGCGTGACGGTCACCGGGGAGGCGTTGGAGAAGTTGCGGTCCGCAGCGGCGGACGCGACGACCGCCACCCCGTGGACGTCGGCGGGTAAGCGGTGGACGGTGACCCTGCGCCCGCTGCTGCCGGACGAGACGGACTGCTCGGACCTCACCGCCGCGGGCTGATTCCTCCCCAGCCCGCGCGGTGCGGTTTCAGTCGGTCTCGTAGCCGAGGTTGGGGCGCAGCCAGCGCTCCACCTCGGCGAGCGGCATCCCACGCCGGGCCGCGTAGTCCTCGGCCTGGTCCCGGCCGATCCGCCCGACGGTGAAGTACCGCGACGCCGGGTGGGCGAAGAGCAGGCCGCTGACGCTGGCCGCCGGGGTCATCGCCCCGGACTCGGTCAGCTCGATGCCGGCCCGCCCGGCGCCCAGCAGGTCGAACAACTGCCACTTCTCACTGTGGTCCGGGCTGGCCGGGTAGCCCAGCGCCGGCCGGATGCCGCGGAACCGCTCGGCGTGCAGGTCGGCCACGTCCGGGTCGGCGTCCGGCTCGTACCAGTCCCGTCGGGCCCGCAGGTGCAGGTGCTCGGCGAATGCCTCGGCCAGCCGGTCCGCCAACGCCTTGACCATGATCGCCCGGTAGTCGTCCTGAGCGGCCTCGTAGCCGGCGGCCAGCTCCTCCGCGCCGTGCACGGCCACCGCGAAGCCACCGAGATGGTCCCCGGCCGGTGCCACGTAGTCGGCGAGGCAGCGGTTCGGCCGCCCGGCGGGTTTGGTGGTCTGCTGGCGCAGCATCGGGATCCGTACCGGCTGGTCGGTGTCGGTGCCGCCGCCCGGCGGGTCGGCCTGTCCGGCGGCGATGACCAGGTCGTCGCCCTCGGAGTGGGCCGGCCAGAAGCCGTAGACGCCGTGGGCCCGCAACGAACCGTCGGCGATGATCTGGTCGAGCATCGTGTTGGCGTCGTCGAACAGTTCGCGGGCGACCGGCTGCTCCAGGATCGCCGGATACTTGCCCTTGAGCTCCCAGGCGAGGAAGAGGAACTGCCAGTCGATCATCGGCCGCAGCTCGTCGAGGCCGGGCTCGACGTACCGTACGCCGGTGAACGCCGGCACCGGCAGATCCTCGAAGGACACCGGCTCCGCGTTGGCCCGGGCCTGGGCGAGGGTGAGCAGCGGCTGCCGCCGGTTGGTGTGCTGCTCGCGCAGCCGGTCCTGCTCGGCCCGGTTGTCGCTGTCGAACTGCTCCACCCGGTCGGCGCTGAGCAGGTCGGAGACCACCCCGACCACCCGGGACGCGTCGAGCACGTGCACGGTGCTCCCGTCGTACGCCGGTGCGATCCGCACCGCGGTGTGCTGCCGGGAGGTGGTGGCCCCGCCGATCAGCAGCGGTAGTTTCAGCCCACGCCGCTGCATCTCGCCGGCGACGGTGACCATCTCGTCCAGCGACGGGGTGATCAGGCCGGACAGCCCGACCGCGTCGGCGTTCTCAGCGACCGCGGTGTCCAGGATCTTCGCGGCCGGCACCATCACCCCGAGGTCGATGACCCGGTAGTTGTTGCAGCCCAGCACCACCCCGACGATGTTCTTGCCGATGTCGTGCACGTCGCCCTTGACGGTGGCCAGCACCACGGTGCCCGGTCCGCGTTCCCCACCGCCCTCGGCGGCGGTCTCCTGCCCGGCCGGTGCGTTGGCGGCGTCCTGCCTGGCCTGTTCCTTCTCCGCTTCCAGGAACGGCTCCAGGTAGGCCACCGACCGTTTCATCACCCGGGCGCTCTTGACCACCTGCGGCAGGAACATCTTGCCCGAGCCGAACAGGTCGCCGACGACCTTCATGCCGTCCATCAACGGCCCCTCGATCACGTCGAGCGGCCGGGCCGCCAGTTGGCGGGCCTCCTCGGTGTCTGCCTCGATGAAGTCGACGATGCCGTGCACCAGCGCGTGCGACAGCCGGTCGGCGACCGGGGCGTCCCGCCAGGACAGGTCGACGGCGCGCTTCGTGCCGGAGCCGGAGACGGTGCCGGCGAAGGTCACCAGCCGGTCGGTGGCGTCCGGGCGGCGGTCGAACAGTACGTCCTCGACCAGCTCCAGCAGGTCGGCCGGGATGTCCTGGTAGACGGCGAGCTGCCCGGCGTTGACGATGCCCATGTCCAGCCCGGCCCGCACGGCGTGCAGCAGGAACGCCGAGTGCATCGCCTCGCGTACCACGTCGTTGCCCCGGAACGAGAACGACAGGTTGGAGATGCCGCCGCTGGTGCGGGCACCCGGGCAGCGCTGCTTGATCAGCGGCAGCGCGTCGATGAACGCCTTGGCGTACCCGTTGTGTTCGCTGATCCCGGTGGCGACGGCCAGCACGTTCGGGTCGAAGATGATGTCGGTGGGGTCGAACCCGGCCTTCCCGGTGAGCAGGTCGTACGCGCGGGCGCAGATGTCGACCTTGCGTTCGGTGGTGTCGGCCTGGCCCAGCTCGTCGAAGGCCATCACCACCACTCCGGCCCCGTACTCGCGGATCTTGCGGGCCTGGTCGAGGAAGACCTCCTCGCCCTCCTTCAGGCTGATCGAGTTGACCACGGCCTTGCCCTGTACGCACTTGAGGCCGGCCTCCAGCACGCTCCACCGCGAGCTGTCGATCATGATCGGGATCCGGGCCACCTCGGGCTCGGTCGCGATCAGATTGAGGAAGGTCACCATCGCCTGCTCGCTGTCGAGCAGGTCGGCGTCCATGTTGACGTCGAGCAGGTTCGCCCCGCCCCGGACCTGGTCCAGCGCCACGTCCACGGCGGCCTGGAAGTCGCCGGCCTCGATCAGCCGGCGGAACTTCGCCGACCCGGTCACGTTGGTCCGCTCACCGATCATCACGAACCCGGTGTCCGGGCCGATCTCGAACGGCTCCAGCCCGCTGAACCGGCTGGTCCGCGCCGGCTGCGGCACCGGCCGCGGCGCCTTCCCGGCGACCGCCTCGGCGATCCGGGTGATGTGCGCCGGCGTGGTGCCGCAGCACCCGCCGACCAGGTTGACCATCCCGCTGTCGGCGAAGTCGGCCAGCATCGCGCCGGTCTCGTCGGGGGTCTGGTCGTAGCCGCCGAACGCGTTCGGCAGACCGGCGTTCGGGTGGGAGGCGACATAGCTGTCCGAGATGCGGGCCAACTCGGCCACGTGCGGGCGCATCTCCTCCGCGCCGAGCGAGCAGTTCACCCCGACGACCAGCGGCCGGGCGTGCTCGACGGAGCGCCAGAACGCCTCGACGGTCTGCCCGGACAGGGTCCGCCCGGACAGGTCGACGATGGTCACCGAGATCCACAGCGGCAGCTGCGGCACCACCTCGCGGGCCGCCGCGATCGCCGCCTTCGCGTTCAACGTGTCGAAGATTGTCTCGATGAGCAGCAGGTCGACGCCGCCCTCGGCGAGCGCCGCCAGCTGCTCGGCGTACGTCGCCTTCACCCGGTCGAAGGTGACGGCGCGGTAGGCCGGATCCTCCACCCGGGGCGACAGCGACAGCGTGACGTTGAGCGGGCCGACCGAGCCGGCCACGAACCGGCCGCCGAACTCGTCGGCTGCCTGCCGGGCCAGCTGCGCGCCGCGCAGGTTCATCTCCGGCACGTACGCCTCCAGACCGTAGTCGGCCTGGGCGATGCTGGTCGCGGTGAACGTGTTGGTGGTGGTGATGTCCGCGCCGGCGGCCAGATACTGCCGGTGTACGTCGAGGATCACGTCCGGGCGGGTCAGGTTGAGCAGGTCCGGGTCGCCGGTGACGTCGCGGGGGTGGTCGCCGAACCGGTCGCCACGGTAGTCGGCCGGGGTGAGACCGGCACCCTGCAACATGGTGCCCCAGGCACCGTCGAGCACCGCGATCCGCTGACTCAGCAACTCCCGCAGCGCCCGCTCGCTGTCGCTGGCGCGTGACAAATGCTTCACCTGACACCTCCGCTGGTAGCTCGGAGGCGCCCTTGTCTGGTGGTCACGCCCGATCAGGGGCCGTGATCGTGGCCGAGCGTGGCGGGCATCTAGCGGCCCGTCGCAGCGCCTCTCGACCTCGTGGTGATCCTACCCGTGGCCCGGTCCGGGCACCCGGGTGATTCTAGCCGGCCCGGTCGGACACACCCGCCGCCCGGCTGTTGCGGTCTTCGCACACCTGTCGGGTAGCTTCGGTGACCGGCTCCGCCGCCAGCGGACGCCGGCAGCCATCCGGACCGACGGGAGATCTATCGACATGGGCAGGAAGACGGTGTACGTCTCCGATTTCAGCGGTGCAGTGCTGGACTCGGCGGACGAGCTGGTGCGGATCGTCGTGCTCGAACATCCCGACCTGGTCGCCGGTCCGGTGCGGCTGGAGGCCCGGCCGGACGAGGTGGAGAGCATCGACGACGCGGCGCTCGACGTCGCCGTCGTGGAGATCCACGACGGACAGGGCGACGGCGAACCACGTCGGGTGGTACTGACCGCCAGCGAGTTCGACTCGCTCGCCACCGACGTGCCGATGGCCCAGCTGCTGCGTACCGCCGAGCGGGTCAAACCGGCCAAGACCAGCCGCAAGGCCGCCGAGCGGGTGGACTACGCGACCCTGGAGCACGCCGGCAAACCGCACCGGGGCAAGACCACCGACGAGGAGGCCCGGCTGGTCCGCGACCACCTCGACGAGATCAACAAGCGGTTGGCCGACGAAGGGCTGCGCCAGATCGACCCGGCCGATCCCGACCACGCCGAGCGGTACGGCTTCGCCCGCTCGGCCGATCCCGACTGACGCCGCGCTCGCCACCCCAGCTGACCTGACCTGAATTGTCGGTCCGCCTCGGCATACTCCGGTTCGGGCCGGCGACGTCGCCGGCCGGTGACCAGAGGTGACCAGGAGGGATCGATGGGGACACCGCATACCGGAGCGCTGCTCGCGATCGGCACGGAGAAGGGTCTGTTCCTCGCGACCAGCACCGACGACCGGCGCGGCTGGCAGGTCAGCGGCCCGCACTTCCCGATGACCGCGGTGTACGCGGTGGCGATCGACAAACGCCGGGCGGCGCCCCGGCTGCTCGCCTCGGTGGCCAGTTCGCACTACGGGCCCAGCGTCGCGACCAGCGACGACCTCGGGCACACCTGGTCCGAGCCGGAGCAGCCGCCGGTCGCCTTCCCGGCCGACACCGGGGCCACCCTGGAGCGGGTCTGGCAGCTCACGCCGGCGTCGGCCGCCGAGCCCGACGTGGTGTACGCCGGCAGCCAGCCCTCGGCGCTGTTCCGGTCGACCGACGGCGGGGCCAGCTTCGAACTGGTCCGGCCGCTGTGGGAGCACCCGCACCGGCCGCAGTGGGAGGCCGGCTTCGGCGGCCAGGCGATCCACACCGTCCTGCCCGACCCGCGGGACCCGGCGGCCATGCTGGTCGCCATGTCCACCGGCGGCGTCTACCGCTCCGCCGACGCCGGGGCGAGCTGGGCACCCGGCAACACCGGCATCCGCGCGTACTTCCTGCCCGACGAGTGGCCCGAGTTCGGCCAGTGCGTGCACAAGGTGGCCCGGGACGCGGTCGACCCGGACCGGCTGTACGCGCAGAACCACCACGGCGTCTACCGCTCCGACGACGCCGGCGCCACCTGGTCGTCGATCGCCGACGGCCTGCCCAGCGACTTCGGCTTCCCGATCGCCGCCCACCCGCACCGGCCCGGGGTGATCTACACGTTCCCGCTGGTCGCCGACTCGCGGCGGTTCCCGGTCGATGACCGGTGCCGGGTGTTCCGGTCTGCCGACGCCGGTGCCACCTGGCAGCCGCTGAGCGCCGGGCTGCCCCAGCACCCGTACTATCCGGCGGTGCTGCGTGACGCGCTGACCACCGACGACGCGCCGACCGCCGGGGTCTACTTCGGCACCCGCAGCGGGGACGTGTTCGCCAGCCGTGACGAGGGCGATTCCTGGCAGCCGGTCGCCACCGGCCTGCCGGACGTGCTCTGTGTCCGGGCCGCGGTGGTGTGACGTGGTGACGCTGCTGGTGCCGGGCGCGCTGCGGGCGGACAGCGGTGGGCAGGCCCGGCTCACCGTGGACGCCGACGGCACGCTGCGGGAGGTCCTCGACGAGGTGACCCGCCGCTGGCCGCGACTCGCCCGCCGGATCCGCGACGAGCAGGGCCAGATCCGGCGGTACGTGAACGTCTACGTCGATGGTGCCGACCATCGGCACAGCGGCGGTCTGGACACCCCGGTCCCGGCCGGTGCCCAGGTGCAGGTGATTCCCTCGGTCGCTGGCGGGTGACCCGGCACACGTCACTGCGGGCGGCGGCGCGGGGCATGATCCACTGGTGCCCAGTCTCCTGATCGACCTCGGCCCGTTGCGGGCCAGCGCGCCGTACCGCCGGATGTGGCTCGGCGCCTCGCTGTCCGGCATCGGCACCAGCCTGACCACGGTGGCGGTCGGTCTGCAGGTCTACGACCTCACCGGTTCCACATTCAACGTCGGCCTGGTCGGGTTCTTCGCGCTGGTCCCGCTGGTGGCGCTGGGCCTGTACGGCGGTGCGGTGGTCGACGCGTACGACCGGCGGCGGGTGGTGGTCGCCACCTCCACCGGCCTGTTGCTGGTCGGGGTGGGTTTCACCGGGCAGGCGCTGTTCGACGTCGGCAGCGTCGGACTGCTGTACGGCCTGGTCGCGGCGCAGAACGGGCTGTTCGCGATCAACAACCCGGCCCGTACCGCGATCGTGCCGAGGCTGCTGCCGATCGGTCTGCTGCCGGCGGCGAACGCCCTGTCCAACCTGTCCATGGGGGTGTCCCACACGTTGGGTCCGCTGCTGGCCGGGGTGCTGGTCGGCTGGTGGGGCTACCCGGGCACGTACTTGATCGAGGTGGGGTTGGTGGCGGTGGCCCTGGCCACCCTGGTGGCGTTGCCGTCGATCCCGCCGGAGGGCGAGGTCCGCCGGGCCGGGCTCGCCTCGGTCTGGGAGGGCCTGCGGTTCCTCGGCACCCGGCCGAACGTGCGGATGACGTTCCTGGTCGACCTGGCGGCGATGGTGCTGGCCATGCCCCGGGTGCTGTTCCCGGCGATCGGCGCGACCGCGCTCGGCGGCGGGGCCACCACGGTGGGGTTGCTCACCGCCGGCATCGCCCTCGGCACCATGGCGGCGAGCCTGCTCTCCGGGCCGCTGGGTGCGGTGCGCCGGCAGGGCCTGGCGGTGCTGGTGTCGGTGGCCGGCTGGGCGGTGGCGATCACCGTGTTCGGGCTGATCGTCGTGGCGGCGCCGGGGCCGGCACCGGGCGGTGGTGCCCATCCGCTGCTCTGGGCGGCGGTGGCGGTGCTGCTGCTGGCCGGCGCGGCGGACGCGGTCAGTTCGGTGTTCCGGATGACGATCCTGCAGGCGGCGACGCCGGACGCGCTGCGCGGTCGGCTGCAGGGGGTGTTCATCGTCGTGGTCGCCGGTGGCCCGCAGTTGGGCCAGTTGGTGCTCGGCGCCACCGCGCAGCTGACCGGTGAGGCGGTCGCGGCGGTCGCCGGTGGCCTGGCCTGCCTGGTGGTGCTGGCGGCGCTGGCCCGCCACCAGCCGACGTTCGCTCACTACGACGCCCGGGATCCCACTCCGTGAGCGGACCTCCGGCACCGGGCACAATGGTCTGCGCCGACCCGAGGGTCCGCACCGGCGAACACCCCCCGTCGGTTCACCCCAGCGCCGAAGGAGTCGCTTCGATGGACAGATTCGCCGACCGGGTCGCCCTGGTCACCGGAGCCGCGCAGGGTATCGGGGCCGCCACCGCCCGGCGGTTGGCCGCCGAGGGCGCCACGGTGGCGGTGGTCGACCTGACCGTCGAGCGGGCCGGTCCGGTGGTCGACGAGATCGTCGCGGCCGGCGGCAGCGCGGTCGCGGTCGGCTGTGACGTGACCGACCCGGTCGCCGTCGACGCGATGGTCGACCAGACGGTCGCCGCGCACGGGCGGCTCGACATCCTGGTCAACAACGCCGGAATCACCCGGGACAACCTGCTGTTCCGGATGCCGGCCGACGACTGGGACGCGGTGCTGCGCACCAATCTGTCCAGCATGTTCCACTGCTGCCGGGCAGCGCAGCGACACATGGTGCCGGCCCGCTACGGCAAGATCGTCAACCTGAGCAGCCGGTCCGCGCTGGGCAACCGTGGCCAGGTCAACTATGCCGCCGCCAAGGCCGGCGTGCAGGGGCTCACCGCCACCCTGGCGATCGAGCTGGGGCCGTACGGGATCAACGTGAACGCGGTCGCACCCGGCTTCGTGGCGACGTCGATGACCGCGGCGGTGGCCGCCCGGATCGGGATCGACCCGGACGAGCACCGCCGGCAGGTCGCGGAGCAGACGCCGCTGCGCCGGGTCGGCCAGCCGGCCGAGATCGCCGCCGTGATCGCCTTCCTGGCCAGCGACGACGCGTCCTACGTCAGCGGTCAGACGCTGTACGTCAACGGTGGTGCCCGGTGATCCGGCCCGCCGCTCACAGCTCCCGGTAGGTGGCGTGGTCGAAGTCGGCGTACCCGCCGTCGTTGCCGATGTCCTGCACCCACAGCCCGACGAAGGCACCGGTGAAGCCCCAGGCCTCCGGCTCGCCGTCGGTCATCCGGGCGGCGTACTCGTCGGACAGGATGGTGGCGTCGAGTTCGACCGGCAGCTCGCGCCAGTGGTCGCCCCGGTGGTAGCCGAACCGCAGCACCGGGCCGTCGAACACCACCCGCAGCCCGAGCCGCGCGACGTCGGTGACGTCGACGCTGACCTGCGGGTGGGACTGTCGGCGGCCGCTGTCGCAGCTGAGCAGCTGCAGCTCCTGACGACCGTCGTCGGTGCGGGTCAGGTAGGCGTAGTGCCAGTTCTCGGTGTTGTAGTAGCCGGTCACCCCGGCGAGCTGGCGGGGGGTGGCCGCGCGGAACTCGACGAGCGTCTCGAAGACGCAGTTCGGTGCGGTCACCCGGCGGGCGACCAGGCTGGGGCGTTGCCGTCCGACCGGGGACTGGCCGCCGACGATCCGCAGGTGTGACGGGCGGCTGGTCAGGTCGGTCCAGTCCGGCCCGGCCGGTCGGCGCAGGGTCGACCAGCGCGGGCCGAGGGTCGCGGCGTCGAAGTGGTCGGTGGACGGCTCGGCGGGCCAGGGGTGCGCCGGCAGGTCGGGGGCGGGCACCTGCTCGGCCGGGACCTGGCCGGCGACCCGCGGCCAGCCGTCGGCGGACCAGTCGACCCGCTGGATCGCGGTTTCCCGGCCGAGGACGCACCGCCCGAGTGGGGTGTAGGGCCGACCGACCAGGTGGGCGAGGTACCACTCGCCGCGCTGGGTCTGCACCAGGCTGCCGTGCCCGGCCTTCTGCAGGGCCAGCTCGGGGCGGCCGACGGAGGTGAGCATCGGTCCGGCCGGGTCGGCCTCGTACGGCCCGAGCAGGGCGCGGGACCGGGCGACGGTCACCTGGTGCTCCCAGCTGGTGCCGCCCTCCGCGGTGACCAGGTAATACCACCCGTCGTGCCGGTAGATGTGCGGTCCTTCGGTGAGCCCGGTCGGCGTACCGGTGAAGATGGTGACCGGGTCGCCGACCAGCCGCCGGGCGTCGCGGTCGTAGCGCTGGATCTCGATGCCGCCGAACCGGTCGCGCCCCGGCCGCCAGTCGGCGGTCATCGCCAGCAGCCAGGTGCTGCCGTCGTCGTCGTGGAACAGCGACGCGTCGAAGCCGTGGGCGTGCAGCGGCACCGGGTCGGACCACGGGCCGTCGATCGACGGGGCGGTGATCAGGTAGTTCTGCGGGTCCCAGTAGCCGCTGGCGAAGCTGGCGACGTCGCTGTAGACCAGGTGGAACAGTCCGTGTGCGTACGTCAGGTCGGGTGCCCACACCCCGCACGAGTCCCCGGCACCGGTCAGGTCCAGCAGCCGTCGTTCGGTGAGGATCCCGTCGAGCGGGCGCCAGTGCACCAGGTCCCGAGAGTGGTGCAGGGTCACTCCCGGGTACCACTCGAAGGTCGACGTGGCCAGGTAGTAGTCGTCGCCGACGCGCAGCACCGACGGGTCGGGGTAGAACCCGCGCAGCACGGGGTTGGTGATGACCCGGGCCGAGGTGGCCACGTCGGTCGTGTCGGTCGGCATCGGTGGTCCTCCGGGCTCGGCTCTCGAAAGCTTCGGCAGTTTTCCGGAAAGTATGCCACCCGCAGAGGCTTCTGCGGTCCGTTGACGACGGTCGTTGTGTGGAAATCGGGTCTTGACCGGGCGGTAACGCCGTCGTAGCGTGCGCAACGTCACCAATTCATGGCGTTCCGCAGGTGAAATTTTCGGTGACACCGGTCGATTGCTCGGCATCCAGCGGTGGGTGGGGACCACGCTCGCCGCTTACCTGAGGGGACGGCACATGGCGACACCGATCCACCTTTCCCGCCGTACGCTGCTGAGCCTCGCCGGCCTCGGAGCCGGCGCGGTCGCGCTCGGCGGGTGCGGCGACTCCGGAAGCGACAGTGCGGGCATCGAGTGGTGGCACATCCAGAACACCGACCCGATGCTGCCCGTCTGGGCGGCGTTCGCCGAGGAGTTCCAGGCGCAGAACGAAGGCGTCGGCATCACCATCACCCCGCTGGAGAACGAGGCGTTCAAGGCCAGGCTGACCACGGTCACCCAGGCCGGCGACCCGCCGGACATCTACCACACCTGGGGCGGCGGCGTGCTCCGGCAGCAGGTCGAGGCCGGGCTGTGCCAGGACATCACCGATGCGGTCGCTCCCTGGCGGGACATCCTGCAGCCGGCATCGACGCTGCCGTACGAGATCGACGGACGACTTTACGGCGTCCCGTTCGACATCGGCATGGTCGGCTTCTGGTACAACAAGGCGCTCTTTGCCGACGCCGGCATCACCGCACCGCCACAGACCTGGGCCGAGTACCTCGAGGTCGTCGGCCGGCTCAAGGCCGCCGGGATCACCCCGATCGCGCTGGCCGGCGGCGAGAAGTGGCCCGGCCACTACTACTGGGCCTACCTCGCGATGCGCATCGGCGGCATCGAGGCACTGAGCCGGGCGGCCGAGGACAACAACTTCACCACCCCGGCGTTCATCGGCGCCGGCGAACGGCTGGCCGAGCTGGTCGCCCTCGAACCGTTCCAGGAAGGCTTCCTCGGCGCGTCGTACGGTGAACCCGACGGCCAGGCCGCCGCGATGGGCAACGGGGACGCGGCGATGGAGCTGATGGGCCAGTGGGCCCCGGCCGTCCAGGAGGAGGCCTCCGGCGTCGAGGGCGGGATCGGCACCGACCTCGGCTTCTTCCCGTTCCCGGCGGTCGACGGTGGTCAGGGATCGGCCTCCGACGCGTTCGGCGGTGGCGGCGGGTTCGCCATCGGCCGCGACGCCTCGCCGGACGCGATCCGGTTCCTGGAGTTCATCAGCCAGGTGGACAAGCAGCGCCGGGCCGCCGCCACCGGCGCGTTCCTGCCGGTCACCATCGGCGCCGAGGACGCGATCGAGGACCCTAACCTCGCCGCCGTCGCCGAGACCCTGGCCAACGCCAGCAACTTCCAGCTCTACCTGGACCAGGCGTACGCCCCGGCGGTCGGCCAGGAGGTCAACGACCGGGTCGCCGAACTGATCGCCGGGCAGATGACCCCGGAGCAGGTCGCCGAGGCCGTCACCGTCGTCGCTCAGCGCTGACCGGCGACGATGGACCGTAACCTGAGACGTCGCCGGATCAGCGACCGGATCACCATCGGCCTGTTCCTGCTGCCGGCGCTGGTGCTGTTCGGCGTGCTGGTCGTCGCCCCGATCCTGGTCGCGGCGTACACCAGTCTGTTCCGCTGGAACGGGTTCGGCGGCCTACCGACCGACTTCATCGGCCTGGACAATTTCGTCCGGCTGCTCGACGACCCGGTCTTCATCGGCGACCTGCGACGCGGGGCCCTGCTGGTGGTGCTGTCGGTCACCGTACAGCTGCCGCTCGCGTTGGGGCTGGCCCTGCTGCTGAACCAGAAGCTGCGCGGCCGGGCGGTCTACCGGGTGCTGTTCTTCGCCCCGTACGTGCTGTCCGAGGTCATCACCGCGGTCCTGTTCGACATGGTCTTCAGCCAGAACCGGGGCCTGGCCAACCACGTGCTGCGCCTGGTCGGGCTGGAGAGCCTGAGCTCGACCTGGCTGTCCGATCCGTCGACCGTGCTGTACTCGGTGTTCCTGGTGATGACCTGGAAGTACTTCGGCTTCCACATGATCCTGCTGCTCGCCGGCCGACAGAACATCCCGCGGGAACTGCACGAGGCGGCGGAGACCGACGGCGCCGGCGGCTGGCAGATCTTCCGGCACGTCACGCTGCCGCTGCTGGCCCCGACCATCCGGATCTCGATGTTCCTGGCCGTGATCGGCAGCATCCAGCTGTTCGACCTGGTCTGGGTGCTCACCGGCGGTGGTCCGCTGAACGCGTCCGAGACCATGGCGGTGACCATGTTCGAGTACGGGTTCCGGCGCTTCGAGGTGGGCTACGCCAGTGCGATCAGCATCGCGATGTTCCTGATCAGCCTGATCTTCGCGGTGCTGTACCAACGCTTCATCCTGCGCCGCGATCTCGAAGGAGCGATGACCACCATGGGGGATCAGCGATGAGCGCCCCGACCCGTACCGCACGGCCCCGGCCGCAGCGGGCAGCCCGGGGTGGCGACCGGGTGTCGCGGCTGCTCGGCCCGGCCCGGTCCCTGTCGTTGCACACCGTCTCGATCATCGTCGGGCTGATCATCGTGGTCCCGATCGTCTTCGCGCTGCTCGGCGGGTTCAAGGACAACCGCCAGCTGTCCAACAGCCCGTTCGGTCTGCCGTCGCCGTGGATACCGGAGAACTACCTCGAGATCCTCGGCTCCGGATCGTTCTGGCGGCAGCTGTTCAACAGCACGCTGATCGCGCTGGCCACCGCGGTGATCGTGGTCGGGGTGGCGGCGCTGGCGTCGTTCGTCTTCGCCCGGTACGCGTTCCGGGGGCGGGAACTGCTGTTCCTGTTCTTCACGATCGGGCTGATGTTCCCGTTCGCGGTCGCCATCCTGCCGCTGTTCATCCTGCTGCGCACCATGGGTCTGCTGGACAACCCGCTCGGGGTGATCCTGCCCCAGGCCGCGTTCGGCCTGCCGGTGACGATCATCATCCTGCGGTCGTTCTTCCGGGCGATACCGGGGGAGCTGGAGGAGTCGGCGATCCTCGACGGCTGTACGCCGTTCGGCTTCTTCTGGCGGATCCTGCTGCCGATGGCCCGGCCGGCGATCGCCACCGTGTCGGTGCTCGCCATCGTGGCCAGCTGGAACAACTTCATGCTTCCGCTGGTGGTGTTCAACGACCCGAACTGGTGGACCATCCCGGTGGGCGTGCAGGAATTCCAGGGCCAGTACGCCGACGACAGCGCCAAGGTGCTGGCGTACGTCGTGCTGGCGATGGTCCCGGCGCTGGCCTTCTACTCGATCGCCGAACGTCAGCTGATCGGCGGCCTCACCGCCGGTGCCACCAAGGGCTGAGCTGGTGCCACCAAGGGTTGAGCTGGTGCCACCAAGGGTTGACCGGGGCGACCAAGGGCTGACCGGGCGACCCGGATGATCGCCGCGCGGTGACGATAGTCCCGCCGACCTGGCCGGTCGGCGGGACAAGCCGGCCCCGGGGGTGGTTGTTCCGGCCGCCGGCGGTTGGTGAGACTGCGTGATCATGAGTCGTCGCAGTCTCGTGACAGTCGTGGCCGCCGTGGTCACCGTCCTCGCCGTGGCCGTCACCGTCACCCTGGTGGTGCTGAACCGCCCCGGCGAGCCACTGACCGCGAGCGACCCGGCGGCCGGGGTGACCGTCCGGGTGGACGGCTCGTCGGTCGACGGCCGTGGCGCCAGCCTGCGGGTCGGTGTCGCCGACGACGCTCCGGGCTTCCCTGAGCCGAGCATGATCACCCCGCTCGGTGAGGTGGCCAGCGTCGAACTCGACGGCGGCGAGCTGACCGGGCCGGCCACCATCACCTTCGACTATCCGGCGGACGCCCCGGTCGACGACATGTTCATCGCCGTCTACGTCGACGACTGGGGGCAGTGGCTACCGCTCGGCGGTGACGTCGACGCCGACGCCGGCACCATCACCACCCAGACCCGGCACTTCTCCCACTGGGTGCTCGCCGCCTGGGACGAGGAGGAGACCGCCGCGCAGGCGGCCCTGGCGCTGCAACGCGAGATCAACGCCAACCGGTACGCCGCCGGAATCGCCGGCATCCTGTCCGTACCGCCGCCGTTGGAGTGCCGTTACCAGGCCCTGCCGGTCCGGGTCGAGCTGGACAACTTCGTACCCGGCCTGGAGACCTGCGCGACCTTCCACCCCGATCGCGACGGCACCTACCAGTTCAGCATCGGCAACACCGTCGGCTACCCGCTGCTGCTGGAGTTCCCGCCGGCGCTCACCGTCGAGACGGCCCCGGACTCGGGCACCGGCCCGACCGGGCGGGACAACATCTACACCGCGTTGATCGAGGACGTCCGGACGCTGATGGGCGACACCGCCGTGGTGCTCAGCTCCGGCACCCGGGTCACCTTCCGGCTCGACCCGGCGAAGCTGCCCGAGTCCGGCACGATCACCCTCGGCGCCCGGCTGGACTACGGCCACGTCCTGCTGGACGCCTCCGGTCTGCTGCTGCAGTTGCTGCTGCCGTTGAGCCCGGACAGCAGGGCGCTGCAGATGTGGCGGCAGTCCGAGAAGTACCTGCAGACCGCCGAGTGCATCCTCACCGAGAGCATCAAACTCGGTCGGATCATCGGCAACCCGACCGGCAACGACATCACCGGCTGGGTGCTGTCCGCCGCGAACGCCTACTACGAAGGCGTGGTGCGGTGTGCCGAGCAGATCGTCGACTTCGTGCTGAAATTCATGGAGAAGCCGGCGGAGACGTACGTCGAAGGGATCTTCAACGCGATCAGTAACAGCCTGGGCGGCCTGGTCAAGCGCCGGTTCGACGCGGTGCTGGCCGTGTGGCGCAACGCCGGGGCGATCCGGGAACTGCTCTCCGGCACGGTGGAGCTGGCCCGGCAGAGCTTTACCGGCGACAGCGGCCGCCGGTCGGCGCGGCTGACCGTCACCGATCCGCCGCTGGACCGGCTGCACGAGGTGGTGCCCAGACCGGGTGACGGCAACTACCGGGCCGGCACCGGACCGACCGACTTCGTGGTGACGCAGGAGAGCCAGTTCGCCCCGTTCGGCCCGTTCCGCGGCTGCCCGGGGGACCCGGAGTGGCAACTGGACTGGAGCTCGACCCCGCACGGTGTCGGCTACCTGTACCTCGGCGGGGCCAGCGACCTGATCAGCGCCCAGGTGCAGGTGTCGCACGTCCCGGCCGGGCAGCGGGCCGCCGTCGAGGCCTACCTGCGGCAGCTGGGGTCGGCCCAGTGCCGTGCCGAGCGCACCGCCGCCGACTACACCGACTACGGGCCGGTGGTGACCGCCAAGGACTATCCGGCGGTCACCCTGGTCTGGAACGCGGTGGAACAGACCCCGGACTACCAGGCGGCCGGCAGCATCTGGTGGGGCTTCGACCCGCGTACCGGCTATCTGCTCAAGTTGCAGACCCAGCCGTTCGACAACCCCGAGATGCCGATCGGTGAGGTGACCGAGCACAGCGAGACCGCCTGGTACTACCTGGTGAAACGGGCCGAGGCGATGCTCGGGACCGGGCTGGCGCCGGCATCCTGACCGGTCAGGTCCCCTGTGGAGAAGTGGTGTCCACGGTAGTCTCTGCCGGGTGACGAGCATCCTGGTGCCCTACCATCTCGACGAGTATCTGCCCGAGCTGGACGTGCCGGGGTCGGCGGAGACGACCGTGATGCCGTCGCTGCCCGACGGCACCCGGTGGGCGCGGATGGCCTGGCTGTACGGGGCGGTCGCGGTGACCATCGCCGGTACGGTGTCCGCCGGGCACCGCCCGCTGGTCCTCTCCGGCGACTGCACCACCTCCCTCGGAGTAGTGGCCGGCCTGCAACGCGTCGGCGTCGACCCGGCGGTGGTCTGGCTCGACGCCCACGGCGACCTGCAGTCCCCGGAGACGACCAGCAGCGGCTACCTGGGCGGGATGCCGCTGCGGCTGCTGACCGGTCACCGCCGCGACCTGATCGCGACGGCGCTGGACCTGCGGCCGGTCGCCGAGGCCGACATCGTGCTCGCCGACGGCCGGGACCTCGACCCGCCGGAGGCCGACCAGCTGCGGCGGTCGGCGATCCGGCACCGGCCGGTCGGGGACGTCGCCGACGCGGTCGGTCAGCTGCCGGACCGGCCGATCTACCTGCATCTGGACGCCGACGTCGTCGACCCGGTCGAGCTGCCCGGACTGCGCTTCCCGGCACCGGGCGGCCCGCAGTTGGCCGAGGTCGCCGACGCGGTGACCGCCGTGCTGGACACCGGGCGGGTGGCCGCCGTCGGCGTCGCCTGCACCTGGGACCCGGGCCACGGCGCAGCCGGCCGGCTCGGCCCGCTGGTCAAGGAGATCCTCCGCCGGCTGTCGTGACACCGCCGGCTGGCCTGACGTCGCCGGCTGTCCTGACTTCGGCGTCGGCGACGGCGGCCCGCCAGCCACCGGCGGCGGTGACGTCGACCGCGTCCCGTACGCCGTGCTCCTCGGCGAGGAAACCGGTGACCCGGCTGCCGTCGTCGAGTTCGACCGAGCCGAGCCCGAGCGGCGGCGGTACGGTGCCGAGCAGCGCGCCGACCGCCTGGTGCGGCAGCCGCCACACCTCGACGGCGATCCCGCCGGCCGGTCCGTCACCGGTGCGGACCAGCCCGGGGCGGGGCAGCCCCGGCCCGACGAGCCGGTAGAGCCGGTAACCGGGGGCGGTCCGGGCCCGGTAGGCCAGCCGCCCGCCCAGCTCGACCAGCTGCGGGTTCAGCGGCAGCCCGGTCAGGTGCGCGCCGGCCACCGCCACGGTGGTCGTCCCGGTCGGCTCGTCGGCCGGGGTGGTCACCGACTCACCGCACCAGAGCGCGGCCAGGTCGAGCAGCGGCGCGTCGGCGAAGGCCGGGGCGACGAACTGGACACCGAACGGCAGCCCGTCGGTGCGGGCCCCGGCCGGTACGGCGACCGCACACAGGTCGAGCAGGTTGACGAAGTTGGTGAACTGGCCCAGCCGGGCGTTGACGCCGACCGGGTCGGCGGCGACCTCGGCCAGGGTCGGGTGGCCGGGGGTGACCGGCAGCAGTAGTGCGTCCACGTCGGACCATACCTGCTCGGTGCGGCGGCGCAGCGCCGCGAGCCGGTCCAGCCCGGCGAAGACGTCCGGCCCGGCGATGTCGCGGCCCCGCCGCACGATGGCCCGTACCGTCGGGTCGAGGTGCGGGCCGTCCGGCTCCAGCAGGTGCCCGAACGCGGCCCAGCGGGCGGCCAGCCACGGCCCGTCGTAGAGCAGCCGGGCGGCGGCCAGGAACGCGGTGACGTCGACCTCGACCACGTGCGCGGCGACGGTACGCAGCCGCCGCAGCGCCGCCCGCCAGGCGGTCTCGTGCACCGGGTCGAGGTCCAGCGGCCGGTCCGGGACCGCGACCACCCGCATCCGGTCGGCGACCCCGTGCGGCGGCTGGGCCGGCACCGGCCGGGACCACGGGTCGTCGGGGTCGGCCCAGGTGAGGGCGGCGAGCGCCGGTCGGGCTTCGGCGACGGTACGGGTGAAGGTGGTGACACAGTCCAGTCCGGCGCAGGCGGGCAGCACGCCGACCGTGGAGACCAGCCCTCGGGTCGGTTTGACTCCGACGATGCCGTTGAAGGCGGCCGGTACCCGGCCGGAACCGGCGGTGTCGGTGCCCAACGCCAGCGGCACCAGTCCGGTGGCGACGGCGAGGGCGCTGCCGGAGCTGCTGCCGCCGCTGACGTGCGCGGCGCTGGCGACGCTGTGGCAGGCGCCGTACGGGCTGCGGGTGCCGACCAGCCCGGTGGCGAACTGGTCCAGGTTGGTCTTGCCGATGACCACGGCACCGGCGTCGGTCAGCCGGCGTACCGCGGCGGCCGACGACGCGGCCGGCCGCTCGGCCAGGGCCGGACAGCCGGCGGTGGTGGGGTGCCCGGCGAGGTCCAGGTTGTCCTTCACGGCGACGGCGGTGCCGGCCAGCGGGGCGTCCGGGTCGACCCGGACGGCGGCGTCGTCGACCTCGGCCGGGTCGAGCAGGGTGATCCAGATCGGCTGGGCAGGGTCGGTCGCCAACTGCGCGGTGCGGGTAGCGGCGGCCAGCTGTGCGGTGCGGGTAGCGGCGGCCACGCCGTCCGGTGCGGTCGATGTCACGGGGATACCTCCGGTGGCGCCGGGGGTACGGCCGGTGCGGGACCGGGCGCGCGGCGAGGCGCGCACACCGGCCGTACCCCTGGCGGGTCGGTCAGGACGACGGGATCTGGCCGACGACGCCGTCGACGAAGTAGTCGATCGACTCGATCGTCTGGTAGTCGGGGATGGTGTCGGCGGGTACCCGCACCTCACCGGCCTGGTCGACGACCGGCCCGGCGAACGGCGAGCCGTCCTCGGCGCTGATCTCGGCCTTGGCCTGTTCGACGAGGTCCTTGGTCTCCTCGTCGACCGCCGGCCCGTACGCGGACTGCACGAACGGGTTGTCGCCGGTCTTGAGCCCGACCCGGAAGTTGGCGTTGTACTCGCTGCCGGTGAACTCACCGTCCAGGATGGTCTGGACCATCTTGGTGTACAACGGCCCCCAGTCCCATTCGGAGCCGGTGAGCCAGCCGGTCGGGGCGAGTTCGCTGGCGTCGGCGTGGTAGCCGACGGTGTAGGCCCCGGCCGATTCGGTGGTGCGGATGATGGTGGCGGTGCAGTCCTGGTGCTGGCTGATCACATCGACGCCCTGGGAGAGCAGGCTGCTGGTGGCCTCGGCCTGCTTGGCCGGGTCGCACCAGCTGGAGGTGTTCACCACGTACGTCTGCGCGTCCGGATTGACCGAGGCGGCACCGAGCTGGAAGGCGTTGATGTTGTCCAGGGTCTGCGAGATCGGGAACGCGTACACGTACCCGAGTTTGTTGGTCTTCGTGGTCTTTCCGGCGACGATGCCGGCCAGGTATACCGGCTCGTAGACAGTGCCGAAGTAGGTGCCGAAGTTCGGCGGCACGTCGCCGTCGACGAGGTTGCCCTGTTGCAGCACGACCACGTCGGGGTTGGCGGCGGCGACCTTGAGCGCCGGGTCCTTGTGCCCGTACGAGGTGGCGAAGATGATCTTCGCGCCCTTGCGGATCATGCTTTCCATCACCCGGGTGGCGTTGTCGTCCTCCGGGACGTTCTCGGCGGTCAGCACCTCCAGGTCCGGGTACGCGGCGGCGACGGCCTGGCTGCCGGCGTACGCGGCCTGGTTGTAGCCGTAGTCGTCCTTGGGCCCGACGAAGATGAACCCGATCGCGGTGCCGCCGGTGCCCGGTGCCCCGGCGGACTCGTCGGTCGACGCGGCGGTGGTGGTGTTGGTGGCGCAGCCGGCCAGCAGCACGGCGGTCGTCGCGGCGGCGGCGAGCGCGACCAGCGGGGCTCTGCGGGACAGTCTTCGGATACTCATCTGAAGTTCCTCCGGTGATCTATTTGGCGGGGGTCAACTCGAAGACCCGGGAGAGTCCTTCGGGGGCGGCGTTGCTGCGCCGGCGACCGAGCAGCACCAGCGCGGCGATGGTCACCAGGTAGGGCAGCGCGTCCAGGGCGAACTGGTTGAAGCCCAGGCCCCGGGCCTGCAGCGCGGGGGAGAGGGCGAGCGCGGCGCCGAACAGGTACGCCCCGCCGACGGCGCGCAGCGGATGCCAGGCGGCGAAGATGACCAGGGCGACGGCGATGAAGCCCCGACCGGCGGTCATGTTCTCGAACCAGGCGGTGGCGTACGCGGTCGACAGGTGGGCGCCGCCGACCCCGGCGAGCAGGCCACCGGTCACCACGGCCAGGTAGCGCACCAGCTGCGGCGAGTGCCCGTACGCGGTGAGCACCTCGCCGCGTTCGCCGGCACCGCGGATGGTCAGGCCGACCCGGCTGCGGTACAGCAGCCACCAGATCGCCGGGGCGAGCAGGTAGGAGCCGTAGACCAGCGGGTCGTGCTGGAAGAAGATCGGCCCCAGCCACGGGATGTCGGCGAGCAGCGGGACCGGGTACGGCTGGAACGGACTGATCGCCCGGCCCACGTACGCGGCCCCGAACATCGAGGTCAGCCCGAGGCCGAGGAAGAGCACGACCAGGCCGGTGGCGAGCTGGTTGGCGGCCCGGCCGAGCACCATCACGGCGTGGACCAGGGCGAGCAGGCCGCCGGCGGCGGCGCCGGCCAGCACCCCGGCCCACGGGCTGCCGGTCTCGGCGGTGATGGCGTACGCGGCGAGCGCGCCGGTGAGCATGCTGCCTTCGGTGCCGAGATTGATCACCCCGGCGCGTTCGGCGATGGTCTCGCCGAGGGCGGCGTAGAGGATGGCGGTGCCGCCGCGCACCCCGCCGGTGAGGACGTCGACGATCACTTGTTGCTCCTTCGGGTGAAGCCGAGCACGACCAGCAGCACGATGGCCATCAGTACGTTGACCGAGGCGGCCGGCAGGTTGGCGTCGATCTGCAGGCTGTCGCCGGTCATCGCGATCGCGGCCAGCAGCAGCGCGGCCAACGCGACCCGCAGTGGCCGGTGCAGCGCCAGCCAGCTGGCCAGGAAGCCGACGTAGCCGAAGTTGGCGGTCATGCCGGGGCGCAGTTTGAACTCCGTACCGGCGAAGTGGACCAGCCCGGCCAGGCCGGCGAGCGCGCCGCCGACGAGCATCGAGGTGACCAGCAGGGTGCCGACCCGCAGGCCGGCGCGGCGGGCCGCTTCCGGGTTGCCGCCGACGACCCGCAGCCGGAATCCCCAGCCGGTGCGCGACATCAGCCACCAGATGGCGACCAGCGCGATGCCGGCGACGACGATGCCGGTGTTGAGGGTGCCGCCGGGTACGAACAGCGGCAGCCGGGCGGTGTCTTCCAGCGGCCGGCTGGCGGGTTGGCCGAAGCCGGAGGCGTCCTTCCACGGGTCGTAGATCAGCAGCAGCATGATGTCGATGGCGATGAAGTTCATCAGCAGCGTGGTGATCGCCTCGTTGACCTTGACGGTCAGCCGCAGGCCGGCGGCGATGCCGGCCCAGGCCGCGCCGCCGACCATCGCCGCGACGACCATCAGGGTGAGCACGACCGGGCCGGGCAGGCGTTGGTCGGTGACCAGGCCGACCCCGGCGGCGCAGACCGCGCCGATCACGATCTGGCCCTCGCCGCCGACGTTGAGCAGACCGGCCCGGGCCGGTACGGCGACCGCGAGCGCGGCCAGCACCAGCACCGAGGCCCGGACCAGGACGGTCTGCGCCTGGGTCGGGTCGACCAGGGACATCGCCATGTCGGCGTACATGGCCAGCGGGTCGACGCCCTTGACAGCGGCGAAGGCACCGAAGATCACCGGGGCGGCGAGTACGGCGACGACGACCCTCGGCCACATTTTTGCTCGATTGTCGACAATCTTGGCTTGTTCGGGGGCAGGGCGCACCAACGTGTCGGTCACCTCAGATCACTCCCACCCGCAGCGGCACTCCCGCTGCCTCCGGCGGCCTGGTCGCCGCCGAGCATCAGTTGACCGATCGCGTACCGGTCGGTCGTCGCCGGCGTCACGATCCCGGCCAACTCCCCGTTGTGCAGCACCGCGATCCGGTCGCTGATCGCCAGCAGCTCGTCCAGATCCTCCGAGACCACCAGCACCGCCGCGCCGGCGTCGCGCTGCTCCAGCAGCAACTCCTGGGTGCGCCGGGTGGTCGCGATGTCCAGCCCTCGACTCGGGTACGCGGCCACCACCACCGTCGCCGGCGCGCCCAACGCCCGGGTCAGCAGCACCCGTTGCACGTTGCCGCCGGACAGCTCGGCCACCACCCGGTCACCGGCAGCCATCCGCAGCCCGGCCCGTTCCTCCCGCCGCGCCGCGTCGGCCGCCACCGCCCGCCAGTCGATGCCCAGCCCTCGGCGGACCGCGCCGAGGTCGGCCAACGCCAGATGCTCGGTGACGGTCAACCCGGGCACCACCGCGTCGGTGAGCGGATCCTCCGGCACCCCGACCGCCCCGGCGGCCAGGGCCTGCCGAGGCCGGCCGTGCACCGCGACGTCCCTGATGTGGACCGAACCGGCGGCCACCCGACGCTCGCCGAGGATCACCTCGCAGAGCTCGCGCTGCCCGCTGCCGGCCACCCCGGCCACCCCGACCAGCTCACCCGGTCGCAGGTCCAGGTCGATGGCGCGCAGCGCCGGGGCACCCCGGTCCCCGGTGACGTCGACACCGCGCAGCCGCACCACCGGCGCCACCTGCGGGCCCGGCGGCTGACGGTGGCCGGCCAGGCCCGGCACCGAGCGGCCGACCATCGCCTCGACCAGCTCCGCGTCGGTGTGCGCGGCCGGGTCGGCGTTGCGCAGCACCACCCGGCCGCCGCGCAGCACGGTCACCCGGTCGGCGATCGCCCGAGCCTCGGCCAGCTTGTGGGTGATGATGACGATCGACAGTCCGTTGGCCCGCAGCGCCCGCACCGCGGCGAACAACGCGTCGACCTCCTGCGGCGCCAGCACGCTGGTCGGCTCGTCGAGGATCAGCAGCCGCGCCCCGGCCATCAGCACCTTGAGGATCTCCACCCGCTGGCGCTCCCCGATGGACAGGTGCGCCACCAGCGCGTCCGGATGCACCGGCAGTCCGTACCGTCGGGCCTGCTCGGCGATCCGCGCGGACAGTGCCCGCCGCTGGAACCGCACCCCGCGACCGGGCAGAGCAAGGGCGATGTTTTCGGTGACGGTGAACGCCGGGATCAGCCGTAGATCCTGGAAGACCATGCCGATCCCAGCCGCGCGGGCCGCCGCCGGTGAGTCGATCGCCGCCGGTACGCCGTCCACCCGCAGCTCACCGGCGTCCGGCCGGTACACGCCGTAGATCAGCTTCATCAGGGTGCTCTTGCCGGCACCGTTCTCGCCGAGCACGGCGTGCACCTCGCCGGGTGCGACGTCGAAGTCGACGCCGTCGTTGGCGACGACCGCGCCGAACCGGCAGGTCAGGTTGCGGACCGACAGCAGCGCGGTGGCGCTGTCCACCGGCGCCGCCACGGCGGTCATTGCAGGTCTCTTGTCTCGACGGCCATCATCCGGGTCAGGGCCTGCGCGGCCCGTTGCTCGACGACGGCGACGGATTCCCCCAAATGCATCGTGAACCTCCGATGGGCGGTGTCGAGGTCGCCGCCGAGGACGGCCTCCAGGATGCCGAGGTGCTGCGTGATCGTCCGGTCGATCCGCTCGGCGGAGAGGAAGTCGTGCATCCGGACCACCCGGATGCGTTCGTTGACCACGCCGAGCATCCCGGCGAGGGCGTTGTTGCCGGCGGCCTCGGCCAGCCGGACGTGGAAGCTCTCATCGAGCAGCACGAAGCCGGGATCCGGCTCCGGGGTGTCGCGGCGCAGCACCAGCCAGTCGTCACGCAGCGGCTCGACGACCGACAGATCGTGCGGTTCACCGGTCTCGGCCGGCCGGTGCAGCGCCGCCAGCTCCAACGCGCGGCGTACCTCGTACAGCTGCCGGACCTCGACCAGGTTGGACGCCGCCGGCACGTAACCGCCGTCCGGCAGGCGTTCGACGAGCCGCTCGGCGTGCAACCGGGCCAGGGCCTGGCGGACCGGGGTACGCGACACCGACAACAGGGTGGCCAGCCGCTCCTCGCCGAGCCGGATCCGCAGCGGGAAGTCGCCGACCAGCAGCCGCCGCTTCAGCTCGGTGTAGGCGTGCTCACCGGCCTGCGTCCGCGGAGGTGTGTCCAGTCTTGTATCCAACGCCGGATCCATGGACGGACCGTAGGGGCGTCGTGCTTCCACGGTGTTTCGCGGCGGTAAGCAGCCCGACGCGACAGCGGGCAAACCCGATCGATCCCGTGCATGTGGGTCAGCGGCCGGTGGAGCCGTCAATCTGCTCCCGCAGGATGTCGGCGTGGCCGGCGTGCCGCGCGGTCTCCTCGATCATGTGCACCAGCACCCACCGCCGGGTCGGCGGCAGGCCACGCCCCGGCGGCCGGGGCGCCGGACCGGCGAGATCCGTCCAGCCCTCGACGACCTGGTTGGCTCGCGCGATGGTTTGCCGGTAGTCGGCGAGCAAACCGTCGACCGTCTCCTCACGGTCCGGCCGCAGGGTGGCGCGCAGGTCGGCGATCGGCTCGCCGAGGAAGTAGAACCGCTCCACGTGCCCAAGGTGCTTGATCAGCCCCAGCAAGCTGGTGCCGGACGGCACCCCGGCGGCGCGGACCTGCGGCTCCGGCGTGCCCGCGACCTTTCCCGCGATCGAGTCCCGCAGGTAGTCCAGGAAACCCACCAGGGTGGCCTTCTCACCCGGCGCGGTCCACGCCGGCCCGGTGTCCTTGCGCCGGCGCCGTGCCCTTGGTGACGTCGACCGATCCGTTGCTGGCATCAGCCGTCCCCTTCGGTGCGTTGGATGAGCAGCAGGTTGTCGGTGACCATCGCGGTCTGACCGGCCGGCCCGGTGGCCCGCCGCTGCGGCATGTCCGCCCGCAGCACCCGCCACTGCCGCGGATCGAGATCGAGGCCGGTGGCCACCTCGTCCGGGGTGGGGAAGTGGGCGTCCGGGTCCTGGTTCCACGACCAGGGCGCGGCCGAGCCGTGGTCGACGATCAACAGCCGGCCGCCGGGCCGCAGGGCCAATGCCGCGGTACGCAGCACCGCGGCCCGGTTCAGCGCGAACGGCGTGTGGAAGTACTGCGCGTTGACCAGGTCGAACGTCCCGGTCGGGAAGCTGTCCGCCAGATCGTGCCGTTCACCGGTGACCCGGTCGCTGAGACCGAGCTCGTCGGCCTTTGCCACGACGCGGGCAACGGCCGTGGCGGAGATGTCCACGGCGGTGACCCGCCAGCCACGGGCGGCGAGCCAGATGGCGTCGCCGCCGGCAGCGCACCCCAGATCCAGGGCCATGCCAGGGCTCAGCGATTCGGCGATCTCGACGAGTCGCTGGTTCGGCGGTTTGGCCGAGGCGGCCAGGTTGCGGTGCAGCTCCTCCCAGAACGACTCGGGGCCGGCGTCCAACTTCGGGCCCTGCCATCCATTCATCGGTCTTCTCCTTGCGTGAGAAAGGTCAGCAGTTCGGTGGTGACGAAGTCCGGGTTCTCCTGCGGCAGCCAGTGACCGGCGGCGGGCACCTCGACCGCGCGGGTGATCCGGGTCATCCGGGGCTCGACGGTCGACCGGGTGAACTCCAGCAGGCCTTCAGCGGTCATCAGCATCGTCGGCATACTGATCGGCGCCGCTGCCGTGTTGTCCCGTTCGTCCTGTTCCAGGGTCCGGTACAGCTCGAATCCGCCGGTCAGCACCTGCGGGCGACCGTAGGTGCGGGCGAACTCGTCGATCTGCTCGTCGGTGTACGGAGACTCCGCGCCGGGCCCGCCGAAGCTCGTCCCGCCGTAGGCGACAAAGCCGAAGAACAGGTCGAGGTAGTCGCGGACGTCGTCGGCGACGATCGTCTCCGGGAACGTGTCCTGGTCGTGGAAGGCGAGATGCCAGCTCAACGTCCGGTAGGCGGCGGCGTCGAGGGCCGGGCCGGGCAGCGGGTAGTCCAGGTGCGCGTACCTGACCACCTCGTCGGGGAACTGCGCGGCGTACTGAAAACCGACCCCGGCCCCCAGATCGTGCCCGACCAGGTTGACCCGGCGCAGCCCCAGCTCGTCGGCGAGCAGCGTGTGGACGTACCGGGCCAGGGTGGCCTTGTCGTAGCTCGGCGGCGCGCCCTCGCTGTCGCCCAGCCCTGGCAGGTCGAGCGCGTACACCGTGAACCGCTCGGCGAGCGCCGGCATGATCGGGCGCCACTGGTACCAGGACTGCGGCCAGCCGTGCAGCAGCACCAGCGGCTCGCCGGTCCCGCCGGTGACGTAGTGCATCCGTACGCCGTCGACGTCGGCGCTCTCGTGCCGGAACAGCCGGTTGAACTCGGCGTCGTCGCGGGTGGCCGCGTCGACGGCAACCGACCCGGCCGCCCGCGATCCGGTGGCCGACGAACCCGAGGCCGTGTCCGGCGTCGATCCGTCTGCCGCCGATCCGTCTGCCGCCGATCCGTCTGCCGTCGTGCAGCCGGCCGTCAGAATGAGCGCGGCCGCGAGCGCGGCCAGGCCGCGTGACCACTGTACGGCGGTCGTCGATGGTGCTGTCGTGGTGATCATCGTGTGGTTACCTCCGCCGCCAGCATCCGGATCGCGGCGACGAGGTTGCAAGAAAAGTTGCCGATCCGCATCATGGGTGCCATGAGCGTCACCGCAGCGGACGTCCTCGCCGGAGTCGGCCCACGGCTGCGCGCCCTGCGCCGGGCACGTGGCGTCACCCTGGCCGGCCTGGCCGCCGAGACCAGTCTGACCACGAGCACGCTGTCCCGCCTGGAGAACGGCAAGCTCCGCCCGACGCTGGAGCAGCTGCTGCCGTTGGCGCGGGCACACGGCGTACCGCTCGACGACCTGGTCGCGGCCCCACCCACCGGCGACCCACGGATCCATCTGCGGCCGATCCGGCGCTCCGGGCTGACCATTGTGCCGCTGACCCGGCGGGCCGGCGGCGTCCAGGCCTACAAGGTGATCTACCCGCCGGCCGGCCGGTCACCCACGATGAAACTGCAGACCCACGACGGGTACGAATGGTTCTACGTGCTCAACGGGCGGGTCCGGTTCGTCCTCGGCGACCAGGAGTTCCAGCTCGACCCGGGTGAGGCCGCCGAGTTCGATACCCGTACGCCGCACTGGATCGGCAGTGCCGACGTCCAACCGGCGGAGACACTCACCCTCTTCGGCGCTCAGGGCGAACGCGCCCACCTGTCGCCGGTACCGACACCGACCTACTGATCCATCTGCGCGATCTTCGGGATGGTCCGGAACGGGTGCCGGCCGGTATACGTCGGAGCGTCGAACCGTGAACAGTCGCTATCGATCACTGTAGTGGTGACGGCAGGACAAGATCTCTATGTGACCGTGGCTGTCGACGATGCGGTACACAAGCCGGTGTTCTTCGTCGATCCGCCGTGATGCCCAGCCGGACAGGTCACCCTTGAGGAGCTCGGGCTTGCCGATGCCTCCGTCATTACCGCGCTGTATGTCCTTGATGAGGGTGTTGATCCGTCTAAGGACCTTTCGATCGTCGGCCTGCCAGCTCACATAGTCGTCCCACGCGTCGGGGTGCCACACGAGCTTCACGCGGTGGCCTCGTCGTCGGGCTCGATCAACTCACGCGGGACACCCGCGCCGGCTTCCATTTCCGCGATCCGTCGGCGTAGCTCACGGCCGTTGGTCCCCCGGGACAGGTACTCCGTTTCGCGCCACGCGTCGTAGTCGCTCTTACGCATGACGACCATCGGCTCGTGTCCGCTGCGGGTGACCACGAGATCTTCGGCGTCGTTCTCGATGGCGTCGAACGCCTCAGCAAGGTTGGCGCGCAGGTCGGACGCGGTTATGACCTTCATGGCACCTCCATTGGTTGTACGTCATAGTGTACAACCCTCCGGCGTTACCGCCACCCTGGTTCCCCCGGGGTCGCGAGCGCCCACGCCGGTCGCTGCCGGAACAGAGTCAAGAGTCGATCGGCTTCGAGGTACGTGGTGATGCCGGCGACCTGGCCGTCCAGCACGTCCAGCAGGACCAGGGCGAACGGTACGTGCCCGGCCGGGCCAGGCCGGGTCTGCCAGAACGCCGGTGAGCCGTTCGCGGCAGTCGGCAGCAGCCGCGCGCCGGCACAGCCCGACCGTGGGTCGAGCAACGCGGACCGGATGTGCTCTCGACCCCGCAGCGACCACCGGAACGGCGGCATGGTCATCGTGGCGTCCTCGCGCAGCAGCGTGACGAGAGCCGAGACGTCATGCTGCTCGAACGCCGTGCAGTAGCGGGTGAGCAGGTCACGTTGCCGGCTGTCGGCCGGTCGCAGCGGTTCCCCCGGGTCGGGGGCGGCGGTACGCAGCGTGTCCCGCGCCCGTTGCAACGCGCTGGTCACCGACGCGACGCTGCTGTCCAGCAGATGCGCGACCTCGTCGGCCCGCCAGCAGAGCACGTCGCGCAGGATCAGCACCGCCCGCTGCCGGGGCGGCAGGTGCTGCAGCGCGGCGACGAACGCCAGCCGCAGCGACTCCCGCTGCAGCACGACGCTCTCCGGGGATGCGTCGACCGGCACGACCAGCTCGTCCGGGACCGGCAGCACCCAGGCCCGCTCGGGTACGGGTGGGCCGAGGCCACCGCCGGCCTGCGTCGCCGGGTCGAGGTCCATGGTCAACGCCCGCCGCTGCGCGCTGCGCAGCATGTCGACGCAGACGTTGGTCGCGATCGAGTAGAGCCAGGTGCGCAGCGAGGCGCGCCGCCCGTCGTACCGGTCGAACGAACGCCAGGCGCGGACCATCGTCTCCTGGACCGCGTCCTCGGCCTCGAAACCGGAGCCGAGCATCCGGTAGCAGTAGCCGGTCAGCTCGACACGGAACGGCTCCAGCCGTTCCGCGTCGCTGGTCGAGGTCGGTGCCACCCCCCGACGATACGGGCCGCCGCTCGGCCGGGTAGGTCCGGCGACGACCGATGAGTTTCGCCGGCCCACGCCGTACACCCTCCCGGAGGGCGCGATCATCGCGTCGGTCACGGAGGGACGAATCATGGACTACACCGACGAGGTACGGGCAGCGGTCATCGCGCACCGCCGGGACCTGGTGACGCTGCTCGCCGAACTCGACCCGGGGCAGTGGGACGGCCCGACGCTGTGCGCCGGCTGGCGGGTACGTGAGGTGGTCGCCCACATCACCATGGCCTTCCGTACCTCACCGGGCCGGATGATGCTGGACCTGATCCGCGCCGGTGGCCGGTTCAACCGGATGGCCGACCGCAGTGCCCGACGCGACGCCGCCGCCATGTCGCACGAGCAGTTGCTGGCCACGTTGCGGGACAACGTCACCCACCCGTGGACACCGCCCGGCGGCGGCCCGGCCGGGGCGCTCGCCCACGAGGTCATCCATGGCCTGGACATCACCGTCGGCCTCGGGCTCGGCTGGCGGGTGCCGCTCGACCGGCTGTCCCTGGTGCTGGTCGGGCTGCGGCCCCGCAACATCGCCTACTTCGGCACCGACCTGACCGGCGTCCAGTTGCAGGCCACCGATCTCGACTGGCGGCACGGCGCCGGAACGCCGGTCCGCGGGGCGGCGCAGGACCTGCTGCTGGTCCTGTCCGGCCGCCGCCTTCCGCCGGGCCGGCTGGTCGGCGACGCCGCCGACCGGTTCACCGACCGGTCGGCAAACCGGCGCTGACATGGTCGGCCCCGGGGCCCCGGAACGCGGACCGATCCGGGTTCAGGTCCGCGCCCCGGGGAGCTTCAGGTCCGCATCCAGCGGTGCGGGTACTGCTCGCGGTTGCGGCGGGCCAGCTCCACCAAACCGGGGTACGGGCCCGGCGGCTGGCCTCTGGCGACGACGCCGGGGCGGCGTAGCGCCTCCTTGAACGCGCGGGCGCTGACCGGCATGCCGTCCCGGTCAGGGCGATCGCTGGCTTCGGCGCCGACAATGAGGATCCAGCCGCACCAGGGCATATCGGGGCTGACCTCGGACACGTCGATGGTGAGCAACCGGCGTCCACCCTGGTGGTCGGTCGGGGCCAGGGTCACCCGGTCGCCGGCGCGGACCAGCGGCTCCGACTCCGGTTCAGGCACCGTCGGGCGCCTGGTCTGGTCGGGTGGCTACGCCGTCGCCGTCGTCGGGCTCGTGTTCGCCGTCGTCATCGAGCTCGTGGTCGTCACCGGTGGGCCACAGGCCGGACAGTTGCAGGACGGCGCGGATCCGTCGGGCGCTGGACGGGTCCCAGCGGTCGAGGATGGCCATGGCCCGGAGGAACGGTCGGCAGGGTGCGACGATGCCGCCGCACCGGTGGCATTCCCCGGTGGTGCGGTCGGGGATGTGGGTGCGGGCGGTCGAGTTGGCGTCGTGGACGGCCCGGGACAGCTCCGGGGAGCGGGCTGGGCCGTCGTAAGCCGGACCGTTGCGGGCACCGGCTTGGGCCGGGGCGGTGGCGCGGGCTCCGGTGAGCTGGAAGCGCTGGTCCTGATCCGGGTCGGTCTCGCCGGGGTTCCGCTTCGGCAGCGGCGGCCGGTTCGGCGTCGGGTCGACGTCGTACCGTGCCCCGTCGCGCGGTGTGCCGATAGATGTGTACCGGGCGAGGCGAGGTGTTCCGCCGATCCCATCGTTTCTGATCACTGATCCCCCTCGGATGGAGAGTTGCCGGGGTGCACCGGTGTCGCATTGCTGACTTCCACCCTGGACTGTGCCGTGTGGCGGCGGAAGATGTTCGGTGGACAAGGAACCTGATTGATCTCGTAGCTGTTGCGAAGAATCGGCTGAGAAGGACGGAGAAGGATCGGGAATGACGGGGTACAGTGGGGGACTGCCGAGAATTTTGAAGTTTGTTCGGATGCAGCGCGGCCTTACTCAGGATCAGCTCGCTGACCGGCTCAGCGTTTCTGCATCATTGATCGCAAAATTCGAAACAAACCGCCTGACTCCGAAGCCGGACACGGCGCGGCATCTGGACGCGGTTCTGGGCACCGATGACCTGTTTCAGGGGCTCGCGGACGAGGCGCGAGCGTGGCTCGGTGAGCCCGCGTGGATGCGACCGTGGCTGGAGCTCGAGCGGCAGGCCGCGATGATCCGGTGTTTCGAGCTTGTCGCGGTGCCTGGGCTGCTTCAAACAGAGGACTACGCGCGAGCCATCCTCTCGGACGCCGGTACGCGGATCAAGGACGTTGAGGAAGCAGTCGGAGTCCGCATGGGGCGCTCGGCTGTGCTCGAAGGAAGCTCCCCCTGTCGCTTGGTGGCGATCGTCGACGAGATGGTCCTGCGGCGCCCTGTCGGTTCGCCGAAGGTGATGGCTGATCAGTGTCACGCAATCGTGGAGGCATGCCAGCGTCGCAACGTAGACGTGGCCGTCGTCCCAGCGGCCGTCGGCGCATACCCCGGCTTGAACGGGCCGCTTGCGGTCGCGTCCGTCAACGGACGCGCGATCGGCTTCGTGGACGAGGTGCTGGGCGGCCGAGTAATCGACGATCCGGAGATGGTGCTCGCACTCGAAGAGGTGTGGGAGGGCATCCGTGGGTACGCTCTAGCTGGTCGTCCATCGCTGGAGCTGATAAAGGAAGTGGCGGAATCATGGAGCTGAGCTGGCGCAAGTCCTCCCGGTCCAACGGGCAGGGAGGCAACTGCGTCGAGGTGGCGGACAACCTTTCTGGGCGGGTCCTGGTCCGGGACACGAAGGACCCCGACGGTGGGACGTTGACGTTCGGTTCGGCGGCGTGGTCGGCGTTCGTCGAGCTGGCGAAGGCCCACTGACCTGACCAGCACGGCGACGGCCCCGTACCGGACGCGGTGCGGGGCTCGTCGCTGAGCGACGCGCCCGGTGCCGTGCGGGCTCCCGGGGTACATGGTGCCGTCGACGGCTTGATGCCAGAGGTGCATCTTGATGCACCTCTGGCATCAGACTCAACCGGCAGCCCTGATCCGGCAAGGTGATGCTGGGTGCGTGAAATATTACTCAACGTCACCGATGACTATGTGCTGGACGTCTGCGCTGGGCGGCCGTCGGCTGATCATCTGATTGCAATGGCGAAGCGGCGGACGGCCTCGTCCATCTGGTCGGGCGGGGCGGCGGCGTAGGTCAGGCGCAGGTGCGGTGCCGGTGGTTCGGCCGCGTACCAGGGGCGGCCCGGGAAGACGACCACGCCCTCGGCTGCGGCTGCGGCAGCCAGTGCGACATCGTCGGTGCCGTCGGGCAGTGTCACCCACAGGTGCAGCCCGCCACCGGGCACTGTGGCCGGAACGAGCTCGGGCAGATGCCGGCGCAGCGCGGCCAGCAGCGCGTCCCGCCTCGCCTGCAGGGCGGTACGCAGCGTGCGCAGGTGCCGTGGCCAGGCCGGTGCGGTCACCAGCTCCACAGTGGCCTGCTGCAGCGGGCCGGCGACGAAGAGGTCGTCGAGCAGTCGGGCGGCGCGCAGTCGGGCACCGGCCGGGCCGCGTGCGCCGAGCGCCGCCACCCGCAGACCGGGCGCGGCGGACTTGGTCAGCGACCGCAGGTAGACCACGTGCCCGTCGGCGTCGTCGGCGGCGAGCGGCGGCGGGGCTTCGCCGTCGATGGTGAGGTCGCGGGCGTAGTCGTCCTCGATCAGGAACGCTCCGGCATCGCGTACCGCCGCCATGACCGCCGCCCGGCGGTGCGCGGCCAGCGTCGCTCCCGTCGGGTTGGCGTGCAGCGGCTGGCAGTAGAACAGCCGCGCGCCGGTCCGGGCGAACGCGGCGGCGAGCTGATCCGGGCGTACGCCATCGGGATCGGCCGGCACCGGCACCACCCGCAGCCCGTTCGTGCGGGCGGCGGCCAACGCTCCCAGGTACGTCGGGGATTCGACGAGCAGCGTGTCACCGGGCGCGGCGAGCGCCCGCAACGCGGTGGAGAGCGCGGCCTGCCCACCCGAACAGATGATCATGTCGTCGGTGCGTAGCCGGGCACCGGCCGCCCCGGCGAACCAGGCGCGCAGGTCCTCCCGCCCTTCGACCGGGCCGCGTTGCCAGGCGGCGGGCTGGCGGGCGGCCCGAGCGAGTGCCGCGCCGAGCGCCGCCGCCGGCTGCAACTGCGCGTCCAGGTAGCCGCCGGTCAGCGCGATCGCACCCGGCCTCGGCAACGCCAGCAGCGCCTGCATCTCGTCCTCACCCGGCCGGCGGGCACCGAGCGCCACGGTCTGCCAGGCCAGGTCGGACGCCGCCGCCGGTGCGTGCCGGTCGTCGGGGCGGGCGGCGACGAAGGTGCCTCTGCCGGGTCGCGCCTCGACCAGCCCACGGGCCACCAGCCGCCGGACCGCCTCGGCGACGGTCACCGGTGAGGCTCCGTGCCGGGCGGTCAGCTCGCGTACCGAAGGCAGCTGCGTCCCGGGGGCTGCCGCAGCGACCAACCGGAGCAGATCTTGGATAACGCGATCGGCTGCGTTACCGTCATTCATGACGGACAAGAGTAGCGTTACTGTGGTCCGGCCGGTAACGGCGGACCGGCTCACCGGGCTCACCCTCGGCGCGCTGGGGGTGCTCGCGTTCAGCATGTCGCTGCCGGCCACCAGGGTCGCCGTGCAACAACTCGACCCGTGGTGCGTCGCCTTCGGTCGGGCCGTCGGCGCGGCGCTGCTCGCCTGGGCGTACCTCGGATTCACCCGCGCCCCGCGACCCACCCGCAGCCAGTGGCGGCGACTGTCGGTCGTCGCCCTCGGCGTCGTCGTCGGGTTCCCGCTGTTCACCTCGCTGGCGTTGACCACCCAGCCGTCGGCGCACGGCGCGGTCGTCATCGCCGTACTGCCGGCGGTCACCGCCGTGTTCGCGGTGGTACGGGCGGGTGAACGCCCACCTGCGCTGTTCTGGGCCGCCGCCGGCGGCGGGCTGATCGCGGTGCTCGGCTTCCTCGCCGCCGGCGGCGCGGTACGCGGCGCGCTGACCGCCGCCGACCTGTTCCTGCTCGTCGCGGTCGTCCTGTGTGGTCTCGGGTACGCCGAGGGCGGCGCGCTCGCCCGCGAACTCGGTGGTGCCCGGACGATCTGTTGGGCGCTGCTGCTGTCGCTGCCCGCCACGGTGGCCGTGACGCTGGCGGTCTGCGTCGTCCGGCCTCCGCGCGCCGACGCGCTCACCTGGTCGGCGTTCGGCTACCTCACCGTGGTCTCCATGTTCCTGGGCTTCTTCGCCTGGTACGCCGGGCTGGCCCGGGGCGGCGTCGCCCGGGTCGGTCAGGTCCAACTGGCCCAGCCGGTGCTCACCCTGCTCTGGTCCGCCGCGCTGCTCGGCGAGACGGTCGGCTCCACCTCGATCATGACCGCGCTGGGCGTGCTGGCCTGCGTGGTACTGACCCAGTACCAGCGGGGCCGCGTCGGCTGAACCCCGGCGACTGCCGTTGGTTGCGGTGCGTTCGGGTCACGCTGCGTCGGCGTGGCCCTCGCCGGTGCGTTCGGTGACGATGCGGCGGAGCACGTCGAGGGCCTGCTCGGCCTCCTGCTGGCCGACGGGTGCGGTGCGGGCGGCCACGTATCCCGTCAGGGCCTCGCGGATGACGTCGGACCGGCGGGTCGTTGACTCCTCGGCGATGCGGTCGAGCTGCTCGACGAGTGCGACGGGCAGCCGGATGCTCACCAGCATCATCGGCGCCTCTGGCGCGGGACCGGTTGCTTGCGCAGGGGTGATCGATCTAATCACCGGTGCCAGGCTGTCGGTGTTCTGGAACCAGGTGATGACCTCGTCCTTGGTCATCCGGTCGAAGTCCGGGTCGCTCATAGGATCCGCCTCCTCCACTCGTCCAGGTCCGCGCCGCCCAAGGCACGCACTCCCATGATCTTGTACGTCCGCGTGCCACCGATCCGGTCACACAACACAGCGATGACACGCCCGCTGCCGGCCATACCCATGACGATGAGCATCAGGTCCCCGATCACCCGTTCGTAGCGCAGGCCGGATGGGGCGTACAGCGCCTGGGTCGCCTCGTCGACACCGACGTCGTTGCGGCGAGCGTTGGCCAGGCCCTCGTCGGTCCACACGTACTCCCGTTCCCCCACCGAGCGACCGTAACACATCGTAATACGCCGCACTGGCAGGGTCCAGCAGCCGGTGGCACCGGACTTGTCAGGGCCTGCTGGTACGCCGCGCGACCGTGGCGATCTCGGATACCGACTCGCTGGACAGGCACCGAGAGCTGACAGCCGACCTGCTCCGCCGCAACTGGGTCGACGCGCGCTGCCCTGGACAGTGACGGACGTCGCTCTCGTTCCCGAATTCGCCGCCGTGGCGGTCCACCAGACCGCGGTCATCGGATTCCTTCCGTGGATACTCCGGCCTTCAGGCCGGGGAGGAAACGGAACTCCTGCGGAGCAGGGCAGGGAAAGCCGATCCGGTGCCGGGGCGGATCGGCGTCCACCCCACACGCGACCCCACGGCTCACGGCCGAATCGCTAGACTGTGGACTGTGTCCAGGACCGTGAAGCGGGCGTTCAGGTACCGCTTCCACCCCACCCCCGGGCAGGCCGCCGAGCTTGCCCGGACGTTCGGTTGTGTCCGGCTGGTCTACAACATGGCCCTGGCCGCCCGCACCGAGGCGTGGACCCTGCGCCGGGAACGGGTCACCTACCACGCCACGTCGGCGATGCTCACCGCGTGGAAGAAGACCGACGAACTGGCGTTCCTCAACGACGTCTCCTGCGTCCCTCTGCAGCAGGCGCTGCGGCACCTGCAGACCGCGTTCACCAACTTCTTCGCCAAACGGGCCCGGTATCCGACGTTCAAGTCGAGGAAGAAGTCGCGGCGGTCGGCGGAGTACACCGCCAGCGCGTTCCGCTGGCGCGACGGCCGCCTCACCCTCGCCAAGATGACCGAACCGTTGGACATCGTCTGGTCCCGGCCACTCCCGCAGGGCGCGGCGCCGTCGACGGTGACCGTGTCGCAGGACCCGGCGGGCCGCTGGTTCGTCTCCCTGCTCAGCGACGACCGGATCGAACAGGCCCCGGCCACCACCGCCGTGGTGGGGGTCGACGCCGGCCTCGACAGCCTGTTCACCCTGTCCACCGGGGAGAAGATCCCCAACCCGAAGCACGAACGCCGCGACCGCGATCGGCTGGCCCGGGCCCAGCGGAACCTCGCACGCAAGGCCAAAGGTTCGGCGAACCGGGCCAAGGCCCGGTTGGCGGTGGCCCGGGTTCATGCCCGGATCGCCGACCGCCGCCGCGATCACCTGCACAAGTTGACCACTCGGCTCGTTCG
>Ga0207773_100159_pt1 | contig 53937 bp, 60 predicted proteins | sample TtaePargueraPR_2_FD_187281 | JGI IMG/M metagenome (GOLD analysis project Ga0207773, IMG submission 187281) | Aerobic enrichment media microbial communities from Bioluminiscent Bay, La Parguera, Puerto Rico - Tt and M1 (3) (SPAdes) | ecosystem: Environmental > Aquatic > Marine > Unclassified ...
GAGCCCGCCACGACCGCCCTTCTCCTGCGGTGCCATGGCGCTTTTCGCATCGATCTGCTGCCGCCGCGCCTCGGCTTCCGCCAGGGCCCGCTGAGCGGCATCGCTGAGCGTCTTAGGACGGGCTTCCTCGTGCATATCGGGAGTTTTCTCGGGCTCGGTCATGCTGGCTCTTCCATTACAATCGGGTCATGCCGCTTGCGCGGAACCGCTTGGCACACAACATAGTTGCTCAGCAAATCCAACCCAAGGGGTTCCAGACATGTTCAACACGCTGCGCACCTTTGCCCTTCTGGCGGCAATGACGGCGCTGTTCATGGTGGTCGGTTACTTCATCGGCGGTACCGGGGGCATGGTCATCGCCCTGGTCTTTGCGGCCGGCACGAACCTCTTCGCCTTCTGGAATTCGGACAAGCTGGTGCTGCGCATGCAAAATGCCGTTCCGGTGGAACGCTCACGCGCCCCCGAGCTCTACGACATGGTCGACGTACTCTCCCGGCGGGCGGGCATCCCCACCCCCGCCGTCTATGTGATCGAGACCGACCAGCCCAATGCCTTTGCCACCGGCCGCGATCCCCAAAATGCCGCCGTTGCGGTGTCCTCGGGGCTGCTGCGCCAGCTTGATACGCGCGAGGTCGCTGGCGTGGTTGCCCATGAACTGGCCCATATCAGGAACCGCGACACGCTGACCATGACCATCACCGCGACCCTGGCCGGTGCCATATCGGCGCTGGCCCAGTTCGGCCTGTTCTTTGGAGGTGGCAATAATCGCGACAATCCGCTCGGGGGCATCGGCGCCCTGCTGATGGTGTTTCTCGCCCCACTCGCGGCCATGCTGGTGCAGATGGCCGTCAGCCGCACCCGCGAATATGAAGCGGACAAGCACGGTGCCGAGATCTCCGGCGATCCTCTGGCGCTGGCATCGGCGCTCAACAAGATTGCCACCCTGGCCGGACGCCAGGTCAATGTTGCCGCTGAGCGCAACCCCGCCATGGCCCATATGTACATTGTCAATCCGCTCAACGGCCAGCGCATGGACAATCTGTTTTCAACCCATCCCGACACCGGCAATCGCATTGCCGCACTGCAAAGGCTTGCCGCAGACGGACAGGTGAACGATAAGGGCACGAGGCCCCAGCCCCGCCCCCGCGCCGCATCACCGCGCCGCAATTCCGGTGGTGGCTGGCGTGTGCCGACCGCCGGGCGCTCGGACGAACAGAGCCGCTCGCGCGGACCATGGGGATAAGGCAGCGCCGCAGTCTGGCGCCTGCAGCAAACTGAGTTGACGAATTGGCGCAACGGACCGAACCGGCGGGCTTGAAGCTTCGCCTTGCTGCCGCCCAACGGCTGAAAGCCGTTCTGGCCGGCGACCATTTCGCACCATTGAGTGCCGCTGAACTGGCCGACGGGCGGGATCGCGCCCTGGCAAACCGCTTGATTACAACGGCACTGCGCCGGCATGGCCAGATCGATGCGATGCTGGCCGACCTGCTCGAAAAAGGCCTGCCGGCCCGCTCCGGAACCTTTGAGGCTGTCTTGCGCCTGTCCCTGGCGCAGTTGGTCTTTCTGCCTGACCTGGGCGCGCATAGCGCCCTGTTTCTCGCCGTGGAAGCCATCAAGCGCGACAACAAGGCCCGCCACCTTTCCGGGCTGATGAATGCCGTGCTGCGCCGCGCCCAAGCCAACTCGGCCCGCTATGGGCTGATGGACGAAGCCCTGCTGCTGCCGGGGCATCTTGCATCAGGATGGGTGGCTGCCTATGGCGAATCATCGGTCGGCCAGTTCGCCCAGGCCCTGATCTCCGGCGCGCCGCTTGACCTGACCTTGCGCGATCATGACCCGACGCTGATCGAAGCGCTGGGCGCCGAGCCCTTGCTGGCGGACAGTGTCCGCGTCGAAACCCGGGATCGACCCGTCGAGGCGCTGCCCGGTTATGATGCGGGCCGCTGGTGGGTCCAGGATGCCGCCTCGGCCATCCCGGCACGCCTGATGAAACTGGACGCCGGGGCCACCGTCCTGGACCTTTGCGCCGCCCCCGGTGGCAAGACCGCGCAGCTGATCAAGGCCGGATACAAGGTCACGGCCCTCGACAGCGACGGCGCGCGTCTGGATCGGCTCCGCCAGAACATGGCGAGACTGGGCTATGCCCCAACCGTGGTGGAGGCCGACGCCGCCAATTACGACCCCGCCAAGCCCTTCGACGGCATCCTGCTCGATGCCCCCTGTTCTGCAACGGGCACTTTCCGGCGCCACCCTGAAGTGCTTTGGAACCGCTCCGCACGCGATATTGCCGGTCGCGTGACGCTGCAACGCGCCTTGCTCGCCAATGCCTTTCGCTGCCTTGTCCCCGGTGGCACGCTGATCTATTGCGTGTGTTCGCTCGAGACGGCGGAAGGCGAAGACCAGGTGACCTGGGCGCTCGACGCCCTGCCCGGCCTTGAGCTCTGGCCCATTGCCGCAGACGAAATGCCGGGGCTGGAACAGGCCGTCAGCTCTGGGGGGCAGGTTCGAACTCATCCCGCCCTGACGCCGGGAGGCGGAAATGGGGGGATGGATGGGTTCTTCGTGGCGCGCTTCAGGCGAACACGCTAAGGGCTTTGGTAACAGGCAACCGGCATCATCAAGCCGGCGAGGATTCTTTAGTGATTATGGGTATGCACAGGGCAACAGCTCCCGCCACCAGGACGGGAGGGCGGCGGCAGTGAACGGACGGCTCATGCCGGCCGGGCGCAAACTGGCGCTTGGTCTGGCCGACAGCGTCGTGACCATGCCATTGCTGCGCTGGACTTGGCGCGGCCAGACCGATCACGCCTATGCTGGCGACCTACCCGATTTCCGGCCTGCCGACCGCGAAGCGGTGCGCGAGATGATGTCCGGCCGCTATCTGCTCGCCTCCAAGCTGTTTGAAACCGGCGGCGCCTCGCCCTTCTCGCTCGATGTCGAGCACCCCGACTGGTGGAACAATCTGCACAGTTTCTCCTGGCTCAGGCATTTCCGCGATTGCCGCGATCCGGGTGAGAGGCTGTTCGCCCGCACGCTGGTCCTGGACTGGATCGGTCGCGAGGGCCAGTTCGAGGCCGATAGCTGGACCCTGACCCTGACCGCCCAGCGCGTGCTCAACTGGCTGCGGCACCTGACGCTGGTGCTCGACGGCGCAACGGCGGACCAGACCCGCACCATTCAGCGCTGCCTTGGCACCCAGGTCCAGAGCCTGCGGGTGCGCGGCGCCCTGGCGGCCGACCCGATCGAGGCGCTGTTTGCCGCTATCGGCCTGTTGGGGGCCGAACTGTGCAATCTGGGCGATGTGCCCGACATCGATACCTATGTCGCGCGTCTCGATGCCCTGCTGGCCCAGCAGCTCGATCGCGACGGCCTGCACCTGTCGCGCAATCCACGCCAGCAACTGGCCCTGCTGGTCGAACTGGCAAGCCTGCGCCGCGCCGTGGGCCGTCATGGCAGCCCGGCCATGGCAGAGTTGACCAACCGTATCGATCGCATGCATGAGGCCCTCGACGCGCTGACCCTGTCGAGCGGTGAGCCGGTCTATTTCAATGGCTGTGGCCAGGTGCCCCATGACGTCTTGGTAGCGGTGCAGGCCAATGGCCCCTCCGCCTCGCGCCGCTCCCGGCTGATTGGCGGCTACGGCATTGTCCGCGCTGGTGAAACGGTGGTGATCGCCGACAGTGGCCTGCGGCCGCCGCCCGGTTTTGACGGCGAAGCGCATGAGGGGGCTCTTGCCTTTGAGTTCGCACATGGCAGCGAACTTGTGGTCGGCAGTTGCGGACCAGCCCCTTCCGACCTGCCTGACAGCCGCGACCTGTTCCGCCAGACCATTGCCCATTCCGCCCCGACCATTGATACGGAGGGACCAGGTCACCGACGCGCAGAACTCCCGGCCCTCGCCATTGATACGGCCGAACACATGCTGACCCTGACCAGCGCCGGATATGCGGGCCGCTTCGGTGTCGAGATCGAGCGGCGCCTGACATTGCTTTCCGAGGGCACCACGCTGGTGGGACAGGATCGTATCCTGCCTTCTGGCGATCCGCATGGCCTGCTCTCCCTGCGCTTCCATCTTGCCCCGGGTGTAAAGGTGCGCCGCACCACCGGGGAAGGCATTGCCCGGCTTGTGCTGCCCAATGGGGTCGTCTGGAGCTTTCTCTGGGAAGGGGCGCAGTTCCGCGAAGAAGACAGCGTACGGCAGTCGTCCTATCTGGGCTTTCACCGCACCCGCCAGCTTGTGCTGGAGACCGAAGTGACCCCTGACACCGAAGTCGCCTGGATTTTCACGCTCGAGCAGCACTGAACCGAACAATCCGACCCGGCCCGTCGCAAAACCATTGGCCTTTGCCTCGTCCCGTGCTAGCGGACGCGCGAAAATCCTCCCTTTTCACCAGCGCGAGACAGATCTCATGGGCAAGACGGTAAGTGTCGGTCGGGCACTGCTTTCAGTATTCGACAAATCCGGCATGGCCGACTTCGCCAGGGGGCTGTCCGAGGCCGGAGTTGAGCTGGTTTCGACCGGCGGTACCCATCGCCTGATCAGCGAGGCCGGCCTGCCGGTCCGCGATATTTCCGATCTCACCGGCTTCCCCGAAATGATGGATGGCCGCGTCAAGACCCTGCATCCCAAGGTGCATGGCGGCCTGCTTTCGGTACGCGACAATCCCGAACATCAGGCGTCGATGGAGGTCCATCAGATCGGGCCGATCGATCTCGTCGCCGTCAATCTCTACCCGTTCGAAAAGACCGTCGCCTCCGGCGCCTCCTATGACGAGATCATCGAGAACATCGACATTGGCGGCCCGGCCATGGTGCGTTCGGCGGCCAAGAACCATGCTTTTGTCACCGTCGTCGTCGATCCGGCCGATTATCCGGCCATTCTCGAGGCCATCAAGGCCGGCGGCATTCCCTTCGAGCTGCGCCAGCGCCTCGCCGCCAAGGCCTATGCCCGCACAGCCGCCTATGACAGCGCCATTTCCAGCTGGTTCGCCCGCGAGATCGACTTTGCCGATGTCAATTATCGCAGTTTCGCTGGTACCCTCAGTGAAGTCATGCGCTATGGCGAAAACCCGCACCAATGGGCGGCGTTCTACAAAACCGGCGAAGCCCGCCCGGGCGTTGCCACGGCCACCCAGGTGCAGGGCAAGACGCTCTCCTATAACAACATCAACGATACCGACGCCGCCTTCGAGCTGGTCAGCGAATTTGACCCGGCAGAAACCGCCGCAGTCGCCATCATCAAGCACGCCAATCCCTGCGGCGTCGCCGTGGCCGGTGATTTGAAGACCGCCTATATCAAGGCCCTGCGCACCGATCCGGTCTCGGCCTTTGGCGGCATTGTCGCCACCAATCGCGAGATTGACGCCGAGACCGCGGCCGAGATCGTCAAGGTCTTCACCGAAGTGATCGTCGCGCCTGCCGCCACGCCCGAGGCGCAGGAGATTATCGCCGCCAAGAAGAACCTTCGCCTGCTGCTGACCGGCGGGATTGCCGACCCGAAGGCAGAGGGCCTGATGGTCAAGTCGGTCGCCGGGGGCCTGCTCGTCCAGGGTCGCGATAACCGCAATGTCGATGATTGCGACCTCAAGGTCGTGACCAAGCGCCAGCCGACAGAACAGGAGCTCACGGACCTGAAACTGGCGGCCAAAGTTGCCAAGCACGTCAAGTCCAACGCCATCATCTATGTCAAGGACGGCGCCACCGCTGGCATCGGCGCGGGGCAGATGTCCCGCGTGGACTCGGCCCGCGTGGCCCATCGCAAGTCCATTGACGCGGCCGAGGCGGCAGGCGTGGAAGGCGCCCTGACGCAAGGCTCGGTGGTGGCTTCGGACGCTTTCTTCCCCTTTGCCGACGGGCTCGAGGCCCTGGTCGCGGCAGGCGCCACCGCCGTTATCCAGCCGGGCGGCTCAATGCGTGACGACGAGGTCATTGCGGCGGCCGACGCTGCCGGCATCGCCATGGTGATGACCGGGATGCGACACTTCCGGCACTAACTGGCGCGGGCCGCCCGCTCGCTCAGCCTGCGCCGGACCTGGATTGGCAGATCAGCCAGGGCCGGACGCAAATCGTCCATGGCGAAAATGGCTGACTGGGCGGGGCCCAGGATTGCGCGGACAGGCGCAAGGCCTGGCCTGCCATTGCGCATCAGATCCTGCACGGATGAAAGCATGTTGGGCACAGCCCGGCGCCAGGCTGGCCCGTACTGTGGCCGTGCCGCTTTGGGCATGGCCATTCCACGCGCCAGGGCAAACGCCATGCCGGCAAAATCGAGACCGACAGCATCACCCAGCCCGATCCAGGCCCAGATGCGCGTATTGACGTCGAGCAGTTTGAGCCGTCCATCGCGCGGATCACGCTTGAACTCCACCTCGACAAGCCCGGTATAGCCCACCGCCTCCAATAATCGCCGTGCCTCCTCTGCAACATCGGGCAGGTCGATGCTTTGGACATAGGGGCTGGTACCAAAATCGAGCGGAAACTGCCGCAGCCGGCGCGCGGTCATGCCGCAAATCTCCTGGCCGCGGTCCCAAAGACCCGCATAGGAGAGCTGCGTCAGGCCATCGCCGGGAATGCGCTGTTGCACAACGAACCCCTCCGGCCCCATCAGCGCGCTGGCTTCGGACTGCATTCTGGCAAACTGGGCCGCATCATTGGCCTGCCAGGCCTTTGCCTTGGTCAACGCGTTGAGCGCATGCGTGGAGCTGGGTTTGACGACCACGGGATAGGTCAGCGCTGCGGGCGAGGCGTTGCAGGGGTAAACACGGGGATAGTCCAGCCCCAAAGACTCGGCCAGGGCATAAAGCCTGGCCTTCTCGTTGAGCACCGACAACGCTTGCCAGTCCATGCCCAATGGAAAGAACCGGGCAGCGAGGGCATCGCGCGCCTCGGCCACCAACTGAACTTCGAAATCGGCAGCGGGCAGGATCACCCAGCCATCAAGCTTGTGCATCTGTGCAAAGTCGAGCACCACGGCAAGCGGGTCGGGCTCGCGAACGCCTTTCCATACCCCCAAATGCTGGACATAGCGCGATGCTGCGGCAATGGAATGGACGTCGCCCAGAAAGGCCACCGCTATGCCGCGGCGTCCCAGACTGCGCGCTACGGCCAGGCTCCCATAGCTGCCGCCAAGGATCAGAACGCCTGCATTGTCTGCAGCGGCGGCACCAAACCGATTCAACGCTTTTCCTTTCCAGCCCTGCCAGGAGGACATCAAGGCGATGACTTTTGCGGCCACAATTCGGCCTTTGCGCTTGATTTAGCGCAAATTGCCAATGCAACCGATAACGACACCTTAGAATGATTAATAGTTACGGTGCGTTAATGCGGCGCCAAGATCGCCGCGCCGGCCCAGTAGGCGCTGCGCCAGAAAGGCCAGGCCAAAGGCCCAGACCACCTCGGCCAACAGGGCGGCAAGCGCAATACCGATGAGCCCCCAGAGTGGCGCCAGCAGCGCGGATCCAAGACCAAGTACCAGCAGGGCGACAAGGCAAGTGGCGGCGCTGCGTGTCTGGTACCCCTCCAGCGCCAGCAATTGCGCATTCATGCCCCCTGCAACCCGAACTCCCTGGCTCAGCAGGAAGATCAGCATCGGCCAATAGGCGCTGTCATAATGTGCCCCGAACAGGGAGAGCACAAACGGACCCAGCACCAGCGTACCGGCCATGGCCGCGAGCATGGTGCCGGCCCCGGCCAGGTTTGTGCGCAGCAACAAGCGATCAACGGCGCCCTGATCCCCCGACGCGCGGGCACCCACCAGGTCACGCAACACGAATTGCTGCGAAGCCAGCGCAAAAAAACCTACCAGCGCCGCAATGCGGACGGCAACGCCCAGCACCGCCACCTCGTCCGGAGGCAGGAACAGACTGCCGACCATGATGACCAGATCGGCCGTGGCCCCCGAAACAATCGTAACGGCCAGCATGGCCAGTGCCCGGGAGCGGTAGAACTTTCGCAGGTCCCTTCGCACTGGGATGCTGGCCGGCCGCAGCACATTGTCGTGACCCAGGAGACGGGCCTGGCCGACGGCCACCAGGAGCGAGATCACCGGCAGTGCCAGAAGTACGGGCCAGGCCGATTGCGTCAGGCCGGTTGCCGCCAGAACCAGAATGAATGCCAGCAGCAGACCGGGACGGAACACAAAATCGGGTGCGTATGAAAGGGCAAAGCGGCGCTGTGCATTGGCCATGCTGTTGTTGAGCCTTATGCCCGCCAGGGGTATTGCGGCCAACGTGCCCCAGAATGCGGCCGGACCAATACCGGTCTCGCGGGGCATCAGCAGCAGCGAGGCAGCGACCATGAACGCGATGACAGCAAGGATCAGCATGTCGCGCCGGGCGGCGCTGAGAAAGCTCTCGGTAAGGCCGGGCCGGCCAAATCCCTGGAAGCGGGCCAGATAGGTCAGGCCGATTGTGTGATAGCCCCCGGTGATCACCAGGCTGACAAAAGTGGTGACGCTGATCGCGAGAAAGGCGATGCCCACTTCGGACGGCGGAAAGGCACGCGCCAGCACGAGCTGGCTCAGAAAACCGAAGGCAGCGCCGCCTAGCCGGGCCCCCATCAACCCGAAGACCGGCGCAATGATCCGCCAAATCGAACGCACCCAAAGCTCCGCCGAAGGGCCGGCGGCATTGCAGGCCCGGTCGCGACAATGCTGGGCCCGGGTTATGAAAGACTTAAGTGACTGCCATAAGGCGGCCATGCACCAGCCGTACCAGCGAGTACGGTTGTGCTTGACCCCTGCCCCGGCTTGGGCTTAGAACCACTCCAATCTTTCATTCCTGCCCCGGAACTTACGGATATGACCAAGGCCCGCACGCTCTACGACAAGATCTGGGACGACCATCTGGTCCAGAACAATGAGGACGGTACGAGCCTGATCTATATCGACCGGCATCTGGTCCACGAGGTCACCTCGCCCCAGGCTTTTGAAGGCCTGCGGATGAACAACCGCAAGGTCCGCCACCCCGAGCGCACGCTTGCCGTGGTCGACCACAACGTGCCCACCACCGACCGCTCGCTGCCCAATCCTGATCCGGAAAGCGCGGTGCAGATTGCCGCCCTGGCCGAGAACACCAAGCATTTCGGCATTGAATATTACGATCCCTTCGACGCCCGCCAGGGCATCGTACACATCGTGGGTCCCGAACAGGGTTTTACCCTGCCTGGAATGACCATTGTCTGTGGGGACAGCCATACCTCCACGCACGGGGCGTTCGGCGCCCTGGCCCACGGCATCGGTACCTCGGAAGTAGAGCATGTGCTGGCGACCCAGACGCTGATCCAGCAGAAGGCCAAGAACATGCTGGTGCGCGTGGACGGGCAACTGCCCGAGGGCGTCACCGCCAAGGACATCATCCTCGCCATCATCGGCGAGATCGGCACGGCCGGGGGCACCGGCCATGTGATTGAATTTGCCGGCGAAGCCATCCGCTCGCTGTCCATGGAGGGCCGCATGACGGTCTGCAACATGACCATTGAAGGCGGCGCCCGCGCCGGCCTCATCGCCCCGGACGAGAAGACCTTCGCCTATGTCAAGGATCGCCCGCGCGCGCCGACCGGCAAGGCCTGGGACATGGCGCTGGACTACTGGAAGACGCTGCACACTGACGAGGGTGCCCACTACGACAAGGTCGTGGTGCTGGATGCCGCCAACCTGCCACCCATCGTCTCCTGGGGCTCCTCGCCCGAGGACGTTATCTCGGTACAGGGCGCGGTGCCCAACCCGGACGACATTGCCGATGAGAACAAGCGCGCCTCCAAGTGGCGGGCCCTGGACTATATGGGCCTCAAGCCCGGCACGCCGATCACCGAAATCAAGCTCGACCGGGTCTTCATCGGCTCGTGCACCAATGGCCGCATCGAGGACCTGCGCGCCGCCGCTGCCGTAATCAAGGACCGCAAGGTCGCTGACCACGTCAACGCCATGGTCGTGCCCGGTTCGGGCCTGGTCAAGGCGCAGGCCGAAGCCGAGGGTCTCGACGCCATCTTCAAGAATGCGGGCTTTGAATGGCGCGAGCCGGGCTGTTCCATGTGCCTGGCCATGAACCCGGACAAGTTGGCCCCCGGCGAACGCTGCGCCTCGACCTCCAACCGCAATTTCGAAGGCCGCCAGGGCTTTAAGGGCCGCACGCATCTGGTGTCCCCTGCCATGGCTGCTGCGGCCGCCATTGCCGGTCACTTCGTCGATATCCGCGAGTGGCAGTAAGAAAGACCGACTGGTCGGGGTCCTACGCCCCGACCCTGGACGATATCGAGGCTCTGGCCAGCGCGGCGCTTGCCGCCCTGCCGGAGCCTTTTGCCTCCCTGGCCGCCGACGTCACCTGTTCAGTGGCAGAATTTGCCGAGGACGAGATATTGCAGGACTTCGGCATGGAGAGCCCGTTCGAGCTGATGGGTCTGTTTTCCGGCATCGGCCTGACCGAAGACGGGGCCACCCCGCAAACCGGCCAGATGCCCAACACCGTCTATCTCTATCGCCGGGCCATCCTCGACTACTGGGCCGAAAACGACGACAACACCCTGGGTGAAATCGTCAATCATGTGCTGATCCATGAACTGGGTCATCACTTCGGCTTTTCCGACGAGGACATGGAGGCCATCGAGGCCGCCGCAGAGCACGACCCGGACTAGCCCAGAGCCAAGCATACGTTAACGCCCTGCCTCTATGCTCGCCGCCGGGAAAGGGGTGGAAGCCTTGGCTCAGATCGACGTGTTCTCATTTGCGACCGCGGTAACGGCGCTGCTGCTGGCAGCCGGCCTGCTTTCAGTCTATCTGATCAACCGGCAGCTGACCGCCTTCCGCTGGTGGGCTGCCAGCTTCCTCCTCTTGGCCATTGCCCTGGCCACCCAGACCTTGCGCTTTGATGGCCCCTCCCACTGGATCAAGGCGGGCAGCTGGGCGAGCTTTTATGCCGCCGCATCGCTGATCGTGCTGGGGCTCTATCGGCATGGCGCGACCCGGTCCAATCCGCTCCTGCCGGTGCTGGCCGGCGGCGCGCTCTACCTCGCCATCGCCACCACCCTGATCGCCACACGGGCGCCACCCTATATGTGGTTCATGCTCGGTCCGGCGCCCACCCTGGCCCTGATGGCCTGGTCCTTGGTACCGGTGCTCCGTGCCGCCGCCTGGGGCTATGGTCTGGCCATCGGCGTCGGAATGATGGTGATTGCCGCGCGCGCCGCCTGGTTTACGAACGATCTCTTGAGCAAGGGGCCGCTTCGGGGCCCACGACCAGGCTTCGGTCCTGGCCAGTCAGGCCTTCGCGGGACCCTTCCGGCCGATGGCACGCCGCCTGCCAATGTTCCGCTCGGCCCCGGGGGCGGCGCCGAAACCCTTCTCAGCTTCCGGCCGCCCCAAGGTATCCGCCCGCCAGTGGAGCAACCTTTGACCATAGCGTTGCTGTCAATAACCGCTCTGCTGGCACTGGCGGTCGCCCTTTCGCTCCGCGATGGCTTGCGGCTCCTGGGCCAAATGCATGAGCGATCCACCACCGATCCAATGACCGGCCTGCTCAACCGGGCCACTTTCGATGAGCAGGCCGGGCGTCTCTTCGGCACGGCCGACCGCCATCCGGTCTGTCTGGTGCTCTTTGATATCGACCACTTCAAGCGGGTCAACGACACCTGCGGACACCTGGCGGGAGACAGGGTCATTGCCCGGCTGGGTCAGTTGATTGGCGACCATATCGATACTGGCGCGGTGGCTGGTCGCATGGGTGGGGAAGAGTTTGCCGTCCTGTTCAAGGGCTCCGGTCTTTCCGCAGCGCGCCTGTTCGCCGAGGCCATGCGCACCCGGTTTTCGGCCTCGGATTTGGGTGACGATATCGGCTGGACGGTCACGCTCAGCGCCGGCATCGCCATGCGCGACAATGACGAGAACCTGTCCTCGCTGATCGCCCGTGCCGACAAGGCGCTCTATGCGGCCAAGGCACGGGGGCGCGATCAGGTGGCGGTAGCGGCCGACACCGCGGATTGGCAGCTGCGCAAGTCACTGGCCACGACGGCCTAGTCGCGCTCGACGAAGCTGAATTCGGCCTCATTGCCGCCCGAGGGGTCATCGGAGACCATAAGGGCCAGATTGCCATTCTCAAGCGCCGTGAACCATTCCTCCCAGCTCACCAGCTGGAAGCCGCCGATTCGGTCCGGTCCTTCGTTTCCAAGCGAGTTGAGGCTGGCCTGCCCGAAAGACAATTGCAGCACCGTCCGGGTCTTGGTGCCATCGGGCACATCCATCAGCACCGGGTTGCCGCCCCGGGCGATCACCCATTCTCGAATGGCTTCGCGATCGGTGAGCACTCTGGACATGAAAAACCTCCTAGTGTCGTTTGCTTGAGAAAGCACCTTTTGCGTGCAAGGTTCCTTGATCTGAAACAAGGCAGGCCAAAGATGCAAAATTCAAGGACCGGCAAGCTTGTCGCGCTGTTATTGAGCCTCGCCCTGCTGCCCGCGGGCGCCGCCCTGGCATGCCAGGTGCCCGACGCCGCTCCCATCACCCCGTTCGACGGCGATCGCATGACCGGATTTGACGCAGCCCGGATACGCGGGCTTGCAGAGGCCCTGGTCTCTGACAGCGCCGCCGATCGGGAGATCGTTTCCACGCTCTTTGCATCGGGCAATGCACCCATTGCAGCCATGCCGGACGGCGCATACCGCTGTCGTACCATCAAGCTGGGCGGGCTGCTGCCGCTGACTGCCTATGACTTCTTCCAGTGCCGCATATCGGACCAGGGCACCCGGATCGAAAAGCTGACTGGCTCGCAACGCTTCAGCGGTGACCTCCTGCCCAGTGACGGCGGGGGCCTGTTCTATTGGGGTGCGCTGCATTATGGCGACGAAGTGCCCATGACCTATGGCGCTGACGCGGAGCGCGACCAGGTGGGTTGCCTTTACAAGGCCAATGGCAAGCCGGTGCGCTACCGCCTCGAACTGCCCTTTCCCCGTTTTGAATCCACCCATGACGTGATTGAACTGGTACCGGCACCCTGAGGGGGATTTGCGGCGCGGCGCGGCGCTGCTATGGAGCCATACAAAACAATAAGAGACACGCCGATGGCAGAGACACCAAGCCGCATTTTGCTGGGGAAGATCGGCGCCGCACACGGCATCAAGGGTGAAGTCCGCATCACCTCCCACACCCAGGATCCCGAAGCCATTGCCGGTTACGGACCCCTGGAAACCAATCGTCCGGGCCTGACGATCACCATCGAGTCGGCGCGACTCAACAAGACCGTGCTGATTGCCCGCCTCAAAAATGTGCGGGACCGCAACACGGCCGAAACGCTCAATGGCGTCGAGCTCTATATCGAGCGCAGCCGTCTGCCGGAAATCGAGGACGAGGACGATTTCTACCACGCAGATCTGATCGGGCTCGACGCCCGGCTGGACAATGGAGTGTCCATCGGGGCGGTCAGCGCCATCTTCGATCATGGCGCGGGGGATATCCTGGAGGTGCAAGATGAACGCTCCGGCGACACCTTTCTTTACCCCTTCACCAAATCGGTTGTGCCCACCATCCGTATCGCCGAGGGCTATCTGGTCATTGCCCCCCCGCTCGATGCCGAACCCGGCGAGGAAGAGCCTGATTGATGTTTTCGGCCGATATCATCACCCTGTTCCCCGAACTGTTTCCCGGGCCCCTGGGCGCCTCCGTTCTGGGTCGAGGGCTCAATGAGGGTCTTTGGAGCCTGCGCGCAACGCAATTGCGCGACTTTGCCACCGACCGGCATCGCACCGTGGACGATACGCCTTCGGGCGGTGGCGCCGGCATGGTGCTCAAGCCCGACATCCTGGCCAGGGCCATCGACACCATTGCCCCGGCCACCGATCCACGCCCGCGCATCCTGATGTCGCCGCGCGGCCGGCCCCTCACCCAGGCCCGCGCCCATGAACTGGCCACTGGACCAGGCGCCGTGATCATCTGTGGCCGCTTTGAAGGCGTTGACCAACGCGTCATCGAAGCGCGCCAGCTCGAGGAAATCTCCATCGGCGATTATGTGCTGGCCGGCGGCGAAGTGGCCGCCATGGTGCTGCTCGAGGCCGTCGTGCGGCTGATCCCTGGCGTTTTGGGCGCCCTGGACAGCCGCGACGAGGAAAGCTTCGAAAATGGCCTCCTCGAATATCCCCAATATACAAGGCCGCAGAGCTTTGAAGGCCAGGACATTCCCGCCGTACTGACCTCCGGTGATCATGGAAAGATCGCCAGATGGCGGCATGAACAATCGCTGGAGCTGACGCGGGCGCGAAGGCCTGATCTGCTACCGGGCAAAGCGCGCTGAAACTGGCATTGGTGCTGGACTCTTGGGCCATTTTCCCCTATGAGCCGCCCATTCGCGTGCCTGGCGTATCGGACCGGCCCGCGGCAAGACCAAGAAGACTGCCCTTCCGTTACCAACCAAGACCGGGCGACGGGGCCAAACGGCCCACCAGAGTCGTCCCTATGAAAAGATCAGAACGGATCGAACATGAACATCATTGAACAGCTCGAAGCCGAGCAGGTTGCCGCGCTCGCCGCGCAGCGCGAAATCCCCGACTTCACCCATGGCGACACCGTCAAGGTGTGGGTCAAGATCCGCGAAGGCGACAAGGAACGCCTGCAGGCCTATGAAGGCGTCGTGATTGCCCGCTCCGGCGGCGGCATCATGGAAAGCTTCACCGTCCGCAAGATTTCTTACGGCGAAGGCGTGGAACGCGTGTTCCCGATCTACTCGCCCAATATCGCTTCGATCGAAGTGATCAAGCGCGGTAAGGTCCGTCGCGCCAAGCTCTACTACCTGCGTGATCGTCGCGGTAAGTCGGCCCGTATTTTCGAATCGACCAACTCGCGCACCAAGAAGATCCAGGACGCCGAGCGCACCGCCGCCCAGGCGGCCAAGGAAGCCCGCGAAGCCGAGAAAATCGCCGCTGCAGAGGCCTTCGCCGCCGAACAGGCTGCCAAGGACGCCGAAGCCGCCGCCGCTGCTGCTGCCGCCGAACAGGCCGCCGCCGCTGAAGGTGAAGAAGCCAAGAGCGAATAAAAGCATCAGCGCTTTGAGATTTGAAAAGCCCGGCCATCGTGCCGGGCTTTTTGCTTGCCCATGACGTTGTAGCCGCAACGATTCACGTGAAACGCTGCTGACAAATCCTGTCGCGTCTGCGCCATTTCCGGCTTTACCCCTGCGCCTGCCTTGGCGATAACAGGGTCCACCTGCCAAGACCCCCATTCCCCGGACGCCCAATGACCCATTCCATTGTCACCTGGAACATCAATTCGGTGCGGCTGCGCCTGCCCATGGTGCTGGATTTTCTGGCGCAGTATCAGCCCGACGTGCTGATGCTGCAGGAGATCAAATGTACCAATGACCAGTTCCCTCGGAATGCCTTCATTGAAGCGGGCTACCCGCACATGGCCGTGCATGGGCAGAAGGGCTATCACGGCGTCGCCATCGTCTCGAAATTTCCACTGACCGAGGTTTCCAGTCGCGTCTTCTGCGAAATCGAGGAGTCGCGCCACATCTCAGCGCTGGTGGATCTGGGGCACGGGCCTTTTACCCTGCACAATTTCTATATCCCCGCCGGGGGCGACGAGCCCGACCCTGTGCTGAACCCCAAATTCAAGCACAAGCTGGGGTTCCTGGATGAACTCAAGACATGGTTTGCCGAACCCGTCTTCCAGCGCGGCCATCTGATTGCTGGCGATTTCAACATCGCCCCGCATGAGAACGACGTGTGGAGCCACAAGCAGCTTTTGAAGGTGGTCAGCCACACCCCGGTCGAAACCGAAGCGCTCGACGCCATCCTTCGTGGCGGGCATGGCTGGACCGACCTGGTGCGCAAGCATGTGCCGCATGACACCAAGATCTATTCCTGGTGGAGCTATCGCGGCAAGGATTGGGAAGCCTCGGACCGCGGGCGGCGGCTCGACCATATCTGGTCGACAGCAGATGTGGCCGAACGCTCGGTGGGCGCCGAGATCATCAAGCCGGCCCGCGGCTGGACTGACAAGCCAAGTGACCACGTGCCGGTAATTGCCCGCTTTGTGCGGCCCTAGCCTCAGTTCAGCCAGTCGTCGTCTGAATTGAGGAAATGTTCCTCCCACTGGCTTTCCGGAACCGTGTCGCCCAGCGCGTATTGGAAGCCGACCACGCTGCCCATGTCGGCGGCGACTTCGCAGCGATAGGCGATGCGGCGCCACTGCCCCGCCGCCCGAAAGGCCCCTCCTTCGGCCTCCAGCGACAATCCCTCCACGGCAATGCCGTCAAAGGCATAACCCACCAGCGCGTCGGGATTGTCTGCGATCCCGGCATGCCGCAATTGTTCCAGCGCCTCCATATTGCACAATTGGATGATCTGTTCGCGATCGGCCAGCAGCGGGAAATTGCGCCGCACCTCGACGTTTTCCGGATTTTCGAGAATGCCTGCGGCAAAGAAATCGGTGGCGGCCACCATGCCATCTGTTCCGGCCGCAACGGCAGGCACCTCTGCGGACCGAGGTGGACGCGGCACCTCCGGCGCCGGCTGGGTCGCTTGCGGCTGAGGCGCAGCCATCTCTGGTTGTTCTGGCTCAGGATCAGGAGCCACCAGAGACGCATAATCGGCCTCGGAGAGCAGCTCGACGGCAATGCTGCCGGTTGTTGCCGGCGCCAAAGGCTCCGGAGTTGCCAGCAGGGCCAATACAAGGCCGAACAGCAAATGCAAGGCAGCCGAGCCGGACAGTGCGGCTGCACTGCGCCCAGGTCCCCTCAATGCTGTTCTGCCCCACCGCACAACGGTGCTCTGCCGGAGCTTTGCGGCACATTTGGGGTAGGGCCGAACTGGGACATTGACGCCAAGGCTGGCCTAGCGCTGCAGACAGCGCGGATCAGGGCCGCGATTTCTCCAGTCTGATATCGCGCGCTGTGACGTCGGTTTGCCGGCCCCAGCCCAGGTGCCGGTAGAACCCCGCCGCGCGCGTTGTCTTGCCGGTCTCCAGCCAGACCACCTTGTGGCGCTGGAACAGCGCTTGTTCAGCCACCTGCACCAGGGCCCTGCCCAGGCCCTTGCCTTCGTGCGCCGGCAGGACAAAGGCGGCAAACAGGGAGCCTCCATCCCCATCGATCATGGAAAAGCCGACCACCTCGTCATCTTCGACCGCCACCCAGGCGCAGGGAGAATCGACAATCATCTGGGTGACCGACGCTTTGGTGATCCCCATTTCGGTCAACTGCGCCCGTGTCAGGAGGTTTTCGGTGACCGAGGTCCTGACCTCAAAAATGGCATCGACATCGGCCGGTGTGGCAGATCGAATGTACGATGTCATCGATGTTCTCCTAGGCGATATGCCGCTTGCTCGGTCGCGGCCCTAGCTGCCCTTCATCTTTCCCTTGAGCGGCTCAAGCGCGTGCATATAGCGGCCCAGCTCCTGCTGGATGCGCTGCGCGGCGCGGGCGGCCAGATCGGGGTCCTGCCGGGCGAGCTTGAGGAAGGCCGTGCGAGGCACGAACAGCAATTCGCAATCGGTCACGGCAGTGAAGGTCACCGGGCGGGGCTTTTCGAGGATAAGCGATGTCGGGGAGATCACGCTGCCCGGTTCACTCAAGGCATAGGGCTTGCCGGCTTCCGGCCCCTCATGCCTGGCCTTGACCGTGCCCTCGATCAGCACAAAGGCGCCGCTGGGCACGTCACCGGCCTTGTAGATGACGGCGTCGGCATCGAAATGCTTGCGGTCGCCCGCAAAGCCGAGCATGCGCAATTGTTCATCGTCGCAGATGTCGAAGAAGTCCGCCCGGGCCAAGACCCCGGCCGCGTCATCCATTCTCATTTGCCCCAGACCCACAGCGCCAGTAAGTGCCACCCGCTGAGCACGGGCGGCCGTTCTGGTTCAAGCTATAGTCTGGTTCGGGCAGGAAATGAAAGGCTTTGCGCCGCTCAGGGGACGAGACGGTAGCCCCCGTCCTCGGTCACCAACAGGCGCGCATTGGACGGATCGCGTTCGATTTTCTGCCGCAGCCGATAGATATGGGTTTCCAGCGTGTGGGTGGTGACCCGGTTGTTATACCCCCAGACTTCCTTGAGCAGCACGTCACGCGTGATGGTCTTGGGTCCCTGGCGATAGAGATATTTGAGGATCGACGTTTCCTTGTCCGTCAGGCGAACCTTGATCCCGTCATTGGTCTCAAGCACCTTGGCCGCCGGCTGGAAACTGTATTGGCCGATGGTGAAGATCGCATCTTCGCTCTGGTCGCGCTGCCTGAGGGCGGCATTGATTCGGGCCAGCAGCACCGGATAGCGGAACGGCTTGGTCAGATAGTCGTTGGCGCCGGCTTCCAGGCCCTTGATTTCGTCGGCATCGGTGTCGTGCCCGGTCAGCATCAGCACCGGGCTTTTATAGCCCTCTTGCCGCATCAGCTTGACTGCCTCGCGACCATCCATGTCGGGCAGGCCGACATCAAGAATGGTCAACTCGACATTGTGCTCGCGTACAGCCTTGAGCGCGTCATTGGCCGTTCCGGCCTGGAGAATGTCGAAATCAGGCTCGCCCTTGAGTTGTTCAACCAGGGTCTGGCGCAGGTCCGCGTCGTCATCTACGACAAGGATGCGTCGCTTGTTCATTGTTTTCTCCGGTCTTTCCGTGCCTGGCCGACCAAGGCCACACTATTGCGACCCGTTTTTGGCCAGCCAATCACAACGGCGTTATTTCATCCTGAGCAACGCCGTGACGGGCAGAAAAGTTGCAAGTCAGGCCTAGCGCTTGCCGAACAGGGCCGACCCCACCCGCACATGGGTGGCACCCATGGCAATGGCCGTTTCGAAATCACCACTCATGCCCATGGAAAGCTGTTCGACGCCGGCGGCACGGCCCAGCGCGGCAAGATGGGCAAAATAGGGGCCGGCCGGATCGCCATCGGGCGGAATGCACATCAGCCCGACAATATCGAGCCCGTGTACATCGCGGCATCGCCGGACAAAATTGACAGCCTCATCAACCGGAATGCCGGCCTTTTGCGCTTCGCCGCCGATATTGACCTGCACGAAGCACGGCAGATGCCGCCCCGCCCGCGCCATCTCCGCGGCCAAGGCCGCCGCGATCTTCTCACGGTCCACCGTTTCGATGACATCGAACAACGCCACCGCCTCGCGCGCCTTGTTCGACTGCAGCGGCCCGATCAGATGCAGGCTGAGAGCTGGATATTTCTCCCGCAGACCCGGCCACTTCTCCTTGGCTTCCTGTACCCGATTCTCCCCGAACACAAGCTGACCGGCCGTAATGAAGGGTTCGATCACCTCGGCCGGAAAGGTCTTGGACACCGCCACCAGCTCCACCGCCTCGGGCGGCGCACCGAAACGACGGCGGGCCTTTTCCATGCGGGTGCGAATGAAGTCCAGCCGCGATTGGGCGCTTTCGGCGCGATTGGCCATTGTCTGGGCCCCGTCTCTGTTGACCTTGGCAGGGATTTCTGGTGATGGTCCGGGTAGCCAAAAACCCTCCAAAACGCAAGCCGCGCCGCCCTTTGCGGCTGGCCCGGCGTGAAATCTTGCAAGGACGATAATCACGTGAGCGGCGAACGCTACAATCCGCGCGAAAGCGAACCGAAATGGCAGAAAATCTGGGACGAGAACAAGAGTTTCGTCACCGCCAATGACGATCCGCGCGATCCCTATTACGTCCTTGAGATGTTCCCCTACCCTTCGGGCCGCATCCATATGGGCCATGTGCGCAATTACGCCATTGGCGATGTGGTAGCGCGCTATCACCGCGCCCGCGGCAAGAATGTGCTGCACCCCATGGGCTGGGACGCCTTTGGCCTGCCGGCAGAAAATGCTGCCATCGAGCGCAAGACCCACCCCGGCGCCTGGACCTACCAGAACATCGAGGCGATGAAGGCGCAGCTGAAGTCGATGGGCCTCTCCATCGACTGGACGCGCGAAATCGCCACCTGCTCGCCCGACTACTACAAGCACCAGCAGGCCATGTTCATCGACATGCTCGAAGCCGGTCTCGTCACCCGCAAGAGCTCCAAGGTCAATTGGGACCCGGTCGACATGACCGTGCTGGCCAATGAGCAGGTGATCGATGGCAAGGGCTGGCGCTCCGGCGCCGTGGTCGAACAACGCGAGCTGACCCAGTGGTTCTTCAAGATCTCCGATTTCGCAGAGGACCTGCTCGAGGCGCTGGATGGGCTGACCGACTGGCCCGAAAAGGTGCGCATCATGCAGCGCAACTGGATCGGCAAGTCCGAGGGCCTGCGGCTGCTGTTCGAAGTGGAAGCCAGCGACAAGACTGATGCGACCAGTATCGAGGTCTTCACAACGCGCCCCGACACCATTTTCGGCGCCTCCTTCATCGCGCTCTCGCCCGACCATCCGCTGAGCGCCGAGCTGGCGGCCAATGACCCGGCCCTGACCGAGTTCATTGCCGAGTTCCATCGCCAGGGCACAGCGACCGAAACGCTTGAAAAGGCTGAGAAAAAAGGCGTCTTCACCGGCCTGCGCGTCAAGCATCCGGTGATCGAGGGCCAGACCCTACCCGTTTATGTGGCCAATTTCGTGCTGATGGATTACGGCACCGGCGCCGTGTTCGGCTGCCCGGCGCATGACCAGCGCGACCTCGACTTTGCGCGCAGATATGATCTGCCGGTGACACCGGTGGTTCTGCCGCCGGATGCCGATCCCAATAGCTTCACCATTGGCAGCGAAGCCTATGTGGACGCCGGCAACATCTTCAATTCCGGCTTCCTCGATGGCCTGTCCATCGAAGCGGCCAAGACCCGGATCGCCGAGCATTTCGGCGCCCGCACGGTGGACGGCAGGCCTCAGGGCAAGGTTGAGGTCAATTACCGCCTGCGCGACTGGGGCATTTCACGCCAGCGCTACTGGGGCTGCCCCATTCCGGTGATCCATTGCGAGGTCTGCGGAACGCTTCCCGTGCCAAAGAAAGACCTGCCGGTGGTGTTGCCCGAGGACGTGACCTTCGACAAGCCGGGCAATGCGCTCGACCATCACCCCACCTGGAAGCACGTCCATTGCCCGCAATGCGGCGGTGCCGCGCGGCGTGAAACCGACACGATGGACACCTTCGTCGATTCGTCCTGGTATTTTGCGCGCTTCACCGCGCCCCATGCCGATACCCCGACCGTTCCGGCCGTGGCTGATCGCTGGCTGCCGGTGGATCAATATATCGGCGGCATTGAGCATGCGATCCTGCACCTGCTCTATTCGCGCTTCTTCACCCGCGCCATGAAGGCGACCGGTCACGTGGGCCTGAGTGAGCCCTTCAAGGGCATGTTCACGCAAGGCATGGTGACCCACGAGACCTATAAGGGCGAAAAGGGCGAATGGGTGCCCCCCACCGACATCATCATTGAAACCGAGGGCGACGTCCGCGCCGCGCGGCATGCCACCACCGGCGCGCCGATCACGATCGGCTCCGTCGAAAAAATGAGCAAGTCCAAGAAGAACGTGGTGGATCCCGACGAGATCGTGCGCAGTTACGGCGCCGATACGGCCCGCTGGTTCATGCTCTCGGATTCTCCGCCCGAGCGCGACGTGCAATGGACCGAATCGGGCGTTGAGGGCGCCAGCCGCTTCCAGCAGCGCATCTGGCGCCTGGTCAACGACACGGTCGCGATATCTGAACAATCCACCGGGACTGTTATACAGGACGGCGCCGAAGCATTGGCCCTGCGCAAGACCATCCATCGCACCGTCGCCGGCGTGGCTCAGGACATTGAAGCGCTTGGGTTCAACCGCGCCGTCGCCCGCATCTATGAACTGACCAATGCGCTGGTAAAGGCCAAGGAAGGCCAATCGGTCACCGATCTCGCCCCCACCTTGCGCGACGGCGTCGAAAAGCTGGTCCAGCTTATCAATCTGATGATGCCGCATCTGGCCGAAAGCTGCTGGGAATTGCTTGGGAAACAAGGACTTGTTGCCGATGCCTTGTGGCCTGAAGTCGATCCGGCCATGCTGGTCGACGACGAAGTCACCCTGCCCATCCAGATCAATGGCAAGCGCCGCGGCGAAATAAACGTCGCCAAGGATAGGCCGGCAGCCGAAGTGGAGGCCCTCGTGCTGGCACTCGAGTTCGTCCAGAAGGCCCTTGACGGCAAATCGCCGAAAAAGGTGGTGGTGGTGCCCAACCGCATCGTCAACATCGTCGTCTAGATGACGGCCCTCAAGGCCCATGAAGTGGCGCGCTATCTGGCGCGCCCCGATCTGAGCGAGGGGATCTTTCTCGCCTACGGGCCCGATGGCGGGTTGGTGCGCGAAACCGCGCAACGCCTGATTCGGCATCTGAGCGGCGACGACCCGGCCTCCGCCAATGTCACCATCTTTGATGGGCCGGAGCTGGCGGCCGATCCCTCCCAACTGGTGTTGGAAGCCCGCTCAGTCTCCCTGTTCGGGGGCAAGCGCATCATCCGTGTGCGCAATGCCACAAAGGCCCTGGTCATGCCGCTGACGGAGCTGAAGGACGATCCGGGCGGAACGGCCATCGTGCTCGAAGCGGACAATCTGACACCGCGCGATGCGCTACGGTCGCTGGTCGAAGCAGCAAAGCTCGGTCGCGCCCTGCCCTGCTACCCGGATTCTGATGAAACCCTGATGGCGCTGATGCGCGAGACCTTCAATCAGGCCGGCATCCGCGCCGACAGCGATGTCGTGCCGACCTTGCGCGAAATTCTGGGCAATGACCGCGAGGTCACCCGCCGCGAGTTGGAAAAGCTGACGCTCTATGCGGCCGCGAGCAAGGTACTGACGCGTGAGGACGTTCTGCTGCTGTGTGCCGACAATGGTGCCCTTGCCATTGACGCCATTCTTGACGCAACAGGTGGGGGCCATGCGGAAAAACTCGAGCTTGCACTCAACCGGGCCCTCGCCGCCAATGTCAATCCGCAGCAATTGCTGGCCATGCTGACCAATCACTTTGCCAATCTCCGCCGCTGGCGCACAGAGGTCGATACTGGCAAGACGGCCCGAGCCGTACTCGAAGGCCAGCGCCCAAAGCCGCATTTCTCACGCCTGGGTGCCCTGGAACAGCAATTGCGCCTCTGGACCGATCCTGCACTCGCCCAGGCCATAGAACGGTTGCTGCAAGGCGTTTCAGATTCACGCCGCAAACCCGCACTCGCCGATGCCATACTGCGCCGCACGACCTTGGCGCTCTGCATGATGGCCGCCACACATTAGTGGACGAATTTCTGGCACTGACACCAAAAAACCGCCCCAAGGCGGGGCGGTTTCACGTGGAACAGCTTTAATTTCAAGCCTTTAGTTGGTGCGGCCGGTCAGCCGCAGGCAGATGTCGTCCAACTGCTCAAGGGTCTTGTAGCGAATTTCGACCTTGCCGCCCCGCTCGGAATGGTTAAGCGCAACGCTCAGGCCCAACGCGTCGGCCAAGCGCCGTTCCAGTGCCAGAGTATCGGCATCGCGCTGCGCTGGTTCAATGACGGGCTTACGTTTTGGCAGATCACGCTGCTGGCTCAGGGCCTCCGCTTCCCGCACCGAGAGGCCTCCATCGACAATCTGCCGTGCCAGGGCCGCCGGGTCTTCAACGGTGATCAGCGTCCTGGCATGGCCAGCCGTCAGCGTTCCGCTCGACACCATGCCGCGCACATCCTCGGGAAGCTTGAGCAGGCGCAAGGTGTTGGCGACATGGGACCGGGACTTACCAATCACCTGCGCCAGATCCTGCTGCGTATAGTCGAACTGTTCGATCAGCTGCCCATAGCCCAACGCCTCTTCCAGCGGATTGAGGTCGGCACGCTGGACATTTTCGATAATGGCCAGCTCCAGGGCTTCCTTGTCATCCACCTCACGGATGATCACCGGCACATCATGCAGACCTGCCCGTTGGGCAGCTCGCCAGCGTCGCTCGCCAGCGATAAGCTCAAAGATATTGGGATCATCGGTCGGTCGCACCAGCAGCGGCGACATGACGCCCTTTTCGCGGATGGAATTGGTCAGTTCCTCGAGCAGTTCCGGATCGAAGGTCCGCCGCGGATTGGCGCGGTTGGCTATGATGAAATCCACCGGCAAACGCTTGCTGCCGCCCGAAGACTCCGTAACGCGGGCGCCCTCTATGGCCGCCATGTCACCAATCAGCGCGGCAAGGCCCCGGCCCAGACGAGTTGGTTTGTCGGTCATTTGGAGCTCCTAGGCAGCATTCAACCGCCGCTCGCGGCGGATCACTTCGGTGGCCAGGCGCAGATAAGCCTGGCTTCCCGCACATTTGAGATCATAGAGCAGTGCCGGCTTGCCGTAGGACGGCGCCTCGCTAAGCCGGACATTGCGCGGAATTACGGTCTCGTAGACCAGTTCACCCATTTCGCTGCGCACGTCATTGAGTACCTGTTCGCTCAAATTGTTGCGCTTATCGAACATCGTCATAACCACACCCTGGATAGACAGGCGCGGATTGAGCGTTGAGCGGATCTGTTCGATGGTCTGCAGCAGCTGGCTCAGCCCTTCCAGCGCGAAAAATTCGCATTGCAGCGGCACCAGAACCGCATCGGCAGCAACCAGGGAATTGACCGTCAACAGATTCAGCGAGGGCGGGCAATCGATCAGAATATAGCTGATGGACTGGTCGTTGAGCCGCAATTCATCGAGATTCTTGAAGGCATTGCGGAGCTTGAAGGCGCGATCCGCCTGATCGGCAATGGTCAGCTCCACACCGAGCAAGTCCATGGTCGATGGCACTATGGCTACATTGGGCACGCTGGTCATTACGGCCGCCTGGGGCACGCTGGCCTCGCCCACCAGCACGTCATAGGCCGACAAGGCGCGATCGGTGCGCGAAATGCCTAGACCCGTCGACGCATTGCCTTGCGGGTCCAGGTCGACGATCAGCACGCGTTCACCGATGGCCGCCAGGGCGGTTGCCAGATTGATCGCGGTGGTCGTCTTGCCGACACCGCCCTTTTGATTGGCCAAAGTCAATATCCGGGGTGCCAAATTGGCCTCCGTATGCCGCTAACGCATTGTTTTCCGGCGTAAATTCGTAACTGTCAGGATCACGCCGCCGGGATCTGTGTCACTTATCCCTACTAGCACGTCATGATGCCATTGCGCACCCGATTCCGCGAGCTCTTCAACATGTTCCCGCCCTTTATGCAGCAATGCCCGGCTGTTCGGCCCGAAAAACGGGGCCATCCAGGCGCATAATTGGGGCATGGCCGCCAGGGCGCGTGAGGTAATGACGTCCGGGGCGCCTGTTTCACGTGAATCAACTTGGTCACACCGTCGTCCGATTACCGTAACGTTAAGATCAAGCTCGCGCGCAACGGTGCGGAGAAAACTGACCTTGCGCGCGGTTGGCTCAATCAGCACGAAACGCCGATCCAGGCCCTTGCTCGCTATGGCCATCGGCAGGGCTGGGAACCCGCCTCCACTGCCGATATCAAGGCAGAGCCGATCATTATCTGTCATCAGGCGCAGGACCTGCAGGCTGTCGGCAAAATGCCGGGTCCAGATCTGAGCCAGTGTTTCACGTGAAACCAGATTCTGTACCGACTGCCATTTGGTCAGCAGCTTGGCATAGGATTCCAGATCGGCGGCAACTGCTTCGACCGGACGCGACAATACCGCCGCATAAGGCGCTATGGCTTCAATCTGCGCCATCTAGCTCGCCTTGGGCAGCTGACCACGGCGGATCGCCGCCAGCAACAGAGTGATGGCGGCCGGTGTCATTCCGTCCATCGCCTGAGCCTGGGCGATGGTCTGCGGACGTGCATCACTGAGCTTGTGTCGTAATTCCATAGACAGCCCCGGAATGGCCATGTAGTCCAACGCGTCGGGAATGGCCCGTTGTTCGTCACGGCGAACAGCCTCAATGTCTGATTTCTGACGGTCAAGATAAACAGCATATTGGGCATCAATCGACACTTGTTCCACAATAGCAGGGTCGATTGCGGACAGTTCGGGCCATAGCGCGGCTAGGTCAGCTGCATCCAGATCCGGATAGGACAACAGTTCAAAAGCTGTGCGGCGCTTCCCGTCTTCATTGACTGCCAGACCGGCCTTGCGCGCCTCGCTGGGTGACACCGAAAGGCTATGCATAAGCGTCCTTGCCTGATTGAGGTCCGTTCTGCGCCTGGAAAAGACCTCGCGGCGTTCGGCGCCAACCAGGCCACGCTCCAGTCCGAGGGGCGTCAGGCGTTGGTCGGCATTGTCGGCCCGTAAATGCAGGCGGAATTCGGCCCGTGAGGTGAACATACGATACGGCTCGCTGACCCCACGCGTGACCAGATCGTCCACCATGACGCCAAGATAGCTTTCCGTGCGGGACAGCACCAGTGCCCCGCCGCCCATGGCTGCAAGGGCCGCATTGGCACCGGCCAGCAGGCCCTGTGCACCGGCCTCCTCATAGCCGGTTGTACCGTTGATCTGGCCGGCCAGATAGAGACCCGGTTGCTTCTTGACCTCCAGCGTCGGCCGCAATTCGCGCGGGTCCACATAGTCATATTCAATGGCATAGCCGGGACGAATGATCCGGACCGACTCCAGACCCGGCATGGACCTGAGGAAAGTCTCCTGCACCTCTTCCGGCAACGACGTGGAAAGCCCGTTGGGATAGACGGTCTGATCGTCCAATCCCTCGGGTTCAAGAAAAATCTGGTGACTGTCGCGATCGGCAAAGCGCACCACCTTGTCCTCGATAGACGGACAGTAGCGCGGGCCACGCGATTGGATACGACCCGAATACATCGCAGAGCGATGCAGGTTGTCCTGGATGATCCGGTGGGTCTCAGCAGTCGTGCGCGTTATGTGACACGAGATTTGCGGTGTCGTGATCGCTGTGGTCAGCGCTGAAAACGCTTCCGGCGGATGATCACCCGGTTGTTCCTCAAGCACGCCGTAGTCAATACTGGCGGCATCCAGCCTTGCTGGCGTGCCAGTCTTCAGCCGACCCAGCTGCAGCCCCAGATCTTCAAGCCGTGTTGACAACCCGAGCACGGGCTTTTCGCCCAAGCGGCCAGCCGGCACCGTCTCCTCTCCGCGATGAATCAAGCCGCGCAGAAACGTTCCCGTCGTCAACACCACGGCCTTGGCGCCGATGCGGCGACCATCGAGCAGCACGACACCGCTGATGCGACCATTGGTGACCTGGAGGTCATCAACCTCCCCTTCAATCACATCAAGATTGTCCTGTGCGGAAATGGCCGCTTGCATGGCCTGGCGATAGAGTTTGCGATCGGCCTGGGCACGCGGGCCACGCACGGCCGGACCCTTGCGGCGGTTGAGCACCCGAAACTGAATCCCTGCCGCATCGGCCACACGGCCCATCAACCCGTCCAACGCGTCGATTTCACGCACGAGATGGCCCTTGCCCAATCCGCCAATGGCCGGATTGCAGCTCATCTCGCCAATCGTGGCGAAGCGATGGGTGATCAGCGCAGTGGGAACACCGAGGCGGGCGGAGGCGGCGGCCGCTTCCGTACCCGCATGGCCCCCGCCGACAATGATGACGGCGTAGTCAGTCATGGCAATTTCTCCAAGGCGCCTGACATAGGCCAATGTTTCACGTGAATCAATTGTCCGGTTGTTTCATCGGCGATTGCCGGTGTTTCACGTGAATCATTTTTTAGGATTCTGGTTCGGGTTGTCATGGGCGGTCTGCCGCCTCTGGTTCATATATTCACCGGGTGTTTCACGTGAATCACTTGCCAATGCAGAAATTGGAAAACAGCCGATCCAAAACACGCTCCGCATCGATCCGCCCAACGAGCCTCTCCAGCGCAGCAGAAGCCCTGCGCAAGGATTCTGCTGCCAACTCCCAATCACCCAGATTGCGTCTTGTCTCATCCAATGCGGCAAGTGCAGCGCCTAGTGCCAGGCGATCACGTTCATGACTGACCAGGCTTGGTTCCGTACCCGTCAACCCCTGTGCCAAATCCCCAAGGCGCTGGACCAGTGCTTCCATGCCCGATCCCGATTGCGTGGAGACAACCGCATCCACCCCGGGTAGGGGACCAAGATCCGACTTGGTGCCGACATGTAGCAACTTTGCGGACGTATTAGGCCGGGTGATGTCGGCAATATCGGGGGCGGAAAGCCAAAGGACAATATCCGCCGTCTCGATCGCCTTCTGCGCCCGTCTGACGCCCTCCGCCTCTGCCTTGCTATCACTGTCGCGCAAGCCTGCGAGATCGAGAAGGATGAACAATTGCCCATTGATGTCCAGCGGCACCTCGCGGACATCTCTTGTAGTGCCTGCCTCGTCTGACACTATTGCGAGGTCAGACTTCGCCAATGCGTTGATAAGGCTCGATTTTCCCGCATTGGGCGCGCCGGCAAACGCAACCCTGACGCCTTCTCGGATGATCCGGCCGCCTTCCAGAGAGGCCAATGCCGTCCTGATGGTTGATTGGAGCGTTGCGAGCTGAACTTGCCATTGCTCTGGTAAATCCTCGGCCACGTCCCCTTCATCAGAGAAATCGAGGCGCGCCTCGATTTCCGCGCGTAAGTCCAGCAGGTTCTCCCGCCATTGTGCAATCTGCTCGGTGAGCTTGCCGTCAAAGCGTGCGAGCGCCTGTTGGTGCTGCTTTTCGGTTTCGGCATTGAGCAGATCGCCCAGGCCCTCGATTTCGACGAGATCGAGCTTGCCATTCTCAAAGGCGCGCCGGGTGAATTCACCGGCTTCCGCCAGGCGCAAGCCCAGAGCCCCAAGCTGGCCCAGAATGGCTTTTACCCCCGCCGGCGAGCCATGCACCTGCAATTCGGCACAATCCTCGCCAGTGAAGCTATGGGGCGCCGGGAAATAGGCAACCAGACCCTGATCGAGGTGCAATCCTGCGCCAATATTGCGCAAGCTCATTTGCCGGGGCCTGGGAACGCCCCCGGCAATTTTGCCTAGAACATCCTCCACGCCCGGGCCTGAGAGGCGAATAACCGCCACACCTGCCGGCAGCGCTCCGGAGGAGAGCGCCATGATAGTGTCGCCCGCCCGCATGATCCGGCTCCCTGCGCAGAGGTCCTAGGTGTTCATTGAGTCGAAGAAGTCCGAATTTGTCTTGGTCTGACGGACCTTGTCGGTCAGGAACTCCATGGCATCGATTGTGCCCATCGGATTGAGGATACGGCGCAGGACATACATCTTGCGCAGGATATCGGATTCGACCAGGAGTTCTTCCTTGCGCGTACCCGACTTGTTGATGTCGATCGCCGGGAAGACGCGCTTGTCGGCCACCTTGCGGTCCAGCACGATCTCAGAGTTGCCGGTACCCTTGAACTCTTCGAAAATCACCTCGTCCATTCTGGAGCCGGTATCGATCAGCGCGGTCGAAATGATGGTCAGCGAACCACCATCCTCGATATTGCGCGCCGCGCCGAAGAAACGCTTGGGGCGCTGCAAGGCATTGGCATCCACACCGCCCGTAAGGACCTTGCCTGAGCTTGGAACGACCGTGTTGTAGGCGCGGCCGAGGCGAGTGATGGAATCGAGGAGGATGACAACGTCGCGCTTGTGTTCGACCAGGCGCTTGGCCTTTTCTATGACCATTTCGGCCACCTGGACGTGTCGCGACGCCGGTTCGTCGAAGGTCGAGGAGATGACCTCGCCCCGCACTGAGCGCTGCATGTCGGTCACTTCTTCGGGTCGCTCGTCAATCAGCAGCACGATGAGATAGCATTCGGGATGATTGGTGGCGATCGATTGTGCAATATTCTGCAACAATACGGTCTTACCAGTACGCGGAGGCGCAACAATCAACGCGCGCTGTCCCTTGCCGAGCGGCGCAACCAGATCGAGCAGGCGCGCGGAGCGATCCTTCACAGTCGGATCAGGTAGCTCCATGCGAAGGCGTTCTTCGGGATAAAGCGGGGTAAGGTTGTCGAAATTGACCTTGTGGCGAACCGCCTCCGGGTCTTCGAAATTGATCGTCGAAACCTTGAGCAGCGCGAAATAGCGCTCGCCTTCCTTGGGAGAGCGGATTTCACCCTCCACCGTATCGCCAGTCCTGAGGCCGAAGCGGCGGATCTGGCTTGGGCTGACATAGATATCGTCGGGGCCGGGGAGATAGTTTGCGTCCGGCGAGCGCAGGAAGCCGAACCCGTCGGGGAGCACCTCGACCACGCCTTCGCCAACAATATTGATGTCCTGGGCAGCCAATTCCTTGAGAATGGCGAACATCAACTCCTGCTTGCGCATGGTCGATGCATTTTCGACCTCGAGTTCCTCGGCAAATGCCAAGAGTTCAGCCGGGGATTTGGCCTTGAGCTCACTGAGCTTGATATTCTGCATGTAGCGAAACGACCCTGAAGGGATATCGGTAAGACTGGACAGTCGAATGAGGGGAAAGTTCGGCACCGCACAGCAACCGGGGTGGTCGCGCAATCAGGGGATGCCTTGTCCCCATGTAGCGTGATCCGCGAGCCGTTTCAAGTTGAAACCATTTTCTGAAAATCGATTCACGTGAAACGCCGCGCCATCCCGGCTGGCAAATCTCCCCGGTGGAGAGATTTCAGGTGAGGAGGCCACAAAGCCTAGGGTCGAGCCAGGCGCCGGATCTTGGGGCCCAAGGCCATGAGAGCTGCCGTCATGGCGGGGCGTATCCACCAGGATCACCTCTCAAAACGGCTTCACAATTACCGCAATGACAATGATGATGGCCATGACAAAAGGGATCTCGTTGATGGCGCGGTAGAATGTATGCGGCCGCGTATTGCGGTCATCCTTGAAAGTCCGGAGCATCGATCCGTACCAACCATGCACGCCGCTCAACGCGATGACCATTGCCGCCTTGAGCCACATCCACCCCTGCGAAAAATCGACAATACCGAAGCCGAAGGCCAGCCACAGGCCGAACCCCCAGGTGGCGATCATCGCCGGGGTAATGATGCCGCGATAGAGCCGACGTTCCATGACCTTGAAAGTCTCGGCCTTATCCGAACCAGCCGCCGCTTCGGCGTGATAAACGAAGAGGCGCGGCAGATACATCATTCCTGCCATCCAGGCGATCACCGAGATGACATGCAGCGCCTTCACCCATTCATACATGACGAACTCCTCAACAGTTCAATGGCGGCAGTCACCCGCGCTTGACCAAGTCGACCAAGCGTTCGACATGCGCGATCGGGGTTTCGGGTACAATACCGTGACCCAGATTGAAGATGTGGGGCCGGTCACTGAAGCCTTCGATAATGGCTCGCACCTGGCTTTCCATGGCATCGCCTCCAACGACCAGCCGCAGCGGATCAAGATTGCCCTGCACCGTCAGGTCGCGTGGCAGATGCGAACGCACAAAATCGATCGGTGTGGCAAAGTCGATCCCCAGCGCATTGACCCCGGTGGTCTCTGCATAACGGCGGAGATTGCCGGCGGCACCACGCGGAAACCCGATCACCGGGGCATTGGGAACCCGCTGGCGCAGTCCTTCAACAATGCGACGATTGGGCTCCATGACCTGCCGGGCAAAACTCGTATCGTCCAGATTGAGCGCCCAGCTTTCAAAAAGCTGCACCACGTCGGCGCCTGCTTCGAACTGCGCCGCTAGATAGTCGATAGACGTTTCCACCAGCACATCGATCAACCGTTCGAAGGCCTCGGGATGTTCCAGCGCAAACCGACGGGCCGTCCATTGATCCGGCGAGCCTCGACCGCCCAACATATAGGTCGCCACAGTCCAGGGGGCGCCGCAGAAGCCGATCAGGGTCTTTTCAGGTGGCAAGGCGGCACGGAGACGGCGCAGCGTTTCAAACACCGGTGCCAGATGGCTGATCGCGCGGTCTCGATCGAGGCCATCAATACCGTTTTCGTCCAGCGGATCGAGCAGGGGCCCCTCGCCTGTCGCAAAGCGAACGTTCTGGCCCAAAGCATCGGGGATCACCAGGATGTCGGAGAACAGGATGGCGGCGTCCAGATCAAAACGCCGCAATGGCTGCAGTGTGACCTCTACCGCAAGTTCCGGCGTGTAACACAATTCGAGAAAGCCGTTGGTCTGTGCCCGGGTCTGCCGATATTCGGGCAGATAGCGACCAGCCTGGCGCATGATCCAGATCGGTGGACGTTCCTGACGCTCACCCAACACTGTGGCGAGCAATGGTTTGTGCGTCACCGGAGCCATGGGTTCATCCCTTCCAAAACCCTAAAAAGAGTCTTTCTTGCTTCGCTTCTTTATCTTTATGGCGGTGTTTAGCTGCAATTCCGCCTCACCCACAATCGCGCCCTGAAGTGACACTTGCGCGCAGCCTATGGTTAACGGGATGTGAATCATGACCAGAGTCTTACTGAAGTGTTAACGCGCTCAATTCATTAACAAGAGGTTAATCCAACCTTTGCCGAGTCAATGATTCGATTCCGGGTGTGGAAGAGCCTGCGCATATCTTTGTCGCGGTCCGTTTCGATATCCCCAGAGCTTTCCACGCCCGATTTGCGGCCGCGCTCAAAACGAACTGTTAACAAATTCTTAGCCAAGGGGGACAAGTTTGGCATGGACCCAAACTTGCGCGAGCAACCCACAGAGCAGCCTTGAGCTGGGGATGACAGTGTGGAAAAACTGCTCGCCATGCTTATTCTCGCTTCCGCCAGTCCTACCCGCAAAGCCTTGCTGGACAAGGCCGGATTGCATTTCGCCGTCCAACCGGCACAGCTCGATGAACGCGGCGTGGAACAAGCAGCGCTTGCAGCCGGGGGGGACGCGCGGGATGTCGCTTTGCTCCTGGCGCGGAGCAAGGCCGAAATGGTCACCGGTCACCATCCGGGCGATCTTGTCATCGGCGCTGACCAAACCCTGGCCCTGGGACTTGAGCTTTTGCACAAACCGGACTCGCGCGAGGAAGCTTCCGAGCAGTTGAGCCATCTGCGCGGCAAGACCCATCGGTTGCATGCGGCAGTCACGCTGGTACGGGATGGGCAATTGCTCTGGTCTGATATCGAGACCGCAGAACTGACCATGCGTGATTTTTCCGATGACGAACGCGAGATCGTGCTGGATCTGGAAGGAGACGCCGTTTTGACCTCGGTCGGTGGTTATCGCCTGGAAGGGCCCTCTATCCGGCTGTTCGAAACGGTGACGGGCGACTATTTTACCATTCTGGGCCTGCCGCTGCTGCCATTGCTGGCGGCGTTGCGCGATATTGCTCCAGAGCTTTTGAATTCGCGGAATTGATTGTTGACCATCAAGGCTTTCGTTATCGGGCATCCCATCGCCCATTCCCGCTCGCCCCTGATTCACGGGACCTGGCTGGCTGAGCATGGCATTGACGGCTCCTATGAAGCCATAGATGTCGCGCCAGCGGATTTGCCCGGCTTTTTCCAGCGCCTGAGAAAGGGCGAATTTGCCGGTGGCAATGTCACCATTCCGCACAAGGAAGCGGTCTTTGCCCTTTGCGACAGCGTCGATGATCTGGCGCGCACGATCGGTGCGGTCAATACGCTGGTGGTGCGGGACAGCAAGGTGCACGGCACCAACACAGATTATCTCGGCTTTCTGGGTAATCTCGATGCTAACGCCCCGGGTTGGTCCGACGGGCTTGAGGACGCCATTGTCATCGGTGCCGGTGGGGCGGCCCGAGCGGTGCTGGTAGCCCTCAAGCGACGCGTGCGCGGCAAGGTGCATGTGCTCAACCGGACGCTGGCAAATGCCCAGGCCCTGGTCGAGGACATCGGCGGGCCATTTGAAGCGCATGGTTTCGATGCTTTCGCAGAACTGGCGCCGCGCACGGGACTGGTGGTCAACACCAGTTCGATCGGCATGCACGGTACGCGCTTTGATTGGCTCGATCTGCGTCTTCTGCCTGCCACCGCCTTGGTCACTGACATCGTTTATGCCCCGCTCGAAACCCCGTTGCTGGCCGATGCCAGGGCTCGCGATCTCAAGACCGTGGACGGGCTGGGAATGCTGCTGCATCAGGCTGTCCCCGGCTTTGCCGCCTGGTTCGGTGTCACGCCTGAGGTGACCCCGGCATTGCGGGCCCGTATCGAAGCCACCTTGGATCACTAGGCCATGCGCAGGATCGGCATCACCGGATCGATCGCCACTGGCAAGTCTACCCTGCTGGCCGCGTTCGCCAAATGCGGCGTGCCGGTGTTTTCTGCCGACGAGGCTGTTGCCAGGCTCTATGCTGGCGAGGCGGTAGCGCCAGTCGAAGCGCTGTTCCCCGGTGTCGCCGAGAACGATGTCATCAACCGCGCGGAACTGGCCAGGCGCCTGGCCGCTGACCCGTCCGGCTTCCAGCGTCTGGAAGCCATCGTGCATCCTTTGGTTCGGGCGGAAATCGCCCGCTTCCTCGAAGCGGCCGAAAAGCAGGGTCATGATTTGGCTGCCGTCGAAGTGCCGCTGCTGTTCGAAAGTGGGCATGACTACGGCTTCGATACCATCGCGGTGACCTTTGTGGACGAGACGATACAGCGCCAGCGCATTCTGGCGCGTCCCGGCATGACGGTGGAAAAGATGGAGAGCCTGCTTGCCCGGCAGATGCCACAGGCCGAAAAGAAGCAGAGGGCGGATTGGCTATTTGACACCGCCCGGCCCATTGCAGACATCGAGGCTGACGTCGCCGCACGCGTGGCGGACATCCGGACAAGACGGCAGGACCAATGATCAGGGAAATCGTACTCGATACCGAAACCACAGGCCTCTCGCCACAGGGCGGAGACCGGCTGGTGGAAATCGGCTGCGTCGAACTGATCAATCATATCCCTACCGGCAAGACGCATCACGTCTATATCAACCCTGAACGGCCCATGCCCGAGGAAGCCTTTCGCGTACACGGATTGGGCGACGAATTCCTTGCCGACAAGCCCTTGTTCAAGGCGGTGGCCGAGGATTTCCGGGCCTTTATCGGCGATGCCACGCTGGTGATCCACAATGCGCCCTTCGACATGGGCTTTCTCAATGCCGAACTGGAATGGGCCGGACTGCCGCGTCTGACCAATGCAGTGATCGATACCGTCATGGTCGCCCGGCAGAAGCACCCGGGCGCTCGCGTGAGCCTCGACGCGCTCTGCAAGCATTATGGCATCGACAATTCCCGCCGCACCCTGCATGGCGCTTTGCTCGACAGTGAGATTCTGGCCGAAGTCTATCTCGAACTGATCGGCGGCAAGCAGGTGAGCCTGGCGCTGGTGGCCGAAGTGGAAACCACCATGATCGGCATGGGCCAGACGCGCATCGCAGTGGCCCAGCGGCCCTCGGCCTTGCCCCCGCGGATATCAACGGCGGAAGCGGAGGCCCATGAGGCCTTTATTGAAAAGATGGGCGAGAACGCCATCTGGGCCAGATATGAGCAAAGTGCCGCCGCCGAATAGGATCAACCGGCCGACATGATAAGGCCCCGGCGGTGACCGGGACCTTTTTATTGAGGAGGCCGTGCGCGATCAGTTCGGCTTGGGTGCCTCGGCGCCAGCCGGGGCCGCGGGAGCCCCACCCTGCTGGGCGGCCAGCTTGGCCAGGTTCTGTCGATAGATCGCCGAGAAATCCACCGGCTCCATCATCAGCGGCGGGAAGCCGCCCTGCTGGGTGACGCTGGCGAGCACCTGGCGGGCAAAGGGGAAGATCAGGCGCGGGCATTCGATCATCAACAGCGGCGAAAGCTGGTTTTCCGGCACGTTCTTGATGCGGAAAATGCCGCCATAGACGAGTTCGACGTTGAACAGCACGGTCTCGTCGCGATTGGCCTTGGCATTGAGCGTGAGCTCGATGGCGTAGATTTCCTCGTTCTGCTTCTTGACGCCCACCGAAATGGACACGTTGAAGGCGGGGTTGGCGCTGCCGCCCAGAAGAGTTCCCGGGGCGCCGGGGTTTTCGAAGGAGAGGTCACGGATATACTGACCCACAAGGTTCATGCTGGGGGCAGTGCCGGGCTGCGGCGCGGCCGCGCCCTGGGTATCATCGGCCATTATCTGGTCCTTCTAGATGGATGCATTCGAGGCAATTGTGGCGGTGTGGCTAGCACTTTTGGCCAAAAGGAACAAGCTTGCCGCCCCTATTGGTCGCGCTTGCGCCAGTCTTCGTCCTTGAGTTCGATGGCCTTGGTTTCAACGTCATAGGTATCGTCCGGAGCATCGTAGCGGCGATAGCTGGTGGTGGTCTCGACCACCCGCACGCGCCCGGCCAGCGCGGAGAACAGCCAGCCACGCACCGGCGGCACCAGAAGCGCCAGCGCGGCGATGTCGCTGAGAAAGCCCGGCAGCACCAGAAGAATGGCGGCCAGCCCGATCAGCATCGCGTCGAACATTGTGCGCCCGGGGATCGTGCCGGCATTGACGTTGTTGCGGAGCCGCGACACCACGCCCAGACCCTGCTGGCGCAAGAGCAGGCCGCCGGCAATGGCCGCAAGAATCACCAGCGCCAGGGTTGGAAACAGCCCTATCGCACGGCCGACCAGGATGAAGACGGCGATTTCCAGAAGCGGCAAAGCCAGGAAGGAAAGGGCAATCAGGCGGGCCACACGCGGCTCCTTGCAGGAATTTTGTTCACCTCGGGCGCGGCAAAAACGCAACTCGCCCCATCGTGAACTGGTTTCGGGCTAAAGCTTTGCCTATATATAGGCCAGATGCGGCGCGGAACGAGCGTTCGCGAGCAATTTTTTGACGACGCCTCATATTCAGGGTGCCTGCTCCATGGCTGAATTCCTCGATCTGCCGACACTCATTGCCATTGCCGTTGCGGTCTTTGTGCTGTTCCGGCTGCGTTCGGTGCTGGGGACGCGCACCGGCAATGAGCGACCGCCTATTGACCGCAGCCGCTCCACCCCGACCGAGAAGCAGACGGCCAATGAGGACACGGTGGTGCCGATCCGGCCGCGCGCGGCCCAGCCCGATCTGGACGACGAGCGGCGCGCGCGCAAACTCGAGGCCGAAATTGAGCAGGCCGCAGCCGGCAATGCCGAACTGGCCGCCGGTCTCAAATCCGTTGTCGAGGTCGACCCGACCTTCTCGCCCAAGAGCTTCCTCGAGGGCGCCAAGCAGGCCTACGAAATGATCGTCACCGCCTTTGCCGAAGGCGATCGGCAGACCCTGAAAAACCTGCTCGACAAGCCTATCTATGACAGCTTCCAGCGCGCGATTGCCGAGCGTGAGGGCGAAGGCAAGACGGTGGACTTCACCTTTGTCGGCCTGCCCCGCATTGCCATTGTCGATGCCGAATTCGACAAGAAGGACGTCAATGTCACGGTCGACTTCCACGCCGAGGTGGTCTCCGCGACGCGTGACAAGGACGGCAATCTGGTGGAAGGCAACGCCGACCAGGTGCAGACCATTGCGGACGAGTGGACCTTTTCCCGCAATCCCAAATCGCGCGATCCCAACTGGAAGGTCATTGCCACCAGTCAGCTTGATTGATCGCATCGCGCAGGCCGAACCATGTCCAAGCGTGGCTCGAAACGCCTGCCGCACGACTTCCACCTCTGGACCAGCGTTGCTGCGACGGTCGAGCCGCTGCGCCGCAAGGGCCTGCTGAAGATGGGCGCGGGCACACTGCCCGTGCCCCAAGCCGATCCCGAGCCCCTGGTAAAAGCGCCGCCCAAACCGGTTAGGGCCGGAAAGCCATTCCTGCCGGCCTATCAGGCACCCATGCCGGGCACGCCAGGCCCCGAACGCACCGTTGATCCGGCCATTCACAAAAAAGTCCGGCGTGGACGGATCGAGATCGACGGCAAAATTGACCTTCATGGCATGACCCAGTCCGAGGCGCGGGAAGCTTTGCGCCGCTATATTGGGGCCCGTGCAGCACGCGGGGATAGAACAATTCTGGTGATCACCGGCAAGGGCGCCAAAACCGATAATGACTACATCGCTGCCATGACCGAGCGCGGTATTTTGCGGACCATGCTGCCCATCTGGCTCAGTGAGCCGGGTCTGTCGCACCTGGTCTCAGGTTGGAGCGTTGCGGCGCGCGGCCATGGCGGAGAGGGGGCGTGGTATGTGCGCCTCAGGCGGCAATGACCCCGCTCGGCGCGAAATTGCGGGCCATGCGGGACGCGCGCGGTATCTCCTTGAAGGAAATGGCTGCGGCGCTCAACGTCTCGAGCGCGTATCTCTCGGCGTTGGAACATGGTAAGCGCGGCCAACCCACAAGCTTTCTGCTCCATCGCATCATCGCCTTCTTCAACGTCATCTGGGACGAGGCCGAAGAACTCCAGCGGCTGGCTGAAATCTCCGACCCGAAAGTCACCATCGATACCGGCGGCATGGCGCCCGAAGCCACCGAGCTGACCAACCGGTTGCGCGATGATATCGCCCGGCTGGAGCCCGAGGATCTGAAATTCCTGCGTGATGAGGTGGTGCGGCGGGCCGGACGAAAGAGGTAGGGCCAGGATCCGCCCCCACCGCGATGTCATCCCGGCCTGAGCCGGGGTGACACCCAGCGTGCGGCAATATCGACTACAGCACGAACTTGGAAAGATCGGTGTCGCCCGCCAGCACGCCGACCTTGTCCTTCACGAAAGCTGCATCGATGGTGATGGTCTGTCCCGTCTTGTCGGGCGCATCGAAGGAAATCTCCTCGACCAGCCGCTCCATCACCGTCTGCAGGCGGCGTGCACCGATATTCTCGACGGTTGAATTGACCTTCACCGCCGCATCGGCAATGGCCTCGATGGCATCATGGGTCACGTCCAGGGTGACGCCCTCAGTGCCCATCAGGGCCACATATTGCTTGATCAGGCTCGCCTCGGTGTCGCTCAGGATGCCGATGAAATCTTCGCGCGTCAGCGCCTTCAGCTCTACCCGGATCGGCAGGCGCCCCTGCAATTCGGGCAAGAGGTCCGATGGCTTGGAGACGTGGAAGGCGCCCGAGGCAATGAACAGGATATGGTCGGTCTTGACCGGCCCATATTTGGTGGCAACGGTCGTGCCCTCGATCAGCGGCAGGAGATCGCGCTGCACGCCTTCGCGCGACGGCCCGCCCTGCACCCCGCCTTCGCGCTGGGCCACCTTGTCGATCTCGTCAATGAAGACAATGCCGTGGTTCTCCACCAGCTCGATGGCCTCGGCCTTGAGCTGGTCCTGGTCGAGCAGCTTGTCGGCCTCTTCGGCCACCAGCGGCTCATAGGCATCCTTGACCTTGATCTTGCGCTTGACCCCGCGCCCGCCCATGGCCTGCTTGAACATGTCCGAAAGGTTGATCATGCCGATGCCGCCATTGGGCATGCCGGGAATTTCGAAGCCACCGGCGCCCGGAGAGGGCTGCATCTCGATCTCGATATCCTTGTCGTCGAGCTCATTATTGCGCAGCTTGGTGCGGAAACTGTCACGGGTTGAGGGCGTAGCCGAGGTGCCGACCAGCGCGTCGAGCACCCGTTCCTCGGCATTGTGATGGGCCTGGGCTTGCACGTCGCGGCGGCGCTTGTCCCGCAAGACGGTGAGGCCCGCCTCAACCAGATCGCGCACGATCTGTTCGACATCGCGACCGACATAGCCGACCTCGGTGAACTTGGTGGCTTCCACCTTGACGAAGGGGGCCTGCGCCAACCGGGCCAGGCGGCGTGAAATCTCGGTCTTGCCCACGCCGGTCGGCCCGATCATCAGGATGTTTTTCGGCGTCACTTCGCGCCTCAGATCGGCCGAGAGCTGCTGCCGGCGCCATCGATTGCGCAGAGCAACGGCGACGGCGCGCTTGGCATCGGCCTGGCCGACAATATGGCGGTCGAGCTCGGAAACGATCTCGCGCGGGGAAAAATTGGTTTCACTCATTTTTGGTCACTTTCGATCGGTGCCTTGCTGTTGGACCTTTCAGAATCCAGGAAGCGCACCATCAGGTGTTCGTCGATGAATCGACCGTTCACGAAGAGATAGCGGGGCTCGGTACCATAGGTTTCAAAACCCAGCCGCTGGTAGAGCTTGATGGCCGGCACATTCTCCGACCAGACGCCGAGATGGATTTGCAGCACATGGTGGCGGGCATGATCCACCAGATGCTCGACCAGGGCCTGCGCCATGCCCGAACCGCGATGCTCGGGCCGCACATAGACCTGAATCATCCAGCCACGATGCCGTTCCTTGGCGCCTTCATTGCGCAAAAACGCGTTGATGCCGCCCAGACTGCCATCGGGCAGGACCGCAGCAAAGACCGTGAGCGCTTCGAGCGTCTGCCGGATCTCGTCATCCGATTTCAGCGCGAAAGCCTCGGCGGTCGAGACGAAGGCCTCGGGATGATTGGCCAGCGCCTCATGGCGGATGGCGCGATAGCCGGCCGCGTCCTCAAGGCCCAGACGCTTTATGACAAAGCTCACGCGCCGAGCTCGATGGTTTCGACGGTCACATTGCCATTGGTATAGACGCAGATCTCTTCGGCAATCTTCATGGCGCGGCGGGCGATATCCTCGGCATCGAGCTCGGTGGCCTGATGCAGGGCGAGCGCCGCCGAATGGGCATAATTGCCGCCCGAGCCAATCGCGATGACGCCGTGATCGGGGGTCAGCACATCGCCCGTGCCGGTCAGAACCAGCGTGTCGGTCTTGTCAGCCACGATCATCATGGCCTCGAGCTTGCGCAGATAGCGGTCGGTGCGCCAGTCCTTGGCCAGTTCAACGGCCGCGCGCATCAGCTGGTCGGGATATTGCTCGAGCTTGGTCTCGAGGCGCTCAAACAGGGTGAAGGCATCGGCGGTCGAGCCGGCAAAGCCGCCGATCACCTTGCCATCGGCCAGCCGCCGCACCTTCTTGGCGCTGTGCTTCATGACCGTCTGGCCCATGGAGACCTGGCCATCGCCGGCCACCACCACCTTGTTGCCCTTGCGGACCGAAACGATGGTCGTGCCGTGCCAGCCGGGAAAATTATTGTCGCTCATAAGGGAAGATACTCCGAACTGTTGGCTGATATTTAGGGGCGCAGACCCAGATTGCAACAGACGTGCCTTTGCGCCGCACGACGTCTTGCGCCTGCGGTTCTGGATAAGAGCGGTGTCCCGAGACGGCATTCGTCCCTGAAACTAAAAAACTGAGACGAAAGCCGTCTCGGGAACGCCGGGATTTCTCGATAGGGGATAACTTGGAAGGCTGTCCGGCGCGGCCACCCCTGGGGCACCCGCTTTCAGCTACTTGTCTTGCGACCAGCAGCAGGCGCGAACTCTCACCGACCGACCCCCAGACCATGACGGCAAGCGACTGCCCCATGCCCGGCTTTCCCTCCCGCCACTGGTCGCTGCAGGCCGCCCTGACGCGAGAGGGATGGGTGGATTATGCGCGAGGTTTTGGCACCGGGGATAAGTGGCGCGCTAAACCCAATCTTCACGCCATGCTGCCTATCTGCTAGGGAACGCCCAGTTCCGGAGACCAGCACCGATGCGCACCGCAACGATTACTCGCAAGACCAACGAGACCGAGATTGCCGTCTCGATCAATCTCGATGGCACCGGCGCGCGCACAATGCAGACCGGCATTGGCTTTTTCGACCATATGCTGGACCAGCTCAGCCGCCATTCGCTGATCGACATGGATGTGACCTGCAAGGGTGACCTCCATATCGACTTCCACCACACGGTCGAAGATGTCGGCATCGCGCTGGGCCAGGCGATCAAACAGGCGCTCGGCGACAAGAAGGGCATCTGCCGCTACGCATCCAGTGACCTGCCCATGGACGGTACGCTGACCCGGGCGGCGCTGGACGTTTCCGGCCGCGCCTTCCTCGTCTTCAAGGCCGAATTCAGCCAGGCCAAGATCGGCGAGATCGACACCGAGCTGTTCCGGGAGTTCTTCCAGGCCTTTGCGATCAATGCCGGCATCACGCTGCATATCGAGAATTTCTACTTCGACAATAACCACCATCTGGCCGAGTCCATGTTCAAGGCGGTGGCGCGTGCCCTGCGCGAGGCGATCGAAGTAGATCCGCGTGCCGCTGACCGGGTCCCCAGCACCAAGGGCGTGCTGTAGTCCCTTTCGTTGCCGACACTTTTGCACTAAGTCACGGCCAACCACGGGGTGTCACCCCGGCGAAAGCCGGGGCCCATCCTGAGATCTCAAGATGGATCCCGGCTCAAGGCCGGGATGACAGCGGGGTTTTGGAGAAAACAGTGACCTTCTACGCCATTCTCAAATCCGAGGCCGGCGCCCTGCCCCAGGCGGTGCCAGAAAAATTCTCCTGGTTCGCCGCCCTGCTGCCACCGGTGCATGCGCTGGCCCATCGGCTTTGGGGGCAGCTTGTGCTGTTCGTGCTGGGGATCGTGGCGCTGGTTTTCGCGGCTCCCTCCATCGGCGCCGATGCGGTCACCTGGCTCTATATCCTCTTGGCCATCGCCAGCGGTTTCGCCGCGCCGGGCGCAAGGCAGCGGGCCCTTAAGCGGCGCGGCTTCGGCGCGGCCGGATATCGTTTTGCCGCTGACGCCGACCACGCCCGTCTTGTCAGTCTGGAGACCAGCTTGTGAGCACCGTCGCGATCATCGATTATGGCGCTGGTAACCTGCACTCGGCGGCCAAGGCTTTCGAGCGTGTGGCCGCAGAGCGGGGTCTGGGCGACAGGATCACGGTAACGTCTGATCCGGAGTTCGTGCGAACCGCCGATCGCATCTTGCTGCCCGGCGTTGGCGCCTTTGCCGATTGCAAGGCCGGGCTGGATGCTGTCCAGGGCATGGCGGAGGTGCTCGAAGAGCGCGTCATCAAGGGCGGTGCGCCGTTTCTGGGCGTCTGCGTCGGCATGCAATTGCTGGCCAGCGAAGGCCGCGAAAAGACGGTGACCCAAGGCCTGGGCTGGATCCCGGGTGCTGTCGAAAAGATCGTGCCGGCCGATCCGAGCCTCAAGATTCCGCATATGGGCTGGAACACGATTTCGGTGACGCGTCCCCATGCCCTGCTCGAAGGGATCGAAACGGGTCCCAATGGGCTGCATGCCTATTTCGTCCACTCCTATCACCTCAAGACCGACCACGCCGAAACGCTGATCGCCACCACTGACTATGGTGGGCCGCTGACCGCCTGCGTCGGCCGCGACAATATCTTCGGCACCCAGTTCCATCCGGAAAAAAGCCAGGCGCTTGGATTGAAGCTGATCGAGAACTTTCTGGGATGGACGCCGTGATCCTGTTTCCTGCCATCGACCTCAAGGACGGCCAATGCGTGCGCCTCAAGCTCGGCGATATGGCGCAGGCGACCGTCTTCAATGACGATCCGGCCGCCCAGGCCAAGAGCTTCGAGGAGCAGGGCTTTGAATATCTGCACGTCGTCGATCTCAACGGCGCCTTTGCCGGTGAGAGCGTCAATGGCGCGGCGGTTGAGGCGATCCTGAAGACGGTCAAATTTCCGGTGCAGCTGGGCGGCGGCATCCGCAATCTGGCCCATATCGAGAACTGGCTCGACAAGGGCCTGGCCCGCGTCATTCTCGGCACGGTTGCGGTGCGCGATCCGGCGCTGGTCAAGGAAGCCGCGAAAAAATGGCCGGGCCAGGTTGCCGTCGGCATCGATGCGCGCCAGGGCATGGTGGCGGTCGAAGGCTGGGCCGAGACCTCCGAACTCTCGGTGATCGAACTCGCCAAGCGCTTCGAGGGCGCTGGCGTTGCTGCCATCATCTATACCGATATTGACCGCGATGGCGTCCTGGCCGGGATCAATTGGGACGCGACCCTGGAGCTGGCGCGGGCGACATCGATCCCGGTCATTGCCTCGGGGGGCCTCGCCTCCATGGATGATATCGAGCGCATGACGCAACCCGAATACCAGGTGCTCGAAGGCGCCATTTCCGGCCGGGCGCTCTACGATGGACGAATTGATTCACGTGAAGCACTGGCCAAGCTGAGGGCGGCATGAGTGCGGAGCGGCCGGTAAACTTCCCCTGGCGGGTCTACTGGCTGCTGTTCGTCGTGATCGTTCTGTTTGCGCTGGCCCCCGTCCTGTCGGCCCTGTTTTCCGGCCTGCTGGCCGAGATCAATGGCTGCACCCTGACCGAGCACGACATGCATCCCTGCATGGTTGCGGGCATGGAATTTGGTGGCGTAATCAGCTTCTTCTTTGTGCTGGGCCTGTTCGCGCTGGTCACCCTGCCTCTGGGTGGGGGCGCGCTGATCGTCTGGCTGGTCATTCTCATCATCCATCGCATCGCCTGGCGGCGGATGCAGAAGGCGGAAACTCCATGAGCCTCAAGACCCGTATCATTCCCTGCCTCGACGTGGCCGGCGGCCGCGTGGTGAAGGGCGTCAATTTCGTTGACCTGATCGATGCCGGCGATCCGGTGGAAGCCGCCATGGCCTATGACGCGGCCGGGGCAGACGAACTGACCTTTCTCGATATCACCGCCAGCCATGAGGGCCGGGACACTATTTTCGATGTGGTGGCGCGCACGGCCGAACATTGCTTCATGCCGGTCACGGTGGGTGGCGGCGTCAGGACCATCGAGGATATTCGCAAGCTCCTGCTGGCCGGGGCCGACAAGGTGGCGATCAATTCCGCCGCGGTGAACGACCCCGATTTCATCGCCCGCGCCGCCGACAAGTTCGGCAATCAATGCATCGTGGTTTCGGTCGATGCCAAGCAGCGACTGGGGCGGACAGTTGGTGGTGACAACCGGTCCGAATGGGAAATCCACACCCATGGCGGCCGCAAGCCGACCGGCATCGACGCTGTCGAATTTGCCGCGAAGATGGTCGAGCGCGGCGCCGGCGAATTGCTGGTGACCTCGATGGATCGGGATGGCACCAAGTCCGGCTTCGACCTGGAACTGACCCGCGCCATTGCCGATTCGGTGGAAGTGCCCGTCATCGCCTCGGGCGGTGTCGGGACCTTGCAGCACCTGGTCGACGGTGTGATCGAGGGGCACGCAAGCGCTGTGCTGGCCGCCTCCATTTTCCACTTCGGCACCTTCACCATCCCTGAGGCCAAGGCCTATATGGCCGAGCACGGCATTGCCATGCGCCTCGACAAGCCAGCCGGCAGGGCGGCTTAAGTTCTATTGCGGGCGGCGCCGTTTCCACCAATGGTCCGCCCGAGGAGACCATATCCATGACCCTTGAAGAACTCGAAGAGCGCATCGCCCTTCGCGCCGCCGCATCGCCCGAGGAGAGCTATACGGCCAGGCTGATTGCCCGCGGCATCGGCAAGGCCGCCCAGAAGCTGGGCGAGGAAGCAACCGAAGCGGTGATTGCCGCGGTGACTCATGACCGCGCCGAATTGGTCAAGGAAAGCGCGGACGTGCTCTATCACCTGCTGGTGGTGCTCAAGGCCGAGGGCGTGCCGCTGGCCGAGGTGATGGCCGAGCTCGACAGCCGCACCGCCCAGTCGGGCCTGGCCGAAAAGGCCGCCCGCAAGGACAATGCCTGATGGCCAAGCGGACCCCTGCCCTCGATCCCTATCGCAGCTTTACCAAGGACCAGTGGAGCGATCTCAGGAACGGCCAGCCCATGACGCTGTCCGCCGAGGATATCGACCGGCTGCGATCGCTCAACGACCCGATCTCGCTGGCCGAGGCCGAGGAAATCTACCTGCCGCTCTCGCGCCTGCTCTCCTATTATGTGGAGGCGATCCAGGGCCTGCATCACGTCTCCTCGCGCTTTCTCAATACGCCCGAAGACAAGGTGCCCTTCATCATCGGCGTTGCCGGCTCGGTGGCGGTGGGCAAGTCGACCACATCGCGCATCCTGCGCGCGCTGCTGAGCCGCTGGCCCTCCAGTCCAAAGGTCGATCTGGTCACCACAGACGGGTTCCTGCACCCCAACAGGGTGCTCGAGGAGCGTGGGCTGATGCAGCGCAAGGGCTTTCCGGAAAGCTATGACCGGGCGCGCTTCGTCAATTTCCTGGGCGACATCAAGTCGGGCAAGTCCAGGGTGGCGGTGCCGGTCTATTCGCACCTGGTCTATGACGTGGTGCCGGGCGAGGAGGTCATCATCGACCGTCCAGACATCCTGATTGTCGAAGGCCTCAACATCCTGCAGCCCGGCGAGCTGCCGCGCGACGGAAAGCCGATCGTCTTTGCGTCCGACTTCATCGACTTTTCGATCTATATCGACGCCGATGTGAACGATTTGCGCGACTGGTATCTCACCCGCTTCTTCCGCCTGCGTGAAACCGCCTTCCGCGACCCTACCTCCTTCTTCCGCAAATTCTCGGAAATGAGCGAAGAGGAGGCCGGCAAGTTCGGGCGCAACGTGTGGGAGACGATCAACCTGCCCAATCTGCTCGAAAACGTGCTGCCCACGCGCGGCCGCGCCGACCTGGTCCTGAAAAAGGGCAAGGACCATCGGGTGGAAGAAGTGAAGCTGAAACGGCTTTGAGCAAAATAAGAGAGCGCGCCGCTCGAATGGCGGCCTTTCCCTAATAGGTTCCCTGCTGCGGCTGGCTCAAAATGATCAGATTGCCGTCCGGATCGCGCACCTTGGCGGTCTTGAAGAAATGACCGATGGCCTTGGCCACCGGCTTGATGCCATGCAGTTCGAGCCGTGCCAGCTCCTCCTCGATATCGTCGACGATCAGCATACAGACGCTGGCGCCGGCCCGGTCCTCATCTGTCATGACATGCACCCAGCCGCCGCCGGGCAGTTTCCACTCGGCCACATCGACCATGGTGCGTGCATCGGCCGGTCGGCCAAACAGATATTCGTACCAGACCAGGGAATGGCCAAGATCTTCAACAGCGATACCGGCCAACACATTGGTGAGGGTCATGGACGGGTCCACTTTCTCTTCTTGCCTTTGCCGAATCGTAGCACAGGCAGAAGGTTCCGGGCATCCCGGTTGGCGGGGCGGCGCGGCGCTGCTATAGCCGGGGCAGCACTGAGGGAGTTCGTGGCATGAGCAAATTGCGCATCATCGTGGCCGGAGCGGGCGGGCGCATGGGCGTGGCCAATATTGCGGCCATTGCCGCCCATTCCGATGTGGAACTCGTGGGCGCGCTGGACCGCAGCGGATCCCCCGCGATCGGCAAGGACGCCGGAACCCTGGCCGGTATCGAGGCCCTGGGGGTGCCGGTCAGCGACGACGCCGCGGCCCTGCTCGATGCTGCCGATGCCATCATCGATTTTACCGCGCCGGCCGCAAGTGTCGCGCTGGCGCAGCAGGCTGCAGGACGCGGCCTCATCCACATCATTGGCACCACCGGCTGTTCAGAGGATGACGATGCCACGATCGCTGCGGCTGGTGCCGCTGGGGCACGGATCGTCAAATCGGGCAATTTCTCGCCCGGCATGGTGGCGTTGACCGTGCTGGTCGAAAAAGCCGCCCGGGCGCTGGCGGATTATGATGTCGAGGTGCTCGAAATGCATCACAACAAGAAAGTCGATGCGCCCTCGGGCACGGCGCTGATGCTGGGCGAGGCGGCGGCAAAAGGCCGCGAGATTGCCCTCAAGGATCATTCGGTACGGGTGCGCGATGGCCATACCGGACCACGTGAGGCGGGCACGATCGGCTTTGCCACTCTGCGCGGTGGCAATGTCATTGGCGATCACATGGTGATCCTGGCTGGACAATCCGAACGTATCGAACTGACCCATCGCGCGCAGGACCGCACCATCTACGCCAATGGGGCGGTCCGCGCAGCGCTTTGGGCGGCCGGGCAGAAGCCGGGGCTCTATTCCATGGCCGACGTGCTTGGCCTCAACGACTGAAAATTTCTCGATCCAAGGGACCAAAAATATGAGCGGAACGCTGATCCTGGTGCGTCATGGCCAGAGCGAGTGGAATTTGAAAAACCTCTTTACCGGCTGGCGCAACCCCAACCTGACCGAAAAGGGTGAAGGTGAAGCGCGCGCCACCGGCAAGGCATTGAAGGCCGCCGGCATTGTTCCGGATGTCTACTATACCTCCGGCCTGCGCCGCGCCCAGCACACGCTGGATCTTATGCTTGAAGAGATGGACATCCAGAACGTCACCATTACCCGCAATATCGCGCTTAACGAACGCGACTACGGCGATCTGGCCGGCCTCAACAAGGATGATGCGCGGGAAAAATGGGGTGAGGAGCAGGTCCATATCTGGCGCCGCTCCTTCGACGTGCCCCCGCCAGGCGGCGAATCGCTGAAAGACACCGCCGCGCGCACCCTGCCCTACTACGAAGCCGAGATTCTGCCCCTGCTCAAGCAGGGAAAGACCGTGCTCGTGGCCGCCCACGGCAATTCGCTGCGGGCATTGGTGATGGCCATTGAAGGGCTGACACCGGACGAAATCCTGGCCCGCGAGATCGCTACCGGCGAACCCACGGTCTACAAGATCGGTCCGGATGGAAAGCTTGTCGAGCGGCTGACCCTCTAGGCCTCGTGATTGGGGCCGGTCGCTTCGGTCCCGTCGCGCGGCTCGATATAGAGCTTCTGCGTCAATGTGCGGCTGACGGCGAAGAGCGGCGTGGCAAGAGCCACGCCCATCGGGCCGAATAGCACGCCCATAATGGCCATGATCGTGAGCGACCAGGCCGGCGGCAGCGCGATGATGCGCTGCTGCAGCAACGGCGTGATGATATAGCCCTCGATATTCTGGATCAGCAGCAGGCCCAGGGCTCCGATCCAGAGCGCCGTCATATCCTGTCCGGCCAGCGTCAACAGGACCGGCACGGCCGAAATGATCGGGCCGAGATAAGGAATGAAATTGAGCGCCCCCGCCAGGAGACCGAGCAGCAGCGCCTGCGACGAACCGAGCAGGGTAAGCAGAGTGAAGACCAGCAGCCCGATCAGGATCATGACGGCCAGCTGCGTGACCAGCCAGCCGCGCAGCGTCTGACCAGTATGGTCGAACGCCGCCTTCCACCGCGCCCTCTGGGCGGCCGGAACCAGCACCAATACACCGTCGCGATAGGCTTTGGGGTCGATGGCGAAGAACAAGCCGAGAAAGCCGATAATCACGATATTGCCCAGGACACCCAGCGTGACCCCGAAAATCGACCCGGCCTGGCTGAAAACATTGGCCGGGTTGGGCAGCAGGCCCTGCATCAGCGAATTGCTTTCGTTCGAAAGCGGGTCGCCAAGTTCATCGCGGACGCGCTCATAAAGCTCGATGGCGCGTGTGCTGACCATGGTCCACAGTTCATCCACGCCCTGCCAAAGGCTGAAGCCGCCCCAGGACAGGCCCACAACGATCAGTCCGACCAGAAATAGTGCCACCAGAGCCACGATCAGCGGGCGCGGCAATGGCAGGATGCGGACGAGCGGACGGACGGCGGCATCCAGCAGGGCGGCAACCAACATGCCGGCAAAGACCAGCAGCAATATGCCGGAGAGTTGCCAGGCCAGCAGCATCGCAGCGATCACAAGAATGCCGATGACAATGGCGCGGGTCGGTTCAGTCATGCTGCCCCTGTTCGACGGACAAGGGTGCAAAGCCTCAGCGCGACTGAGGTTCCGAAGCTTTTCGATTCACGTGAAACTTCGAGCCGTCCCGTCAGGGCAGATCTCCCCGGAGAGGAGACTTGAGGCGAGAAGGCCATGAGAGCTGTGCTCGGTTGGCACAGGCACAGGCGGTGATATCCGTTGGCACGCACAGCAGCGCCAATGGCGATCGCCTCAATGTGCCGCCGAAATCACCCCGGCTTCCCAGCCCAGAATCGCCCGCTTGCGTGGCACGCCCCAGTGATAGCCGGTCAGCGCCCCGGAACTGCCGACCACCCGGTGGCAGGGCACGACGAAACTGATCGGGTTCTTGCCCACCGCCGCCCCGACGGCCCGCGAGGCGCTGGGCCGGCCGATTGAGCGGGCCACATCGGAATAGGTCGTTGCCCTGCCACAGGGTATCCTGAGCAGCGTTTCCCAGACCTTGACCTCGAAATCAGTACCGATCAGCACCACGCGGACCGGATGTTCGGCGGACCAGCGCGAGGGCTCGAAAATGCCGGCCACCAGCGGCGCGACGCGTGCGTCATTGCGGACAAAGCGCGCATTGGGCCAGCGATTGGCCAGATCGGTGAAGGCGGCATCAATGCTGGTTTCGGCATCGGCAAAGCCCAGCCCGGAAATGCCGTAATCAGTGGCCGTGACGACCGCCAGGCCAAAGGGCGATGGAGCAACGCCCCAGACCATGTCCATGCCCGCCCCGCCCGCCCGGAACACGCCGGGTGGCATGGCCTCATAGGTCACGAACAGATCATGCAGGCGCGAGGTGGACGAAAGGCCCACCTCATAGGTGGTGTCGAGCACGCTGGCCTTCTCGCGCAAGAGGCTCTTGGCATGGTCGAGTGCCACCGCCTGGGCAAAGCTCTTGGGGGAAAGGCCGCACCAGCGGCGGAACAGATCGGTCAATTGCCGCTCGGTCAATCCCAACGCGCGGGCAAAGCGGCCGAGATCGGTGGCATCGGGGCCGGTTTCACTGAGATAGCGGATGGCGGCGCGGATGGTGTCGTAATCGCTGTCCGGCGTCAGCGTCAGGTGCTGGTTCATGTCCGGGTCTTTCAATTGAAGTCTCCGGAATGTCTTAGCCGCCGGTAGAGGACCATTGCGACCCGGATTTGACCGGAGCTAGCGGGTCCGTCGCGCCTTGCGCAAGGCGGCGCCGAAGGCCCGGGCAAAGCTGGACTTGTCGGGGGTGGACAGGAACGGACCCAGGGCGATTTCGGTGTCGCCGGATCTAAGGAAGATCCCCGTGGTCCGCTCGAAGCTGTCGCGTTCCAGCCGCAGCCGCACCAGGGCGGGGTCGAAGCGCTGCAGCGTTCTGTCCGCCCCCGGCCGTGTTGTGGCAATTTCGATCTGATCGGGCCAGAGCGTGATGTGCTGACTGATGCGGCGCTGGCGCGACTGGCGCAGGCTCAGAACCGCCAGGCCGGCCGTCCCCATGGCCAGTGCGGTCAGCCCAGGAGCCAGGAATTCTGGCATCGCAATCAGGAATGGCGTCGCGACAATGCCAGCCAGCATCAGGGCCAGCCAGCCACCGGCCATGCGCAAAGACCGGTCGGGCCTCAGCGTAGCGGCAAAGAGCGGGCTGGTGGTGGTGACTTGCATCATGGCTCCTCTTGGCCGAAATACTGGCAGAAAATCGGGGCTGAGAGAATGGCAACTGCCAAAAAAGTGAAAAAGCTGAACAAGGCCGACGCCGAGGCCATTTTCTGTCGCTTTCACGAAATCGAACCCGAACCCAAGGGTGAGTTGGACTACGTCAATGCCTTCACCCTGCTCGTGGCCGTCGTGCTCTCTGCCCAGGCCACCGATGTGGGGGTGAACAAGGCCACCAAACGTCTGTTCGAACTGGCCCCGAGCCCCGCCGCCATGGTGGCGCTGGGCCTCGAGCAAATCACCGAGCTGATCAAGACCATCGGGCTCTATCGCGGTAAGGCCAAAAATGTCCTCGCCCTGTCGCAAATCCTGCTCGACCAGCATGGCGGGGAGGTGCCGCCCGACCGTGAGGCCCTGGAGGCGCTGCCGGGCGTGGGCCGGAAGACGGCCAATGTGGTGCTCAATATCTATTTCAAGCAGCCTACCATCGCGGTCGATACGCATCTGTTCCGCGTCAGCAACCGCACGGGCCTTGCCCCAGGCAAGACCCCTCTGGAGGTGGAAAAGGCGCTGGGCAAGCAAGTGCCCGAGCGCTTCATGCTGCACGCCCATCATTGGCTGATCCTGCATGGGCGCTATATCTGCAAGGCCAGAAAGCCTGAATGCTGGCGTTGCCCGATTGCCCAATGGTGCCATTTCGAGCCCAAGACACCGCTGCCGGTGGGGCGATAGGCCCCCTCACCCGCCCTGCAGGGCGACCTCTCCCCCACAGGGAGAGGTGAAGGGGTCACCCCCCATAACCCCGCGCCATGGCCGCGGCGAAGATCGGGATCAGCACCAATATGCCCGCCTGCAGGTGAATGAAGCGGCGGCTTGCGGCGATTTCGCCGGCGGGCGGGGCATAGTCGGACAGCCCTGCCCCCGCCTTTGTCCAGCGCCGGAACGCCAGGGTTGGGGGTATGGTCAAAAGGCCCATGATGACGAAGGCAGCCATCTTGCCCCAGAAGGCATGGTTGGAGATGTAGTATTCGTAGCCCACCGCGCCGAAGATCACCCGCACGATACCGACGACGATGACGATGCCCGCCACCGCCCCATAGGCCGCATCGATGCGCGCCAACTGGCTGAGACGCGCGCCGCTGAGACCGGGCCGCACGAGCGCGAACTCGGCCGCGAAAATGGCAACCAGGGTGAAAACCGCAAGGTGGTGTGCACAAGCGAGGATGAGGTCGAGATCCATGTTAGTGGACTTCCATGTTGACAGTGCTCACATAAAACGCCTAGATGTAAACAATGTCAACATCGTCAAACAGCCCCTATCATCACGGCCATCTGCGCCAGGCTTTGCTGGAGGCGGCGCTGGTCATTCTCGAGCAGCAGGGCGAAGCAGGCCTGGGTCTGCGTGACCTCGCCCGCGCTGTTGGCGTGTCGCCTGCCGCGCCCTACCGGCATTTTGACAGCCGCGCGGCGCTGCTCGAAGCCCTGGCGGTGACCGGATTTCAGCGCTTTGCCGCAAGAATGGAGGCCGTTGCAGCGAGCCAGCCCGAAAACCCCATGGCCGCCATGGGCAAGACCTATGTGGTTTTCGCGCTGCAAAACGCCAATCTGTTCCGGTTGATGTTCTCGCCGCAATTGAAGAAGGACAGCCGCCCTGGCCTGCGCATGGCGGCCGACGCGGCCTTCGATACGCTGCGTCATGTTATCGGCGGCGATGTCGGCTCTGGTCGTATCAAGGCGCTGGCGGCCTGGGCCAAAGTGCATGGTCTGGCCGTGCTGCTGCTCGATGGCCAGATCGCCATCCGCGCCGGCGAGGATACCGAAGCGCTGATTGAAGAAATCCTTTCGTCACTTTGAGGTAGCGCGCCGGCGCTTCAAAGGGGAGCGGCAAGAACATTGCCCCCTGCGCCATCATGCTCTAAACCGGCCTACGGCCTTTTATCCAACGCCGGAATCCCCTGCATATGACCCAGACCCGCTTCGACGTGCTGACCATCGGCAATGCGATCGTTGATATCATCGCCCCCGTGGAACCCGGCTTCATCGAGCGTGAGGGCATGAAAGAGGGCATCATGCACCTGATCGATACCGATCGGGCCGAAGACCTCTATGCCAAGATGCCGCTGGGCCGCGAACAGATTTCGGGTGGCTCGGCCGCCAATACCGCTGCCGGCGTCGCCTCGCTGGGCGGGCGCGCCGCCTTTGTCGGTAAGGTGGCCGACGATCCGTTGGGTGATGTGTTTGAGACCGACCTGACCGAAATCGGTGTCCACTACAACACCTCGCGCCTCAAGAACGGCGCATTGACCGCCCGGTCCATGATTTTCGTCTCGCCTGATGGCGAGCGCACCATGAACACCTATCTCGGCGCCTGCCACGAACTGACCGAGCGCGATATACATCCCGATGAAATCGGCGGCGCGGCCATCACCTATATGGAAGGGTTCCTGTGGGATCCGGTGGAAGCCAAGAAGGCCTTCGTGCTGGCCGCGCACTACGCCCACAAGAACGAGCGTGCTGCCGCCTTTACGCTCTCCGATCCATTTTGCGTCGATCGCTACCGCGCCGAATTCTTGGATCTTATTCGCTCAAAGACCATCGATTATGTCTTTGCCAATGTGAACGAATTGAAGTCTCTCTACGAGACCGACGATCTGGGCACCGCGGTGCGCGAAATCGCCAAGGACGCCGAAGTCGCCGCCATCACCATGGGCGCCGAGGGCGCCATGGCCGTGTTCAATGGCGAAGTGGTTTCGGTCCCCGCCTTCCCGGTCGACAAGGTGGTCGACGCGACCGGCGCCGGCGATCTCTTCGCCTCGGGCTTTCTCCTGGGTCTCGCCCGCGGCCAGACCATGGATGCAGCGCTCAAAACCGGGTGCCTGGCCGCCTCCGAAGTCATCACCCATATCGGCGCCAGGCCGCAGCTTGATCTGGAAGAGCTGAGCCAGAAGCACGGGTTGGCGGGGTGATGACCACCCGCCTCTTTGGCGGTCGATCGCGCCACTGGCGCGATTGAAAGGAGGAACGCCAGGAGCGCTATGCGCGTGAGGACGCCGTAGGCCGACTTATCCTCCCACTCCCAGGCAATGAGATCATGACCCCACTAACCGGGGATGATCGATGGCTCAAGGGAACGACAAACCGCAACTGCTAGGTATTGCGCGCCGCCGCGCCTTTGAAACCTATCTGCGCTATGGCCATCGGCCCGAACCGGCCGGCTTGT